>Ga0209721_1000493_pt1 | contig 35384 bp, 35 predicted proteins | sample TshhotsprinmetaG_FD_184139 | JGI IMG/M metagenome (GOLD analysis project Ga0209721, IMG submission 184139) | Hot spring microbial communities from South Africa to study Microbial Dark Matter (Phase II) - Tshipise hot spring metaG (SPAdes)... | ecosystem: Environmental > Aquatic > Thermal springs...
ATCTTTCATTTCAGAACAGGGTCTGTATTTTTCCTCAACTACCCCATTTGGTGAAACATAGACGACCCCTCTCTCTCTGCTCTTATTTAACAACCGGGAGAGGAAATCTTTCTCATTTTTCACGATTGGGCGGAGACGTTGGTATTCCTGGTAGAATCTCATTCGGTCAGCTTGGGTTACGGTCTGAGGAATCGAGGTGTTGAGCTGAAGAAGGTTCTTAAACAACCTCTTTTCATCTACTTCTTGATCCAACTGGAGATCCTCCAAATCGAGGAGCCTGAGATCCCAGGTCTGGTCCTTTTTTAACACAAGGATATTACATGCCTTCATATCCTGATGATAGAGGTTCTTCTCGTGGAGATGAAATAACCAATGGGCACAGGTCGTGATGAAGTGTTTCTTCTCTTCAAAGCTATTCCAACTTTTACAAAGATATCGGTCCAATTCCTGAGCGTCTCGAGGAGCTTCCATCACAAAGAAGCTCTCGAAAGGGCCAAAGAAATTTCTTCTCTCCATAAAACCGAGAGGTTGTACGGTTGATACCCCTCTTGCTCTCAAACCATTTCCTCCCAACCATGCCTTAAGCCCCTTTGAAAGACGGAACGCCTCTTTGAATCGGTCTCTGAATCTTTGGTAGCAGAACTGTTTCACGCAAATCCGATTCCCTCCATCTTCAAACAGGGAAACAACTATCGCTTCGCTCTGTTTTTTTAACACGGAAGGGTCCTCCTTGGATAAGAGGATGTGTCGGGTGATGATTCTTTTTAGACGGTCAAAGGGAAAATCCCTTCGATGATAGGTCATGAGGCCTTTCTCTTTTTTATTCGAAAACTCTGTACTTTCTTTCAAACATCTTCTGGTTCGGCTTTGCCACTGTTTTTTTTGAAGCTGATTCATCCCGCGGTGAATCCTTTTTAGATATTCATCCAGTTTTTCAGGAGAAAAGGGGCTTCCCTCAAGATACTCTTTTAGAAATTTAACCTGATCTTCTAATTCCCATATGGATCTTAATGAATGAAAAAGGTGCGCTAATGACCATAGTCTCTGCTTTAGACTGAGCGATTTCAGGATTCGGGCACGATGGAGATCCGTGAGAAAAAAGGATTCACCATCCCAGATCAAGTTTCCTGCATGGAAGTCCCTATGGTAGAGTCCTGATTGATGGACCCGGATGACGGCCTTGGTCAGGCCGAAAAGAACCTTTTCATCCCTTAAGAGATCCAATCGGTCTGCCAGCGAGACTCCCGATTCAATGGCCTCCGATAGGTAATAACTTTCTGTGAGCATACCCCGATGAATCCGCTCAAACCAGCCCAATGGGGACGGAACGGGAAGGTTTTTTTTCTTCATTTGGTAAGCAATAAACCACTCCTTCCTTCCCTTTGAAGGAAAGAGGAGATATTTTAAGTATTCCGTCCATCCTTTTGTCCTATCCAATTTGAAAAAAAGATTTTTCCCATTGGGCAATGAAAAAAGGGCACTCCATCGCCATTTCGATTCTCCGACGACTCTTCCCCCTTCCCTTGCAATAAAATGGATCGGATCCTCATAAAAAGAAGAAGGGAGGGAAGAAAGGATATCCTCTCTCAGCCATCCCTGTATCTCTCTAACGGAAACCTTTTTAAAAGGTGGAGTCTTCATCAGCCCAATGGATGACAGATCGTTCATCCTCCTCCAAAAGGTACGGTATCCTTTTGATAGGAACGATAATAATAGGACACCACCGTGGGGCCATAAATCCCCAGATATTGTTCAGGATAGGTAAGAATATAAGATTCAAGTAATCTTGCAAAACCTGTGACGATTCGCTTGTATTCTCCTACACCCTCCTTCCAATGGCCATCAATGGGCTCTTTAAAAATCAATCTGATTTTCCCTCTACGATAGAGATGGATGAAGGGAATAACGATCGCATTCGCCTGATGGGCAAGGTGAAGCATCCCTGTAGGAAAATCCATTTCCCTCCCTAAAAAAGGGACTCTTTCCTTCTTTCTGCCCTCCCCTGCATCCCCATCATAGTAGATCATCTTGCCTGAGCGAAGGGTTTCCAATATTCTCTTTTTATAAATTTCTGACAGGGACAAATCGTGGGTAAAAATAGTCTTGTCAGGGGTATCGTAATACCGGATCTTCGGATATTTTGGCGTTTTGGGTGTCACCCCGCTGAGGAGAATGGTCTCATATCCCATCACCCTTAAGGCATTAAAGGCAAGATGGGGGACGCCAATATGCCCTGCCATAAGGAGAATGCCCCTCTTTTCTTTTAATGCTTCATCCAGATGATCAAGGCCTTCCACCTCGACAAACCGCTGAATATATTGACTGTCCATAAGCGGGATGAGATACCTCATAACCTTCCGGACGCCCCTCAATTCAAAGATGCCTTTTATAATCTCTTTGATCCGACGAGAATCTTTCTCTTTTGGATAGAAGAAAAGAACCTTATTCTCAAACTCTTTTCTTTTGGCTCGCTTCCGGTAATAACATAAAAAAGCATAGACTCTTGGGTAAAAAAAAGCCAATTTTAAAAAAATCCACTTCAATCTTGACGTTTCTCCTTCTCAAGGGTTTTTTTGAGCACATCAAGAAGGCGAGGCTCATTTACTTCAAGTGAATAAGAGGCTTCGACCGCAGTCCTACCCCTCTTCCCCATGGTTTTTCGTAATTCTTCATTCTTTATCAATTCTGCAAGGCCGTATTTCCATTCGTCCTGATTCCATGCCCAGAATCCATTCTCCCCGTTCCTAACGATATCTTGATTCACTCCTACAGGAGAGCAGACAACTGGCAGACCCACACTGTAATATTGAAGGATCTTCAGTCCGCATTTCCCCTGAGACCAGAGATCATGGGTAAGCGGCATAATTCCGATATCGAAACTCTTCAGGTCCTCCACCTCTTCTTTTAACGACCATCGTTTCTTGATTACTGGCATATTGGGGAGATCGAAAAAATCGTCACAGACGATCTTGAGTCGGGTGTTGGGGAATATCCTGAAAAGGTCTTCGAAGACAGGAGAAAGGTGCCTAAGATACTTCAGCGTGCTACTGCTTCCCAGCCAGCCGATGGTAATCGGTCCATCCCGATGAGAGCTTTCTTTCAAGTTATACCGGGAAAGATCGATGGAGGTTGGAATAACTTCAACATGAGGGTTGTAACGAAGCGTCTCTGATTTCAGAAACTGATTCCCTGCTACAATAAAATCCATTCTCTTTACCATATAGGCAAATTTCAATCGCCGTGAAAAGGAACGTTGGGTTCCCGAACCTGAGCTCCGATACATTAGGGCATCATCAAAATCGTAGACGATCTTATGTGCCTGATTCCGGATATACCAGAACTCCAGGGGAGAGAAGAGTTTTCGGTGGATAAAAAGAAGATCATAATGTCCCAGGGTATTATAAAATTTCAATTTGTCCATCCACTTCCTCTGATAGAAATGGAGAGATACCTTTACCCCCTGCTTTTTCAAATAGGGAATGTATTGGAGCACTCGGTACCGGCAGCTATTGACCTCCAGGCTATGAATCAGGAAAGCAACTTTCATCCTCTAACCTTTTCTGGTTATCAGAAGAATCGATTTGGTAAAATCGATCCCGAGAAGATGGAAAAGGGGTGAAAACAGATAGACCTTGAGACAATACCTTAAGAAAGGCTCGCTATACAACCGATACATTTCGATTGATTCGAACCCTTCACTTAAGAATAATCCTCCAAGTTCTTCATAATGGTAGGGAGTTTCATGGGATATATCTTTCCAGTACTGGGCTGGAGTATAAACATTCGGAGTAGTCAGAATCACCCTTCCTTCGGGTTTCAAAATGTCATAGATCTTTCTTACCAGCTCCCTTCCCTTTTCCTGATTCAGATGTTCGATGACTTCAAAAAGGAGAATCACATCAAAGGTCTCTTTAATCTCCTCCAAGGAGACATAGTCGTGGGAATAGGTTGGATCAATATCCATGCTTTTGTACTCGATATGGGGATAATATTTTTTAATTCGGTCTCCCAATTCGCGATTGAAGGCCCCAATCTCGAGAACGGACTCCCCATCTTTAAGAAATTTCAAAATGAAAGGAATACGTTTTCTGATGATCTGTAGATCCCAGACCTCTGGATATTTCTGATGAACCCTTTCGCGCCATTTCATCTGTTCCGCCCAATTCATTCCAACCCCCTTTTAAAAGGCTCAGTTTCCTTTAATGGCTGTGACGATCAATGTGTTTCCCCCCATGATCAATAGAGGGGAGAGGGTATCTTTGAGATGGTAGTTCTCCTTTTGCTTCTTTGACCAAAAAAAACAGTAAAGTCGAATTCCCCAGACCAGAGGAAGAAGCCATTTCATTCTCTTTTTCTCCTTATCCTTATCGATAGAGAGGATTTTAAAGCCCTCGTGTTCCAGAATGAGTTTCAAAATCGGATAGGTCATGGGAATGAGGTGGAGCATCCATAAATTTTCAAAGCGTTCTTTTCCCAATGTCCTTGGAGAAGGAATTTTGGAGAAGAGACCCGTCACCAGAAATCGGAGTCTCCTTTCAATATTGAGATAATTGGGGAGCGAAATGATCAGTTTTCCCCCGGGCTTCAATAGCCTGTTGAATTCCCGAATAGCATTGAACGGATTTTCGAGATGTTCCAGACCTTCAATGCAGGTGATGAAATCAAATTTCCCTGAGGGATAAGGAAGACATTGATTTAGATCCCCTTTCTTGATCTCAATTCCGGTAGCTGAGAAGGAGGAGAGATTGATATCACAACAGAAGACAGAAAACCCCAGATCCTTGATCCGTTGGGCCAATTCCCCGGTTCCTGCAGGAGCATCAAGGAGGATTCCTTTGGGCTCCCTTGAAAGAGCGTCTATGATCCAATCATGGGTTTCAATCCGGGCTAAGACCTCCCCCATCGTCAACTCTCCATTGTCTTCCTAAAGGTGGCCATCATCTGCTGATAGTTGATGTCTTGAGAATTCTTCTCTGCTTTTTCCCGCGCCTTTTCGGAAGCCTCTTTTCTAAAATTCCCATTGAAAAAATATTGAAATGCTTTCTTTAAATCGTTTCCGTCTGTAGGATCTGAAATGATCCATCCATCCTCGCCATGGGTAATCATGCCACTCGCCCCGTTGGACGATGTGGTGATCACTGGGAGTCCGCTGGCCAGGGCTTCTAATACGGTGAGCGAACAGGCATCGTAGAACGTGGGGTGGACTAAAAGATCAGCCGCTCCATAGTACTTCTCTGGTTCATGGGTTGACCCGACAAAAACAACCTCTGCTGAGAGACCCAATTTTTTAGCCAAATGAAGATAAGGTTCCTGACGATCCCTCCCAAGAACTAAAAGTTTAAAGGGAGGGTGGTTCTCCTCTTTGATTCTTGCCAATGCCTTCATGAGGAATCCCAATCCTTTCATCCGGAAATTGTTCGAGACGAAGAGGATAACGAATTCATCTCTAAGGCCATGACGGTTTCTGATCTCTTCTCGGTATTGGCGATTTCGGGGATGGAAACGCTCGATATCCACTCCATTGTATACGACAACGATTCGGTCCTCAGGGACTTTATACCATTTTTTTAAATCTTCTTTGACCATGTCGGAAATGGCGATGATTTTCTTAAAAGTTCTCCTTCTATATGGTGCACTTTCAATATACCCCTGCACCCATTGCTTTGGACTTAATAACCTACCCAAAAATTTAATTAGCCAAATCAATGGATTATCGTAGGCCTGAAGGCTTCGCCAGAACCAGGCCCAGTGGACTCCTCCATGGGGTTGAAGGACATCTGCCTCCAGTGTATTTCCGACCCCGAGGGTGACATCATAATTCCCTTTTTTCATTTCCCTCGTCGCCTTAATTGCAAAGGAGAGAAGACGAAGGCTCTTTGGGAATCGAATTGTTTTGACATGGTGGAGGTGGACTCCCTGGACTTCTTCCTCCCAATGCTCTGCATAAACATGAACTTCGTGGCCTTCCTGAGCCATCTGAACACAGAGGTCAACAACATATCTTTCCGCCCCTCCTTTACTCTTAGAAAAATTGAGAATGGCCGTAGCAAATCTCATAGATTCGAATGACACGAATGATAATTATACGAATTACACGAATAAAACATTAATGACTATCACGAATGACAACGAATTCCACGAATAGAATCGAGATCATCCCATCACTACTCGCCGATATTCAATTTTAGCCTTCGAAAAATTGACAAGGATGCCCAGTCTATAGCCACTTGCTTTCAAATACGATAATAGTTGGGCTGTATGGTGAGGGGCAAATCTTTCCACCGTTTTCAATTCCACAACAATTTTATCCTCAACAACGAGATCAAGCCGATGATTTCCAATCTTCTTTCCTTTGTAGGTCAAGTCGAAGACTCTTTGCACATCCACATTCATCCCTCTGCTTGTTAGCTCCAGCAATAACGCTTTTTCATAAACAGGTTCTACAAAGCCAGGTCCCAGCGTTTTATGAACTTCGAATATAGCTGACATGATTTGGTACGACAGGTCACGGTATATGATATTCGTGTTATTCGTTCCCATTCTGGTCATTCTTTATAAAATATTCGTGCTATTCGCTTCCATTCGTGTCATTCGTTATCAATTTTTCCATCTTCCAAGTTGAATCATCTCTTCATAAAATCTTTCAACTTCAAAGGCTTGTTTGTCCAAACGAAACTCTTTGTGAGCCTTCTCGGCGGCGGCTTGTCCCATTTTTTGCCTCAATTCTGGATCGCGAAGGAGTTGAAGGGTCGCCTCTGCCAGTGTCTCCGGTTTATCCTGAACCACAAAACCAGAAACCCCATGTTCAACCAGTTCAGGCAAAATTCCCCGATCCGCCACAACAGCTGGTTTTCCCATGGCCATGGCCTCTCTTAAAGCTCGTGCCGTGCCATCTGATCCGGGCATAAGAAAGATGAAGATATCCATACAGGCCAACGTATCAAGATAGTTTTCCGTCTGATATCCTCCGAGGATCACCCACGGCTCAATGCCAAGCCTCTTCATCGGTTCGACGACGCTCTCATTCATCTGGCTTGACCGCCCCACGAGAAGCACCTTGATCTTCGGAAACTCTTTGACCATACTTTTCACTGCTTCCAGGAAGACATCGGTTCGCCGATATTTTTGGAATCGTGCCACCATTCCGATGACCACCTCATCTGGAGCGATTCCAAAAAGGCCCCTCATGTCTTTAAAGGTCCTGTTGGTATGGTATCGCTCTAAATCTAACGCAGGCGAGATTCGTCCTACCCGTTCAAGAGGAAGTCCGAAATGCTCCGCATCCTTCCTTCTGGCCTTTTCAGAAAAGGTGATTATCCCATCCGTATAATGGGAAATGAGATATCGGTTTCCAAACCCCGCCGAAAGGGAATCACGTTTGTGGTCGGTCCTGATGACAATTGTCGAAGAGCACGACCTTCTCGCAGCGATCCCACCTAAGATATGGTCATGAGATTGATGGACGTTGATAATATCAAATTTTTCTTGAACAAAATAACGGGAAAGGGCAGAGAGATCAGATAGGTTTTTTCTGATGGAGGAGGGAAGATAGAACTTGATGGGATGATCCAAATAAAACTGGCTGGTCGTCTTCAAGCCTATCTTCGATACTCTTTTCTCAATACTGTCTTCAACCGGAAACGGAGGCTTTCGGTAAGCAAGGGTAACGTCATGGCCTCGCTTCTCCAACTCTTTACACAGATTCACAATTGGCTCAGAAGGCCCCGTCCATTTCCAGTCACTAAAGAGGTGGAAAATTTTCATATTGAAAATGGTGACCGCACCCGTAATTTGCGTCCACAGAAGAATGATCGGATCTGTTTAGATACGACCTCCATCTCGGAGTCGGTGATCTCCGGGAAAAAAGGAAGAGAGAGAACTTCCCGACAAGATCGCTCGGTAATCGGGAAATCTCCCCTCTGATATCCCAAAGCTTTGTATGTTTTCTGAAGATGGATGGGAATGGGATAGTGAATCAGAGTATCAATCCCTTTTCCTTTTAAAAAAGACTGAAGACCATCCCTTCTTTTTGTTCGAATGACAAAGAGGTGATAGACATGGGAACAATCTTCCTTCTCAGTGGGACAAATCACTCCTGATCCTACGAGTTCCTTCTTATAGATCAGGGCCTTCTCTCTCCTCTGCTCATTCCAGCGATCGAGGTATTTTAATTTGATCCGCAGGATAGCGGCCTGAACTTCATCCAGACGGCTGTTGCCTCCTTGAAGGATATGCTCATACTTCTTCTTCTCTCCATAACATCGAAGAAGTTTCAGCCTCTCATAAAGTTTTTTGTTATCCGTAACAACCATTCCCCCATCCCCATAACAACCCAGGTTCTTAGTGGGATAAAAACTGAAGCAACTCATATCTCCGAATGAGCCGACCTTTTTCCCCTTATAAACTGCTCCATGTGCCTGGCAGGCATCTTCAATGATCATGAGATCATAACGCCTGGCAATCTCTGCAATGGAATCCACCTCAGCCGGATGGCCATAAAGATGAACCGGAAGAATGGCTTTAATTCTATTAACCCTCTTTTTCTTTAAGAGATTCTCAAGGGCATTGGGATCCATAGTGTACGTGCCAGGATCAATATCCACGAAGAGAGGTTTAGCTCCTGTGAAGGAAATGGCAAAAGCGCTGGCGACGAAAGAATTGGCAACCGTTATCACTCCGTCACCTCTACCGATGCCAGCTACCTTTAGAGCAAGATAAAGGGCATCGGTCCCAGAATTCACTCCTACTCCATATCGTACTCCGCAGTATCGTGCAAATTCATCTTCAAATGCAGAAACCTCCTCTCCAAGAATGAAACGCCCTTTTTCAAAGACTCTTTTGGTAGCAGAAAGAATTTCGCTCTCAATGGATCTATATTGGGGTGTTAGATCAATAAAAGGAACCATCCCCACCTCATTTTAAATTTCAGATTTCAAACTTCAAATTAAAAAAACAAAACAATCTTTAAATCTTCTTTCAATCTGAAATCTGCGATTTAAAATCTGAAATATCGTTACCCCCAGTATTCCTTTTTGTACTTACGGTAGAAATCAATCGTCTTTCGGAGTCCATCCTCTAAACTGGTCTGCGGGTTCCAACCCACGATCCTTTTGATCTTCGAAATATCCGTGTAATAATCCCCGGGTTCCACTTCTTTCCGCTCTTTTGTAAATTCCGTGAAGGCGACTTTTCCTGAGCCCGCCACTGCCACGATCTGTTTTGCCAGATCAACGAAACTGATCGGTATTCCTGTTCCCACATTAAAGACCTCTCCAAAAGCGCTTGGGCATGCCGCTACTTGAAGAAAGCAGTCAACGAGATCATCCACGTAAAGGAAATCCCTCAAAATATGACCGTCGCCAAACACAGGAACGATTTCATCATCAATCGCTTTCCGAATAAACCAGTTCACCACCCCATATTCATCGTGAGCCATTTGATGGCGGGGCCCATAGGTGTTTGTGATCCTGAGACAGGCCCCGGAGATTTTGTGGACATCGTCATAAACCAGAATCATCTTCTCCGCAGAGAGATTGGTGACCGCATAAATACCTTTGGGGTTGGTGGGATGTTCCTCCCCGACCGGAAGTGTTACGCTGGCCCCATATTCCCCTCTTGTCCCAGAAAAGATGACCTTCGTTTCCCGATTATATTTCCGGCAGGATTCAAGAAGCACCAGTGTCCCCCGACAATTGATGTCAAGATCTTGAATCGGATTCCGGATGCTATCCACATGATTGACCTGCCCAGCTAAATGAAAGATAAAATCCTTCTCTTTCACCAGGTAGTCCATTGAATGTTCGTCCCGAACATCGCTGAAATTGATCTGGATGTGATCCATGATGTCCTTCACATTAAATAGATTTCCACCTAACCGGGGCATCATATTATCGACGATCGTCACCCTGGCTCCCAACTCTTTGAGCCGGATAGAGAGGTTTGATCCGATAAAGCCCAACCCCCCTGTCACCAGAACCTTTTTCCCTTTGAATGCTTCCTCATAGGAAGTCATCTCTTCTCTCCTTTTCCTTTTTGAATTCTCATCAATTCCCAGAGCTTCGCATATTTGATGAAGACATAGAACATCGTTGAGACCCCGATGATCAACCCGGGCAAGCCATCCCGAAATCCTGACTTTAAAAGGTACTCCTTAATGAAGCGGAAGGGAGGATGGAAAAGAAGTTTAAAAAGGCTGAATCTCTCTCCGCTTTGGGCCATATCTTCAGCCGCAATCTTCGAATATTTATCAATCGTCTGAATCTGGTCTGAAATATCCCTATACGTATAATGGAGATACTTGCTCTTTAAGGTATCCACTTTTCCATTTACGACCACTTTGGCATGGAGTCCCCCTTCCCATCTTCCCTTCGATCTCCGGTAGAGCCGAATCTCTCCATCCGGATACCATCCTCCATACCGGATCCATCTCCCAAGGTAGTAGGTCTGGCGATAGACGAAAAACCCATCCACCCCTTTGACTCCTTCCCTTAATTTTTCTCCAATCTCTTGAACCAATTCCGGAGGAATTTCTTCGTCCGCATCAACAAACATGATCCACTCTTTTGTCGTTAAGTCGGCAGCATACTGATACTGGTCACGATGCCCCTGGAACTCTTTTCGATAGAGTTTGTCTGTATAATGCTGGCAGACTTCATACGTTCCGTCCGTGCTTCCGGAATCAACGATGACCAACTCCTCAGCCCAATCGAGACTCTTCAAACATCGCTCAATCGTCCTCATGTTGTTAAAGGTCAGGACATAAACCGAGATTGGGAGTTTATCAGCCATCTTATTTGTCATAATAGACTTGACCAGAGTTCAATCATCAATAACCAAATCCTAATAATCAAATAATAACCAATCACCAGACAAAACAAAAATAGTTTTAATCTTGGTCATTAGGTCATTGGTTATTGGTTATTGGATATTATTTGATGTTTGGTTATTTAAGCCTTCTAATTTTCTCCTGACCACCTCTTCCACTTCATCCACGGTGATCAATTTCATGCACCGTTGGTCTGTTGGACAGACCCGTTTCAAACATGGACTGCATGAAACGTCTTTCTTAATCACGATATGGCCATCTCCCCATGGCCCAGTAGTAATGGGATCGGTCGAGCCAAAGATCGCTACCACCGGTGTCCCGACCGCTGAAGCGATATGCATCGTTCCAGTATCGTTGGTCACCAAGAGATGACATCGCTCCAAAAGAGCGGCTAATTGAAGAAGATTGGTTTCGCCAGTGAAATCGATTCCGCCATTGCCTAACGATTTCAAAATCTCACTTGCAATCCTTTGCTCCTCCTTTCTGCCGAAAATAAGAGAGGTTACTTTATTCTTTTCGTATAGCTTTCTTCCTAATTCTCCAAATCGATCAGGAGGCCAACATTTGGCCAGTCCATAAGCTGCTCCGGGATTGATTCCAATCAGAGTTCTGCCATCCAAAAGACCCAGTTGCTCAAGCCTCTTTTCCGCCCAGTGTCGGTTCTCTTCTCGTAGAACGAGCCGAGGAGAGGGAATCGCCTCTAACTTTCCGAGAGGTTCCAACAGATTCCAATAGTAATGGATACGATGAATATGCAGAAGCCTTTCCTCCCGTTGAATTTGGTGTGTCAGCAAAAGAGAGCGTCCCCCATCCTGATAACCAATCCGGATTGGAATCCCGGCTAAAAAAATCTGAAATGCAGAGCGAAAAGACCTCGGGAAAATAAGGGCAAGATCAAACCTTTTCTTCCTAATCAATCGGCTGATTAGAACATCTTCTCTCACCGACCCAATGCCGTTTTTTTTATAAAAAGAAATAATCTCATCCACAAAGGGAAAATCTCTCCATAAATCTGCAAGATGATTTGGAACAAGTATAGCCAAATGAGAGTGAGGGAATAACTTTTTTACCCCTTGAACTGAGGGATAGGTGAGAATTGTGTCACCTACCCAATTTACCCCTCTGATCAAAATGCGATTCAACCCCTCACCCATCAACTTCTAATCCTTTCCCTTCTAAAAACTCAATAGATATTCTATCATATTTTAAACTTTAAAAATAACATATTTTCAATGGGTTATAGAAATAACCTCTTTTGTTGCTTTAAATACGTCTTCTACCGTAATTTCTTTCAGGCACTTTAGATCTTTGCAGGAGCGATCCCTGCAAGGATTACATCCTACATTCTTAATAACTTTTTGATGAGGTCCAAAGGGTTCATTCATCACCGGATCCGTTGGACCATAAATGACCACCACGGGAAGGCCCATCAGCGAGGCGATATGCATCGGACCTGTATCCCCACCGATATAGAGATCGCAACGTCTGAAAACCTCGGCTAATTGAGTCAGAGTGAAAGTGTGAGGCCCAAGGATGGAAGGCTCTTTCATCCTTTGCTGGATCGTCTTAACCCAATCCAGTTCCCCCGGCCCCCAAGTAAAGAGTATGGTTGCATTCCTCTCCTGAACCAGTCGGTCTGCTAATTGAGCGTACCGTTCTGGAAACCACCTCTTATAGGTGGTCTTAGGGCTCGTTCCAGGATGGATTGCAATGGAAGGATGCTTCAACGATGTGGAAATTCCCTTAAAAAAAGTTTCCACATACTCTCGATCTTCTCGAGGAATATGAAGCGGGTAATTACGGAAGGGAATCTCTAACCCCAATCCTTTGAGGAGATAAAAATTTCTCTCAAAACGACTGATTCTTTTCCTTGGAAGTTTCACTTTAATATTCGAGAAAAGGAAATTTCCCTCTCGGCTTGACCTTCGATCAAATCCGATTCTTTTTGGAGAGCGAGACAAAAAAGAGAGCAGACCGCTTTTTAGAATGCCATGGAAATCGAGGGCGACATCGAAATTTTTCCGGCGAAGCGATTGAATGAATTCTCGGATTTCCCCTATCGTCTTCCAAAATCTCTTAGAAGACCTCATCCCTTCTGACCATCTCTGTCTGGGAAAGAGAATAACTTCGTCAATCTCAGGCTGGCTTTCGATGAGAGCTTTTGAGGGTTCTTCGGTGATCCAGGTGATGGAGGTGGTTGGAATGGATGTTTTGATGGCTTTGACCGCTGGAAGTGTTCGGATTACATCTCCCACCGCACTCAGCCTTAAAACCAATATCTTCTGATGATCCATGACGAAAACATTATCCCAATCCCCTATAATTTTCAAGAAAACATCATACGGATCGATTTCAAATCGGACTTAACTTAACCGACAAGGACGTTCAAATACTTTTCAGGAAGGCTTTTCGTTTTGCCATTTGAATCGACACAGATATGCTGGGTCTCTCCCTCGGCAATCAACCCCTTTTGGGCTTCACGAAGAATCTGATATCCAAATGTAATCATCCTTTTGTTCGAGTGCTTCAGATAAGTTCGAATGATAATGAGTTCATCATATTTGGCCGAATTTCGGTACCGACAACGTACATCGGAGACAACCAATCGATAGCCCAATGCCTCCAGATCCGCATATCGAAATCCCTTACGGCGGCAGAACTCTGACCTTCCCACTTCAAACCAGACCAGGTAATTGGCATAATAAGCCACCCCCATCTGGTCTGTCTCAGCATACCTTACCCGAATCTCCACATCCACAAAGTCCTTCATCTCAATCTCTCGCTCAATTTATTCGTGATTATTTTAACGAATCGAATACGTGTTCTCAAAGAGCCCTCAAAAACTCAGGCCTCAGCAGGGCTGGATCCTTCCTCCTTAGGACTTCCCGAATCCGCCGAAGGGCTTCTTCCTTCTCTTCGGGAAGTCGAATCCGAAGGGGAAGGTAATTAGAGGCATGGTTTGAGGCAAAAAAGCAATTCGTCATATGACTATTTTCGATCATGATCTCCAGCTCCTGGATCAACTCAAAAGGATTGGGAAGAACCAACTTGCCCGTTTCAATCTCGTGCTCTATGGGAGTTCCAGGGACAATCATCAATGAAAGAGCTCCCACATAGTCGGGGTCCATTTCTGAAAGCACCCTCCCTGTTTCCTCTGCATGAATCAGACTGCCTTCGACACCACCGAGCCCTAAAATCACCGTCACCGAAAGAAGGATCCCGGATTCTTTCACTCTTTTAGCAGCACGAATTAGCTGTTCCACCGTGGCATTCTTCTTAATCCGCCTTAATATCTCTTTGTCCCCTGACTCCAAACCCAAATAGATGATTCCAAGCTTTTGCTGTCTCAGTTCTTTTAACTCCTCCACATCCTTCTTTAGGATGTCCCTTGCATTGCCATAGATGCCAACTCGTTCCAGACCCTTTAGTTTCAATTGCATATAGTCCAGAATACGCAGCAGTTCCTTTTGAGGGATGATCAGAGCATCGCCATCGGCTAAAAAAACCCTCCGAATCATATACGGACTGACTTCATCGATATCCTCCTTGACTTCTTCGAAACGTTTTATCCGAAAGCGCTTTCCCTGGTATGCTCCACAAAAAGTGCATTTATTATAGGAACAGCCCACAGTCACCTGGAGGATCAGGCTCTCAGCCTCACTGGGTGGTCGAAAGATCAACCCTTCGTACTTCATTTCGCGCTTTCCTTATGAGAGGAGGGGAGATCGAATTGATAAATAATCTCTCCTTCCTTGACCATGCCTAACTCTTTTCGGGCGATCTCTTCGAGGTAGCGCTTTTCATATTGGAGTCGCCTTACTTCTTCTTTCAACTTTCGATTCTCTTCCTCAATTTTACTATTCTCCTCTTTAATTCGCCCCAGCTCTTTTTGCAGCCGGAGAAGATGGAGTATTCCTTGGTCTCCAAAGAAGGTAAAAAATCCGAAAATGATTAGAAGGCAGAGGAGTAAAAGAAAGAGATGCTTCTTGCGGAGTTTGATCGACATGGTGTTACTGCAGTTTAAATTTAATGGGGATCGTTCCCCACTGCTCCACCTGAGCCTGGTCCCTCGGGAGGGGTGCAAATCGCCACTGCTTGAGATACTGGCTTGCAATCCGTTCCAGTTCCGCATCCCCTTTCAGGGTGGGAATGACTCTATCCACCATCCCGTTGGGTAATACCCATACGGTCATCTCGATTTCCACCTCCACCCTTACTTTTACTTGAGGGGGGGGTGGCCTTTCTAATATTTTTCGTGTGACCAGAGGACCTCTCATGCCTAACCGGAGGTTCTCTTCCAGGGGTTTCTCAGATAAGGGTTTCTCTTGGGTAATGAGTATTTTTTCGATAATCTTTTCTGCTCCTCTATCTTTCGGTTTGATGATATTTGAAGCTTCTCTCATGGATGGAAGAGGAGGCTCCGGAAGGAATTGATCCTCTTTCTTTCTCAAATATTCTTTAAACTCCTTCTCCAGTTCTTTAAACGCCGGATCATTCCTAAGAACTTTCATTCTTTCTTCTTCGGTAGCCGCTTCGATCTTTTTGGCTCTCGGATATTCAGGGGCCAGAGCCCGCCAGTCCTGCTGGGCACTGGCCTCTTCCATCTTCTTCAGGATCACTTCCTCGCGAATCCTCTTCTCCTCCAGTGGCACTTCATCCTCTCTCTTCAGACCCAGAATCTTGCTTGCCTCTCGTGTCATGACCCGCCATTTCTGTTCGAGGTGAGATTTCAAGGTCGGGTTAAAAAAGAAAGCTCCTGCCCAACAACCGCCCGCGACGAGCAAGAGGCTCAGCAGAAAGGTGATTCGTCTCTTTCGAAGGGGCTTTTTCTTTCTTCTCATTGACGAACCGCTCCCTCCTGAATCTGCTGGAGCATCCTTCTTGCCATCTGCCGTCTCTCTTCACGGTTTGTCCTCTCCAGAAGTCTCTGATAGACCTGCCTTGCATCAGAGAATCGCTTCTCCTCCATATAGAGCACCCCTAACTTCAGAAGGGTCTCCTCAAGCAACTCCGTCAGATGAGAATGAAGATAGAGCACCTTTGAAAACTGGAGAATGGCCATCTCTCTATTCCCTGCCTCGGCGTAAGCCTCTCCTAATCGGAATTGGGCCTCGCTTGCGATCCTCTCTTCAGGACTTCCTATGGCGATGGAGAAGGAGGCGATCGCATCTGAAAATCTCTTTTGGATCAGAGAGAGGAGTCCTATTCTTAAATGGGCTTCAAAACGTGCCTCATCATGAGGAAACTTTTCGATATAATCCTTCAATACTTTCTCTCCCTCTTCAACCCTTCCTAAGTTCCGATAGGCCTCCTCCATCCCCAGATAGGCCCTCTTTGCCAATGGCGTTTTGGGGCGATTCTTGACCACCCACTCAAATCGTTCCAGGGCCTTCGAAAAAGCTCTCAGAATGAGATGAAGTTCACCTGCCTCTGTATAGGCCTCCATGAGCAGATGGCTTTTCGGGTAGCTCTTGATAAACCGTTCGATCTCGTCGACAGCTTCCGTCCATCGCCTCTCCGATCTGAGAAGGAGACTGATCCGATAGAGCCCCTCTTCAGCCCATTCGCTTTTAGGATAGAGTCGAACCAGCTCTTGATAGGTTCTCAAGGCCCGCTCCGTCATCCGGGACTGCTGGTAATATTCTCCTAATTGCATCAGCAATGGACTGGCTAACGAATGCTGGGGATATCGCTTGAGAAAGGTCTCAATCCGGGCAATAAAAGATTCATACCTCTTCTCCTGAAAGAGGGCAAGGATGATCCCATATTCTGCTTCAGGAACCTCTTTTGATTTACCATATTCTCGGATGAGTCGTTGATAGGTCTGAATGGCCAGTCCGTACTGTCTGAGATTATAGTAGGCGTCGCCTATTTTCAGTAGGGAAGATGGGACGAATGGACTTTCCGGAAATCTGTGAGTGAGCCATTGGAATTCTTCGATGGCTTTATGAAAATCTCTCTTCCGAAAATAGGCCCACCCTGTCCAGTACTGGGCTTCGTCACGCAATGGACTCAATGGAAAATTTTCCCTCAATCTTTGGAAATGATCCAAGGCCTCGTCGAACTGCTCTTCCCGGTAAGCAATCCATCCCAGAAGATAATACCCTTTCTCTTTTCCATCATCCTCCATGGCGTTGACCAGACGGGTCAAATGGATTTTGGCCTGTTCATAATTGTTTTGGTTTAGATAACACTGACCGATCAACAGGGAAATCGGTGGACTCGATCGATATTCGGGAAATTCGGCTAATATTTTGAGAAAATAATGATTGGCTTCCTTCCACTCTTTTCTTTGAAAGTGATACCATCCGAGACTCGTCAATCCACGAGGATAGAGGTCTTGATCTCCCTTTAATTGATCCACATACCTTACGCTATTCCGATAATCCTCCTTCAAAAGGTGACTCTCCACAATCCAGTAGAGGACCTCCCTCTTTTCCGGATGGTTGGGAAATTCCTTAAGAAGCCTCTCCCAGTACCCAATCGCCTCGTCGTACTGTTTTAATAAAAAATAGGCATATCCCATTCTTAAAAAGACCCGATCCTCAAGGTGTGCCCTTCGCTTCGACCACAAGACTTGGCGATAAGCAGCAATGGCACCCTCGTAATCCTTCTGGTTGAAGAGGGCCTCACCCAACATGAAGTAGACCCATTCCTGAAGATCGTTTTCAGGAAACGTTCTGAGAAATTGTCTGAAGAAAGAACCCGCATAAGTATACTCTTTCTTGCTGAAATAGTATTGCCCGATATCGAAGAGACTCTGTTCAACCCAGGGAGAAGAAAGAAAATGGGAGAGGAATCTCTGATAGAATTGGATCGCCCTCTCCACCTCGTTCTCTCCCAAGTAGGTCTTCATCACTCCCCAGAAGATCGGATCTGAAAGGGTTGTGCCTGGGAAACTCAGAAGGATCTCTTCAAAGGTCTTCCTCGCTTCAGCATAATGCCCAATAGAGACTTGGCTCCACGCCAACCCGTATCGTCCGCTCTCTTCTAAGTGATGCTTCGAATACTGCCTTATGAAGTTTTTGAAAAAATTAACTGCCTCCTCATACTTCTTCAGTCTGAAGGTATTGACACCCATCAGATACTCGACCTCTGGTTTCCATATCCCTGCAGGGTGGTTCCGGAGATGAACCTCCATCTCTTTTAACGATTCCTCATACTTGCCTAAATGGTAAAGGCAGTATCCCGACCAGAAGAGGGATGATTGGGCAATGGAAAGATGGGGGTTCTTCTCGTAAGCCAGCCGAAAATATCGGCATGCCTCCTCATACATGCCCTTCGTCAGTCGAATCCATCCACATGAATAGAGGGCATAGGTGATAAATTCATTGTGAGGAAACTCTTCGACAACCCTTTTAAATAAAAAGAAGGCCTCCTCAGCTTTCTCCTGATGATACTTGGCTTCTCCCATCCAGTATAGGGCAGACCCTTTATACGAGCTTTCTGGGTAATCCTCGATCAACCGCCGAAAGAGTTTGATGGCATCCTCATATTCCCCTTTGAGGTAGTGATGCCTTCCCCTTTCGTAAAAGGCCATGTCGCTGACGGTCATCCCTCGGGTGAGCCTGCTGGTGTAGGCACAACCGGGTTGGGTGGTGGAGGGACTCATCTTCCTCATAGGCCCGATCTGATCTTCCTTCAGATCGAAGGAACCTATGGGAGGACCCTCTTTGATCCCCTGAGCTGAGATGATGGGAAGAGGAATCTCCCGCTCCTCGGTCCATTTCCGCTCCTCTTTCCCCAAAAAAATAATTTCAGGGGACCGGATCCTGCTCCGGCCCTGATCTTGGCCTTTAAGGTGGGATAAGGAGAAAGTGATGGAGATGAGAAGGAAAAGACTAAAAATCTTTGTTAACTTCATGAACATGGCATCAATTAGAAAATAAAGGTTTCGTCTAACGGCAACGGTAACGATGCTCGTCTCGTTAATAAGAGGCTGATGGTTAGGGTAACGAGGCCCGTTTCGTTAATAAAAGGCTACGTTTGTCGTCTTTAATTCTTTTTACGTAACCGTCACCGCTAACCGATACGGGCTTCGTCACCGTAACCTTAACCAATTGACCTTAAACCAAACGGGCTTCGTAACCCTAACCTGGCCCCCTGAGGTATTTTCATCGTTTGAGGGTGACACTCCCTCACGATGGATTGCTTTATATTTTAACCTATCAGAAAGATTGAAAGATTGTCAACCTCACAGCTCTCTCCTGACCTAAAAGAGGTCAAGAATTGACAAGGAATTTGAGACTATGATAACCTTTTTTTTATGAAGAGAAAAGTCTATTTCATACTGGTATGGGTCATCTTCTTCTCTTTCTCCATTGGATGTGAGGGTGATCGAAGGAGTCCAACATCCGACTCCGGAAGGGATTTCAAAGCCATGCGCGAAAAGATGGTCGAAACACAGATTAAGGGTCGCGGCGTCAAGGATCCTCGGGTGCTCTCTGCCATGCTCAAGGTGGAGCGCCACCATTTTGTCCCCAAAACTTATGAGTCACAAGCCTATTCCGATCAACCTCTGCCCATCGGTGAGGGCCAAACCATCTCCCAGCCTTATATCGTTGCCCTGATGACCGAGCTGTTGGGGCTGAAGGGAGAAGAGAAGGTGCTGGAGATTGGAACAGGATCAGGTTACCAGGCCGCCATCTTAGCCGAATTGGCCAGAGAGGTTTATACGATTGAGATTATTGAGGCCCTTGCGGAATCAGCCAAGAATCTCCTCCTCAAATTGGGCTATCAGAATATCCAGGTAAAGACAGGCGATGGCTATCTGGGATGGCCTGAAGTGGCACCTTTTGATGCAATCATTGTTACCTGCGCTCCAGATCACATCCCAAAACCTCTCATAGAACAGCTAAAGGAAGGGGGGCGGTTGGTCATCCCCGTAGGAACCTTTTCTCAAGAATTGAAAAAGGTGGTTAAACGGTCTGGAAAGATCGAGACGACGGATGTCATCCCTGTCATCTTTGTTCCCATGACCGGTGAAGGCGTTAAACAGAAGAGATGACCGATAACCTTTGGCACAGACCTCTTCAAGAAGTGTAAATCATCTCTGACAATCAGAATGAAGAAAGAAGACACATCCCAGCCTCTCAGTCCGGATGAAACCCTCGATACTTTCTTCAACGGTAAGTTAAAAATTCTTCAGAAGAAAAGGGGGTACCGCTTCTCGATCGACGCAATCCTGCTTGCTCAGTTTGTTCGAATCCGAAAGGATGAAAGGGTCATTGATCTGGGAACAGGGTGTGGCATTCTTCCTCTCTTGTTGTCACAGATGTCAAAAGCCTCTTCTTTTATCGGTGTGGAGATTCAAAAGGGGCTGGCTGAATGTGCAGCCCAAAATGTCCTCTTCAACCAGCTCGAAGACCGCATCTCCATTTTACATCGAGATTTCACAGAACTGAAGACCGTCTTTCCACCAGGCTCCTTTCATGTTGTGGTCTCCAATCCTCCTTATCGAAAATTCCGTACCGGTAGAATCAACCCTTATCCTGAGAAGGCCATTGCACGACACGAGATTAAAGGAACCTTAGAAGACCTCACCGAAATCACATCCTATCTCCTGCCCAATAAAGGAAGGAGCTATCTCATCTTCCCTGCTTCGAGATCGGCTGACCTGTTCATTGCTCTACGAAGGCAGAATCTGGAGCCAAAACGGGTTCAGCTCGTTCATCCCCATATCGGAGAGCGTGCCAACTTCATCCTGGTCGAATCAATAAAATCGAGTGGCGTGGAGCTTAAGGTCATGCCCCCGATGATCCTTCACCAATGACCCAATTGGAAATCTTATCGGGCCATTCAGATCCAAATAGTATTGTTTTAAATTCTGGCCCTACTGCAAATAGGGCTTCAGAGGACGATCCAGTCTTTCTAACGGAACAAAATATTTTTGACAATAATTAATGAATGGGATAAAAAATGGATAGGATGAGTCCTTCGTATAATTCCCTAACAAGAGTCGAAGAGAAATCTCCCTTAGAAGAGATCCTCAAATGGGTTGGTGACGATCTGGAAAAGGTGGACCTTGAGTTCCGAAAGAATTTAAGATCCAATGTCCCCATCATCACCGCTATTGGAGAACATCTTCTCCTCAGCGGAGGCAAACGGCTTCGGCCCCTCTTGCTTCTCCTCTCCGCCAAAGCCTGTGGATATCAGGGAACCGAACATATCGCCATGGCCAGTCTGATCGAATTCATTCATACCGCCACGCTTCTCCACGACGATGTGGTCGATCACGCTGAACTGCGCAGAGGGATGAAATCGGCGAACGCCAAATGGGGAAATGAAGCTTGTGTGTTGGTCGGCGATTTCCTCTTTACAAAATGCTTCTCTCTATTGGTGGAGAATGGAAATCCAAAAATCCTTCAGGCGATTGCCAGAGCCACGACCCTGATGGCAGAAGGAGAGCTTGAGGAACTGATAAAAACCAATGATCTTTCGATCACGGAAGAGAACTATTTCTCCATCATCATCCGAAAAACAGCCGCTCTCTTTTCAGCCGCCACCCAGATCGGTGCCATTCTCGGAGATGTTCCGGAAGAGAAGGAAAGGGTCTTCACCGATTTCGGGATGAATCTCGGAATTGCCTTTCAGTTAATTGACGACACGCTGGATTACACCTCCCGGGAACAGGATTTCGGAAAAAAGATCGGCATCGACCTTCAGGATGGAAAGATTACGCTTCCCCTGATCTTCAGCTTGCGACATTGCAGTGAGAAGGAGTTATCACTCATCCAAGAAACCGTCTTGGCCAATCCAGTAACCAAAGAGGCTTTCGATCAGGTGGTCAGGATCATTGAAAAATACCAGGGCCTAACGTACACCTTGGAAAAGGCAAAAGAGTATGTGAACAGGGCAAAAGAAAACCTTTTCTCCCTTCCTCCTTCGAGGGAGAAGGAAGCCCTTCTCTCATTATCAGACTACGTGCTCGAGAGAAAGGTGTAGTTGATTTGGGATGGCCCCTTTTCCGACTCGGTCGGGAGATTTCGAAATGCGGAATATAAAAAACTAAAGGAGCGAAAAGATGTCTGTTGAATCAAGTCTGCTTCATGTGAGTGACAAGAATTTTGAGTCCGAGGTGCTTCGGTCCGGTATTCCGGTGCTGGTTGACTTCTGGGCAACCTGGTGTGGGCCCTGTCGCGCCATTAGCCCGATTATTGAGGAACTGGCCAAGGAATATTCGGGCAGGGTTAAAATTACTAAGCTCAATGTGGACGAAAACCCCGCAACCCCCAGTCAGTATGGAGTCCGAGGGATTCCCACACTCATCCTCTTCAAAGAAGGCAAGGTTCTCGATCAGATCGTGGGATCGGTCCCTAAGGCCCGCTTAAAGGCCATGATCGAAAAAGTCCTGTAAGAAGAATCGATCAATTCGAATGGGAAAAAGCTTGGTCGGTGGATCATTAAGATTTGGATGACCTTTCTGGATCATGCGCATACGGCTCCCTCTTTTTGAATATATCTTCGTATTCGGTCTTTGTCTGGCCCTGTGCTTTCTTCTTCCCCAATGTGTAAAAAAACCGGATATCCCTTCCTCTGCGCCGGACTTCACACTTAAAACTGTTCATGGCCAGGAGATCATCCTCTCCTCATTGAAGGGGAAAGTGATCCTTCTCGATTTCTGGGCAACCTGGTGCGGTCCATGCAAGGAATCCATCCCTCACCTGATTCACCTTTATAGGAATTATAGGGATAAGGGATTTGAATTGATCGGGATGAGCATGGATAAGGCAGACCAAATAGAGTTGGTGAGACGTTTTATCGGTTCGATGGAAATCCCCTATCCGGTGATCATCACTCCCGAAGAAGTGGCAAAAAATTACAAGGTGACCGGTTTTCCAACTACCATTCTGATTGACAGACAAGGAAAAGTCCGAGAGAAGATCATCGGATTTAACAACGGTATAGCGAAACAGTTAGTTGCAAAGGTGGAGGAGCTCACCTCAGAAAAACCCTGAAGACCAGCCTATCTCTTCTTCCTTTCCTGAAATAGTTGAAGGTATCCTTCAATCAATCTCTGAGGATCTAAATTGAGCACCTTGGCATAGGCCTTTAAAAACCCTTTCAAATAGACCGTAGCTGGGAGATGCTCCAAGTCTTCCTCCTCAATCCACTCCAGTGTCTTGATGTTGATCTTCGTTTCGGCGGAGATGGCTTTGAGATCAATGCCCAACTTTTCACGAATCTGTTTTAATGACTTGCCCCGATAGGGCACCTCTCCGATCTCCAACGAAATGTCGGTAAAAGAGAGACCGGTTTGGGCCTCCAATGGCTTTGAAGATTTCTCTTTCTGCTTCTCCCTTTGAGGTCGTTCGATCAGATGGGGGTGAGTGCGATCATAGCTTCTTCGCAAGGCCTCATCCATGAGAACACGATAAGCCTCTTCAATGGCTGACTGGATCTTAATGATGTCTTGATCCGAAAAGAGGGAGTAGATCGCCAGAGAATCGGAATGGAAGGTCTCTTTGGCCCGATCATAAGCCTGTTGGATCTCTTTGATTGTGGCATCAGGACTGATCTCGAGAATTTCATAATGGGTCTGCTCTTCGATCTGTTTCATGTCAGCCTCAAGCGATCAGGATTAACCTTACAGTTGCGTAAATATCATACAAAAAGGGAGATGGGTATGCTGGAAAGCCTTTACAGCGGTACCTTTTACCGTTTTGCGGCTTAGGTTGCAAGCATACTTCCGAGGTCACCTCAGGTGGCATCGCCGGTTTCCCATAAAATATATAAATGATCCGCAATGGTAAAGGATTGGAAGCATGCCCATCTCCCTTTTCAACGCAACGTTAAGGTTCAGTCCCATGACGCATCGGATGGCTGTTGGCCAATCGGGAGGCAATCTCCGTCACACACTGGGCCGCCTTGGAACGATTGTTCTCCAGAACCAGCGGCCTTCTCTTTCTAATTGAATTTCCCACGTCTTGATCATAGACGATGTACCCCAGATAGTGGAGATGGATGCCAAAATATTTTTGACAAGCACTCCGAATCGAAAAACCGATCTCAATATCCTTCTTTGAACGGACTTGATTGAGAATGAGATTGGGATGAAATATTTCGGCTTCTGCGACCATCCTTCGGGCATCCTCTTCATTGATCCGTCTTACTTCTCGAAGAAGTTCATAAGGGGTCTGGATGCCTGCCTCGTTTTTCCGATCCATCGCCTCATCGATCAAACTTTTCACAGAATACGAAGTGACCACGTGTTTCAGCCTTCGATAAAAAGCGCTCTTCAAAAACCGATAGGTATTTTCAATGGAGGTGGGTTCAGGGGTCACCACGAGTATCCCACCATCTGACATCAGGAAAAAATCCAGAATGCTCACCGCATTGCCCCCACCCAAATCCACCAAGATGTAATCGCTCTCCAACGATTTAATGGCACGGAGGAGTTTCCTCTTCTGGGCGTTCTTCACATCGGCTGCATTGAGGAGGTCTTGTGCTCCCGTCAGAAGTTGCAGATTTGGAATTCCGGTGTGAATCAGAACATCTTTGAGATGGGAAACCCTTTTTTTAATGAAATCCGAAAGGGTTGGAACCGAAGGAAGAATACCTAAAAAAGTGTGGAGGTTGGCACCTCCTAAATCAGCATCGATCAGTACGACCCGTGCCCCCAATTTTGAGAGACAGATGCCCATATTGGTGGTGATAAAACTTTTTCCACTTCCCCCCTTGCCTCCCCCAATAGTCCAGATCGTTCTCGGATGATGATTTCGGGACATACTGCTATTGAACATGATTCAAATCATCTATTGCCAAATACCCTCAACCTTCGAATGACAATGGCGGCATTCCCCTCTTATCAGATCGTTTTTGAGTACCTGAAAACCCATTCTTTGAATCACCGCTCGTCCACATCCTAGGCAGAAGGTATCCTCTCCCCCCTGACCAGGGATATTTCCACAATAGACATATCGGAGCCCAGCCTTCTTTCCAATCTCCCGTGCCCGGTGAAGGGTTGTGGCTGAGGTTCGAGGACGATCTGTCATCTTATACGTTGGGTAGAAAGCAGAGAGATGCCAGGGAATCTCAGGCCCTAAGGAGAGTATGAACTGGGCAATCCCCTCAAACTCTTTCTCCGAATCGTTCAGACCGGGAATCACCAGAGTGGTGATCTCTATCCAGATTCCTAACTCCTTCATCAACTTCAGATTCTCAAGCACAGGTTGAAGCCTTGCACCACAGACCTCCTTATAAAAGGCCTCCTGATAACTCTTCAAATCGACATTGGCCCCATCGAGATAGGGCTGAATCATCCGTATCGCCTCTTCCGTCATATAGCCATTGGTGACGAAAATGTTTTTAATCCCCTCCTGATTCGCCAGGACTGCTGTCTCATAGGCATATTCAAAGTAGATCGTTGGCTCGGTATAGGTATAGGAGATCGACTGGCAACGACTCTGTTTGGTAAGCGAAACGATCTTCGAGGGTGAAACTACCGATCCTTCAATCCTTTTTTCATCCACCGGCATCTGAGAGATCGCATGGTTCTGGCATTGAAGACAGCGGAAGTTACAGCCCACTGTGGCGATGGAGAAAGAGGTCGAACCCGGAAGAAGGTGAAAGATAGGTTTCTTCTCAATGGGATCGACATTGGCAGAAATCGCCCGACCATAGACAAGGCTAAAGAGCCTTCCTTCCCGGTTCTCCCGGACTCCACAAATCCCTCTTTTCGACGGAGAAATGATGCAGCGATGGTTGCATAGGAAACACCTGACCTTTCCTTCCTCCAAAGGGCTGTATAACATGGCCTCTTTCATCTTCCCATTCCTTCTGGCGATCTGAGCAGGGACAATTCCTAAAGATCGAAGCGGACTAACTGTTGAATCACATATTGACGTATGGCCTGGGGAGTGGGTAAATCCTGGAGAACCTTTCCATTTTGAATGAGGGGCAGTAGAAGTTCACGGAAATGTCCCCCACATGAGCATCTTATGGACTTCTTAGCGGAGGTCCCCTTCGGGGGGGGATAGGGAACCATCTTGTCCTGGAAACATTTGGAGCATCGCAGGACGCTCTTCGAACCGGACATCTTTCCTCGTTTGGCCAATGGCTTGCCATCGATCTCAATGATGTCCATGGCAAAGTCGATCACACGGGCATTGGTGATCGAAGTGCCCACGCCATAGGCATCCACAACGGGATTGAGGCTCAGGATACGCTTCTCTTCTAAACCTCCACTGACAAAGATCTTTACGTGACCGAACCCCCTCAGGTTCAGCTCCCAACGGATCTCCTCTATAATCTTTTGAAAGTCTCCCCGTCTTGAACTGGGTGTGTCGAGCCGGATGCCAAATAACTTCTTTCCCATGGCTTCTGCGACTCGAATGGCTTCAAATTTTTCATCATTGAACGTATCGATCAAGGAAACCCGCTTCACCTTTGGATGGATCACCTCATCGAAGGCTTTGGTCGCTTCGATGGTATCTCCCATCATCAAAATCAATGCATGGGGCATGGTGCCCGAAGGTTCCTCGTGAAGCATCTCGGCATCCTTCACGACAGAAACACCATCACATCCGCCGATGAAAGCACTTCTTTCCACCATGGGGGCAATGACTGGATGGATCCGCCTCGCTCCAAAACTGATCACACTCCGGTCTCCGGCCGCCTTCTTACATCGGGCCGCTTTGGTCGCCACACCTGAAGCTTGACAGAGAAGCCCTAAGATCGAGGTCTCATAGAGACCAAATTCCGTATACATCCCTTCGATCTCCATCACCGGCTCATACGCCCGAAAGATCGTCCCTTCTCTCATAGCCCTCACTTTGACGGGGAGATCCCTCAGGAGATAGATGGCCTCTTCCAGACCCGCAAAGACTCCCCATCCATAGTCCTCCGGAAACCGTTTGGCGATAAATTCAGCCTTGACCCGTTTATCGATCTTCTTCGCCCTGAGGACTTCCATGGTTCTCGTGAAATAGACATCGGTATACTGACCGGCCTTTATATCCTTGGGATCGGCAATATGAAACATTTTCTCTCTCCAAAAGAGGATGTGAATGAACCCTTTATAACAGAAATGGAGCGTCCCTGTCTATAAAAATGTTTTAAATGATCTCCCTCTTGAGAAGCCTCTCTTCCCCCTTTCGCATGGGGATCAGGACTGCAGCAATACAAAGCGCCAGCACGATTGCAAACGAAGAAAGAATCCACGCCCATTGAAAACCAGTAAGGGTACCCCTTCGGATACCGGTCATAAAGATACTGTAGACAGGACCGGCTTCGATCACAATCACCGCCCCAATAAATCCCATGCAGAGGGTCATATAAAGCAGACCGCCCAGACTCGTCACGGATTGCGTCGGGCTTTCAGAATTGAAATCGGGATATAGGGCGCCCAATCCGATTCCCATAGCTACAATTCCTGGAACCATGAAAAAGACTGTGAGCACAGAAAGGACCATCATAAAGGGCGTCACCTGCAGAAGGAGATTGGTCAAAATGGTCAATAACTCAGCGAGCAGAAGAAGGGGCAGAAAATAGATAATGAATTTGATCCATAGAAAAGTGCGAATCGATAACGGAGAGGAAAGGACGATCCAGAAGGCCTTGCCTTCAAGGCTCACTGCCGGAAAGACGAACCTCGCCGAAACAGCACTCAACACAAAAGCGGCCAGTCCCATGTTTAAAAAAGAGAGAAGATTCTGGAGGTATTCTAATTTCATGGCACTTCGCTCCAGCGGAAGTACGGAAAAGTTAAAGAGGTAGATCACGATCAACCCTAACACCAGAAAGATTTGAGACCACTGAGTCTGGTCTCGGAAGAAGGTCTTGATCTCCTTCTCAACAAACGCTCTCACTGGCGGAGTGAGTCTATGGGAAAAGTATCCCTCTACCCATTGGCTCCAAAGACCCAATGAGAGGAGTTTCCCGGCAGATGTCTGCGATTTTGAAAGTCCCTTGAAATAGATAGCTCCAGAGACCCAAGTCGAAAGGTAGATCAATGTGATGGCTCCACTCCAGGAAAGGACTGTATGGAAGATTGCCTCTTCCCAAGAACTGGCAAGACTTGCCTTCAAGGCATCCAAAAACCAGGTGAAGGGCAGAAGCGGAGAACTCGGGGCTTCAAGGTTTTTAAGGTAGATGAGGACAGAAGCAAACGATTCTGGATTGACCAGCTTCTCTGGCCTGATCAATCGAAAAGAGAGGACCAGGAGAAGCGCCAGAAAAAGACCTAAGAAGACAAAAACAGTTCGGATGCGTCCTGCAGGCAGAAGGATAGCAGCAACCATCACCGCGATGGCGCTGAGACTGGAGGCGATGAGGCAGAAGGGCACGAGATTGAGCACGACCACCACATAATAAAAACCACCAGCCTGATAAACAATAGCATAAGAGAGAAAGACGGGAAGACTATAGATGAGGACCATCCATGAGCTGTCAAAGGTCGCTTCAAGCCAGCGGGCCAAGAAGAGTTTCTTCCCTGAGACAGGCATTGCATGAACAAGAGGGAGATCCTTTGCCAGATAGAGTTTTGCCAGGCAGGTGAGAATGGCACTGAAGATGAGGAGTGAAAAGAAGGTGATGAGGGTCATAGAAAGGAGCTTAAAAGCCAAAATATCGCCAAAACCTTCAATGCTCTGGAAATAGGTGAGAACCCGGTAAAAGATGAAAAAGATCCCTCCCCAGAATAAAAGACCAAGGAGACCGAAGATTAAAAAACGGACCCCCCGAATTGAGACGCTTCGGTTCATTATGGAGAGCATTCTCGGTCTGAGAAGGATGAGGATCTCTCTCACGGAACTGCCTCTCCTTCGGTCAGGATTAAAAAGACCTCTTCGAGGTCACCTTCCTTAACCTGAGCCAATTGCTTCAATTCCTCGATTGTTCCAGTCGCAATCAACCTTCCCTTATGAATCACTCCGATCCGACTACACAGATCCTCGGCAAAACTGAGGGTATGGGTTGACATGAATAGGGTCGTCCCCCTCACTGAGAGATCCTTAAAAAGATTCTTTATCATCCGAATCCCAGCAGGATCGAGTCCAACCATGGGCTCATCAATCACAAGTACTTTCGGCTCGTGAAGCAGGGCAGACGAAATGATCAGTCGCTGTCTCATCCCGTGAGAGTAAGATTCAATCAACTCATCCCTCCATGCATAGAGAGAAAACTGCTTTAAGAGCGATTCGGATCTCTCCCTGAACCGACCATCCCCTACCTCGAAGAGGTCAGCAGTAAATTTCAAAAATTCCATACCTGTCAACTTTTCATAAAGAAAGGGCCTATCTGGGATATAGCCCATTCTCTTTTTGGCAGCCTCCGGTTCTTTTGCTACATTGATTCCATCAATACGGACGGAACCTTCGGTGGGTGCAAGGATTCCGCTCATCATTCGGAGTGTTGTTGTTTTCCCTGCCCCATTGGGACCGATGAACCCAAAGATCTCTCCCTGAGATACAGAGAGATTGAGTCGGTTTACCGCAATAACTTCACCGAACTTTTTGGTGAGATTTCTTAACTCGATCATTTCGTCTCCGACAATATCTTCAATTCCACTTTTCCGATGACTCCCATCAGATCGACCTGCTGCTCTGTCCCTCGTACAAACCGGAGATGCGTCACATCGGCTGGAAACTGCCCCATCACCGAATCGGCAGTAATCCATCCCCCGATATGGAGAACGTTCCAGGCGTGATAATAGAACCTCCCGTTCTGATAGACGAGACCGGCTTCAACCTGAGCCGGTATTCCCAAAGCCCTTGCGAATGCCGCCAATAAGACTGCATGTTCGTTACAGTCTCCGACCTTAAGTCGTAGCGTCTCAAGGGCATTGGGAACCGAAATCACCGGCCTTTTCTTAATGTTTTGATGAATCCAGGAAACCAATTTCTTCACTTTTACCAGATCCGGATCTTCCTTTGAGATAATCGTTTTGGCTTTGGCTAAAATCTCTGGATGATCGGACTGGATGAATGGTGTTGCTTTGAGAAACGGTTCCAATTCGGTTGTTCCTTTTTCGGACCTCTCTTTCAAATAATCTGATAGCGATTCTTTTCGAATTACCAATATCCCATCTCTATATAACTGCCTGTCTCCATCTAAAAATAGATTTTTCTCTTCCACTCCCTGCAGCCTCAACGTCAACTCTTGTATTCGGTCAATATCAGACAAAAGTTTATTCGAGGCAATGGAAACGCTTTCAGCAAAATCCGCACTCGACGTAATCGTTCCTCTCTTCAATGCTTCTTCACGGACCGTCTGCTCTAATCGGATTCCAAGAGAACCCTCCTCTCTTAGAACCGCACCCTCCTTTCCTATCCAGGCAAACTGAGGAGCTCCCATAAAATCCACTGAGATTTTCTTGGCCCTTTCCATACGACCCATGATCAAAATCTCCTCCTCATCTAAGAACGTCACCTTAACCGATCTCTGGGCCATGCTTATTGGATCAAAGATGAGGAAGTTTCGATAGTCTCCAGGTCTCAAACGGACCTGACTGAACGCCTCTAATATCCCAAACGGAAGATAAATCTTATGTTCAATCGGAAGTTCAGTCTTCTGCTCAGAGCCGGAAAGACCACTGTAAATCGTGAGCCGTTTGCCTTCGATACCACCCCTTGCCTTAAAATGGAATAGGCTCGATTGGAGCTCGAAATCGAAGGTAGAGAGTGAAAACTGTGAATCTAAATGAGCGACCGTTCGGTACCGCACATCCTGGACCATGCCTAGGGTATTGATCTGCATATAGACCGATTCCACAAGCCGGTATCCCGAAGTCGTTTTCAAGAATTGACGGTGAACATGACCAATTTTTTGTTCTTTCTGGAAGATGTTCATCCATATTTCACGGTCGGTCGGAATCTGCAAAACAGAATCGAATTCCATCATTGGCTTTTCGGCCCTTTGGAATAACCCAACACGTGCAGCCAACAAGGAGGCAAATAATAGAGCAAAAATTATACCCATAATGTGGTTCAATTTTATTCTTTGCGTGGCCATCGTATGTTTTCTAATAATATATCATGTTTACCCCTCGGTTCAACCCATCCATCCGATTAGCAGTAAACTCAGCTAAGCGTTTGAAAAAGACCCTCTTTTGAACAACTTGACAGATTGAATTGTCTTTATTATAAAATAAGTACCGTTATTCTCATATGAGAATAACGCTGAGGATCAATTCGATGAAACTCGTTTATAAATTATGGCTCGATCAAAATGGAAAAGCCTTTGGGGATGGTCCCTATGAACTTCTGAAAAGGGTTGAGAAAACCCATTCTCTTCATCAGGCTGCCCTTCAGATGTCCATGTCCTATAGCAAAGCCTGGCGGCTCATACGGACTCTCGAGAAAAGACTTGGCTTTGCTCTTCTCGAACGTAGGATCGGTGGGGTCTCAGGCGGAGGATCGAAAGTTACCCCTGATGCCAATCAATTAATGAAACAGTACAGTCGGTTCCGGAAAGAAACAGAAAAGACACTAATCAAACTCTTCCTTAAACATTTTAGAGGGAGATGATGAGCTTTTTTTGCCGTTATGCTTTCTATGTCTCTCTGCTCGTGGCTGTCCAACTCACCTTCTCCTTACAAGCCCCAGCCTTCTCCCAAACCCTTTTACTGTTTGCAGGCGCAGCAAGCAAGCCAGCCACCGAAGAGGTGATTAAAGAGTTCCGAAAAAGAACGGGAATTCCCGTCGAAGTAATCTTCGGAGGTTCTGGGTTTGTCCTCTCACAGATGAAATTGTCAAAGAAGGGGGACATCTACTTCCCAGGCTCGTCTGACTTCATGGAAGTGGCAAAAAAGGATGGCCTTGTCTATCCTGAAACTGAGAAGGTCGTTGTCTATCTCATCCCCGCCATCAACGTCCAGAAAGGAAACCCCAATGGGATTCAATCACTGAAGGATTTGACTAAAAAGGGAATCCGCATCGCTATCGCCAATCCGGAAGCGGTCTGTGTCGGAACTTATGCTGTGGAAATCATTGAGAAGAATCTCAATCCGCCAGAGAAGGAGGCGCTCAGAAAAAATCTGGTCAATTATACGGAGAGTTGTGAAAAGACGGCCAATGTGATCTCCTTGAGGGCAGTTGACGCAGTGATTGGCTGGCAGGTATTCCAGCATTGGGATCCACAACGGATTGAAACCGTCTGCTTGAAACCCGAAGAGATTCCAAGAATTGGCTATATCCCTATTGTCATCTCGAGGTTCACAACGGACAGGAGTTTGGCTCAGAAATTCATAGATTTCATGGTCTCTTCAGATGGAAAGGCCATCTTTCGGAAGTATCATTATATGATTGATCTCCAAGAGGCACGTCTCTTTACAAAACCTGACACACCCGTTGGAGGCGAATATGTTTTGCCGAAAGAATGGAGAACAAGGTGAATAACCAAATACCAATAACCAAACATCAAATAATAACCAAGACCCAATACCCAAGTTTTAATGATTTTTGATAATTGGAGTTTGGGGATTGGTTATTTTTGGGTGATTGGAATTTGGTGATTGGAAATTCAACTAAGGAGGATCCATGGCTTTCCGTTATACCATGATTGGTGCAGCCATATGCATCTTCATCTTCTATTTCGGTCTTTTGGCTTCGCTCCTCTTCTCCACAAACCTGGGAGGGTTCTGGGAAGCACTGACTCATCCTTCCACCCTTTTCTCAATCCGTCTTAGCCTCATGGCTGCTACCCTTGCGACCCTCTTTTCCGTTCTGGTTGGCCTTCCATCCGCCTATGCCCTCTCCCGCTTCCAATTCAAAGGAAAACAGATCGTGGATACATTCCTTGAAATCCCGATCATCATGTCGCCAATCGCCCTGGGAGCCTCATTCCTTGTCTTCTTTAATACGCCTTTGGGAGAAGTGATCCAAAGAAAAGGCATCTCCTTCGTTTTTGAATTCCCGGGAATCATTCTGGCGCAATTTGCAACCATTGCTGGATTGGCGACACGCCTGATGAAGGCGTCTTTGGATGAGATCTCTCCGCGTTATGAAGCAGTAGCCCGTTCACTTGGCTCCTCCTCATGGCAGGCTTTCTATCGAATTACACTCCCCCTTTCTTTTCGGGGATTATTAGCCTCGGTCATTCTTGCATGGGCAAAGGCTATAGGTGAATTTGGTGCCACCGTAACCCTTGCAGGCGCCATGCCCAGAAAGACGGAAACCATGCCTATTGCCATTTTTACAGCTCTGGCCTCAGCCAATATCGAAAAGACCATTGTTCTGATTCTCCTCCTTATTTTTCTTGGACTGGTCGCCCTCTATGCGGTGAGGTTTACAGGGAAAATGGTCCGTTATGATTAGAATCGAAGGTCTCACTATTCTTCTAAAGACGTTTGCCATATCAGATCTCTATATCGAAATCGAGGAAGGAGCGTTTCACTTCCTGCTTGGGCCTACAGGAAGCGGGAAAACTCTAATTCTGGAATCAATCATCGGGTTGCATCAACCCAAAACGGGAAAGATATGGATCGGTGAAAAAGAGATTCAGAACCTACCACCCGAAAAAAGAGAGATTTCCTATGTTCCCCAAGACCTTGCCCTCTTTCCCCATTTGACCGTAAAGGAGAATATCCTTTATGGAATCAAGGCCCAGAACCACCCCTTAAAAGTCTATGAGGGGTATGTTGAATCACTCATACAGGTGATGAAGATTGGACATCTACTGGAACGCTTCCCCACCAACCTCAGTGGAGGAGAAAAGAAGCGTGTGGCACTTCTTAGGGCATTGGCTCCAAAGCCAAAACTTCTCCTCCTTGACGAACCTCTCTCCGGCCTAGACCCCTCTATCAAGTTTGAAATCCAGCAACTCCTCAAGACCCTTCTCTCTTCCTTTCATCCAACCATTCTATGTGTCTCACATGACTTCGAGGAAGCCTTTCTCCTGGGAGATAAGATGACCCTCTTTATTGATGGCAAGGTGGAGCAGGTTGGAAAGCGGGACGATATCTTTTTAAAACCTAAAACTAAAAAGGTGGCGCAGTTCTTGGGTCTGAGGAATCTCTATAGGGGAAAGATCTTAGGAAAAGACGATTGTGTTGAACGAAGTCAGTTTGAAATTAATGGTCTCCGATTTTCCATTCCGAATAGCGCCTGCCAGAGCAGGATGGAGACAGGGAGAGAAGCGGATCTCTACATCCGACCTGAAGAGGTGATGATCTTGCGTAAGGGAAAACCCATTAAAGAATCATTAAAACGGAATATTTTTATGGGAAATATTAAGGATATTTTAAGCAGAGGAAGACACCATAGCGTCTTCTTTCAAGAGATGGGAGGGAATATCTCCTTCGAAATCTCCATCCCTAACTATGCCTTTCGAAATCTTGACCTCTCTGTCGGTAAGCAGGTGGATGTTGCGCTCCGCGACGAATCCTTCTGGGTCATGGAATAATTTAAAGATTTTGACGAAGCTATCGTTTTATGAGAAGTTTTTAATACAATGATGAGTGGGAGCAATAAAAGGAGAAAATTCGATGGGAGCCCGTGAAGAATATGCAACCAAAGCAGATTTAGAAAATACCTTAGGAAAATTCAAAGAAGAGATTATCCATGAATTCCATGTAGTTTCAGAAGGATTGATGGACCATATCAAACTTTTAGCCGAAGGGCATTCTGGAGTTGTAGAAAGACTCGATCGAGTGGAAACAAGACTAAATGGAGTAGAAAACAGGCTTAACCGTTTGGGACAAGAAAACGAACGCCAACACATTGAGACCCGTGCATTAATTAAACTCTCATTTTCAGAGATGGATAACCGGCTCTCAAACCTCAGGAATGGAAAAAACGGGTTCAGGAGAGACTTCAGATTTAATCCTCAATATAAATCTCAATCTTCTTGGTTTTTTCGCATCCTTTCAATGAGCTGACCATTCCCTTAATCGACCCGGACAGAAAATCTCTGATAAAGGGCTTTAAGGATACGGCCCTCCCATCCACTTTTAGGGTAATCCCCTCTTCTTTTTTCACCTTCAGAAATTTCTTCTCGATAAAATCAGCCACCCCTTTAACATCATCGAGTGAAAAACAGGGGACCCCCATATCGAATTCCCTGTCCGATACGATGGCGACGAGATTATCCACCTTGGTGCAGAGAAGTTCCTGATGCTTCTCTTTCCTGAAAATTTCAATCTTGGGCTGGACATCCTTCTTATACCCTTCGGAAAGGATGAGGTCCACATCCTGAATCAGTTTCTCCCGAAGCTCTGCAAGGGTTAAATCCTTCTCTACGTCCCGAATCAGAGCGACCTTCTGGGGGGAAGAGATCACCGTTGTATGTGCGCCTGCCTGCTTATGCCGCCAGCTATCCTTCCCCTCACGGTCTACTTCAAACCCGTGAATATCGTGCTTTACTGTGGCCACCCGATAGCCCCTTCGCACCAGTTCGGGCAGCAATTTTTCAATAAACGTGGTCTTTCCGCTATCTGACTTGCCGACGATCGAAATGATGGGAATCATAAATTAAACCTCAATGAAATATGATCTATCACCAATGGAGATTGTCAAGCATTTAGTTGAAATTTTCTGTGGCTCCCTGGTGCACCCATCTTCAAATATCCCTATGCCGCTTTATGCATGATATCTTTTTCTTCTTGTATCTGTTCAATCGTTGC
>Ga0209721_1000496_pt1 | contig 35260 bp, 22 predicted proteins | sample TshhotsprinmetaG_FD_184139 | JGI IMG/M metagenome (GOLD analysis project Ga0209721, IMG submission 184139) | Hot spring microbial communities from South Africa to study Microbial Dark Matter (Phase II) - Tshipise hot spring metaG (SPAdes)... | ecosystem: Environmental > Aquatic > Thermal springs...
TTTGAGCGGACTAGTGAAAACCATAACATTTATTGGAATTTTGGGGGGCTTTTTGGGGGCTGTTACCTCTGCTGGCTCCGCCCTTGGGCAAACAGAGCCAAACCGGCCCCATATCGTTTTTATTCTTGCCGACGATTTAGGTTGGGGAGATTTGAGCTGTTACGGTCATCCACGGCTCCGGACGCCCAACCTCGACCGCTTGGCCCGTGAGGGAACGCTCTTCACCCAATTTTATGTTAATGGTTCCGTTTGTTCCCCCAGCCGCTGCGCGTTTTTCACGGGACAATATCCGGCACGCCACCGTATCCACGGGCATTACGCAGAACCAAAGTTAAACGACTCCCGCGGGATGAGCCATTGGCTTGACCCCGATGTACCCAACGTGGCAAGCCTGTTGCGCGCCATCGGTTACCGGACTGCGCATATCGGTAAGTGGCACTTGGGTGGAGGACCCGGGGCACCCGAACCCACAGCTTATGGATTCGAATATGTTCGGGCCATGGTGGCCAATAATCCTGCTTGGACGGAGCCCGCCGAGAGCTTCTTCGCAAAATCCACAAGCATCTTCGTCGACGAAGTAATTGAATTTTTGCGAAGCCACAGCGATCGGCCGTGCTTCGTGCATCTTTGGACGCTTCTGCCCCACGCTCCACTGAATCCGACACTGGAGCAGATGCAGCCGTTTGAACGCTTTAGTTGGAATCGTGGAATCGCGCACAAAAGTCCGGCAACGATCTACTACGCTTCGATAGCCGATTTGGATACCCAAGTAGGCCGCCTACTCCGGGCGCTCGACGAGCAAGGACTGGCGGAAAAGACCATCGTCATTTTCTCGAGCGACAATGGCCCGGAAGATATCAACATCCTCAATGCGGCACATAGCGCCGTAGGCTCAGCAGGTCCGTTCCGCGGTCGAAAGCGGAGCCTCTACGAAGGAGGCGTTCGTGTTCCCTTTATTGTTCGTTGGCCGGGGAAAGTGCCGGCTGGCCGGATCGAAAACGAAGCCGTAATAGCCGGCGTCGACCTGCTCCCGACGCTGTGCAAATTAGTGGGTGCCCCCATTCCCTCAGATCACGCCCTCGATGGCGAGGATATGAGCGATGTTTGGTTGGGTGCCAGCCGGGCCCGCACAAAGCCCCTCATGTGGGAATGGCGGTTCCGGATCTACGGGGAATTGTTCCACCGCTCACCGATACTGGCTATCCGCGAGGGGGATTGGAAATTGCTGATCAATCCGGACCGTAGCCGGATCGAGCTCTACAACATTCCCAGCGACCCCACAGAGCTCAATAATCTGGCGGATGATCACCCGGAAATCGTCGAGCGGCTGGCAAGCCAAGTGCTTGGTTGGCAGAAAACTCTGCCTGAAGGCCCCATCGAACCTGAGGCGGGCAAACTTCAGTATCCGTGGCCGGGAACTGTGCCCCCAGCACCAAAACGGCCGGTATCCACCGCGAAATAGCCTAACGCGTTGAGAGCGTGAAGAATTTAAGCCGTCATTTAATCCCACTGATTCATTGCTGCTAGTGAAGAGCTACCGATGCGTCACGGAACGGAGTTCACCCCTGCGTTACTGAGCGGAGTTCCCGCCATCGGCGTTTTCCCGCTCGATTTCCCGAAGCTTGTAGATCAACGCGCGGCGACTAAGGCCCAGCTTTCGTGCAGCGGCGGTGCGGTTTCCTCGACACTCGGCCAAGGTGGCCAGGATTGTCGCACGTTCCACCTGGGAAAGCCGCCCGGCCGTGGCCCTATTCGAGCTTGCTGCCTGAGCCAACATCGCGATAGCAGGTGGAAAGTGTTCCGGCAGAATGACATCACCGCGGCCAAGCAAACACGCCCGGTGCACCGCGTTGCGCAATTCACGGACGTTTCCCGGCCAAGAATACGCTAGCAAACATTGCGTTGCTTGCGGAGAAAATCGCACCGGATGACCCGTTAACTGCTGTGCGAAATGCCGGGCCAACGGCAGAATATCCTCCACGCGTTCACGTAGCGGCGGCAGGCGCAATTCGACCACGTTCAACCGGTAATAAAGGTCGAGGCGGAACGTCCCCTGATCTACCGCTGCACTTACGTCTCGATGAGTTGCTGCGATGATGCGTACATCCACGGGTACCGGATGATCGCTTCCTACCGGCATCACTTGCCCGGTTTCCAACACACGAAGAAGTTTCGGCTGCAAATGCAGCGGAAGTTCGCCGATTTCATCAAGGAGCAAAGTGCCCCCGTCAGCCGCGCGAAAGTAGCCTTGCCGCGACTGTTGGGCTCCGGTGAATGCCCCCTTCACATGCCCGAAAAGCTCGCTCTCGATGAGGGTTTCCGGCAATCCGGCACAATTAGCCACCACGAATGGTTTCTCGGCACGCGGGCTCCATCTGTGAATAAGCTGAGCAACTACCTCTTTGCCCGTGCCGCTTTCGCCGATGATTAGCACAGGCACCTCGGTCGGGGCCACGATCGAAACGGTTTCCAGCAGGTGCTGAAAACTCGCCCCTGTGCCGATAACCTCCGGCGGAAGTTGCGGTAGCTCTCGACCGCTCGGTGCCGGACGGTGATCCGGGTGGAGTGCATCCGTTATGACCGCCTCTAATTCTTCGAAATCGAGAGGTTTCGCCAGGTAATCATCGGCCCCGGACTTCACGGCCGCCACGGCCTCGCGAAGATCTGCGTAAGCCGTGATCAGCAACACCGGTGTCTCGCTCCCGGCTTTACGCAGTTGATGAAGGGCTTCCAGGCCGCTCATCCCGGGCAAGCGGACATCAAGGAGAATCATATCCGGAGGGGTGACTGCGACTTGCTCCAACATCTGCTCGGCGGACTCTGCCTCGGCCACCTGATAGCCGAGAGAAGCAACAAAGCCCGCAAGCAGGCGACGCTGAGGTGCCTCGTCATCGACAATTAGGATGGTTTGCTTACGCTCGGCCATTGATCCCGTCTATCCAGAAAGTCGCGCCCCCTTCCGGCCGCGGAGCATAGCCGCATCGCCACCCACAAGTGGTCGCAATTCGGCGAACGATAGCAAGCCCCAGCCCGGTGCCCTCGCGACGCGTCGTGAAGTAAGGCGTAAACAAAGCGGATTCATGTTCCCGGGGCACACCAGGTCCGCGGTCAGCCACCTCCAGCCGCCATTGCCCCGAGTTCTGTCTCCGAGCAAAAACCTCAATGGTTTCACCGGTAGGCGAAAATTCAATCGCATTGCACAGCAAATTGAAAAGCGCTTGCCGCAATAATTCCCGATCCGCGCAGACGTTGCAAGCCTCCGGTTCGATCCGCCATTTCAACACCAGTTGCTTTGCCTCCAAGTCCGGTTGAAACAAAGCTTGAAGTTCCAGCAAAAGTTCCCACCACGTGAATTCTACCGGCGAAGGCTCTCGCGGCTTTGCAAAAGCTAAAAAATGGTTGATACGGTTGGTCAAGCGGTCGCATTCTTCCATGATGGTGGTTGCCGCTTGCGTCGCCTCCGCTGAGATCGACCGTTCGGCCAGATACTGAGCCCAACCCCGAATGAGATTCAAAGGATTTCGCGTCTCATGAGCGAGCCCCGCCGCGGCTTGAGTCAATTGCCGGTGATGAGAAAGCTCGCTTTCCAAAAGTTGTTTCTGTGAAAGGATCTTTTGGCCGCGCAAGAATGTCGCCGCTGCAAGCGCCACAGCGGTTAGCCCCACCCCGCCCACGATGACGACCATCCATCGCAGCCCCGCTGCTTGAAGATGTTGCCGATCCGCCTCTCGGCGATCCAGAACCAAAGCCGCCAAAAAATGGCCACCCCGCGTAAACGGCGATAGTTCCGGCGATTCTGCCTCCGGACTGATCGGTTCCGACCAGAATTGCCAACGTGGTCCCTTTCCGCCTCCCCGGCGAGGTCCGGGTGCAAATGGGCCCGCCTGGGGCTCCAATTGAAAGTCCCCGACAATTAAAAGCCCTTCAGCTCGCCAGTATTTTCCCGGGCCGACTTTCAGATTTTCCAGTAACTCCGCCTTTCCGGCGATGATCGCGGCCGGATCACCCTGCGCAAGGATGCCGACGGTAAGCACCGTTTCCGACTTGGCCAGCTCTTCAAGCGTCCATTGAAGCTGCTGTTCGAAAAATTGTCCAAGACGACGATGCGCCCGAATCCCCCCAACAAGCGCTTTGAGGATTGATTCGCCTTGGTTTTCCAGGTTCCGGTAAATGGCCGCCGATTCGCGAGTGAATTCCCGCCATTGCCATAGGGATAGACCGACCCAGGTCAATACCAAACCCAGGAAGCTCGGCAACCATTTCTTTAAAACTTGGGACAACATAACGTCCACGGCTTAAGACCACATAAGGTCAATTGTGCCCAGAGCGGCATTGGGCAACAAAGGGCCCAAAATAGGTCGGCGGCGACACAGCTAACATAGTCGGCCGAAATCAACCTACTTAAAAGGATTCCCTTAACGACTTAAAAGGATTCCCTTAAGGTGGCTTTACCCCTTGCTTTTTAACTGCCCTAAGGCAGAACGGTTGCACAAATCCTGCCCTAAACGAATGATTTTAGTGATCGAAAAAGAAGAAATCCAAAAAGGAGGCGTCTCGCACAATAACCTAGTTTGTTGATCATCAAAGTTGCGTAATCGCCATTAGGCCCCTCAAATTCTTTCTGAACCTGCTTGCAGGAGACTTGCCAACAAAAATGGCGAATCTGGCACAAAACCGATGCTAGCGATTGAGAATGCCGGCATTTGCCGGCGAAATTCTCACACTCGATGTTGTGGCCGTACTTCGTCAATTTGCCGAAGGACTCATCACTGTGGGGTATAAGGGGGAGAGTTTTGCTCGGTTTTGTCGCAGGAAGTTTCCTCGGGAACAATGGGTCTTGTGTTTGTCGGATGTTTGTCGGAGCAATTTGGGGGATACGTGGTTTCTCGGAGACGGTATCCCCCAATTTAGCCCGGGCGTAGAGGAAGTCGGCTACCTTTGCTGCTCAAATCGGTCGCAAATTCCGTTTCGATTCTCATCAATGAAACCAAACCCGGGCCCTTGAGGGCCGAGACCAAACCCGGGTGCCCCACCGGGGCCTCTTCCTCGGGGCCCTACCCCACCGTACACCCCGTATCGGCCAGCTCGCCGACCACCCGGTCCTGGAGGGGCCGCGGAGCCCACACCCCAACCACCCCATCTTGCCCCACCACGCAACCACATCGCTCCGGTCCCGGCGCCAGCCCTCATTCCTGTCCAGGGACATATTCCTCCGCCGGGAACCGGCACTCTCGCCCACGGTTGCGCGGCGATCATTTGGGCGCGGATTTGGCGGAGCCGCTCCGCAAGCTCGGCCAATTTTTCGGGCGAGGCCATCCCCTGAAACCGCAATTCTTGCAATTCAGCTAGGGTTCGAAGCCACTGTGCCTGGAGTTCCGCTAAGTCGGCCTTCTGGACGCTAGAAGCCTGGGGTTCTGCGGGCTGGTTTGCCTCCTTTGTGCTGCTAGTACTTGTACCCGCGGCTTGAGGGGACTCTTCCGCTCTTGCCTCGCCGGGAATAAACATGCCGATAGCAAAAATCAGGCTCAGCAAGAGAGGAAGTTCCGCCCTTGCACCAAGGAACGAATCCATTTTTGAACTTGTGCACTTCATCGCGACACTCCTGAAAAGGATGCGTGACTCATCAACCACCGTTCATCGCCACGAGTTTTGCCCGGGCAATCAACGACGGATCAAATACCGTTCCATTCGATTCCAGCCTGAAAGATTTTGTGCGCGATTCCACTCAGCGAGGAGTTTCGCCACTTCTTTGGGTAGGAACGCCCCGCTTGGGATGGTCCCTTTGGACCAAGCCTGATAGGGCACCCCTGCAAAGTTTGCATATCACAAAGCCGGCCGCAGTGATGGATTTTCACGCTCAGTGTGCTCGCGAGACAATTGCAGCGAGATGATTGAGTGGCGAAACCGAATCTCCCTTTTCCTTTACCTTTGCAAACGGGTGATTTCCCTTGCCTTTCCCGATGAGTGACAACCGGTCCGGTTTCTCTGTTTGCTATCCCAAATCATTGATTCTTTTTTTCCCACCTTTTTCTTGTGACTGTTTTTTCTGACTGTTTTAGACCGCAATAACTGGGGAACACCACGTCAGCAGCCCGCAAACGGCCTTGATCCTCTTCCCTGCCGCGACGAAGACCCTGGGCAAACATTCATAAGAAACCGAGTATTTCGGGAGGGGACCTTTTTAAATGAGTTCGGTGCCGATTGATATTGTCAAAACCGATTCACTCCACCGCCGTTTATCCCCGCTTCATTTTTCGGCTTCGATACGATTCTCGTGCTCCGAGACGCACATAGTGACGCACATAGTTACGAGACGCACATAGTTACTAATTGCGAACCCTTTAGTAGGAAACAAGCGGCGAGGGACCGCTCAGAGGTCTCAGCGTCCTCCGAATCGTCGGATACCGGCCCAAGGCTGCGAATAGGACGATTCCCATGCCTCGTCGACTTTTCCGTGTGGTTGTGGTAAATTGTCTGCTATGGGTGGATATAAATTCGACTACATCTGGTTACGCCCTCGGAAAAGCGGGCGGTGGTTGGCCCGGTGGTCAGGGCTTTTTCGCGTTTTTGAGGTGGGCCTGCCAGCGGCTGTGGGCGTCGGTGGGTTGCTCGGATTGTGCGCGCTTCTTTTCTTGGGGCCGAGCTTCGAAGTGGTGGCCCGGGTCCCTGGGTTGGACGGACGGCCCCAGCAAGCTCAAAAGGGGCTTTCGGAGACGATCCGTCCCGGCGAGCCGATCCTGGGCCCAGGCGTCCCCATGGAGGTTGTGGATGCTTGGCCGGCATTCCGCGGCGCTGATCGAACCAATGTGGCGCCAGTGCCCTCGGGCGACGTGCCCCTTGCCCGGAAGTGGCCGAGCGGAGGCCCACCGATTTTGTGGCATGTGGAGTTAGGGCCCGGTCATGCGGGTCCGGCTTCCGCGGCAGGACGGGTACTCGTCCTCGATTACGACGTGGCGGCCCAAGCCGATACGATCCGCTGCTTTTCTCTGGAGAACGGTGCGGAGATTTGGCGCAATTCTTATCCCGTTGAGGTGCCGGAGAATCACGGGAACTCCCGGACGGTGCCTGCGATCCAGGGAAATCGGGTGGTGACACTCGGACCGAAATGTCATTTGGCCTGTTGGGACCTAATGACCGGTCAGTGTCGGTGGTTTATCGACCTTGTAGCTCGTTATGGGACTCGCGTTCCGCCCTGGTATACGGGACAATGTCCCGTGATTGACGGCGATCGGGTCATCGTGGCACCAGCCGGCGATGTCTTCATGGTAGCTTTGGACTTGGAGACCGGAAACGAGGTATGGAAGACACCCCGATTCGCGGATTGGGATATGACCCATTCTTCTATCGTGAAAATCGTTGTCGCCGGTAAGTCCGTTTATGTCTACGCGGCAAGTGGCGGGGTAGCCTTCGTGGATTCGGAGCACGGAAAGCTTCTTTGCCAAACCTCGGCTTGGTTAGGGAAAATGGCAACCTGTCCGACACCGGTCGATGTGGGGGCGGGGCGTTTATTTCTTTGCGGCGGTTACGGGGCGGGAAGCATTCTCATGGAGCTTGTGGCTTCCGACGGAAATTGGGTCGCTAAGCCCGTTTGGCGATTGACAGGTCGGCAATACGGTTCTGAGCATCAGACTCCGGTCTTTTTCAATGGGTTCATTTACGGTTCACGCTCTAAGCCGGGCGCAGAGCAATTCGTATGTATGGATTTGCATGGACAAATTCGCTGGGAAAGCGGCGCCGACAAATTCGCTCGCGGCCCATATTTGATCGCTGACGGGCTCATTTATGCTTTGGACGAAAACGGCACTCTTTATTTGATTGAGGCACAGCCCGACTCCTACCGCGTCTTAGACCGGTTTACCATCTGGTCGGATGCCCACGACGCTTGGGGACCGATGGCTTTAGTGGGGGGGCGACTATTGGTGCGCGATTTCTCCCGGTTAGTCTGCTTAGACGTAACAGCAGGGGAGAATTGAGAAACAATTAAAAAAAGCACATCGCCTCGGCTTTTGGAGCCGGAGGAACTTATATGCCGGAGGGTGATTCGCCGGAAAGCATTCGTTGGTTTGCTCTGCATGGCTGACCCAAGATAATCAATTTTCCCCCTGGATATGCCCGGGTTAGCCGGATGTGTCGAGCGTCAGTTGATTCATTTTTTTGGCAAACAGACGCAATGTCAGTATAAGAGCTGATGAGGCCCCCTTGAAACTCGCACTTTGCGATGAGGAGGCTGAAGATTTCCAAGTATGAAGCATTCCTCCGTTTTGGCAAAGTCCTATTCAGGGAGTGTTGTAGCGGGCATCAACCGGTAAAAATTTTTCGGACATATATTCGGCTGGAATAAGATAAGAACTGGTAAGCGAATCGCGTGTCGATCAAACGAGCCGAAGCGATGCGCGGAAAATAAGTTTTTCGTGCGGCAAGGATGCCCGGAAGCCCATGTTCCGGCTGTGAAAGGAGCCCATCGCGATGGACGAAGATCGCCCCATGGGGCAAGTTAACCTCGGCGAGCCTGTGCGACGAGTCACCATTCCGATCGTACTAGGGCTGACCGCGCTTGTGATAGTCTGCTTGGGCTTGTTGTGGCAAGGGCGAAAGATCCTCGGATTGTCGCACGCTTCCGGGTTTCATTACCCTATCGAAAAAACAGGGCAAATCCCGGCCGATAGGTTGGAATATCGCGAAGTTGCGCTGTATCGGTTACCGGTAGGTGGTGCCAAGGCCTTGGCCATCGGCTCCGATGATACGGTCGCCGTAGTCTGCGAAAAAAGCTTGCTTTTGCTAGAGCCTGACGGCTCCGTGCGGATGCAAAAGCCGTTGGAGGGTTCTCCCTCGTGCGTTGCAATCGGGGGAATGGCGAGCCTTTTCCCCGGCCGAATTTACATCGGCGTGGGAAACGAAATTTGGGTTTTGAAACCCGACGGTACGGAGGTATCGCGGTGGAAAGTTCCGGGGCATTATGTTCATCTGACGTCCTTGGCGGTCGGAAGCAAGGAGCTTTATGCCGCAGACTTCGGCCAATGGGTGGTATTTCGCTTCAATCTTGAGGGGGAGCTGCTGGGGCGGATAGCCGAGGCGGACGAAAATCGAGGCTTGGCGGGTCTGGTCATCCCCAGTCCGTATTTCGACGTGGCCTGCGGGGTGGATGGCTTGGTTTGGGTGGTCAACCCGGGCGCACGACGGATCGAGGGTTACACGCCGAGCGGAAACTTGGAACTTTTTTGGAGCAAAGGGGGATCGGCAGCCCTGGATGATTTCTTCGGTTGTTGCAATCCGGCAAATATTGCCATCTTGCCCTCCGGCCATTTCGTAACAGCCGAGAAGGGTTTGCTACGCATCAAGATTTATTCACCTGAAGGCGAGTTGGCGGCGGTGGTTGCGGGCCCTGAGCAGCTCGATTTGCCCGAAATTGCGGCCCAACGCGACCAATTTGATCACGAACACCGTGCTGTGGACATCGCGGTCGATAGTAGGGGTCGCATCTGGGCACTTGCAGTCGGTACCAACATGTTGCAAGTCTTCCAAAAAATAGAAAACGAATAGGAAGATCAGCTGCGGCCTTCTAGCGAGTTGTAGCATATGCACCGATGTAACCAAGTAACTATGGGTGAGCCGATTATCCGAGCTTCAACCCGGTGTAGGGGGGCCAATAAAACGTGGCTTAGGTTGGCTTCAGGTCGTTTTCTTGAAAGAGTAGAGAAAATTTTGATGTTTTTCGCGACGTGCGATTGCTAGAGGTATCGTGACGTGTGCTTGCCAGAGGTAATAGTGGATTGAGGAAGCGATTGGCTTTAGTAATATGTGGAATCAAAAGCGACCTTCAAAGGGGGCGATTCTGCCGACTTGCGTTATTTCCGGGAGTGAGCCCCGCGCGACCACTAAAACTACCGATCGGCAGGATCGCCGAAATATCTTGATTGGGTGGCTCCGCGGCGGGATTGTGGCGATGCTTTCGCTCCTGATCCTGCGAAGTATCGCCCGGCCGGCACCGGATAACGGCGTTGAAACAGGGCTACCCGGAGAGAATGGCCAAGTGCTGGAAAGTAGCACGCCTTGCGGCCATTGCCCCTGGGCCAAATCTTGCAGCCGACGCACCGATGCTTGCAAGTTGGAGCAAGTCGGCACTCGTGATATTGGAGCGAAGCAAACAGCCGGTTTACGCAATGCCAATCACAGGCTCCCGTGATCGTTAATGTCCGGTTTTGGGGAAAAGATCATTGAGCTCCTCCCTTGAAATATGAGGGGCTCGCGGCCAAGTGGACGGATATCGCAGTTTAGATTATTCGTTTACCTGGACATTCCTGATTACCATTTTCACTTTGGAGTGAAACACCCCAAAACTGAAGTAAGCATCCTTCAATTTTTTGAAAAGGATTAAGGAACTATTTTTGAAAAGGATTATGCGACTACTTTCAACAAGTAGTGAATTTTCTGAAGTAGTGCATTTCTTGAGTGGAAAAAAGAATCGTAATTCGAGATTTGTGGCGGCTGCGAAGCTTGACGTAAGGGAACCGGTTGTGCCGAGGAAGAGTCCAAGCAGTTGCGCCGAGGAAAAGTCGACATTGCTTTGCAAGCCTTCGTGGTGGGCGAATCGACCGGGTAACAAGTGAGAAGCCATGGGATTGCCGTCCGCCCATAAGCGTACATGGCTGCGGTCAGCTTACTTTCAAGAGGGAAATCTTCGCACCGTAGCATCTATCCTTACAGTAGATTAATTTGGTTTGCCCCAGGAGTTAGATTGTGTCGACCATGGAGCGAGGCGTAGGTCAAGATTCCGCAAGAATTGCAGCCACTGACCGCCGCGGCTTTCTGGCGGAGGGATTACGAACGTTGGGGGCTCTTAGCCTCGCGGGGGGTGTCGGTTTTTTGGCCGGACGCAGAGGCCAGGAAGAAATCCTGGTATGGCAACTGGATCCCGATCGTTGCATGGCGTGCGGAAACTGTGCCACGCATTGTGTGCTCACGCCTTCGGCCGTGAAGGCGGTTCAATTTTATCCTCTTTGTGCCATGTGCGATTTGTGCACGGGGTATTTTGATTTAGGGCATTTGCGGCTGGATACGGCGGCAGAAAACCAGCTTTGTCCTACGGGGGCTTTGCGCCGGGAATTCATAACCGAACAAGCGGGCGTACCTCGCTTTGAATATCATGTGGATGAACCTTTGTGCATCGGCTGCGGCAAATGCGTCAAAGGCTGTGCGATGATGAATGGCTCGCTTTATCTCCAGGTGCGGCATGACCGATGCGTCCGGTGCAATCAGTGCTCGATTGCGTTGGCCTGTCCTACCGACGCTTTTCGCCGCGTCCCGGCGAGCCAGCCCTACTTACTGAAGCGGAAAGCCAGGATGTTGCTCGCGCATACCGTTTCGGAAGGTCCATCCGGATGAAGTTCCCCCACTCATCTCCTGATCGCAGCATAATCCGCGGAAGTCTAGCCCTCCTCAGTGCTCGAATCCCGAAGGTCCTATCGCGGGCACTCCGAGCTAAGATTGCTCATGGACAAGCCGGAAACAGTCCTCCCTTTTCGAGGGGGGGAACCATTGGGTTGATAACCCTATTGGGGTTCTTATGCCTTGTGCTGTGGAGCAACTCGCTTGTTGCCCAGACAATGCTTGTGCGGCCGGAAGTGCCGGGCTATGATCCCCCTGATTGGGCGGCCAAGGTGCAGCAGGCGGCCCCTCGGAGCTGGTGGCGTGAATACCTCGATGTAGCGATCCTCGGGCTTGGGATCGCAGCAGCAGGCTGGCTGGGACTGGTGCGTCGGTCCCGCCGAGGTCTGCTTCTTCTGACGGTGGCTTCGGTTCTATGGCTGGGATTCTGGCGAAAAGGGTGCGTTTGCCCCATTGGAGCCATTCAGAACGTAAGCTTAGCAATTGCTGACGCCAATTACACCCTGCCGCTTGCGGTTGCCCTCGTGTTTGCGCTACCGATTCTGGGTACCATTTTTTTCGGGAGGACCTTTTGTGCGGCGGTGTGCCCCTTGGGAGCGATTCAGGAAATCGTCGCTTTGCACCCCGTCAAACTGCCGGAATGGGTCGATCATGTTTTCGGGCTAATCGGCTATGTGTACTTGGGTTTGGCGGTGATGTTCGCCGTCTTGGGAACATCGTTTGTGATCTGCCAGTACGACCCGTTCGTAGCATTCTTCCGCTTAGGGGGTAGTCTGGAGCTGGTGGTTGTAGGCATCGGATTCTTGTTGGCGGGGATCTTTATTACGCGGCCGTATTGTCGTTTTCTCTGCCCCTTGGGTGCGGTTTTTCGCTGCATTAGCCCGCTAGCGCGATGGCACGTGCGGATTCCTCCAGAAGCCTGTATTCAATGTCGGCTGTGCGAGAATGTGTGTCCGTACAATGCGATTAGTCCTCCAGCGGCCCCGTTGCGACCGTCGGCTCGGCGAACGGCCCGACAACGGTTCTTAATGGCCGCAGCCATGGTGCCCATCTGGGTTTTAATGGGAGGAGTGCTGGGCCGCTTGGTTGGCCCCATTCTTTCGCGGGCAGACGCGAGAATCCAGCTTGCGGACCGCGTGTGGCTTGAGGAGAGGGGGCAAGTCGAGGGAACGACCGATGCCAGCGATGCCTTCCGCAAATCAGGGGCGCATCCGGACGCACTTTATGCCGAGGCAGCGATGAGGCAGCTGCAATACCAACAAGGCGGGATGTGGCTGGGAATATGGATCGGCTTGGTCGTGGGGCTAAAGATCGTCCAACTTTCCAGATACCGCACTCGAGACGAATATGAGCCGGAGCGTTCCCGATGTTTTTCCTGCGGTCGTTGCTTCTGGTATTGTCCCGTAGAACAAAAGCGATTGGGGTTAATCGAGGATTTGGCTCCTTACCTTCCGGAGGCGCGCGAAAAGTCCCTCCAACCCGTAGCGTCGGCATCAGACGAGTCTTAGCCTCCTGCTACCCCGCTTTGAAGCGAGCCTCGTACCCTTGCGAAACTCGGACGCAAAACCGACATTAGATCGGGGAAATTGCAAGCCGTATCACAGGCCGCTTGAAGGCGTACCCTCCAAATGAGGGATTTGGCTTGTCGGCGTTGCCTTTAGTGCCGAAGAAGCAAGCTGCCCTTCGAATGGGGAGCAAATTCCCGCAGAAATCGGCGGTGACCGAAAAATAACAAGTTACCCTTCTAATGGCGCGAGCACTTCCGATCCTCAAAAAAAACGTTAAGGATCATCCGAATGGCTGGAGCGAGTGTTCCCACGAGCAATCCGCCGGGTGCAGAGCCCACGGTGATTGTTTCCTTTTGGCGAATGGCAATGCGGACCGCGTGGATTTCCGGCGGATTTACCATTTTTGTGATCTTCTTGCTCGGCGTGAGCCACTACCTCGCCGGGCCGGTCGATCCGGCTAATTCTCCACGATGGCAGAAACTACGGACGGAGCTGGCGGCCAAACCCACCGACGCGAAACTCCAGGAGGAATTCCGTCGCGTGGACTGGGAAGTGCGTCAAAAATACTTTTACTTTCAACGAATAGCCCAGATGGGAACCTGGCTGGCATTAATCGGGGCGGCCATCGCCGTTGCGGCGTGGAATATCGCAAACGAGTTGCGTCGGAGGATTTTTTTGCCCGTGCCGAATTCACGTGCTGTTAATGAATCGCACTCCCAGCAGAGTGTAGCGATTTTAAGTGTGGCCGGGCTTGGAGTTACGCTGGCCCTCGCAGCGATTTTGATCACTTTTGCCTATCGGCCCCCTGTGGACTGGAAGCAATTCCACGATAGTTCGGCATCGGTCGGCATTGCCGCAGCGTCGCGAGATGTGCCCGGGGGTAGCCGCGTGCCTCCAAGTTCATCGGAGGGTATGACAGCAAGCCGGCCCTCGGGAGCCATAGAGTCGGCTCCGGAAAAAGCACCGCTATCGTCGGAGCAGGAAAGGGGGATGCCGGGGGGGCTTTCCCCTCAGGTTACCTCCGGCACCGCTGAGGGGGCCGGTGGAGTTCTCTCGCCTTCAGAAAGGGTAAGTCAAGGTGCAGGGGGAATTCCCTCGGGTGCCTCGCCGAAGCCCGCCGGGGGCACGGCGGGTTTCACCGCGGAAAATCGGCCCGTGAAATTTACTGTTGAACCGAGTGTTTTCCGACGCCACTGGCACCGCTTTCGCGGTCCTGAGGGGAGCGGAATTTCCGCCTTCGACTCGGCACCAATCGAGTGGGATGTGACGACCGGCAAAGGGGTCCGTTGGAAAGTACCGGTTCCTCTTCCCGGAAACAGCTCTCCGGTGGTGTGGGGGGCACGAATTTTTCTCTCGGGGGCTACGGAGACCATCCGCCACGTTTACTGCTTTAGTACGGAAGACGGGAGTTTGTTGTGGCAAACCGAGGTCCCGACGAAGGCGGAAAGTCCCTTCGATCCGAAAAAGGTCGCTCACGAGACGGGTTTTGCCTCGCCCACTCCCACCACAGACGGCCGGCGGGTGTTTGCCATGTTTGCCACGGGCGATGTGGCGGCGATGGATTTTGACGGCAGGCTGTCTTGGGTACGCAACTTAGGTATCCCCGATAGCGCATACGGTTATGCCGCATCCTTGGAGATTTTTGGGGATCGATTGATTATTCAGTTTGACCAGGGTAGCCAGGCAAAAGAGGGTAAATCGCGTCTAATCGCGCTTGATGTGGAAAGTGGAGAATCGATCTACGAGGTTTCCCGCCCCGTCCCCAATAGTTGGTCAAGTCCGGCGGTGGTCGAATTGGCCGGCCGCTTTCAGCTCTTAACCTGCGGGGCCCCCTGGGTTATTTCGTATGATCCCGCCTCAGGCTTGGAGATATGGCGGGCGAAATGTCTGGAAGGCGACGTGGGGCCTTCACCGGTGGTCGCTGACGGTGTGGTTTATGCGGGAAATGAATACTCCGTGTGGAGTGCGATTCGCGGCGACGGGCAGGGGGACGTAACCTCCACGCATATCCTTTGGCAAGCCGAAGAGAATCTGCCGGATTTGTGTAGCCCCTTGGCTACGTCGGAATTCGTCTTTCTCTTGGCCAGTTGGGGAATACTGACTTGTTACGATGCTAAATCGGGCGAAAAACTTTGGGAACTTGATTTGAAGGCTTCTTTCATATCCTCTCCCGGAATGGCGGGAAACCGTGTTTACGTGATAGGCGAAAAGGAAGAAGAACAACCCGACGGAAAGTTTGAAACCTTCGGGTATTGCTGGGTAATCGAGCCCACACGGGAAGGAGGGAAGATTTTGGCGTGCAACCCCCTAGGCGAGGGGTGCACGGCAAGCCCTGCATTCCAGGAGAATCGGATTTATATTCGAGGCAGAAAACATTTGATCTGTGTGGGCAATTAGCAGCGCGCTCGGACCGAATCGCCCGAAAAGGCCGTAACGTCCAGCGGCTGCCACCGACGCTTCGATTATAACTTGCGTATAACTTGAACCAACTCGATTGCCGGGGAGAACTTAAGGAGCGTGGGTAAAGTTGGGGTATATGAGGTTATCGTTTGGTGGCTACCCGATCAAAGGATGTGGCTAGGCCCCGAAAGATAGAAAAGGCGGCAGGTCCTCCGCAAAGAACCTCGCTTTTGCTAGCTACGGCGATCCGGCCCGCTTTTTGGGGATTTGTCGAGGACCTCGCCTGCAATGCAGAAATATTGGGTCGGAAATGCGCCGGAGCGTACTAGAGGACTTAAAGGAGGGAGTGTTGGGGGAATTAAAGCAGCCGTAGGAATAAAGGATTTGCCACTGAGAAACCCTTTTGCGTACCGGGAATCACTTGTGAATTGCGTGTTGGGAACTATAGTTTTGGGAGATGGAGGGGTCTGCGGCGCGAACACAAGTCTGGATTTAGGGCGCATTTTTTTAACGCATCGAGTTTTTTTAACGCATCGAGTTTTTTTAACGCATCGAGGAATTCTCAGCCATGAAAATGAGCGGAGTAAGCGGCTTAACGCGGCGGGAATTTTTGGCCAAGACGGCCTTTTTAGCCGGAGGATCGATTTCCGGGTTCCTGTGCGGACATATCGGTTTGGGAGCTGCCCCAGGAGGTTGTTGCGGCGATACCGCGGGTCCTGATATGCGGCTTGGCCTTTGCACCTACCTTTGGGGTAAGGATTGGGATTTGCCAACCTTGATCGCTAACTGTGAAAAAGCCGGCCTCATGGGAGTGGAGTTGCGCACCGAGCATGCCCACGGCGTGGAACCGGAAATCGGCACGGCAGCCCGGCAAGAAGTACGCCGTCGTTTTATGGATAGCCCGGTCGAACTAGTTGGCTTAGGAAGCAACGAGCGATTTGACCACCCGGATCCGGAATCCCTGAAACGGGCAATCGATCGCACCAAAGCTTTCGTGATTCTTTCTCACGATTGCGGCGGCAGCGGAGTCAAGGTTAAACCGGACCGTTTTTATCCGAATATTCCGCGGGAAAAAACCATCGAGCAGATCGGGCACACCTTGAACGAACTCGGTGCTTTTGGGGCCGACTACGGTCAACAAATCCGCCTAGAAGTACACGGGCAATGCGCCCCATTACCGATTATCAAGCAGATCATGGATATTGCCCAGCATCCGAATGTGGCAGTTTGTTGGAATTCAAATTCGGAAGACTTGCAGGGCCAAGGATTGGATTTCAACTTCGGTTTGGTCAAGGATCGGCTGGGTGCGACCGTGCATGTTCGCGAATTAAACCTTGGCGATTACCCCTACCCGCGACTTGTCGAGCTTTTGGCGGAGGCTCGCTACCGCGGGTGGGTTCTGCTTGAATGTCGGACGAGTCCTCCAGACCTTGTGGCAGCCTTGATTGAGCAGCGGAAAGTTTGGGAGGAGCTAGTAGCTAGAGCCTTAGCGAAGCTTTCTGCCGCTGGCTAGCCCACCAAACGAAATCGAAGACCGCAGCCTTGATTGCGGCAGCAGTCGCGATTGTGGCGAAATCCCGCAGATCCATCTCCCCGTGTGGATCGTTTGCCACGACAGCAAGAAGGGGGGCTCTCGGCGCGTCGGATCCTGAAAAAGCGGCTTTTTCGGAGATTAGCTACCCTCGCCTAGCCCCGACATTTTTCGGGTGCAAGCTCCACGGAGAGCTTTTTCGCCATCGTTTTTTGAGGATTTGAACTTACAGTTTTTATTTTCGGCGGTTACTTGTATGTTAACTTTAGCGGTTGCTTATCCATGGCTTCGAGTGCTTCGGAAGCATGGCATATGCGATGCCTACGTCGGTGGGCTGAATTTTAAAGGTTGGTTCCGGACAAAGGGCGCGGCCGGCGTAGCTTTGTGCGTAAGTGGTGTTGAAGCACGTAAGCAGTTGGTGTAAATGTCCGATTGTTGCAGCAGGAGCGAACGACATGTGTAGGCTCAGTACATGGTGCGGCGTATTAATCGGTTTGGCGACGGTAATGCTCCCGGTGGGAATGCTCGGACAAGAGGGAGCCTCACCTGCCGGGCTCTGCCAAGAAGAGGCTAACGAGGGATTTGTTTCGCTATTTGACGGCAAATCCCTCGCGGGTTGGCAAGGGGATACCACCGGGTATGTGGTCGAAAATGGTGTACTCGTGTGCACAGAAAAAGGCCGTAATCTCTTCTCCGAAAAGGAATACTCGGATTTCATCCTTCGGTTGGAGTACAAACTACCTCCCGGTGGCAATAATGGCGTTTTTATTCGAACGCCGATGGAGCCCGGTACCCCCGCCTACATTGGCATGGAGATACAGATCCTCGATGATTATGCGGCAAAATGGGGGAACCTGAAGCCTGAGCAGTATAACGGATCTATCTACGGCGCGGTGCCTGCGAAACGCGGATTCTTAAAACAGCCCGGCGAGTGGAATTCCATGGAAATCATGGCAAAAGGGCACCAAGTTCGGATAACGCTTAACGGTACGCTGATCGTCGATGCAGACGTAAGTCAAGAGGGACCGAAAAGTATCCATGGGTCGGAATTAAAGGGGTTGTTGCGAACTCAAGGGCATGTGGGCTTCACCGGGCACGGAGACCGCGTTGAATTTCGCAATATCCGGATCAAGGAGCTCACGCAGTAATGGGCGACGAAGCCGCCGAAGGATCCCCCTTTTTCGATTCGGAGACGGCGGCCTCGACGACGGCACGGAGGGTTTTAGAGCAGGGTTGCGTAGTGGAGCCGTCTCGGAAGAGGATTCGGCGTGGAAAGTGCGAATAAGTTTTATTGAGACGCGTAAATGAGTTAAAGGGCTGAGCTCAAACCGTCCGGCGTTTTAACGGCGGTAATTTATCGAGAAGCTTTCTTGCGTTAGCTACCGGCTCCGGCGGAAACGACTTGCTTCCGCCGGAGTTTTTTCTCGCGATCAATGTTTTTTACAGTTTTTACACCTCAACCCTGTATATTTAGGCGGTATTTCAAACACACTTGGCGAAATATCGGAAGACTTCCGCTACCGCTTTCGCGTGCAGCAATTCCAGATAGTACAGATGCTCAATCCCCAAATTTAAAAACCTGGCAGTAATATCTGCCCGGGGAATTCTTATGCGAACCGGTAATCGCCTCGGTGAGTCTTTAAAATTGCAAAATCTCAGCTGCTAAAATTCGTCTTAGTCAAATAACGATCTAGCAGAGTTTGGGAGTTATGAGTGATATGAGTGATTAGGTGAAAACGCGACGTCTAAATGGCCTAAATAACACGCGTAAGAAAGAAAAAACTCTGCTCAGTCTTCAAATACAATGTGTTTTCTAATCGAGCTTAAAAAAAGCAGTTTAAACTAAGAATCGTCTCTAAAATGATTGGACAAAACAGCACTTAAAAGCTTTTAAAGCCTGCGGTAGACTAAAACATTGAATGGTAGGACTTTGTTTGATGCGACTGACAACCGCGGAAAATGCGGAAAATAATGACTAACCATATGTCATATCCGCAAAAATGACAAATCGTTTGGTGAGCAAAAACGCGTGGAAGTTTCCACGAGCGACAGTTTCGCGGACAATATGCCTGTACTCAGAAAAATACACTACTTCATTAACGATCATTTAATTTTACGGTTAACCACGGAGTCGGAGTCATATTATTGCCGCCGAATACGCGTCTTCGGGATTGCCGCCGAATACGTTTTCTGGTGTTTCCCGCGATGCGGGTATCTTGCAACGGATAGTACAGATCTTGCAACGGATAGTACCGTCTTGCTTCGAAACGTAATAATTATGATTGACGAAAAGCTTTTTCCGCAGCTTAGTACACCGCTAAATAGCCGAACCAAGTAACCTAAACTGATTGCTTTAATAGACAATTTGGTAGGAAGTGCAGAAAAGTAGGGATCAAACAAAGCAAGCGTCGCAAACCATAGAGATCTTGATACGGAGAGACGACAGGTGGCAGTGAGCATGGCCAGGATCCACGCCGGAGCTGTTGAGCCCCAAAAACAACCCCCGGCTACGATTAGTGGAGCCGAAGTAGTGGTGCAATCGCTGATTCGTCACGGCGTGGACACTGTCTTCGCTTATCCGGGTGGGGCCAGTATGCCGTTACACCAGGCTCTCACTCGGTATCGTGACAAAATCAGGGTGGTCCTTCCGCGGCACGAGCAAGGGGGCGGATTCGCCGCTCAGGGTTACGCCCGGAGCACCGGAAAAGTCGGTGTTTGCTGCGCGACCAGTGGCCCGGGGGCAACAAATCTGGTAACACCCCTTGCCGATGCGAAGTTAGACAGCGTGCCGATCATTGCCATCACGGGTCAAGTCGGGACGGCAGTGATCGGAACAGACGCCTTCCAAGAGACGCCCATTGTGGAAGTTTGTCGCAGCATCACCAAACATCATTATTTGGTGACCGATCCGAACAGCTTGGCTCGGATCATGAAAGAGGCGTTTTACGTAGCGACCACAGGTCGGCCGGGGCCGGTGCTGATTGACTTGCCGAAAAATGTTCAACTGGCTCAAGTTGTTCCCGACTTCGATCAGCCGATGGATTTACCGGGTTATCGGGGTGAAATGCCGCGGGCCAATCCTCAACAAATTATTCGAGTGGCGGAGGCTATTCGACGCTCGAAGCGTCCCGTGATCTGCTGCGGCGGGGGTGTCATCGCGTCAGGGGCATCGCCCGAATTGCTGGAGCTTGTCGAGCGTACAGGAATTCCAGTGACCAGCACCTCGATGGGTCTTGGGGGATTCCCCGGGGATCACCCACTTTTCCTGGATATGCTGGGGATGCACGGAAGCGTTTACGCCAATTATGCGGTGGCAGAGTGCGACCTTTTCTTAGCTTTGGGGATGCGCTTTGACGACCGCGTCACGGGCAAAGTCTCAGAGTTTCTCAAGCACGCCACAATCGTCCATATTGATATTGATGCCTCGGAGATCAACAAAATTAAGCCGGCCCATATCCCGATTGTCAGCGACGTGAAATATGCGCTAGCCGAACTTAATAAGATCGTCGAGCCGCCGGAGGATCTTTCGGATTGGCTCAAGCAAATCGAGGCTTGGCGGCGTAGCGATCCTTTGACGTACGACAACACTCGCCCGGAGATTTTGCCGCAACATGCTATCGAACAACTGTGGAAATTGACGAAGGATCGGGACACGATCATCACAACCGGTGTGGGCCAACACCAGATGTGGACGGCTCAATTCTACAAGTTCCGGAGCCCGCGCACGTGGCTTTCCAGCTCCGGTTTGGGAACTATGGGCTTCGGACTTCCCGCCGCCATTGGGGCAAAGATAGCTCATCCGGACAAGCTGGTGATCGATATCGACGGGGATGGTAGCCTGGTGATGAACATTCAGGAGATGGCCACTTGTTACTGCGAGAAGGTCCCCGTCAAAGTGCTCTTACTCAACAACCAGCATCTGGGAATGGTAGTCCAATGGGAGGATCGTTTCCACGCGTCGAATAGGGCGCACACGTACTTAGGACCGGTAGACCGGCCCGAGGCCATCGGCCGCGGCAAGGGATTAAACCTGGAGCATTGGTACCCGGATTTCGTGACCATAGCGCGGGGGTTCGGCTGGGAAGCCCGGTTCGTTCATCGTAAAGAGGAGCTTCTCGATGCGCTGAAGCAGATGATCGAGTCGCCGCGCCCATTCCTCCTCGATGTAGCCGTCCCTTACCAGGAGCATGTGCTCCCGATGATTCCCTCCGGCATGACGGTGAAAGAATTGATCAAAAGCTAAACGGCAGTCGGCCAGAGTCGTCAACGTTGCGATGCAGTCGCCGCAAGGGCAGGAACCGTTTGTAAGCGGGTAGCCCCACGCTGAACCCAAATTATGAAGTTGTTTATGCTTTCCCGTCAGAAAGTGTTCTTACGCGAGTAGCCCCTCTACACTGAACCGGAGGATTAAGCATTCGCACAAAAGCCGGACGAGAAGCCGCGGATCCTTGAGCGCCGAAGTGAGCTATCGTGCGAGGCTCATGGTGCGACAACTCACGGCGAAACACAAATCCTCTGTCCCCTGAGTTAGCCGGCATCAATCGCGAGGAGTTCTTGCACCGTCGCACGCTGGCTGGAGTTTGCCACGGAGATTTGTCCACCGGAGACGTTTTCTTCAACCGCATGCTGCCCCCTTGGATGGGTGGGCAATCCAACGGTCGATAACCGTTGCCCCCACCACATCCCCATACACATTGACCATCGTGCGGCAGCGATCGAGAAACCAATCTATCGCAAGCAACGTACCGATTCCGGAGGCGGGAAGTTTAACGGCGTTCAAAACCAAAAGTAATGTAACGAGTCCAGCGTTCGGAATTCCCGGCGCTCCCACCGCAGCTAAAGTAGCCAACACAAAAACAATCACCAGTTCTACCCCACCGAGCGGGACTCCTGCTGCTTGCGCTATAAAAAGCGCAGCTGCTGCCTCATAAAGTGCCGTGCCGTCCATGTTTATGGTGGCTCCCAACGGGAGGACAAAACCCGCCGTATCGCGCGAGATCCTGTGGCGTGCTGCACACTCCAGCGTTACCGGCAAAGTCACGGAGGAACTACTCGTTCCAAAGGCGGTCACCAACGCGGGAGCAAAAGTGGGGAGGGTCTTTCCGGGAGGGCTAGCCCCGAATATCCACCCGATCAAACTGAGCAGAACGAAGTGAATCGTTAGCCCACCGACGACAGTTCCCGCGAACCAACCGAGTTTCATCAGTTCCCCCGTCACAGCACGGTGACCACCGTTTTCCACTAATTGAGAGGCGATCAACCCGAACACCCCCACGGGTGCCAGCGCTACCAGCCCTCGAACTACTCTCATTAACACCTCATTCGCCGCTTCGACCACGCGTATCAACGGTTCGGCGGCGGAGCCGGCGGCCGTGGCGCCCAGTCCGATCAGAATGGAAAAGAAAATCACCCCCAGCACATTAGTATCGGCAGCCGCCGCCACGATATTAGCGGGCACCAAACCTCCGCCACTATTGCCGGGTATGCCCCGGATTGCTTCCAACATTGTTTGAAGGAGCGAACGTGAAGAAGCATCCGGGTGAACGGCGGGCATGCTCCATGCCATGAGATCACCAGCCGCACGACCAGGGACCAGCGTTTGGGTGAGAAAAAGCCCAATGCCCACCGCCACGCCTGTAGTGGTGGTATAGTATACCAATGTCCATATTCCTAGGTTTCCCAACTTCCTAATCGTTCCTAAGCTCCTTAATCCGCAGATTATGCTGGTAGCCACTAAGGGAAGCACAATCAGCATCAGAAGCCGGAGGTACAATTCCCCAACAAGCCGCAGGATTGCGGCGCCGATTTTCGCAAGGATCGCAGAGCTTGCGGTCGCGTCCGCCAGCTCTTGACGCAGCGACATAATGGCGTGGTCTAACTGCTTCAATTGACTTTGAAGTTCCTTTCCCGACCCAGCATCCGGGTTTGGCGGGTCCCTCTCCAGGAGAGAAGCGAGCTTTTCGCGCTGATCCTCTAATTTTTTTAAGCGACGCTCTGCCGACCCGGAGGCTTTCCACATGGTTTCCCCAAAGGTCACCCCCACCGCGATCGCCAGGACGATTCCGACTAAAAGAGCGCGTACGGAACGCCAACCGTGGCTATCGGCCGGCGGAACTTTGTTCTCATCCAATATGGTAGGGCTTGATGGTTGAGGAAGATTCACGCGGACTCCCCTAGAAGTAAAGCATGAAAGCAAGGCAGATTACGATTGGCTCGGAATTTAATTCCTTTGGCCATCCCATTCGTTGGATTTTCCACCTATTTTTCCGGCGAGGCAGGCACAGATGAGGTATCGGCTGAGTCGGACGGCGATTCCGTCCCATGATTCGGCTCAAGCCCCGGGATCGGGATTGGGCCCCCATCATCCATCTCGATCTCTTCGGCAGACCGGTGGCGGCGGTCGGCCGGTTCCCGCAACCCGGAAGATCGCGGCACAGTGGAGGCGTCGCCTGTCGCCGTCTGTCTATCCTCGGGCAACGACTCCCCGCCAACTTCCCTCACACGATGTTTCGGCCCTTCAACCATCGGCTTGCGTACCAGCATGGTCGGGGGAATAATGAAGCGGAAACTTCCCTCCCGTCCCAACGCGCTGGCGGGCAAAACCAATCGTAAAGTAGTCGGCACCGAGCTTGGGGGCTCAAAAACCAAGACATCTTGCACCGATCCGCCGCTTTCCAGGCTGGCCTCCCGTATTTGACCCTCCACCAGAAGATTCGGGAATCTCTTCGGCGAAAACAATCTTCCCTGTGCATCCTCAAGTTTCAGTCCTTCGGAGACCACATACGGGTCAGACCAACTTTTATAACTAACATGTGACAAGTCTCCCATCGGACGAAGTTCCAGCCGGACAATCAGAAACTGTGTGGTGGGGCGGGCGCGCCGGCCGGATTGCGTGAGCAACCGAGGTTGTTCCAAGGCCACCTCGACAAGTTGCACGGAGACGCCACCCCACTCCAGTGGCCCCGACGCAGCATTATGCCAATGCGAAGCTCCGACCTTCCCGGAAATCTTGTCGCCGGCGGTTGCTGCAGTGGCGGGCCTCGCCTCCGCGTTTTTTTCCTTTGATTCCTCCTCGGTTACCGATGCAGCCGACGCGGCCTTCCCCTCCTCGTCAAGCTCCGCCAACAAGCCCTCCAGGCCATCGACCTCGAGGGGGCCTGCGGAGCGAGCCGAGCTTCGCGCCGTTCGCTCCACTGCCTCATGCAAAATAGAGGATTGGGACCCCCGCGGTGCATGCGCCCCTTTTGCCGATGCAAGCTGGCTCCGCCACCACCGAACGGAAACCACCGCCAAAACTCCAAGGATTAAGACCGCCCCCAATGCCACGAGGAGAACCTTTGAGAGCCAAAGCTGTCGACTGAGCTTCGATTTTTTCGCTTGCTCGGCCAAGCCAACGTCCGGTTTTTTTTGAGAGGATAGCGTGGCGGTCTTGATTGAGGCCACAGGTGGAGCAGGTATCTCCGAGCCCTGGTCCTGATGAGAAGCCGAGGATTCTCCCGCGGATGGAATTTTTACGGAGCCCGGGTGATAGCCGGCAGAACTTCCTTCAGAGGAAGCTAGAGTACCAGTGGGGTGTGCATGAATCTCCCGTTCGCCCGAGCCCTGGGTAAAAAGCCCCAATACTTGAGAAGCTAAAACCCACCGATCTGAATCCTGCCGTCTAATCCGATGGAAAGGCTTCAATCGTCCTTGAGCGGCCCAGCTGCGAAGTTCCTGAACGGAAACCGGTCCGACGATTTTTTTTCCGTCGTTGACGAACCATTCGGTCTTCATTGCCGTAGCCCGTAGGAAAAGCCAGAACTTACCGACTGACCCCCGCCATTTTAGCATTGCCGGACAAGGAGAGGACTTCAAGGGATTGCCTTCGAATACCGGCATCGCAACGCATTCGAAAAACAAGTGTCGACGGAAAAAGATCCCATTGAGCACGAACTAAATCACGTATCTTTACGAACATGATCCTTTTAATTAGTGTCGATGTTACTTTGATCTCCCGTTCGACGGAAAGGCTTTTAAAATAACGATTTATTACAAGACCTTCCGGTCGCGGATTGGGGTGTAGTATTAAACTAGTCCCAATTTCTGAATTGTCTCGGGTGAATCAGCAAACATTTTTCCCGATGTGAAAGCAACTTGCTAATCATTCCTACTACCGTACAAGCCGACTGACTTTAATAAACTCTCATTATGTTGTCGGATTGTAGATATTTCAGAAATATTATCCCCAGTTTCCGTTCCTCAAGACGGAGGCCATTTTAGCAAGCGTTCAAGAACTGGCAGGACATAAAGTCGACGGTTTGTCATAATTTTCCGTATGTTGTTACTCCGCGGCGTATCCATTCGAAAACACTTTGGGGTTGACCCGGTCCTCAACGATTTGTCCTTCGAGGTTTACCGAGGAGAACGAATTGGACTGGTGGGGCCCAACGGATGTGGCAAAACGACATTACTGCGCATTCTGAGCGGCAAAGAATTGCCGGATTCTGGCGAAATTGAGAGGGCGGCCGGACTCTCCGTAGGGATGTTGGAACAAGAATCCGGTGTAAACTCCGATCGGACCGTTTGGGAGGAGGCCGAATCGGGACTGGCACACGTGATCGAGCTTCAGCAGGAGGCCGTTCGCGTGGCGGAGGCTCTGGGTGCTTGTACTGATCCGAACGAGCAGGCGCGACTGGCGGGCCGATACGAACGCCTTCAGGACCAACTCCATCATTTGAATGGCTACGACTTTCACTACCGCGTGGAACAAGTCTTGGAAGGGCTTGGATTCCGCCCCTCGGTCTTTGGCCAAGCGGTGCGATCTCTGAGCGGCGGTGAGCAGAACCGGCTTGCTCTGGCCAGGTTGCTTCTGTTTAACCCAGAATTACTTCTTTTGGACGAACCGTCGAATCATCTTGATTTGGAAGCGACCACGTGGCTGGAGGAGTTCCTGTGCTCAAGTGCGATGACCGTCATTGTGGTCAGTCACGACCGCTATTTCTTAGACAAAGTCACGACACGCACTTGGGAGCTCTACGCGGGAAGACTGGAAAGTTATCGAGGTAATTTTTCCGCATACCGGCGGCAAAAGGCCGAGCGAATTCTTGTTGAGCGTCGTGCCTACGAAAAACAGCAGCGTGAAATTGCGAAGGCGGAAGAGTTTATCCGGCGAAACTTTTACGGGCAAAAACACGCTCAGGCGGAAGATCGCAGAAAAAAGCTGGAAAGAATGCAGCGGTTGGAGCCACCGCGAGAGATCACCGGCCCGCCGATGAGTTTCCCGGATGCCCCCCCGTGCGGACAGGTTGTTTTGCGGGTGGAGGGGCTTACCAAAAGTTTTCAAGAGAACCTTTTTGCGGACTTAACGTTCGATATCCTTCGGGGGCAGCGTTGGGCCATATTGGGTCCGAATGGTTCGGGGAAAACGACGCTTCTTAAATGTTTGTTGGGACTGCTTGAACCCGATTCTGGTCGGGTCATCCTTGGCCATGGAGTCAAGCCGGCTTATTTCGATCAGCACCTCTTGACCCTTTCCGGGAATGAACGGGCGGTGGATGCCGTGTTGGACGCTGGGCCTTTCATGGAAGAGCCGGCACGGCGAGACCTCCTCGCTAAATTTGGCGTCTGTGGTGACGCGGCCCTTCAAATGGTCAGTACGCTAAGTGGGGGCCAGCGGTGCCGCGTAGCTTTGGCCAAGTTGGCTGCGGCCGGGGCCAATCTGCTCGTGTTGGATGAGCCGACGAACCATCTAGATCTTTGGGCTCGCGAAGCCTTACAGGAGGCTTTAAAGAGCTGCTCGGCGACGGTGATCTTCGTCAGCCATGACCGGCACTTCATCGATCAAGTGGTCGATCATTTGATCGTGCTGGGACTGCACGGTCGCGCCCGGGTTATTCCCGGCAACTATAGCACGTATCAATACCTAGTTCGCGGGCTGATTAAAGATGCGGGAGCGAGCGAGGCAGTTCTCGCTCCGGGGGGCAACGCGAAGCCGCGTTTTTCCGAAGGACTTCCTCCGGAAAATGAAGACGCGACTGCTTCTGAGAAACGCAGAGTTATTAAACCGACCCGCCGGCGGCGAAAATTCCCGTATCGTAAACTCGAGGATTTGGAGCGCGAAATTCTGGAACGAGAAACCAGAAGCGAGCAACTTCTTCAAATGCTCACCGATCCTGCTGTGCTACGAGACGGCGAACGAGTCCGGCAGGTGAAGGCCGAATTGGAGGAACAAAAAAATGCCCTCCAGACGCTTTATGCCCATTGGGAAGAGGCCGTGGAGCTAGATGGCTAAAAGGCTGAAGGCGATAGCACAGCGGTTGGATTGCTAGTCTTCGGACGACTCGTCTTCTTCGCCGGTTAAAGCACCGAGGATTGCCCGGCCAATGGATTGCAAAACTCCGCCCCTTTGCTGACCACCTGAAGTAGCCGCTCCTCCGGCTGCGGGAGCAGGTTCGGCTGGCCCCGCGGGCTCTTCTAGACTCGGAGGTTCCGGCAATTCCATCTCCGTGGATTCATCTTCCGCTTCCTCCTCCGCTTGAGATTCCGGTGGCATCACCACCGTTTCTTGCGCCCATGGCTGCGGGGTCAAATCGAACGTAGCTCCCGGAGTTAGGGGAGGTCGGAGGGGAGATTCAGCGGGCTGAGCGCCGCCGGGAGGAGGAGAGGGCGGAGGTAATGGCTCAGGTCCGCGGCCGGTTGTTGGGGTCGCTCCAAAGCCGGGCAGCATCGGCGGCTGCCCAGAAGGTCCGCCGGGGGCACCGGCCGCCGCGCCGGGCGAAGGCTGCGGCAGCATGCCTGCGGGAGGTGTGGGGGGAATCGCTTGCTGCTCAAGCAGGCGTTGTTGTGCTGCCCGGGCGGCCCCATATCTTTCTTCGGCTATCTTCGCATCAACTTTGGCCTTCTGGGTGCGCGCTTGCAGACGATGACGTTCAATCAGAAGCCGCGGGGGGCCTTGAATTCGCTCAAGCGCTCGGCTCACGTTAAAAAGAAGCGAACCATCGGCTACCTCGAGTTCAGCTCCCTTCTTAAAATCCTCTTCCGCTTCGAACGGCCTTCCCAATTTTTTGTTGCACAGCCCCCGGAAAAAGTAGCATCGCGGATCAATAGTTCCCAAATCGATCGCTGTGTTGAAAAGGTCGAAAGCAGTCCGATAATCGCCGCTAAAATAGTGGTGAACCCCCATCCCGAAGCTGCGCATCGAAACCGGGTCCTGCCCGAACGCCGGACCTACCAGGACCACCATAGAAACGATAAGCCAGCCGAGCCTCGCCATGATCCAAGCTCCTTTTATTTTTCGCGACGGCTTCAATGGATATTCCCTTCCCAATCCCGCAATTTTTTCGGATATTTGCAGCTCAATAAACCCCAGAGCTATTCTTCATAATAATGATAATGACAGATCGCCGGGACCGAATCGTAAAAAACTGTATCCTTTAGATTTAGCAGAGTTTCTTTAGGTTTTTGCTGACCCAAAAGCGCAAGCCAAGATGGTAATTATGGCCATGGTAATCTCGGTAAAATTAGTTTTCAAGGATCAGTAGTAGCCGGGACTAACCCTCCTATCGCACTGCGATCACAGGCCGAGCTGATATGGAGCCAGAGCCGCAAATCCGGTTCGCCGCGCTATCTAACCGAGGCTTTTTTTATCTGGTGATAGCCTCGGCGGTTTATCTAACGACTCCTTATTTTATCTACTTTGCATTCTGGCTACAGGCTAGGTGGGCCGTTCTTGCGATTCTGGTGCTACTTGGCGGCACTTTCGCCGGTTGTTTGCGACTTGGTCGCCGGAATCAGGCGCAGGTGAATTTGGCAACATTTAGCAGTGGCTCGGCACGCCCCATCATCCTCGACGCGATCGTATTCGCGCTCGTAATCGGGGCGATTGGATCCCTTTGGGGGGCCGGCGGTTACGGCCCGCAAGACTCAGATCATCCGAAACATAATGCTGTTTTTCTGACTCTTGTCGAGTCATCTTGGCCGGCGAAATTGACCAGCGACCGCGGCGACTTTCCATTAGTGTACTATTTGGCATACTATCTGCCCGCTGCCGTGGTCGGTAAACTCGCCGGATGGACCGCGGCAAACCACGCTCTTCAACTCTGGAGCTTGACAGGGTTAGTACTCGCTTGCCTATGGTTTTGCCAAATTGCCGCGGCCTTTCGTTGGCCCGTGCTCTTGCTATTTGCCGTCTTTTCCGGACTCGACCTACTCGGGGCCCTTCTGTTAAAGGTAGGCCACTCGCTTCAGGATCCGCCAGGTTTGTGGACGATTCTTGTGTCGGGTCAATTCGACTGGAGTAGTCTTAAGTGGTGGAATTGGCAAATACGCTGGTGGGATCTTGAATTGATGCGGAATTACCCCTCAAATGTGGAGCTTTTTTTCTTTGTCCCGCATCAGGGACTTTCGGGATGGATCACCACCGCGCTACTTGTGGAAAGCGTCCGGCAAGTCCCGGCAGAGGCCAAGAGAACATCCCTCCTGTGGTGGGGATTGAGTAGCCTCTGGTCACCATTTGTGACAGTCGGGCTTACCCCGATCGTCGGATGGATTTGGCTTAGTTCCGGTTCCCGGCAGGATGACGTTCGCGACTGGCTTCGCTCTTTCATATCGGTACCGAATATCGCGGGTATTGCCGTCGCAGGGATTATAGGCACCTACTACCTATCGCGGTGGGGGGCCTTGCCATTTGAAAGTGATCCGCAGTCAGGCTTCGGGATCGGCCAAGTGGGCTGGCCTCTCACGAGTTTTTTATTCCGCCTCGCTCTATTCTTTGTGCTCGAGATCGGTGTGCTTGCCTACCTCATTTGGAAAAGCAAATCCCTGCACCATTCAGCGGAAAGACCATTATTCTTCGTTAGCGTTGGTTGGCTCGCCCTACTACCTTTTTTCCGGTACGGCGGTTGCAACGACCTTGTGATGCGGGCTTCGATACCGGCGATTTTCTTGATCGCCGCTTGGACTGCCCGGGCAGTGTGGAGTCCCACTACAAGCTGGCGATTGCGGTTCCTATTGATTGTGGTCCTTGCGATCGGAGCATGCAATCCGTTTTCCGATGTTTACGCGCATGTTCGCGAGATTTTACGCCGCGGACAATGGCTGATGATCCCGATGCAAGAAGAGATACCCACACTCTGGCAGATGAGTCAAAAGGCCGGGAGAATTGCTCAGGAGACAGACCATCCATTAAGGCGCAATTTTTCGGGCGATACCTTCTTCCTCCAATATATTGGAAGCGAAGAAAGCTTATTTTTCCGGTGGATCGCTCGACAAGCTCCGCTTTGGTCCGGGGATGCATCCGCTGAAAAGCCGCTCGGAACCGGCAACAATCGCTTCCATGGCCGCATTCGGTAAAAAACTAATGTGCTCGTCACGAAATGAAAACGGCGTAAAAGCCTCCGCCTTGTGGATTTGGTTGCTTTGGACTCTGATGCTCTGTTATGTCTGTGCTCCAAGTTTAATTTTTGTGCCGGTCGAGGGGGATGATATAGCGCTTGTTGCCGGAGGTGCATATCTTCGCCAAGCAGGAAAATTAGAACACGGCTTTGGTTATCGATATGACTCGCAACCTGCGGTTTACTGGCTGGGAGCCGGCCTCAGCAGAGTTTTAAACCTACCGGTTCTGACGGTATTGAGCGCTAGCACCGTTGTGGCCTTTTCAATTTACCTGATCGCGGGCGGAATATGGATTCAGAAGCTTGCCGGAGTTTCTTTCCCTGTAGCGACGCTTTTACTTCTCGCCTTTCAGGAAGTTTGGGTATCGGCCTACTATGTAAACTCGAGTATCCTAGCAGGTGCGTTTCTTGCCGCTGCTTTGGCCTTTGGATGCGAAAGAGGAAATCTTTTCCTCACGTTCACTCCGAGGAAAGAGAAACCGCGTGATCGACCACGGAATTCGGGCCTACCTGTGGGAGAAGGTACACGGCTTGAATTCGCGGAATCTTTTCCCGACGTTGCAGGATCTTTTCCCCATGTTATGAAAGACTCGTTACCCGGCGACGGACGGGCTGATAAAGCTCCTTTGAAGCCACCGGGAAATAAAACGCATGAAAGTGGCGAGCATGTGGGCAACGCGAGCATCGCAAGTGCATCGGCTCTTGCCCACCGAGTTGAATCCGCCGCACTCGGTGAGGGGCCCAAGCCGGGAAGTTCATCTTCAGGTGCCGGTCTTGTGGGCGTGACCGTGCCGGGCAAAATTCATCAGGCAAGGCCAAACAATTGGGGTTTCTGGCTACGGCCCGCAGTCACAGGAGTGCTTTCGGCAGCAGCGGCTCTTTTTCGTTTTGACGCAGTGCTGCTTTCACCGGCCGTGCTCGCAAACCTGTTTATGGGCACATCCTTGCGGTGGGGGAAGATACCGATCTTCGGCATGAGCTTTTTGGGAAGTTATGCCTTGGCCAGTTACCTCGGGGACGTTTCCTTCATTGAGATTACCCACCACGGTAGCAGTCACGTGCTACACTTTTCGTCGCCTTGGCAGACGATTCTTTCCTGGGCTACTTTGGCGAGCCTTCCGATCTGGGGCCTGGCCTATGTCGGGTTACTCCGCGGCATTCGCAGTCGGGAATTTTTTTCCTTAGGGGTTACGGCTTTGGGCGTTTTGCCGCTCATTGCCGCCTACGGGCTGGCGTGGACCACGCCGCGGTACTTCCTTTACGGAATTCTTTTCGTTGCCCTCTGCGCGGCCTGCGGCCTACAATCCGTGTACTCGATGCCGAACCGATGGAAGGTCACCTTTTCTGGGACGATCATCATTGTGCTCTTTTTTCAATACGGTCCCGGCCCTCTAACGTTCCTTAGTTGGATTTCAGGCAGAAACTACGTGGTGGCGGGAACCCACGACGGAATACGGCGGCTAGACGGTATCGCATTTTTGCCCGTGCAGTGGTACGAGGTGAAGCTTCGATACTGCCGAAGCTTGCAGCAAGGCCAAACCGCACTCGATCATGCCATAAGCCGAGAGCGAAACCTACTGATTTTGACCGATGACTGGTTTTCCAGCAAATGGGTCGCTCACCAACTCCTGCAATGGGGTTATCGATGCGGGGAAAGCCATCGGCATTTCGCCGCGATTCCCATTGCAGATCAGTGCGACTTTCGCGTCTTCCAACTGGCGACCGACGGTGGCAAACGAGCTTCCGAGGTCCGCACCTTCGAGGTGCAATGGTTGACCTATGCCGCTGAGGCGGACTGGCGTAAGAACGTAGACTTGTATGCAGGGTGGCCGATCATCTTGGTCAGCGGGTTTCGCTCGGATACACCAAGCGCGAGCGATTTACCCTCAAAACTGGGTCTACCGGCGTTTTTTAAACCCTTTCCTGGTTTTGAGAAATCCGAGCGAATTTGGATTTATGAGGCCGTGCCAAAAGCTCGATAATCCGAAGGCTTTGGCAGGAACGTCATCCTTTTGAAATCGGGGAATAGAGGGGATGAGCGTGATGGAAGGGGTCGGAACAGGAGAATCTCGCGGCTCGACCGATTCGCTTGCGAACATGCAGCTCCCACAAATTTCCGTGATTATTCCTTGTTTTAATGAGCAAGAGGTGATCGACGCGCTATACCGACGATTGACCGCTGCCGCGACCTCGTGGCGAGTGCCTTATGAAGTGATCGTGGTCGACGACGGTTCGCAGGATGCCACGTGGGCCTTGCTTACAGAGGTTCACAAGAAAGATCCGCGGTGGAAAGCGGTGCGCTTTTCCAGGAACTTCGGTCATCAAACAGCGATTTCTGCCGGTTTGCAGCTCGCACAGGGGGAGGCAGTCGTCATTCTGGATGCCGACTTGCAAGATCCCCCCGAGGTCGTGGAAAAACTCATTGAAAAGTGGCAGCAGGGCTACGAAGTCGTATACGGTGTGCGACGCCGAAGGAAAGAGCCACTTTGGAAACGATTCGCATATTATGCGTTTTACCGAATCTTAGCCCGGATTAGTAACACGCCGATTGCCCTGGATTCAGGAGACTTTTGCCTGATGGATCGGCGTGTGGTTCAAGTGCTTAATGCGATGCCCGAACGCAACCGCTTCGTTCGTGGCCTGCGTGCGTGGGCCGGGTTCCGACAAATCGGCGTAGAATACGAGCGTCATCCCCGGCTCGCAGGTCAAACGCAATACACTTTTCGCAAACTCGTCCAGTTGGCGATCGACGGCGTTTTCTCGTTTTCCGTGTGGCCTCTGCGTCTAGCGACTCGTTTGGGACTTCTGGTCTCAACGGTAGCTTTTCTCGGGGTAATCTTCACCTTGCTTCAGCGAATCTATGCGGATTGGTTCGATAAGTACCTCGGCCTGCGGCCCGTGCCTGGATTCGCGACTACCGTAATCGCCATCCTATTCCTCGGTGGTGTTCAGCTGATTTGCCTCGGAATCATCGGGGAATACCTCGGAAGGATCTACGAAGAAGTAAAAGGTCGCCCCCCGTGGATCATCCAGGAAACCCTTGGAGTTGAACACAACGCAAAAAATAAAGCCGCCAAAGATTGACCAAGCCGATCGCCCGTCAGCCGCCAGAAGCCCAGGTCATCATTCGCCTGTTCCGGGCCGAGATTGCCAAGCGGGAGGCACGCATCAAGGAGTTGGAGGGCGGCCGGGAGACGCCCCAGAACTTTTCGCTGCCGCCCCGCAGGGTGCATCTCCACGCCAACCCCGCCTCGCCGAAGCGTACATCGAAGAGCGAACGCGGCGGGCAGCCGGGGGACCCCGGCCGGTTTCAATTTCATCCAAATGATCCCGCGAATTGCGCGTCAAGCCTGCGGATATTGCGGAGGCAGTACAAGAAGTTTCAATCTCATCCAAATGATCCCGCGAATTGCGCGCCGCACGGGGGCGCCCAGCGTTCCCCCCATCGCCCCCGTTTCAATCTCATCCAAATGATCCCGCGAATTGCGCGAGCGGCAGTCGTGCGGTCCGAGAAAACACGGCCTTTAAGGCACCCATTGGTGCGCACTCCCCATTAGTGGGGTAGCTGCGGATGGACGTCGAAGGGATTCTGAATGGTCGCGAATTAGACGTAAGCATCGATGTGTAAAAGAGTTGCATCCCAAAATCCTTTGTTCGTGCGCACCCCCCTAATTTTTCCCCCCTGATGGGGGAGATGGAAAAGGTCTGTATAAGTATTCAGCATGGCTAACCAGCTACAAAACTTATCTTGGGAGTGCCCCATGAAGCTTTTCCAACGAGCAATGGGCCGGGTTATGATGTGCATTGACGTGCCGTTTCCGGTGATCGGATTTCGTTCAACCTGGTTGTGCGAAAGCTCTTGGAGACCATAAGAGCAAGGCTTCTAGCATTTGATTATACACCGGTTTGAGTGGGAGTGGAATTCGGGAGAGCGAAAGGTAGTCGGCTTTCGTTAAGCCGGAAAGCGGGGGCATGTAGGAAACATTGCCGGGGGATTCTTAGAGGAAAGGAAAGGGCTGCCCGAGTTGAAGCAAGTAAAGAGGCAAGGAATGCTCAGAGCTCGGGAGCTTCTTAGCGAACTGCGTCGGGTACTGCCGAGACGAGATCAGTTGCCATAGGGGAGGCGAAGCCGAAGGCGGCGGGCTTTCGCAGGAGGTATTTTTTGCGGGGAGGGAGGGAGTGGTTGGGGTGAAATCTTCTCGGGGAAGTATGAATGGGGTTTCGGGTGGGCAGTGACATTGTTATCGGCCGCAGTACCCGGCGGCGAAAGCTTCTCGGGCAAGTATGAATGGGAATTCGGAGCGATCGGGGGTAAGTAGTTCGTCAAACGGACCAGAGCCGGTTGCTTGGGGTCGGGCCTAGAGGGGTTGAATTGCGGGAAAGTGTGAACCAACAGGTCAACGAGTGAGGAGTCGAGTTGGGAGTAAAGCTGGCGGTCGGCGCAACGAGAATAAAAGTTTCCAAAGGCGCGAATCAAGGGGTTGAGGGAGTGGATGGCATGAGCGAGGCAGGTGGCGGTGGTGACGGCGTGGTAAGCCAGGAGATTGAAGCGCTCGATATTTTCTGGGACAGGTTCGAGACGATTGGGGTGAATGACAAAACCGAGGAATTGGAAGGATTCAATCCGAGAATCGAGGATTCGCGTTTTCGACTGATTGACTTGGAGCTGGAGTTTTGCGAGGTTTCGACGAAGGTCATAAAGGGCCCGGGAAGCCTCGGCGCGAGAACAGCAGCAGACGATCAAGTCGTCGGCGAAGCGGATCCAGCGGTGGCCGAGGCTTTGCATGGCTTGATCCAGGGGAGTGAGATAATAATTGGCCATAAGGGGGGAGAGAGGATTCCCTTGGGGGATGCCCCGACGGTATAGGAAGCGGGAAATGCCGTTGGACGCCCCGACGGTTACGCAGGACTGAAGGAATCGAATCAGTTCGGGATCGATCGGCTCACGATAAAGGCGAGCAAAAAGAGGTTTATGGGGCACGGAATCGAAGAAATCTTTGATATCAGACTCGAGGATCCAATGGTGCCCTTGAGCGCGGTATTGAAGCAGAGTATCGAGGGCTTGT
>Ga0209721_1000497_pt1 | contig 35234 bp, 23 predicted proteins | sample TshhotsprinmetaG_FD_184139 | JGI IMG/M metagenome (GOLD analysis project Ga0209721, IMG submission 184139) | Hot spring microbial communities from South Africa to study Microbial Dark Matter (Phase II) - Tshipise hot spring metaG (SPAdes)... | ecosystem: Environmental > Aquatic > Thermal springs...
GCCGGGCAGTGGTGCGGAGCCCCCAACATTATCTCTCCGGCACTTCGCCGACTTCGTTATGGCCGTTTGGTACTCGCCCGGCCTCGGTGTTGCCGTCAGGCCCCTGACGGCAACCGGCAATTCTGCTATATTGCCGCCGTGTCCTGCGGTCGTTCTACGTACCCCCGTGAACGCCCACAGAAAAAGTGATCGTCGTGATTAAGGAAAGCGGTGGCGGAGCGGTGGATTCTGGATTGGCCGATTACCTGGTGAATGGTCGACCCGCTTTCCCCGTTGTTTGGCCCCCAATTTAAGTCGCCGAGTATCTTCAAGGAAAAAAGGTCGCCGAGTATCCTCGAGGAAAAAGGTAGGAGCAAGCGTAGTCTCGGCCTCCATTGTTCTTTTCGCGTACCGTTGGTCTGGGCAGGAAGATGATTTCCTTCAAGAAGAATTACAGTCAATGAGGACGAACGCACGGCGAAGAAATACGTCGTGATGTTGCCGGATAAAGAGCGTAAAATTCTGGAAAATTTGGTGAAGAGCAAGTACCCCACAAGTGGGAAGTCAGAAACGCCTGTGTATCGCCGAAGAGATCGGTGGTGAGTGCGATTTCACGACCGAGCGCGGACACCCGAAGGAACAGACTGTTTATCCGAAATTGATATTAGAAGGGAGGCCTAGCTCGCGGACAGGTGGCCGATGATCAGCTTAACGAAGTTCAGAAGCAGTGGGCCGCGTTGAAAGAGCGTCGTGACAGGCTGCGTGAGTTAGTCTCACAAGCGCAGCGGCAGGTTTTCGAGGCGCGGGCCCGTCAGACGCTTCGTGTAGGGCAGGAAAAAAAGCTTGACCAGCGGAGTTGGCTTGGACCAATGAAGATGGTTTTGCGCTATGACCACCTCTACTTTTGGCACAAGTACGATTCAAAAGGCAATCGGTGCGATATCATTTTCGACGAAATGATAGTGTTGGAAGATGGGCTGTTGGGGGTGGAGACCACGCCCAATCCCGCTCGGGGCATACCGCTTACATCGCCGGATGCGAGGGGCGGCCTACGAAGTGCTTTCGCTCGACTTCAGCCGGGGCGGCACTACAGTTCGGCAGCCGTATATCCAGACTCCTTCGATGTTTTTCATTTAATGCGAGAGCTATCTGTCGAGATTCGTTTACCATATCAGATTTGGATTATGGACGAAGATACTGTGCTCCACGACCGGGGTGGAACGGGGGCACATGTGAAATAGACATACTATATTCGCCGCAAGTCTTTGACGCCCATTACCAGTCCTTCTTGCCGGAATATCGTGGCAAAATGATGTGCGAGGGGTATTTCGCGGAAAGATGTAGACTGTTTGTGGCAACCCGGGAAGGCCCCATGCCGAGGTGTGGTTTGCCGGTGTTGGGATTCGGCTCAAATCGCGGGGCATTCGATGACGAAACGGCCACCCGAATGCGATGTCCTCGGTTCAGGATCAGTGAGGTGCTCCAAAGGTCCACCTCTAGCTCGTAAACTTGGCCCGGTTCTAAGAACGCTTCGCGGTCGAGACCCTCGCGAAATCGGGCTCGAAAGATACCGTCGGTTACAAGCATCGATCGCCCGTCGGGATAGACATCGCAAAGCTTGACGGTGAAATCCGTATCCGGGCTATCACTCGAGACAAATAGCCGAGCGCGAATCGGGCCGGTGATTTCAAGGGGCTCATCAAGAGTAGGGGTGGTAAACACCAAGACGTCGGGCCGCGATTCCACAGGACGTTGATCCATCGGTCCCTTAGGTAAAAAAAGATTCTGCCCTCCGATGGTCGGAACCGGATTTTCCGGATCAAACCGGTAACTCTTTGCGGCATCGACATCTTGAGGTGGATCCCACCAAAGGCTACCATCCTTGTGAAAATATCCTCGGAGCGGCTCATATGGCGGGGGCCAGCTGTCGGCCGATCGCCAAAAATTCCCGGGGGCAGTTGGGTCCTCAGGATCGCCCATAACGTAGTAATGCACAGGTTTATCCTGAGGGACGCCGTTAACGACATTCTTCAACCAATAATCAAAAAACCGTAAGCGATCCACAGCCGCCGGTTGTTGCTGAGCATTGGGGGGATATCTTAGGCCGCTAAAATTACCGTGTGCCCAAGGTCCGATCACTAGGCGGCAGTTTCCACGAGCCCGGGGACCCCCGTGGTTTTGTATGGCCACAAAAGAATTGATCGTGCCTTGCAAAAAAATGTCGTACCAGCCGCCGTGGAAGATGGCAGGAGCATTAACTCGCTCGGCAAACTTCTCGGGATTGAGCTGTTCCCAAAATTCGTCGTACCGATATCGGGCAAGGAAATTCTTCAAATTCTCAGGATGAAAACGGTTTTTCTCCAACCAGTTTTCCGCTAACTCTTTACGGAACACACCCCCTTGATAGATCCCCTGGTGATACATGCTGGAAAAAGCGACGCTCACATACTGAGCACAAAGTGCGTCCGGGGCGTCGGGGGCCATCATATTCTGGAGGATCCCTAGTGCCGAGCCACCGAGTGTACCGATCTTGCCGTTACACCATGATTGACTGAGGATCCAATGCAAGGTGTCGTGACCATCACGGCGACCACCTGCCCATCCGTCATCGCTAAAGACGATGAAATCTTCGCCCTCCGATTGAAACCGTCCGCGGATGTCTTGAATTACCACGGCATAACCGCGGCGGCAGAGCCCCGTGGCGGTGTCCGCCCCACCCTGCTTTGAATACGGGGTTCGTATCAAAATCACAGGCCAAGCTGCACCTTCCTGGGTGGGGAGGTAAACGTCGGTGGCTAGTCGAACCCCGTCGCGCATGGGTACCATCACGGTGGTCTTGCTGAGCGGAGTTTGACATTTGACAGATGTGGGAACAGCCAGCAAAAGGGAGGCTAAAAGGATCGGGGTGGGAAATCGATAAAACTTCATCCGCTTGGTCCGATGCTGCATCGCCGTTTAAGCTCCTGATCAGAATTGCCCAATTAAAATCTGGTTACCAAACCTGAACACGTCGCGGAGCTCACCCGAGGCAGGCTTCGTTCCCCGCGCTTACGCCTTGGAGCAACGCCACATTCTATCACTAATTGAAACCTGGAGAGCAAAACCAAGGGTAACATTCCCGGGCTTTCCAGCTCCCCTACAGATTTTTTGAGCCGGAAATCACAGCAGGGTATGTGCGTTCGGCTTTCCTGCTTAGCTAGCGATTTTTCACTTTTCTAGCGCCTTTGGCCGCAAGATTTGTGATTGCTCACGCGACCCCCCGGCTACGTGTCGGAGGCTTTGCAGCTTGGTAGCGGTCGGAAAGGCTACCCTTTCGTCGGAGTTGAAATGCCCCTATCTTAACCAAAAACTTTCAGGAGTCATAATCATGCACCAACAGTAGTTTTTGACGGCCTCCACTTGCTGACAAGATCGCTAGCCAAATCCTTGATCATTAAGGGTACGTCAAGGCGAGGGTTTTACTTGGCAATATGCTAAGCATGAAAAACGTCGGTATTTCCAGCCCATTGGTTTATGTTTTCGATTGAAAGGAGGTCTTCTTTTTTCGCTGAAATTCGAATCAGCCTTTGCAGGCCAATCCGCCTGCGAGGACTCTTGGCATCAGACTGCTCCCTAAGTTCGTGCGGGCCAAAGAGTGTTTTCAAGCTTGCGAGTTCGCTCATTCAAATATTCGTTCTTCAATGCGAACCATTGGAAAAGTAAAAAAGTGAGTGTGGATTTGAGGCCTCGGTCGCCATGTGCGCTTCCCGATCGCTCGATGAATCAAGAGCCGTCGCCAGTTTCGGCGGGAGGACGCACCGGCTGAAGCGGCGGGATATTTATTGCTGGATCGATCCGAGGTAAGCTATTCCGGCAATCGTATCGAAAGGGGGCAGAATCCTTGCAAAGCAGATAGAAAACGAATAGAGGGCTCTAAAACCGGGGTGGCCGCGACCTCCGGGGCTTGAGCAGGGGCTGGCCTTGCGCAATCAAAAATCGAAAGCCCTTTCGGCAGTTCCTTGAAAGCTATCATAGTCCGAAAAGCCACCATAATATCGAACCTCAGGCCGCGAAGCCAAATGCTTGCTGTTAGGCGAATCTTTACGAGTATGTAACTCGCATCGGTGCGAGGGGAGCGGTGGGTTTAATCGGTCATGGCTGGCTATTTTGCATGGGTAACTGAACCAATCTTACGACCTAGCTTTGAAACAAACGGCTCCAATTGAAATAGTTTCAATTTTTTGACAGGTCATTGCTTGGTTTTTTGAGTAAAATTTGGTAGGATCAATGGGGCTCTTGGTGGAAAATGAAGTTCTTGGCCCTTACCGGAACTAAGAGCAAGTGCTTTTTGAAATACCGGATCAACTCGCTACAATTACGGCTATTAAATTGAGTGACGCTCGTAAAAGAGGCATTCGGGCAAAAAGTCCACATGCAACGTTGAAAGGGAGTTACTATGAGCCCACCTCGCAAAGAGCCGAATCTGAGGTCCTATAGTGGCCGGTGTGGTCGACGGCTGCGAGAGTTGCGGGAAAAAGCTGGCCTAACCGTCGAACAGCTGGCCGCCAAACTCGGCGTCTCATGGCGAGCTGTGTACTATTGGGAAACGGGGAGGGTCACTCCGAAATGGGATCACTACCCGAAATTGGCTCGATTGTTCGGCATTCGATCGCCCCGGAATTTGCTACCCGAGGATTAGGCAAAGCCAACTTCGGCCAGAAAAGCCGAGGTTAAATTAGCACATCTGTTTCGATACTGGCCGCCAAGCAGCATCGGCCCTCTTTTCCTTGCAAAGGCGCGGTTTCCCGAGTTATCCTTTGCATAGACTATTTAGGGTGCTATAAAGGGTCGGTATATCAGACGCCGAAGTAGTCGCCTCAAACATCCAGGTGCTCTTGATGTGAAAAGGAGCCTAAGAATGTCTCAATTGCGGGTTACGCGCCGGGAAGCCTTGGCTGCGGTAGCAGCCATCGCCGTTCCACAATTCATCCCCCGTACGATCTTAGGTGGTTCCGGTCGACCCGGGGCCAATGAAATCGTCAATGTGGGGATTATCGGACTGGGAGGTCGTGCTCGAGCCATGGTTCAGGAATCGGCTGGCATCGCGGATTTGCGGTTTGTGGCTGTCTGCGATTGCTTTCGGCCCGCTGTGGATACGTTTATCCGGGTGGTGGGAAAGGATCAGAATTGGAACGGATATGACGACTTCCGAGAAATGTTCGACAAGGAAAAGCTCGACGGTGTCATGGTGGAAACCACGACTCATGCTCGGGCTTGGGTTACCGTCCACGCCATGCAGGCAGGTCTGCATGCTTACATCGAAAAGCCCATGTGCTTGACCATAGCAGAGGGGCGATACCTCGTGCGAGCAGCACGGCGGTATAACTGCGTGACTCAGGTGGGAACCCAGCAGCGCTCCATGCCCATCAACAATTGGGCAAGCGACCTAGTAAAAAATGGCGCAATTGGCAAGGTAAAAACGGTCTTAGCCCCTAACTTTGTTGGGCCCCTGCGCTGGCCGGGCAAGCCGGAGCAACCCCTACCGCAGGGGGGACGGGAAGGCTGGTGGGACATTTGGACCAATCAAGCGGAATACCGTCCCTATCATCCGGAACTGCACCACGGTTGGGCCACTTGGTGGGATTATGATGGCGGCGGATTATGTTTCGGCGTGACGGGATGGGGCACGCATTCTTACGATCAGATTCAACGGGCTTTAGGTACCGATGAAACAGGCCCTGTTGAAATCATGTTGGAAGAGCCGGTGTATGAAGCTCCGACGGGCAAGTTCGCAACCGTCACGGAGGTGGATGAGACCCGGTTGGACTACCTCATTCAATTGGCGAAACCCGTGGTTGGTCCGCGGGCAAAAATACGGATGTGGTATGCGAACGGAACCGAACTACGGCTGCACCTAGACGGGGATTGGGGACCAGGCCTGGGCGCAATTTTCATTGGCGAGAAAGGAAAGATCGAGATTAACCGGAACAAAATCGCCAGCAATCCAAGGGAGATCGTCAGTTCACCGGATAATCCGGGGCCAATTACAAAGCCGGAGACGCAGTACCACGTGGAAAACTGGGTACATTGCATCAAGACGGGTGAGCGTTGCTCGGCCGACGTTGAAATCGGTCATCGTTCCACCACGCTTTGCTACCTGGTGAACATTGTTCGGGAGGTCGGCCGAGTGGGCGAACGTATGCGGTGGGACCCGGTAGCCGAGCGATTTACGAACTGCGACGAGGCCAATAGATCATCTTATATGGATCGACCGAGACGGAAAGGTTACCAACTTCCTTCGCTCACGTAATAGTTGTTTCTTGGTTCGACTCGGTGGCGACGCTCAATTCTTCCCGTGCTTTTTCTGCAAAGTCCGTTTCGCTGTTTTTCCGCAAAATCGCTGTTGCGGACGAATTGCATAACGGCCGGAATACTCCCTCAAATTGCGATTTGGCCGAACGGTAGAGTGTGCCCCCCGTAGTTGCAGTCCACTACCTACGATCAAATGGGTCGCAGCGCCCAGATCGTTCCACACCGATTCATCGTTTGCGGCTTTTGATTAGTAATTCCGTGATTCCTCGCGCTATGTTTGCTCGCGGCGAGGAAAAAAGTGTTTCGACTCACAGCCTCGATTCCAAATGCCTTCTGGCGACGCATCCCCTTCAGGGTAAGGGGCTGGGTTTGTCTTTTCGCTGCAATCTTCCGATAATCAGGGCGGAGCGCGGCGTGCTTTACCTCCCGTGCCCCGGGTATGCCTAGGATCCATAAACTGATCCCGGGGAGATCAGGCGGCCATCGCTGGGGGACTAGTTCCGGCTTAATTTCGGTCTAGTGGGTCTCTGCAACGGCCTGCATGCTTGGTCACCGAGAAAATGCGCGAATTTAGGCGTAAGGGCTTTCGGGGAGGGATCGTTCAGCCGGCTATTGGGGGTTATAAGAACTTATTATCGGGGGTGCGGGTGCTAACTTGGATGCTCACTTGACCGCGGGGAAGCAAGATTAGGCATTAAGGCATGGATAACTGATTTTAGCGCCCGATATTGCTGGCCCTCGTGAGTCGGAAATGAAAGCTTATAAAATGCATGTCTTTAATGATTACGACACTCGATTTACATGGCGGATTGTCCGTAAGAGAACACGGATTTGCTTTGTTTCAGCCAAATCATTAGAGATAGCCAAAATAAAAAATCCAAATAGTTTATAGTTTATAGACTACAAATCTTATATGGTGATCATGCTAATAATAAAACTATATAATGACCGCCACCTCACGGAACCAAAGAGAACACGACTGCTACAATCAATCTTGATACCGATTTGGAAGTTTGCAGCACTGGATAGTTGAGCACATTTAAGACCACTAAGTTAGAATTATATACTATGGTTATCATCTTTTCATTTCTTGGTGAATATGCTTTCTTTGCGTAAGCCAGTTACTTTACTTGTTACCATTTACCATACTGGACACGGCCCGCTACGCTGGATGATTACTGATCTTTTCGAGATGAAGCTGATGGCTGGATGTTAATATTGCAAAGGTGATATTAAAAATTTGGAAAAAAATACAAAAATTCAAAATCCGGCAAGGGGCGGACTTTTGGTAGGTTGCGGTTTTCACTGTAACTTTTTGGAATCGGGATCCTTGGAGTATTCGAGCAGCATTCCCAGGAGTAGCGTTTGTAATGAAAGCTGACGAATTGCGGGAAAAATATTTGGTTTTTTTTGAGTCAAAGGGTTGCGTTCGTCGCCCGAGTGATGTTTTGGTTCCACGTAACGACCCTACTGTGCTTTTCACGCCTGCGGGCATGAATCAATTTAAAGATCACTTCTTGGGGCGGGTTAAGTTGGAGTTTACTCGGGCCACGACGTGCCAAAAGTGTTTGCGCACCGCAGATATCGACAATGTCGGAAGAACTCCCCATCATCACACCTTTTTCGAGATGTTGGGAAATTTCAGTTTTGGAGATTACTTCAAGCGGGAAGCGATTCTCTGGGCATGGGAATTCTTAACCGATAAGAAGTGGTTGGGACTGGATCCCGAACGTCTATCCGCCAGCGTTTACTATGAGGACCATGAGGCGGCTGAGATCTGGATCAAGGAGGTCGGTCTACCTTCTGAAAAGGTGGCGTATTTAGGGGAGGATGAGAATTTTTGGCCGGCGAATGCCCCGACGGAAGGTCCCGACGGAGTCTGCGGGCCTTGTAGCGAGATCTTCGTACATACGCCCTTCGGCAAGGTTGAGGTTTGGAATTTGGTTTTCACCCAGTTTAATCGTGTAGGACCGCCCCCGAATAATCTGCGACCCTTGCCAAGTAAGAACATCGATACAGGGATGGGGTTAGAGCGAATGGCCGCGGTCCTGCAAGGGGTAGATTCCAACTTTCACATCGATATACTTCGGCCTTTGGTCGAAGCGGCCGCCGAAGCGTGTCATGCCCAGTATGATCCGAAGGATGATAACGGTCGTAGGTTGCGGCGAATCGCCGACCATATCCGGGCCTGCACTTTTGCCATTCATGAGAATGTGTACCCCGGTCCCAATAAAGACCGATACATCGTCCGCCGCTTGATTCGCCGCGCACTTTTGGATGGTTATCAGATCGGGGTAAGGGATCCATTCTTGTATCAGTTGGTCGACAAAGTGGCGGAACTCATGGAGGTTCCCTACCCTGAGCTGAAAGAGACTACAGCTCGGGTCGCCAAGGTTATCCGGGAAGAGGAGGCAAATTTCCTCGAGACCATTGAGGCCGGTTTGGACCGAATTGAGCGTCTGTTTACGACGATGGAGTGTGAGGGCCGGCGCATGGTCTCGGGTGCTGAAGCAGCCTACATCTTCCAAACGTACGGCTTTCCGCCAGAGCTTCTGGAAAGCATGGCGGCGGAGCGTCGGTTTACCTTCGACTGGGAGGGCTTTCGCCGGGAAATGGAGCGGCATGGCGAGGAGTCGGGGGCAGGTCGGAAGGTGGAAGTCTTTAAAACCAGTCCTCTGGATAATTTAAAGAAGTCGTTTCAAGGAACGCGATTCCTGGGTTACGAGACGATCGAAAGCGCGGCTTCCATCCTAGGCATCGTCGTGGGCGAAAGCCTGCGCGAGGCATGGGCGGCGACCGATCAAATGGCGGATCAGCCCGTCGATGTGATCCTGGACCAATCGCCTTTTTATGGGGAGATGGGCGGGCAGGTGGGTGATACCGGGAAGTTGGTGGCAAAGGGCGTGTTATTCGAGGTCATTGATACCCAGGTGGAGGATGGATTCACTTTACATCGCGGCTTCCTCCGTGAGGGGCGGTTATCTCAAGGGTTGGAGGTGCGGGCTAAGGTCGATGCAGAGCGACGCCAAGGGATTCGCCGAGCGCACTCGGCCACTCATCTTCTCCATTATGCTTTGCGGAAACATCTAGGGCCGCATGCTCAGCAGGAAGGGTCGAAAGTTGACTGCGATTGGTTGCGATTCGATTTTGCCCATCCCACCTCACTGACCGAAGAGCAGGTTGCCGCGATTGAAGATGAGGTGAACCGGAGTATTTTGGCGTGCGATTCGGTCTCGGCATCGGTCATGCCTTTGGTCGAAGCCCGGCGGCTGGGAGCGACCATGCTTTTCGGCGAAAAATACGGGGATGAAGTCCGCGTAATTCGAATCGGTAATTACAGCGTCGAGCTTTGTGGGGGCACGCATCTCAAAAACACCGGGCAAATCGGCCTATTCAAGATTATCGACGAGGGGAGCATTTCGGCGGGCACACGTCGGGTCGTAGCACTGACGGGAATCGCGGCGTTCAAAGAGTTCCGCAAAATCGATATGGCGTTAGGAAGGGCCGCGAATTTGTTGCGGGTTTCCAAGGAGGAGCTACCCAACCGCATCGAAGCGATGCTTCAGGAATTGCGGCAGTTGCGCAAAGCTGCGGCAAGCGGCGCAGTGTCGCCGGCAGTTACCGCGGAGGGATTGCTCGCCGGCAGTGTTTCAGTGGGACAATCGCGAGTGGTCATTTCGCAACTTCCCGAGGCCAACCCCGCCTTGATGCGGCAACTCATCGATCAGCTCCGCCGGAAAGCCGCACCCGTTGCGGTGCTTCTCGGGGCTTGCGACGTGCAAGGTAAGGTAACATTGATCGCGGGCTTGAGCCGCGACCTGGTTGAACGGGGCCTCAGTGCGGTCGAATGGGTCCGAGCGATTGCTCCTATAGTAGATGGAGGTGGCGGCGGCCGCGATGACTTGGCTCAAGCGGGCGGAAAACTTGCCGACCGGTTGCCTCAAGCCTTAGAGGAGGGGCGACGGTTCATTGAGCAGCGGTTAGCCGTTGCCGTGAGTTGAAACGCGGTTCCTTTTGGGGGCCGACCTCTGTTCCAGAAAGTACGCCTGTTTTTCGGCAACCTGCTTTCAGTCAGACGTTTTGGGATTTTCTCGGCCTGCGTTCTACTTGTGGGATCACTGTTGCAATCTGATTTAGGTTCGCCTGCTTGGCGAGTTGAAGATCATATCTCACAGAACCCCCAAAATTGCAAACATCTTATGCAGGTCGAATCGTTGCACGGACCCCGCGCGTGTCATAGAATACGTGCATGAATTGGTCCGATTTTATGCCACCGCCAGAGCTGTCTCAGGACAGCGTCCCCCTTTGGTGCGACCGGTGTCAGCGCGAAGTTCACCCGGGCAAAGGGGACTTCTACGTCGTGCGGATTGAGGCTTTCGCGGACCCTACCCCACCGAATTTTACTTTCGAAGATTTGACGCGGGATTGCCGGACGGAAATCGACAATCTCATCGCCGAGCTTAGTCACTTTTCCCCCCAGGAGCTGATGGATCAAGTGTATCGACGCGTGACTCTTTATCTATGCACTTCGTGTTATCGGCAATGGATTGAAAAGCCGGTTGGGTGAGAAGGCAAAAACCGTCGAGCGGGCATTTTTACCTCTATCCTCCGCCGAGTCTAGTCCCCCAATCTCTATCCGTCGGTGCGATCCGTTACGTCTGACCAAACTCTCCCCCTCCGCTCGGCTATTTAGTTGGCAAGAAAGTCAGCATGCTTCGGTTCAAAATTTGCCCCGTGGTGGGAAGAATCCCTTATTGAATTGTACTGACTCCTCATATCCGCCTCCCCTTACAAGTCGACACAAACCAGGCTGCATCACGCTGACGGTCTCAGAGTGTTAAAGGGGCAGCCTTGTCCGCCGAAGGCATCGCTTTTGTGGGAAACTTTTTCCGAACAGGTAGCAGCTCGGGGAATCTGGCAAGGTCACACCGTTTCGGGCACTTCGTAACCCGGGCGATATTCCCGCTTGAGATACTTGTCCGCCTCGCGGTCGTTGTCGAAACGCTCGGTTTTCGGATCGAAGTGGACACTTCGCCCAAGAAGGCAGGAGATCTTCATGAGATGGCAGATAGTCGTGGATATATGCCCTTCTAAAATATCGGCATTAAGATCTTCATGCCGACGCGACCGGATCGCCGCGATCCAGTTTTTGAAGTGCGGGATGCTTTCTGTCCACCAATCCGGCTGAGGGTCGGCAAATCCGCACGGCCCCGGTTCATTATGAGGACCGAGAAACGTGTAGTAACTGCTGTAATTCGGAAAGATCATGAAACCTTCGGTGCCAAAGAAGATCTCGCCCACACATTGGTTGGGAGAAACGAATGGATACTTGTCCCGCATCCACGCCTCGCTGTTAGTATACCAATGGCGGGTCTCCACGGTCACCAGAAGATTGCGCCCCGCCCATTGACAAATGGCTGCCTGCGTGTTGGGGGTATCCGCGTCGTCGTCCTCGGCTGGGGGAAAACGTCCCCCCAAGGACATCACGGTGGTTGGTGCCAAATCCAAGCCCAACCCCCACCTGACCTTATCTACGTCATGAACAAGCTGATTGGCGGCATCGCCGGAGGCAAAGTTCGAGATCCAGTACCATCGGCGGTGCATGAAAGGACTGTACTCGACCATCTTGGCGGGCCCGACCCATGCGTCCCAATCGAGGCCTTCTGGAACCGGCGTGGGCCGATGTTTTCCCAGGTTGCCGCGGATTTTGTAAGAGATTGCTCGTGCCATGTACAGTTTGCCGATCACTCCTTCGCGCAGTTTTTGCATGCCTTCCCGCACAAACGGATTAGAACGATTCTGCATCCCTACCTGAACCATGCGCTTATATTTGCGGGCTGCCTCCACCATTTTGCGGCCTTCCCAAATGCACCAACTCGGCGGCTTTTCCACGTATACATCCTTGCCTGCCTGGCATGCCCAAATCGTCTGCAAAGCATGCCAGTGGTCCTGCGTGGAGAAGCTGATAGCGTGGATCGACTTATCATCAAAAAGTTTGCGTTGGTCCGTGTAAGTCACATACTTCAAATCGGCAAGTTCCGGGTAATCCTTCGGGGCGGTTTCCAGCCGTTTGCGATCGCAATCGCACAATGCGGCTATTTCAACGTTGTCTTCGTCCGCAATTCGCACTAATGACGCAATATGCGCACGCATCCTCCCCCCTAATCCGACTAAGCCAATTCGGATCCGCCCATTGGCACTTTGGGAGGAACGTGCAATCGCCGGCATAGCGACCATTCCTGCCCCCGACAGAGCAGCCTGATGCAAAAATCTTCTTCGGGTGCGCACCTTCTTCACGAGTATCTCTCCTTTTATGGCACTGGGTCAAAAGGCCGTTTTGCTCGTAGGGATCCTGAAACGGGTGAAACTAAGGAGGATGAAACCGTTTTGCAAAGGATAAAAGACGAAGCCATGCAACGCGATTCAATTTGGTGTCAGCAGACTGCGATTTTCTCAGCGCTTTGCGCAACCATTCCCCAACAAATGGCAATCGTGCACCGTAAAAAGACTCGCAATGTCGTTCCTTGCGGATACCTTTCGCACGGTAGGACCTAGGCCTTCGTGAGCAAGATACCGCCGAAAGGTTTTGTACCACAGCTTAACGCACTTCGGTAATCTTAGCAGGCACCGTTAAGCAAGGCAGGAATCAGCTCTTCCCAAGGTTTACGAGAGATTCTAGCCTCGGGGTCACACCGATGCCAGGCTAAGCTTCCAATACCGAGGATCCTCCGCCAAGGGTTGAAAAAAATGGTCATGACTTATTGGTCCCGTTGTAGGAAAACGTTGCTTTAATGAATACTACCCGTTACAGTTTCACCCTGGGCGTGGAATAACCACCCACGCACTCACAACTGCTACTAACTCGCAAAAAACCCCGGGTAACGTGCGCGTGTGTTTGACTGGCGCATCGCCCCGCCCTATCCGCACAAATCAATACACAAATCATGCCAAAACCCTAATGTGCGTCCTCGAGAACCATTCAGGTAGGAGAATCCGATCATGAAACCCCTTAATCAGACGAAGCTTAATCGGCGGCATTGGTTGACCGAAACGGCTGCGGCTAGCGCCACGGGCTTCGCTTTCTCCGCCGGTTGGTCGGTCATCCCAGCACGAGCATTGGGATCAAACGACCGAATTGGTCTCGGCTTCATCGGCACCGGAGCGAGGGCCAATGCCCACATCGACATTTGCTTAAAAATGAAAGAAGTAGGCCGCTGCGAAATCGTCGCACTCTGCGACGTTTATCGCCCCCGATTAGAAGCAGCCGCGCAAAAGACGGGGGCGAAGGTGTATCGGCACTATCGCGATTTATTGGCCGATCCCAATGTCGACTCGGTCTGCATCGCCACGCCGGACCGACACCACGCCCCCCAAGCTCTGGATGCCCTTCGGGCCGGTAAAGACGTCTTTGTCGAAAAACCGCTTACCCATTGGTCACAAATGGATTTAGCCACTCAGCTTGCTCAAGAGGCGGAAAAGCGTAGGGCAATCGTCCAAGTAGGCACGCAATATGTAGCCGATGATGCTTACGCGAAAGCACGCGAACTCATCCGGCAGGGTCTCGTCGGCAAAATTGTGCACGTACAGCTCGGGTACTTCCGGCGGGGAGACTGGGGTGAGCGAATGCCGATCCCTGACCCGCACGCCAAGCCGGGCCCCGATTTAGATTGGGAGCAATTTCTCGGGGATGCGCCGCGCGTGCCTTTTGATGTATCTCGCTTCTTTCAATGGCGTTTGTATTGGGATTATGCAGGCGGTCCTGCTACGGACCTTTTAGTTCACGCTTTTACGCCCGTCTTCTGTCTGCTCGAGCTGGATTATCCAGAACGTGTCCTCGGTGGTGGAGGAACTTTCCAGTACCCCCGCGAAGTCCCGGATCAGTGCAACATCATTGCTGATTACCCAGGCGGCCCTAGTGTGGTGATGTGCAATTCACTTTCCAATTACACAGGCATCCAAACGATCCTTCGCGGCACCGAGGGCGCGGTGTTGCTGGGGGATTTGGATCATCCGGGAAAGGGGATCCGGATCGTACCCGTGGGGAAAGAATCCGAGGAAATCCTGATTCCTTGGACAAGCTTTGGAAGCACGGTGAAGCTTTGGGACAACTTCCTTGACTGTGTTCGAACTCGGCAACGCCCTTATAGTCCCCTCGATATCGGCGTTCGGGTCCAGGCCCCCCTGAACATGGGCATTCTTTCCCACCGGGAAGGAAAGGTAGCTCGTTTCGATCGACAAAGCGGGCGAATTCTGTTGGGGTGAACCGCCTATAAGTTTTTCTTGTGTTAAATTAATAATTGCCCAACACTTCGCCGCCATTTCGGGAACCAAGGGCGCGCCAGGTGTCTACATCGATCGTTTGAGTTACGAAGCGAACCGATCCGTCGACCAAAGCCACGTTGACGCCCCCGGGATGCCGACTGCGAGCCATTTGCCAAAGCGACCTGAGAGGGGACCACTTGGCGCAATCCGGGATTCGCGAATTGGGTTCCCACCAATGATAGTATGCTGTGTAAAGCACAAAGCCATCGACCCATCTTGCGGTTCGGTTCGGCCGTGCCGCCACTGGTTGGCCGAAGCGGGTGCACCATTCGACCGAGAGGTGCGGCCCGGCTTGTCTGCTGGAGGCCCCCACAATGACAAGATCCTTATTCTGTTCGGTTAACACGATCCCTCCACCGAAAGGCATATCAGGATCGGGCAGGAGACTCTCCGAAAAGGCAGCCGTGTTGCTGGTCCCGTCGGTCACATCGGCAAATCGCACCGCATATCGATCATTGAAAAGACCGTCGGTATCGAACATGGCCGTTCCCTCGGAGGTCGGAGCACTACGCCCCCAGCAAGCCAGGTAATTCGTGGGAGCAAACGCTGGTTCAGTACCTGTGCCCCTCTCGATTTTTTGCCTCTTGTCACTGGGGCAATAGAAAAACGATATCTCTTGGCTTACCGGCTCCCAGTTATCCGGATGTACCCCATAACCGGGCCCCAAATAAGTCCCGGTGTGCCCGTAAAGGGGCATATCAAGGTTCAACGCCTTGTAAATATTGAATTGTTCCATGAAGGGGGTGAGCATGGCCAACGGACCCCAACGATACTGCCAGCCGGGAATCTGCTCGTATCCGGGGCACGTTTTGCTGGGGGACCCGACGGGGAATTCGCGCCTGCTGTCGTGGAAGTTATGAAGAGCAAGGGCAATCTGTTTTAGATTATTCAAGCAGCTTGCCCGCCGCGCGGCCTCTCGTGCAGCTTGCACCGCGGGCAAGAGCAGGGCAATGAGAATCCCAATAATCGCGATGACTACCAAAAGTTCTACCAGGGTAAAACCAGCGAAACGGCGATTTTTCCCCATGATCGCACTCCTACGAAGGTTCTCTGCTAGCCACATCCTTACAGTCGTCTAACGCTTAAACGGGTTGCCCGCGGAAATAGCGGGACAGACCCCCTACGTGGCCTCTGATCTCGGCGGTTTCTAAACCCCTGTGCGACCTCGAAAATTTCAACTAGACCAATCCGCACCTTGGGAAATTGGTGGCGTCGCGAACGCGGTTACCCGATCTCACAGTTTAGTAATACGAATTTAAAAAACATAATACCAAATCATGACAATCTGTCAAGGACTAGTTCTTCGAGCTCCTCGACGAAACCAGGCCACGCAAAACGAAGCGTGGAAGAGGGAAACGACTCCGCCCCTTAAATTCAGCTTCGGACTTGCCCCCAGAACGGCGGTCGATGCTGGGGCATTTTTCGTGGGGGGACCAAAAGAGGCGCAAAGGTGGGACTCCGGCGAAGTTGACCGCCAGGCATCCCGCGAAGAGAATAATTGCTTTGAGGGAAATCGGCGTCGCCCTGGTATGCCCCGGGCGATTTAGACATCTCGAAGCGTCTATTTTTATACCTCGAGATCTGGACGTCGAGGTGATTTGCAGCGAACGGTCGCAAATCAGTTTTAGATGTATTGATAAAACCCCGGGTCGGCCGGACCGCCGCAAAAAGGAGTAATTTTCCGTTTTCCGGGCCCCCTGACAGCATTAACGCATGCAGGCATAACGAGCGGGAAGAGTGGCATCGCGCCGACCGACCTTGAGGCTTAGATTCTCTATCCGAAACACAAATGAGTCGTCGACAGCGTCACCAGGGTGGGGTTGCAAAAAACCTCGCAATGCTTTAGAGCGAGGAGAGTTTCCCGCGAAACGGATTGGGCACAGAATATGACGTCGCTTAACACCGCGAGAAAAAACCTTACAGATCGTCCGACCAAATTCCCCTCCAAAAGCAGTTTTTTAGTATGCGTATCCGTGGTGCTCGCGACACTGTCGGTTAGCGTCATATCTATCCCATCGTGGAGCCACTTATTCCACAATATCTCCTTCGCACACGAAGGGGGTGTCGAGGGTAAATCCCAAGATTCTCTCCCCGAGGCAGGCAAGATCGAACTAAGATTCGAAAATCTCGTGGTCACGCCCCAACATGGCCCAAATCTCGTGTTGTGGATCCGCAATGGCCTATCCCATTCGATTGTTGGAACGCTGCGCATTACCGTTCCGGCTGCTTGGCAGTTGGATAGGACTCAGAGCGAGTTGGCCCTAGAACCCGGCACTATCCACCGAATGGCGTTTTTGATTCGCTCTGCTCAAGGAAGTGACCAAAACGCTTTTCCCGTTGAAGCCGAGATATCGGCCGGTGACCTAGCGGTAAGTCATCGGCAGGTTATTCAGACGGCAGCAGCGCCGAATTTTCGGGTCACGGTGGACGGTAATTTCGACGAATGGGAGGCTGCCATTCCCGCGGGATGGGAGACAGCAGGCAAGCAAACCACCGTTTCCAGCGGATGGAACCGCCGTCAGTTTGCTTTGCTTGTCGCGGTGGAGGAATCCACACTCCTGCTTCTAGAGCCGGGTGAAAATAAGCCGCGCGATGCCGTTCAGGTGGCCATTAGTCCTCGGCACGCGCAGTTGCCGAAAACCGAAGTGGATCCTGTAGGTCGCTGGGAATGGCTTTTGGTCCCCATTTCTGAAAACGGTCCCGGCGTATGCTACCAGCTCGCCACGCCGGATACTCCCTTAAAAGAGTGCCGCAATCCGCGGCCTTTGGAGCAATTGCGCGTCCGCGAGGTTCCTTTGTGGACAAAAAGAGAGAGGAATACCACTTACTACGAATGGGCCATTCCTATGGATTGGCTCAGCGAAAAGATTCGTCCGGCTGAGGGTCGCGAATTCAACCTCTCCCTTTTGATTCACGATTCGGACGGCACGGGCTTGCGCGATTGGGGAGAAGCAGCAGGGCTTTGGCCTGGGCAGCGCTCGCACGCTGCATGGAGCCATTGGCCGGGGGCCGTGTGGCAGCTTCGGGTGCCGCCTTTTGATTGTCGCACACCGTGGGGTTTATGTTCATCCAAATATTAATCAGTTCAATAGGTTCATCCACGGGTTAATGTGTTCAAGATCGATGCCTTCAAAGGGAGGAGGAAACCGTTTGCCTCAGGGCCTATGAACCTCGAAGATGTCAGGCTCTTGCGATGACTTTAAAGAGTCCCGCTTCGGCGGCTGACGAGCGACGCTTACCGGAATTTTTAGCCGGCGGCGACGGTAAAACAAACTTATGCGATTTGCGATCGATCGAAACACGTTAATGGACTAATCGTGGCATGACGGATTCATACTTTTCGGCAGGGAATTCAATTCAAACGAATTAGGGGAGACGCGTGTGATGAGTAGACCGAAGCAAATCAGGATTTGGGTTTTTAGCCCGGAGCATCCTTCAGGCGAAAAATTCCCATCTGCCCCGTTCCATGTCACGTTCCGGAATCGCCGTTGTGTTTCCCCGCAGAGCGGACCGCAATCGGCCGAATTTAAAGCCGGGATCCACTCGCGCTTTTTCGGCCTTGGTGCGATAGCTCTTCTTTCCATCTTGTGTGTTGCTGGGGGAATAAGCCTGCGATTAATCTCCCCTGCTTCTGCCGAGCAAATCGATTCCGCAAGTGCTTCGGTAGCATTTCGGGCGGTGATGGTCGAAGATGAGCGGGGGGATCCCGCAGCGTGCGGCAAACAAGCTGCCGAGCTTCTCCGGCAGGCAATCGGAACCTTGCCGCTTAAGGCCGTGTTGATTTCGGAGTGCTTCGAGGATCAGGAGACAAAGGCCCAATTGCTGGCGGGGCTAAGCAGCGTATTGCCGTCCGAAGTTCTTTTCGGAGGGGCCACGTATGGTTCATTCACCAACTCCGGTTGTAGCGATGTCGATTCAGTATGTCTCCTTGGTATTGCCGGGGACAAAATCGAGGTGCGCCCAATTCTCGTCACCGAACTTGGAACCGCCGATTTGATTTTCGACGAAGCGCAAGGCCTGATTCGTACCCGATTGGTCGACGCAGGGCAAAAACTGGCTAAAGGCTTAAACCGGCAGTCCGATGACCGTCTGCTTATCCTTTTCGCCGATGCGCATTGGCCGAAAAATCAATTTCTTATCGAGGGGGTACATAAGGTCCTGGGGCAGGAGTTTCCCATTACCGGTGGCTGTGTGAACAAGAACGTTGGGCAAACTTTCGTGTATTACAAAGGGAAAATGTATCAAGATAGTGCTGTGGGCTTAATGCTGTCGGGCTCCATCCGAGTCAGCCTTGCTGGGAAGCACGCCAACGAAGCACCGCGGATTATTGCCACTGCGGAGGAAGCCGGGCGTCTTGCAGCGAAGAATGTTGAGGGAGTTCCCTGTGGTGTACTGGCATTTGGCTGCGCCGGTCGCCGGGGTAAGCTAGATCGTCTGGAAGATGAGTTAGAAGCCCTTCAAAAGGGGATGCAAGTTCAAGCCCCCATCTTCGGCTGCTATTGTGCGGGAGAATTCGGACCGGTTGATGACCCGGCAGTATCGAGCGCGGCGCTGTGTGGCGGCTCAGGATGGCACCTGATGATCACATTAATTACCACCGAATGAGTTGATCCGCAGGTTTACGATCTTACGTACGGTAGAAAACTTACTTGACGTCAAAACGAACCACGCTCCAAATGACGTCTCCTGTCGGAGCATTGATGAGAAAGAAAGGCCTTCCCCAATGATTGCATGATTCGATCGCAAATGGCCTTACGAGTTGTATCGCGTAGTCATCAAGCTTAATTATGGAAACTCTCCCGAGGCTTTCAAACTATAACCCCCGCCGGATGGTCTGCCTGTATCCGCCCTGACATGAAGGCAGCTTGCTTCCGATACGAGATGTGTTGAGGAGGTCGCCCTGCGGACAAATTTCCGCGGCTTAGGATCTCCGATATTTTCGTTGAATTTCCCGTCCTACAATTTTTTAGGAGGATTGTGTATGCCCCAGAAGACTTCACGGCGACAATTTCTCGAATTAGCGGCGGCAGGAGTGGCGGTGGCTCAGACTTATGCAGCAGGAGCAAAAGCCCATCCGGGTCCCCATGATACGATCAATATGGGACTGATCGGTTGTGGCGGCCAAGGACGCGCGGTCATGGAGGCCCATCGCCGCTGCGTCGGAGTGCGGTTCCTTGCCGTTAGTGATGTCAACAGCAAACGCCGCGCGGCGGCGCAGGAGCAAGCCGGCGGAAGCTCCGTCCTCGCATTTCACGATTATCGCGAATTGCTCGACCAGAAGGATATCCACGCGGTCGTCGTGGCCACCAACGGTCATTGGCATGTTCTGCCGACCATTCACGCTTGCCAAGCGGGGAAGGATGTTTACCTGGAAAAGCCGGTAGGTACTTCCATCGGCGAAGGTCGTGCGGCGGTAGAAGCTGCGAAGAAATATGACCGTGTGGTACAGATCGGCACGCAACAACATAGCTGGCCGCACTATCAGCGAGCAGTGGAGGCTATTCAGGCCGGGAAGCTTGGTGAAATTTCGGAGGTCAAAGTCTGGGACTTTGACTATTTATATCCGGGGATGGGAAACCCGCCGGATAGCGATCCACCGCCCGAGTTAGACTGGGATTTTTGGTTAGGCCCGTCGCCCAAGGTCCCTTATAATCCCAACCGCTACTCCTATCATTATTGGTTCCGAGATTACGGGGGTGCTTGGCAGGTCGATTGGGCGGTGCATCACTACGAAATCGTGCATTGGGCTTTGGGAGTCAATGCCCCGGTTGCCGCCGCGGCGATGGGCGGCTTTATGTGCTTTGAACCGACCAATATCGAGTGGCCCGATACCTTCGTCGGGATACTCGAGTATCCCCCGGGACCTGTAGCCAAAAAGGGCTTCATTCTTCAATACACGTTCCGCGGAGGTTGCCGACGAGAACAGCGATCTCATGCGAAGTGCTTTTTCGGAACCGAAGGCTCGATGATCCTAGACCGCAGCGGCTACACCATTCACGCGGAAGCGCGCGGCGGTCGAAAACTGGGCGAAGAAATCGAGACGGTCCCGAACGCCTTTCGCGAAAACGTCCACCTCGAAAGCCTCCAAGCTCATGCCGAGGTTTTCTTAGATTGCGTGCGGAACCGGAAAAAGCCCCCAGCGGATATCGAAGTGGGACACTACGCCACCAACCCCGGACACTTGATGAATATTTCGTGGCTTGTGGGGCGAAAGATTCGTTGGGACGCAGAACGCGAAGAGATCCTCGATGACCCCGAGGCCAATGCCCTTGTTACCAAGAAATATCGGCCGCCGTGGAAACTTGAAATTTGACGAATCTTGGGGAAGCGGGCGTGCGTGAATCGGGTACCGGCTTCATGCGTGCAGCTCCCGATGAGTCGTAGTTGATTGAATCTGCGCGGGTCAAAACGGAGCAAATCTTCGGTGGCGGTAGCGGTCCATCGGTCGGCCTACATCGACTTCGTTTTGTACCGGATTCCCGAACTTGCTCCCACGGAGGTTTGTCCTTCACGGATGGTAAGATATCAATTGGCGGGGGTGCCCGCCGAAAAAGCGGGTTTACTCGCGAAATTGAGGTTCGCCGAAGTCTGAAGCTTGACCTCAATACTCCCTTCTAGCGATGAGGTCTGCTACGATTCCAAGTTCCCCTTAAAAAGCGACTCGCTCGGGCAACAAGAATTCATTTCCCCGCGGCGGGGACAGGATTCTCTTTGCGGCTCGACAATCTCGCTCATTCGTGGCTACTTCCTAGCCCAAATTAAAACCGCGAGGAACTCACCCCGTAGCTCCTATGGGATATCCGGGGGTTCCTCGCGGTACTTTTCTGCGAGTTTGCTCTCCTATTGCGGACGTCTTGATCCGCTCTCCGTAGAACGCCTTTTACTCAAGGATTCAGCTTCGCCCGATAATAGGAATTGCGTTTTTGCCCGAGAGGTGTCCTGCTCAAAGTTCCAATCCCAAACTGATGTGGGGACTACGGACCTTCTCAGAAGATCACAACACCGGGAATTCCGTAAGCCCTTCGACGATCCTCAAGCCGATAATTTGCACGTATCGGGATTTCACGTATCGGGATTTGTCGCACGGCATTATAGAGCCGATTGGTTCGGCCGATCAACTCGGCCAAGCGCCCGAACATGTCACCGGGGTTGATCATCCCGCCGAGTTGATCACGTCCTTTCAGCAGTACCCAGAGGCGATCTAGAAGAAGGGACTTCGTCGCCCTTGACCACCAAATCCGGGAAATCCCGTGCCGCCCCCTTCCAATTCTGTGGCGGCTTTGACGCCAGCCTGTATGACACCTTCTTCGAGTTGTAGCCGCAACTGGAGACCGTTGGAAATTGGCGTGAGCGAGAACGTTACATCGGTCTTTTCGGCGACCGATTCCATCAATGCCGCCAGTTTCTGCGCGTTTTCACGCTCTTCTTCATCTTCGGTGAATCTCGCACTAAGGGCGGTCACTCCAGCCAGGTTCATGCGAGCGGCGAGGGCCATCGGTTTTGCCGCAGAGGAGCCAGCCGCGGTGCCGACTACGTCCCTCACTGAAGACAGTGCGTCCCGGCCTAAGCCTAAGTAAACCACATCCTCTCCCACTCCGAGGGCAATTTGCATCTCTTCACCCATCAGTTCCACCAGCTGTTCTCGATTGTCCGCATCCGGCGGAATCGGCACTTTCGCGGTGTGAAAGTTGATCCCTGCCACCGTAGCAACGTCTAGCTGAATGAGACCCGCAACCTGGGGAGCTTCGCTTCGGAATACGGCAACAAGCTCCCGAACCACATCTTCGAATTTTTTGGCCTCGGCCAGGGTCAAGCCGTATACTATGACGGTATTCTGGGGTGCGAAGTCCGCCAACATCCCCCCCTCGAACTTACCCCCCGCGACTGTGCTCTGGAGCACATCAAAAAGCGAATTAGCGATATTCTTTGCCAGTTCCTCTTCCGCAGGCGAGCGCTGCTCCTTCTCGATTTGGTCAATGGCTCGGCTGCGGAGGGTGTCGACCCCTTGAGCCAACTCACCGCCTAGCTCCCGCCCGACGTCGAAGGCCCAACTTGCTGCCATCGTGGAATCTGCGTCGATTAGCCCGACAAACCTTCCGGTGACTTTCCGCATTTGATTCAGCGCTCGCGCAGCAGCTGTGCCGGGACGCACGTGGGCCGCCAGATCCAGGTTCAGCGCACCCGCATCAACGTCTACGTCGAGACCAAGTACGACCGTCTCCAACGAGCGAAGGGTATTTCGGACCAACCGGAGGCCTTGCCTCTGCGCCAACATGCGGACAGCATATTCCTCATCGCTTTCATCCCAGCGACGAGCCGATTGTTCCCTAGCTTGGTTTTCCAAAGCCTCCAGAGCAAGCGTCACCAGTTCTGACGGAAAAGCGCCCACGTTCACCTGAAACGAGCAAAGATAAGTGGATCCCGGGCCGGCTAGCAAACTACCGGGATCGGCCGGAGCCAAGGCGAGCAATTCCTTTTCGTTTGACAGTACGGCCCATTTCCCCTGCTGCTTGATGTATCCTGGGGGCTGACCGGGCTGTCCGATCTTAAAAACTCCGCCCCCCTGGTCCTCCGGCATTCCCACGAAAGCGGTGACCGAGTCGAGAAACATCTTCAAATTGGTTACGGGAAGAACGACCATCACGGAGCCGGCCTCTGCTCCTTCGGCCCCCTCCGCGAGTTTTTCGGGATCCAATTGCACGGCCACGCCCCAACGCCGATCCCTGTCCAACCCTTGCAGCCCCCGCCCTTGCGTTGCGAAAATGATCACCCCCTCGATTCCTCCAGCAAGTTGTGGGTTCTCGACAAGATTACCAACATACTGGAGTGTAGACATCAGTTGGTTGTACCCGGCTACAGATACGACCAAATGCGGCGTAAACTCAGCCTTTTGCTGGGCGAATGCCCAAGGACACACGACGGCGACAACTAAAAAAAACACCGCAGCGACTCGAGAGCTCTTGTACCTCATTCGAATACCTCCTCAAAAAGACGAAGCAACCCTGTGTCCACCTGACTACCCGGCTCAGAGCACAAGTTCTTCCGCGGAGTGTTGGCCGGCCAGCTGCCCGTCTTGCTCCCGCCCTTAAGCAGACAGCCATTTGGCTCAGAGCACCGGCGTACAGCGGGCGGGTTCTTCGCGGAATCAAGATGCCCAAAACGCGGTAGTTGCCCAGAAATCTGGTGGGTTAATGATACCCGAAAGACAACCAATCACAACCCCCGCAAGGTGTTGAAGCTCGTCTCTTGCATATTTTCTTCAGACAATCTACCCGTCACTCCGGCAACGGCCTCCCAGAGTTCACCTGCTTCGTAACGAGTAATTCGCAACGAAGGCGAATTTATTTGAAAGTGGGCTAAGCTTTTGCACCGGCGATTCACTTGCTAGCGACCAAAAAAGCAATTCCCGCCATAAAAAAAGGGCTATAGCTTACCACGGTAGTCGTGAGCCGAAAAATTCGGGAAGACTTCCGGGATTTATGCGACCCATGGGATGATGGTCCGGTGGTCCCGCACTTTAAGCGTACCCATGGTGATGACGAGCGGCCTCAGAATCGCGATTTACACGGTCCTCCACCTCGCGAAGTTCAAGCCTCGGATGGTTGACACTAATTGGATTTCGGGCTGCCGGTACGCTTATGCCCTCTCCAATGATCAGAATGGATGGCCGGAAAAAGACGGGGATTGCTTGCTAAATTGATGATCAATGATTGCAACCGGGGTATGTGGGTAAAGAAGGATGTGGATACAAAGACAAAGAAGCAATTGGTTTCAAAAAAAATACAGGATCAAAAACAGAAACCTTGGAACCAAATAGCCCGCTAATTTAACAAAGAACTCTGATACTACTTACTTCGTGTAAACCCCGCCCCCTTCATTTCAAACCCCAAGACAATCAGTGCATAATGCCAAAGCCGAATGCCACGCGCTACGGAGCGACCATGTCGCATATTGGTCGCATATTATTTTGGACGAGTGCGATTACGGCGGTGTGATCTTCGGATACCGAGTATCACATGTCAGCTCCGAAGATCAAAAGATCACCCCCCACGGCACCCGTCCGCGATCAACCGCCTTTGGATCAAGAAATTCATACCGCAGAGGCGATCACCGCCGAGCTTTAACACCATTCTCAATTAACCGGCCGTTCAAAATCCCAATCGCCCCCGTAGCTCCGCGGCGCATTCGTCTTTTTTGATCCGCCACTGACGTAGGCTATCGCGGTCGCGAATCGTAACTGTCCCATCCACCAGGGTTTGGCCATCGATGGTGATGCAGAAGGGGGTTCCTACCTCATCTTGACGTCGATAGCGGCGACCGATCGCTCCCTTTTCGTCGTAGAAGCTGGAAAAGTGCCGCTTCAATTCCCCATAAATCTCTTGCGCAACTTCCGGCATTCCCTCTTTTTTCACGAGGGGCAAAACGGCCACCTTGATCGGCGCGAGCCGAGGATGTAATCGAAGGACAACGCGCCGGGTGGGCTGCCCCTTTTCGTCAGGTACTTCGTCCTCCGCGTACGCCTCGCACAAGAAAGCTAAAGCAGCGCGGTCGGCACCTGCCGAGGGTTCGATCACATGGGGAATGTACCGTTCCTGAGTTTGGTCGTCGTAATAAGTGAGGTCTTTTCCGCTACCGCGATACTTTGGCTCGCCCGTGGGGGTACGTTCCAAAACAAATCCACCATTCTGGCGTGCCAATTTCCCTTCCATATGGCTTCGCAAATCAAAATCGCCACGGTGGGCAACCCCCTCAAGTTCCCCGAATTGCCCTGGCGGTAAAAAAGGAAAGGCGTATTCGATATCGGCCGTCCCGCACGAATAATGGCTTAGCTCTTCCGGACCATGGTCGCGCAGCCGAAGCCGGTCACCGGCCAACCCCAGATCCACATACCATTGGTAGCGGCGGTCGCGCCAATAGCGGTACCAAGCTGGCGAAGTACTCGGATGGCAGAAAAACTCGATCTCCATTTGCTCAAATTCGCGTGACCGAAAGGTGAAGTATCGCGGCGTAATTTCATTGCGGAAACTCTTCCCAATTTGGGCGATGCCAAACGGGATTTTTACCCGCGTGCTATCGAGCACATTTTTAAAGTTCACGAAAATTCCCTGAGCGGTTTCCGGCCGAAGAAATGTCTTGCTTTGTTCGTCGCGAACCGCCCCGACATAAGTCTCGAACATAAGGTTGAATTCTCTTGGCTCGGTCAAAGAGCCCCCACAATTCGGGCATGGGAGCCGCAAGCCGTTCCCACCTTGGTCGGAAGAACTCAAGCGCGCTAGAAGTTCCCAGGGTGAACAAGATTGCTCGGCAAGCTGCGAAGTCGATTGCGCTCCCCCATCGGCTTGCTCCAACTGCTGCACAGCCGCCAAACCCGGGGCAAACTTTTTGCCCTTTCCTTTGAGCCAACGGTGGAGTGCATCCGCCCGAGCAAGCACCCGGGAGTCCTCCAACTGGAAGCCAATGGCCTCCGCCAACGAAAGGACCCATTCGGACTCCCGCAGCATATCCCCCACTTGATCGGCGCGAAAGAGCTTCTTGCAATATTTGCACGACTGCATTAAGTCGTGAAATTGGTCGTAATGACCCGAGCACTTCCAGACCTGCGGATGCATAATGATGGCCGCATCCAACCCTACCATTTCGTAGGGCGACGGTGCCTCGGGAGGACAAACCAACTCGTTGTGGCTGGTGACCATATCGCGCCACCAAGCCTCCCGAATATTTCGCTTGAGCTCGACCCCCAACGGCCCGTAGTCCCAGAAGCCATTCAGTCCCCCATAAATCTCGCTCGACTGAAAAAGAAAGCCACGTCGTTTACACAACGCTACCAGTTGTTCCATTTGCATACGTTTCATCCTACAAATTTTCTAGAAAACCACTCAAAGTGCCCTTAATGGATTTTTAGGCAGTAGTGGATTTCGGGCAGTACCGGTTTCTGACCAGGCCTTTCACCCGGGAGCCGGGCGAACGGTAAAGGTTTTCGGATCCAATTCCGGCACGATTTCAAATCGATCGACATGGGCGGCTGCCCAAATATCTTCCTCGCAGCCAATCGCTACCACATTTTTTCCCCCTGGTGTAGCGCGCAGACACTCCACCAGCCGCTCCAAGGGTACAGGCTCCGCCCCCAAGGCAAATGGCAAAGGCATCGCCTGAAGCCAATTCTCCCGGGCCGTAATAGCCTGGGCATTGAGCCGATAACCAGCCGCCGAAGCTTGTTGGAGCCTTTCCACGATCAGTCCGGCCAAAAGGATGTCATCCCGGCTGACTTCCCCCCGAGTCCCCGCACAAATCAGGTGGATGCGCTCCGCCGCCAGCAGCCTCCGGCAAAGTGCCGACACGTTGACGAACGCACCTAAGTAGACCCGCTGGGCCTGCCTGCATCTGGCCAATGCCTGGGTCCCATTGGTCGTGGTAAAAACGATTTTGCGACCGGCAACTTTTTCGGGCGTGTATTCGCCGGGAGAATTGCCCAAATCGAACCCTTCCACCATCACTCCTTGCCGTTCACCCCCGATGAGTACGCTACCGCTAGGCAATTGGCCCGCGATCCGAAATGCTTCGTGGACTTCCAAACAAGGAATGATCATCTCGGCACCTGCTGCCAGTGCATATACGATCGTGGTGCAGGCCCGCAGCACGTCAATAACCACCGCGACCCCGCCAGCCAGCTCCTCCGGAGCGGCAATCATCGGCAAAGCATACACGTTCAAAATCCGCTGAGGCAGCTCGGTGGAAGCCATCGCCCAACTCCCTTCAAGTCAAATTAAGCCGCTGTCAAAACCGCTTGGCCTCGCGGAAAGCCGCTTGTGCTCTTGCGGAGATCACGGAAATGATGCCGAGAGTTTCGGGTATTGGTGTCAAAACTCCGACATAAACGGATTCGAATTAAACGCGAATTCAACAGCAATCGTTCCGCGGGCCTTTGGGGACGTCTCAGACGCTAACCAACGGTTCTAAAGATTATCGCTAAATGTTCTCAACTGAAAAGTTTAGTTTGTCATGCTCATTCAGCGGTTTATAGCATACCCAAAGCATATCGAATGTCGGGTTAAATCGAATGTCGGGTTAAATAGAGCCATAGCACTTCAGCCAATAGCTTACTTATATTACAAAGATTAAGCATTACTTGCCCTGGCAAAAGAGAGAAGGAATTGAATATGCTCACTGATGTATCTTTTTGCGTGATTCACTCGAACCCAACGTGTTTTATTGCGTCAATCAGGTTAAACCCGCATTTGCTCAAGTCTCAGTCGGCCCAATCGGGCGCCCAAATTCGATTTCAAAAGGGTTTCACAACGCGGTGACCCAGTTATCATCTGGTTGGTGTCGGCGTTTCCCGTGGGCTAACCGAGGATTGCAGCCACCGCAAAGGGAAAGGTTCTGCTCCCTTTTCGTCGGAGTTTATTTTTCCGCATGGGGATTACCACCATGTCACAGACCATTGCCCTTTTAGGTTCGTTGGACACAAAAGGGGAGGAATATGCATTCGTTAAAAGTTGCATCGAAGACGCCGGGTTTCACACCCTGGTGATCGATACCGGCGTGCTTGGTCCGCCGGCTTTTCCGCCGGATATCACCCGGGAAGAAGTAGCCGCGGCAGCCGGGGTCCGTGTGGAGGAGCTTGCCGCGCGGAAAGACCGAGGCGAAGCCGTGGCGGCTATGGCCCGAGGTGTGGAGACGCTCATTCCGCGGTTTTACGCCGAAGGTCGTTTTCAAGGGATTATTGCGCTGGGAGGAGGCGGCGGAACTTCGGTCGCTTGTGCTGCCATGCGAACGCTCCCCATTGGGGTTCCCAAAGTGATGGTCTCAACCGTCGCGGGGGGAGATGTCTCTGGGTATGTAGGGGTGAAAGACATCGTTATGATCCCCAGCATTGTGGATGTCGCCGGTATCAATCGTATTAGTCGCGAGATTTTTGCCCGGGCGGCGGGGGCAATTTGCGGGATGGTGGCAGCGCGGGTTCCTGCCGGGGAAGATAAACCGCTGGTCACGGCCAGTATGTTCGGGAACACCACTCCTTGCGTCCAGGCGGCCAAGGCAATCCTCGAACGCGCCGGTTACGAGGTCCTTGTCTTCCATGCGACGGGGACAGGCGGCCGGACGATGGAGAATCTGATCGCCGAGGGTCGCATCGTCGGTGTGCTCGATGTGACGACAACCGAATGGGCCGATCAACTGGTAGGCGGTGTGCTAGCAGCAGGCCCGCACCGGCTGGAGGCAGCGGCCGCGGCGGGAGTCCCGGCAGTCATTGCACCCGGCTGTCTCGATATGGTCAACTTTTGGGCCCCCGAAACAATTCCCGAAAGGTTTCGCGGACGTCGGTTCTACCAACATAACCCCAATATCACGCTGATGCGCACCACCCCGGAAGAATGCTCTGAATTGGGTCGCATTATCGCAGCAAAACTCAATCGAAGCACCGGTCCGGTCGCCGTGTTTTTGCCCCTTCGTGGTTGGAGCATGATCGATTCGCCCGGTGGGCCATTTTGGTGGCCCGAGACTCACGACGCCTTCCGCGACGCTATCAAGGCGAATCTGCGGCCGGATATCCCCGTTCGCGAGTTGGACTTGAACATTAACGATCCTGAATTCGCCCGCCAATGCGCCGAGCAATTGCTCGAGTTTTTGAGCGCAAAACGCTGAAGCCGCCTCTGCCTTTTCGTCCTTCCTTCGAACGTCGATTCTGCGCCCATCGGGGTATAGAATTTCGTGTTCTTATCCCGCGGTTCTGCGAGAACATTTCTCTTTTTAGGCATGGGAACTTTCAAGGAGAGCGGCAGCAAATCCGATCGATACGCGAATTCGTTTGCCGCAAAACCTCAGTTGCCTTTAAACCTATCCTGCTAAAACCTTATCCCTCCTAAACCTTGCCCACAGTACGCAGAAATAGGCACATCTAATAGGCAGCTGGGCAGCTTGGTTTTTGGGGGATTAGTCCCGGCGTGACGGGCGAGAGCTTGTAGCTTCTAACCAACCCGCCTGGCTGCCGAAACCGGCAAGTTAAAGTGGTCGACGTAATCACGAGCTTCCTGCGATCCTTCAGGAACCACTCCCGGCCTTTTGCGCGGAGGCCGCGAAGTGGACGCTTTTCCGTAGGGGGATAGCTTCGGAGCTCAGCCGGCGTTACACTCAGCAGCCTCAGAAAAGCCGTGTTCGCCAAATTATTATCGAAGCATCGTCGCGTTCGGAGGGGTCACATGACAGAGTCGAATTTGGCCATGTCGCGGTCGGCCATCCTGGAACGTTTTCGGCAGAAAGTTAGCCACGGGCAACCCATCATCGGTGGCGGAGCGGGAACCGGCATCAGCGCGAAGTTTGAAGAGGCCGGGGGAATCGACCTAATCATCATTTACAACTCAGGGCGCTACCGTATGGCCGGTCACGGATCGCTGGCCGGTCTTTTGCCCTTTGGAGACGCTAACGCGATCGTGATGGAGATGGCGCGGGAGGTGCTCCCGGTTGTGCGTTCCACCCCGGTCCTTGCTGGGGTTTGCGGTACAGATCCGATGCGGATCATGGACCGGTTTCTGCTCGAGGTAAAACAAGCAGGCTTTGCCGGCGTGCAGAATTTCCCGACAGTCGGTTTAATTGACGGAATTTTCCGCATCAACTTAGAAGAGACTGGCTTCGGCTACGCGAAAGAGGTCGAAATGATCCGACTCGCGCGGCAGCTCGATCTTTTGACCACACCCTACGTGTTCGACGCGGATCAGGCGGTGCAGATGGCCGAAGCAGGGGCCGACATTCTCGTGGCTCATATGGGGCTGACCACGAAAGGATCGATTGGGGCAAAAACCGCAAAATCGCTCGATGAGTGCATCGAATTGATCGAGGAGATTGCGGTGGCAGCTCGGCAGGTGCGGCCGGAGGTGCTCGTCCTCTGCCACGGCGGGCCTATTGCAGAACCTGAGGATGCCCAGTATGTTTTCGAGCATAGTCGAGGGGTTGATGGATTCTATGGAGCCAGCTCAATGGAGCGCTTACCGACCGAGCGCGCTATTCGCGAACAAACGGAGCGCTTTACGCGCTTAGCCCTTCGACGTAGCTAGGCGCGTTCAAAGACCGGAAACCAAAGCTTCCTTTGGCTGTGGGTAGGCAGAGAATGAGTTGCAATGGGGCGTCTGGTGTTTCAATCTTACTTCAAAAGGGGTGCTTCCGGAAGGTAAATGTTTTTGTTGTTCTCACTTCTATGTTCAAGCGGGAAAGCGAGTGTGTTCAAGCGGAAAGGCGAGAAACTTTTTCAACTCAACCAGGACGCGCTCCGGAAAAACGTCTTCCTGCTTGAAAGAAGGCTAAACGCAAAGAAGGGAGCAAAACGCAAAGAGGGGAATTGATGCGTTTTGCCATGGCCGAGGATCTGGCTACCAAAAAGCCAGGATGCTTGAAACTCGGAAAGCACCTAATTCCAAATTGGCATTTTTACCGGTTTAAAACCCGCGGGTCCACCAGGTGGAAACCGTAAGGGAGCGACATCAGAAATCTCAAACTCAGCACGTCCGGAGCCGGGAAGTCCACGCACAATCACGCGGAAAGGTGTTTGTCAAAAAGTTTCGAATGAGGAGCTGAGAACTTATGTCCGCAGACCACCCCGAATTGGCTAGGCGCGAAAGGGGCTGCTGTGGGTTGCCGGGATCTGGAAGTCCCAGCAAAATCTCCGGCAGTTGTTGTTCGGGAACGGCGCTACCGCGGCGTGAATTTGTGGCCCTGTCTGCCGTGCTAGGTGTCGGCACCTTGGGCCTCGGCGGAATTATGGCAGGACCATTTGAGCCAGTAGATACCGCCGATCATTTTGTGCCCCCGGATAAAAAACTGAATCCCGAGTGGGTCAACTCGTTATTTCAGCGAGGGGAAAGAACCTTTTACCGGGGCACGGATCTTAAAAACATCGCGATGCCGATCGGCGGAATTTGCACCGGTCAGCTTTACTTGACCGGCGATGGACGACTTGATTACTGGGACATTTTCAACGCCTATAAATTTAGTGGTTACGGGGCAACAAACTATCAAGCTCGTCCTCAGCCGGCGGCCCAAGTTCGTCAAGGGTTTGCTGTGCGGGTTCGGTCATCGCGCGGGACGGTGATCCGGACTTTGGACCAGGCCGGTTTTGGCGACGTGACTTTTTGCGGTGAGTACCCTATTGCCGAAGTTCACTATCAGGATCCTAATGTACCGGTGCGCGTCAAACTGGCCGCCTTTTCGCCCTTTATCCCCTTGAATGAGGAGGATTCTGGTATCCCCGTGACCATCCTCGAATATACGGTTACTAATCCGACTGAAGAAGATTTGGACGTCACTTTAGCGGGTTGGCTGGAAAATGCCGTGATGTGTCACCGCGGGATCTTTTTCGATTTGCTGCGAGTGAACTCGCCGAAATGCGGGGAAAATTGGTCGATGATTGACGGCGCATGCCGCCCTGGACCCGAGTCACCAGTGCGGCCACCGATCGTGCTAGCGGATTTCGAGGGGGATAGCTACGGTAATTGGGTTGCCGAAGGTGAAGCTGTGGGCACCGCACCGGCTCGGGGAACGCTTCCGCGTCAGCAGCCGGTTACCGGCTTTTTGGGAGGGGGCTTGGTCAATACGTATCAGGGTGGGGACGACACGGTGGGCCGGCTACTTTCCCCTGCGTTCACCATCAATCGGCGCTTCATCAACTTTTTAATTGGCGGTGGAGCCCACCCGGGCGAAACATGCGTCAATCTGCTGGTTGATGGGCAAATCGTGCGCACCGCCACCGGGAAGAACACCGAACGGTTAGAATGGCACACTTGGGATGTGCGCGAATTCGAGGGGAAGGAGGCTCAAATTGAAATCCTCGATCGCCGCAAAGGTCCCTGGGGACACGTAAACGTGGATCAAATCGAGTTGCGCGATCGTCCTCGTTCGGAGCCGACCGGTCCAGCGGAAACTCAACGTGACTTCGGCACGATGGGGTTGGCGATTCTGGAGCGAGAGGTTTTGGCAGCAACTCAGGTGGGAGTCGACCCGGTTGCCACGGTGTTCTCGGAGGGTGTGCTTCGTTCTTGGGAACAAGTGCAACCAGCCGAGGAATCTTTGGATTGCCCCCTTGTAGGGGCTTTGGCTAAGCAATTCTCGCTGCGGTCGCAGCAATCCGCAAGCGTTCGCTTCTTGGTCGCATGGAGTTTCCCGAATTTGCACGAACGCGGCGAGCGGCGGCGCAACTACTATGCCAATCGATTTCCGAGTGCCAGCGCGGTGGTGGAGTATGTCGCGGCAAACTTCGAGCGTCTTTCGCGAGAAACCCGCTTATGGCATGAAACCTGGTATGACTCCACCCTGCCGCATTGGTTGCTGGATCGGCTGTTTTCGACCGTCTCCACTTTGGCAACGACCACATGTCAATGGTGGGCTAACGGACGATTCTGGGCTTACGAAGGAGTAGGCTGTTGCCACGGCACCTGTTCGCACGTCTGGAACTATGCTCATGCAATGGGGCGACTTTTTCCCCGGCTAGAGCGATCCGTGCGCGAGCTTCAGGATTTTAACCCACCCGCCGGTTTCGTGGAGGAAACGGGGATGATTCGTTTCCGCGGTGAGGGGTGGAACATGTGGGCAGGGGATGGGCAAGCAGGTACCATCCTGAAAGCTTACCGGGAGCATCTGGTGTCAACCGATTCGCAATTCCTCCGACGGAGTTGGCCATTTATTAAGAAGGCTCTCGAATTCCTGATTAATGAAGATAAGGATGAAAACGGCATCCTCGAAGGCTCACAGCACAATACCTACGACATTAACTTCGAGGGGCCGAACACCATGGTGGGTTCGCTCTATTTGGCGGCCCTCAGAGCGGGCGAAGAGCTGGCCAAGGAAATGGGCGATGACGCATTCGCGCAGCGGTGTCGGACCCTTTTTGAGCGCGGGAAAGAATATACCGCGAAAGAACTTTTTAACGGCGAGTACTTCATCCAAAAAGTTGATCTCACCAAACATCCCAAGCATCAGTATGCCGACGGTTGTTTGTCGGACCAACTTTTCGGCCAAGGTTGGGCTCACCAAGTGGGTTTGGGGTATATTTATCCCCCAGAGATGGTTCGCTCTGCCTTAAAGGCGATCTGGGTATACAATTGGACCCCCGATGTAGGGCCACAAAATCAGGCCCACCCCCCTCAGCGGTGGTTTGCGCGACCTGGCCAGGGGGGGCTTTTCGTGTGCACATGGCCAAAAAGCAAACACCTGGGTCCGGAAAGCGTCCTTTACCGCGACGAGGTATGGACCGGCTGCGAGTACCAAGTTGCCGGACACATGGTGTGGGAGGGCATGCTGACGGAGGCACTGGTGATCTGTCGGGCGGTCCATGATCGATATCACCCCTCGAGCCACAACCCGTGGAATGAAGTAGAATGCGGGGACCATTACGCCCGGGCTCTGGCCAGCCATGGGGTCTTCTTGGCTCTCTGCGGTTTTGAGTATCATGGACCGCGGCAACACATCGGTTTTACGCCTCGATTTAATCCCGAGAATTTCCGAGCCGCCTTTACCGCAGCAGAAGGCTGGGGGAGTTATACACAAAGTTGCAAGCCCGATTCGCAAGTTTGCTCGCTTATTATGAAATGGGGACGGTTGCCGATCCGAACTCTTGCCTTCGAGTTGCCGGAAGGAAAGGCGGCAGCCAAAGTTACGCTGAAGATGGGCGAAAAACTTATCGAATCGCAGTTCGCACAGACAGATCGCCGGTTGGAAATCCGTTTGGCCGAACCGGCAGTTATAGGGGTCGGAGATAATCTGGAGGTGGCAATCAGCTTCGCGTAAATTTGAAGGTTGCGTTTGAACCTTCATTTGACCCTAAGTGAAGGCGTAGTTTCGGGGGCATCCCCCCCGGTTGCGGGAAACGATCAAAGTTGGCTGAATTTCTTCTTGACCACGCACGCTTTATGCGTCTGCTGCCGCGAGGGGCTTACGCATCGACAAGTGTTTAGGTTCGCGCACAAAAGGTTAACTCTCGAAAAAAGGGAAACATAGTATTGGTTTGCATAGGGCAGTGATTTGATAACTGCATGGCGTTAGGCGGGAAGCGATGTTGTATCGCTTGTTCCCTCGGTCTCGGGTAAGTTTGGGCGGGGATTGACGGCGGATCATTGGTGGTTGACCTTCGAATTCTCGCCTGCTTCTTTAAGCCGACTCTCCCGGAATACAACGAGGCCGGAATCCCTCAGCACGAGCTACCATGAGTTTTGAATAAACCGGGGCGAAAAATTTGCTTTACACAGTCTCTGGTCATCACTCGCCTTGCGCATGGAAGGCAGAACTCGAGACTGATAACGCGGATAAGATAGAAGCATTGCTCGCCTTGCGCATGGAAGGCAGCTTCACAAGCTTTGCACATCTCAAATTGCGGAATATCGCAGGCCGTGCACTCGGCCGGCAGATTAAATCATTAAGAGCCTCTAACAAAATGAGCCGCACAGGCATTTATAGCAGATCAGGATGCAGCCGAGGGTAAGGAGTGCTTGATGGATGTCGCTGCGACGTTCATAGCGGACACGCAACCGACGGTATTGGTGCAGCCAACTGAGCGAGCGTTCCACCACCCAACGGAAGATACCCAACCCACTGCCATGTTCCTGGTGGCGTCGCGCCAGCTCGGGTATAATGCCTCGCCGCCGCAGCGCCTGGCGATGTGG
>Ga0209721_1000501_pt1 | contig 35048 bp, 32 predicted proteins | sample TshhotsprinmetaG_FD_184139 | JGI IMG/M metagenome (GOLD analysis project Ga0209721, IMG submission 184139) | Hot spring microbial communities from South Africa to study Microbial Dark Matter (Phase II) - Tshipise hot spring metaG (SPAdes)... | ecosystem: Environmental > Aquatic > Thermal springs...
ACTTTTGATTCAATATATCGTTGATGATCAAAATTTACACAACCGATAATTAATTCTTTGAAGTTAATTTTTTCGTCTAATGTAATAGCATTCATAGCCAAAACAATTCCTTCTCTAGCTGCCATTAGAGCTTGATCAATAAAATCACCATAACCAAAAAAATCATCAACAATTAAAGCATGATTTGGATTATTTTTTGTATATAATCGTGAAAATTCCAAAACCACATCCATCAAATCTTCATGATTGAGACTGATTTGATTTATTCCTTCAATTAAAATTTTAAGATTGTTGTTGTTCATATACTGTTTATATATTTTTAAAAAAAACTTATACAAAGAAAATTAATTAAAATCAATATAATAAAATTAAAAATTTTAAAAAGTCATCTTATAATGATTAAAATTTTTATTAAAAAAAATGATTATCATACTATTTTTAATTTTAATTAAGGGTTTTAAATTTTTATAGGGAGAAAATCAATAAAATAAATTTTTAAAAAATAATTTTAAAAAATAAAAAATGCTTATAAACTACATAAGTGGTTTGCTTAGGAAATTTTTATTAAAAATAATTGATATATGTTAAATTTTAAATTTAATTAAAGCTTTTATAAAGGTGTTAATAAAATAAGTTTATAAAATATGAGTTTGAAAGATAAAAAAGTTATAACTTCTAAAATTTAAAAAATTGTTTTATGAGACATTACAAGTATTCTTAAAAAATTTTTTTAAAAAATTAGTAAATTATATTAATAAAATCAAATTTATAAAATAGATTAATGTATCACATTATAATATTTTAATATTTACCGTTAAAACACCCCTACAGTAATAATGGCTTTATGGCCTAACAGGACTATTAATTACAGCATATCTATTTGGAAGTTTCCCATCAAAGGAAATAGCTACAGATTCTGGTGGGGTTAAATATTGAATTGCATAACCATATTTTCTAATATCATAACCATCTATTGCGGCGTTATCAGCTACATGAGCGAAAACAGATCTTTTTCTTGCGTATTCATTATAGGCATTTTGAAGATCATTTTTAGCATTTTCTAGTTGTTTTCGGCGCTCTCTCATTAAATGAGAGTTTTTTGTAATATCATAGTCACTTACAGCATATCTTGCAAGTTTAGATATAGTAGTATTTCCATTTGAAACTTGAATATATTTTTGTGCTGCTTGATCTAAATTTTCATATGATTTTTCTAATCCAAGAAGACCCTGTTCTAAAGCATTTTTTACGATTAAATCATCTTCAACATCTAAATAACCAATTGTTTTACCTGTTAATGCAGCAATACCAGGACTATCATTTGTGGTTACGTAAAAAGTTTTCCCACTATCTGTTCTCCCTTGATATAGGATTGGAGACTGTGGATAAGAAACAGTTTGCGAATAATGAGTATTTGCAGGATAGCTAGGTGCTGGTGGTTCAATTTTTCGTTGCGAATTTTTTGCAACACATTCTCTACGAATTCTTTCATTTTCAGATGATTGTGCTAATGCAGCGCCTGCTATAGCTCCAACAATGGTAGCAGCAGTATTACCGCTTCCTTTGCCAAACTGATTACCTATTAATGTTCCGATGGCACTTCCGGCACCTACTTTCCAACCACTAACTCCTTGAACATCACAATCAGTAGGAACATCTGTTGGTTTTGATTCGTTAGCAAGAACCCCAAATAGTCCGCTTATAGTTAATCCTGTACCCATATTTTTACCGACATTTTTGTCTGCATGAACAAAGCCGCTAAATATAGCTAATAAACCAGCTAATACTACGCTAGTTCCAATTGTTTGAAGTTTCTTTTTTAATTTTGTAGAGAAATTGTTAAAAATATCTTCGTTTGATACCATTTGACTTAACACTTCTGCAGCCATTTTATCTAAAATGTCTTTTTTCATTTTTTTACCCATGTATTGTTATTATCATTATTTTAATGTTTTTTTTTATTTAAGTAAAGAGTTTTTAACAAATACTAAAAATGCTTTTTGTTTTTTATGATTAACATTTATTGAATTTTAAAATACTTTAAAGTGCTTTTTTATTATAATTAACGTTTTTTAAATTTTTTTTATTTTTAAATGATTTTTATATTTTTTATATTTTTGCTTAAAGTAAATAAATTAAAAAAATAATAAAAAATATTAAATATAAAAAATAAATTAAATAAATTAAAGAGAAAATACTAAGAAAACACTAAACATTAAAAACAATAAATATAAAGTTAACAATAAAACTTGCTATACTATAGTTTAGTGGACAAATATAAGGCTTATATTGTAGCAATGTATAAAATATAAATAGATATCATTAAAATATAAATTTCTTATCTTTTATAGCAAAAAAACAGTCAATTTATTATTATTCTTATTATTCTTATTATTCTTATTATTCTTGTTGTTGTGAAGTTTCAAATTGTTCTGAATTATTTTTAACAGCTTGAATTATTGCATCTTTATACATTGATACAGATTTTTCATAAACACTTCCTATAATTGTTTTTGCAACTAAGTTAAATTCTTGCTCTCCACCATAAAAATCATATAATCTACCACGAATTGCATCTTTAAATAAGTTACTATCTTGTGTTGTCATTACATTTAAAAAGTTATCTTTAATATATTCATCTTCAGGTTTGAAATTAACAAGTTTTTCTTTTCCTAAGATTTGTTCAAGCATTAAATATTCAAAGAAATTAGAAATTGGGTAAATAAATTTGTCAAAATTTGGTTTATTTAATAATTCATCTAACATTTTTAAAATAACATCTTTGTATTCATTAATAGAAATTTCGTCACCAACAAGTGGATGTCCAGGAGGCAACAACGCAATAGAAAAATCTACATTATTTGCTAATTGCATTAAATACTTAACCTCAATACTTCCTTTAGAAATTAATTGAGTTGGAACTTCAATTAATACAGGCAAATTCGTCAATCTATAACTAATGACAACATCTAACAATGCTTCATCCATCATGCCTTCTTCATCAATTTTTAATACAAAACCAATTTCTTTTAAATTTTCAGGCGGCGTTGAGTATTCAGGATCAGATGATTTTTCATCTAATACAACAGAATAAGCTTTTGATAAGCCCTTATTTTTTTCTTTAAAGAGTTCTTGCAGCAACATATTTAATATTCCTTATAAATTTAACTAAGGAAATTATATTAACAAAAAAAATAAAGTCAAATGATATATAACTTAATATTTTAAAAAAAATTTATAAAAAAATAATTAATTTTTATATAAAAACATATAATTTAATTGATTTTTATATAAAAACATATAATTTATTTTTAGTTTTTTGTTGTTAAAAATGTTTTATGCTTAAAGAAAATATTATTTTTTCTATTGAGAAGGGGTTTAGGTTTTTAGAGACTGGAATATCTCTTTTTCATTTTTTCATGATTCAATTTGAAATTAATAAAAATTTAATAAAAAATAATTTTTACCGTTTTTCTTTAGTTGACAAAAATCGTCAAGAAATTTATTCAAAAGAGATTTTTTTAGACATTACTAAAAAAAGAATTATTACACCAAATTCTCACGAAGATCCATTAATAGAAGATAAAAACAATTACTATATATGTTTTCAAATTGAAAACGAATTACTCCCTAATTTCACAGAAGAGTTAGATGTATTCTTTTATGAAAAAGATAAAAATTTACTTAAATTAATTTCATTTGCGAATGTTGGTGTTTTATTTAAAATTTATGATCGTTATAATGGTGAACATTATAGTAAAATAATTAACGAATACCAAATAGTTTCAAAAAAAGATTGTTCCCTTACTTTACATCTTAGCGATAGTAATGCCGAATATTTAGAGCAGTATTTTCAATTAAAAGCTAATGAAATATTCAGCTTTAAAGATTATATTCAAAAATTTGAATACATTGGAGTTCAATGTTCTTATGAAAATGAAAATCCAGAAATTGAAGAAAAACACATAATTGTTGGACAAAAAGGTATTTACCTAAGTGGTTATTTTTATGATAATGGTGTAAAAATTATGCCTCCACTTTTATTTCTTCAAAAGTATCAAAAAGAATATAAATTAAGTGATTTTGTAAAAATCAATTTTATTGACGAATTAATAAATTTCTATCAATCACGAAAAATTAAACCAAAATATTTTGAATCAGATCTAAATTTTTTGTTACCTGGATATTTAGAAGGACCAACCTATAATCAAGACAAACTTTATTCTGATAAAAAACCAACTAAAACACATCAATTTTTATTAGAATGTTGTAAAATATGTCCGCATAATTTTAAGTGTATTCAGGTTGTTCCATCTGGATTATCTTCAGAATTATTTAAAAAAAATATTGCTATAGAAAAGCCTAATGATTGTAAAATATTTAATTTACTAGATGAATCTTAAATTTAAATGAATCTTAAATTTAATTTAGATTTAAAATTTTATTTTTAATAATAAAAATCTTAATAAAACTTTTACTTAGATAATCTTTAAAGATAAAGTTTAAATTAAATTCAATTTAATTTAATTTATTTAATTATAAACTGTTTTATAAATTTTAAATTTATTAATATATATTAATATATTGATTCTATTTTAAAAAAACCTTAACCATCATTTAATGATAATACCCAATCATTATCTAAAACATCAGTTACAATTACTTTTTTTACATTAATTAATGATTCTGTTATTCCGCGAGGATAAGCATAATTCATTATTTTTTCATTTTTATAATAAACAACTAAATTAACAGGATATGCATCATCTCGTATTGAAATTGTTTTTTCTTCTAAAATATAAGGGCAGTTTTCAATTTTAAACTGATCAAAAAAAACACTTCTTTTTTCTTTTTTTTCAATACCCTCATATTTTAAATAGAACACAAAACATTTGTTTCGAACTTTTTCTTCTAGCAAAAATTGCGCATTGTAAAAATAATCTTCATAAAAGCTTTCTGAAATCCCAAAGCTAATTTTTTCTAAATTAGTAGAAATAATATTTTCTAATTTTAGATTTTTTTGTGGTTTAATTGCAATTCCTATTTTTGTAATTTCATTATTTTCTATGACATATTTTGGAACTATTTGTGACAAAAAATTATTAGACGAGATTTTATTTTCGTCATTTATTGTTATTGTCATTTTAAAAGCAATTTTACCTAAGTTATTAATAACATAAACATAGCATAGAGTTTTATTTTTTTCTATTTTTTCTCTATTGTAGATTTCAATAGAAAAATTTGAATTTAGATCAAAAATTTTAGTATATTTTTGAAATGATTTTTTTTCATAATCCCAATATTCTTGAAGATCCATTCCATCTTCTAAATAAAAATTTTTATCTACCAATTCAGTAGGGAATTTGCCATCTTCAATTAAATTTTTAATCCATAAAAAAATAGTTTTTTCCATTTATAAATAAGTATTGTTTTTTAAAAAAAATATATATATAAAATATAAAAAACACAAGGTGAAAATTTATGATTTTTGAAAGAACTAATAGTACATTAGGTATTATGGATGATTTGCAGATTGCAGTTCATTCATATGATGGTTGTGATAAAAATTGCCCAGGATGTTTAGTAGATACGCATTTTAAAAAACAAAGGTTAAAGCCAATTTTAACTTTAGAGCAAATGAAAACAATTCATAAAAGAGTTCAAGAATATTATGCTTGGGTTCAGGAAAACTTAAATACAAAAGAAACAGGATATTTTGGGAAAAACGGATATAAAGTTAATCATTTCAGTTATACATTCAGATTTGGAAATCATAGTGAGCTTCCATTAGAAGTATTGTTAGAAATCAGCCAAACATTAGATGCTGGTTTTAAAGTATTTTCTACTGCCCCAACTGAAGATATCTCAAAATTTTATGAATTAACAAAATCGGAAAACAATCCGAATAATAGTCGCTTTTTTCTTGAAATTATTTATAACCCAATAGTTGATAAAGCAGAAGATCTAAAACGCATGATTTTAAATATGAGAGAGCACGGCATCTTAGGTTATCCTGAAGTTCTTATTACAAAAAAACTTCTTAAGAAATATAAAGACCCTAAAAAATTTGTTGATGAATGTATTGCTCCTATGGGATTTATTGAAACACAAATGCAGTTTGGGCGCTATAGCCCATCAAAAACAAGAAATTTCAGCATGAAACAAGTTGTTCCTGTTGATGATGAAGTTATATGGTTAACCGGTGTTGCTCACTGGATTCTCAAATATAAATTAAACATCCATCCTATTCCTATTGCTGAATATGCTGTAACTTTTCTTGATGAATATAAAGAATATCAAGCAATTAAACCAGATGGCTCAATAGATTTTGATTACATAGACAATAATATTCTTGAAGAACCTTTTGATGTCCAAATTATTAAAGATAAAACCCGTGACATTTTTTTAACAAGCCTTTATGTAGATCATAATCTTGATTTATATATATGGGCAGAATCTATGGGGCAACATGTATTAGATAACAATTTTGGATTTCCAAAATTAGGTAATATAATTAATACGCCTATTCACGAAATAGTTATGGATAAAAATGGTCCATTAGAAAAGATGCTACATCAAAATGTTTTGCACTTAACGAAACATAAAAAATGTTCTGGATGTAAATATAAAAGTTTTTGTTCATCTCACGCGATTCCATTCTTTAGAAAGTTTCAAGAAGATAGTGGAAAATATTGTTATGGTTATTTGCCTGTTATTAGAGAATTTCAAAAAGATAGAGTTTTTTTACAAAACATGATTGATGGTTTTAAGAGATTGGAGTTTTAATATGAGCTATGAGGGTTACAACAAAGAAATTCAAATAGAAATTGAAGATGTATATAGTTGTTTAGGTAGTTGTGCTGGCTGTACGCTTTCTGCTTCAGAAAGAAAGACAAAAAATGCTGTTATGTCTCCTTTAACTTTAACTCAATCTATTAAGAAGTTAAAAGATTATATTGTTACTTTAAAAGATTTTGAAAAAATAAGTTTGACTTATGGTATTGCTGATCATTTTTTAATGAGTAAAGAATATCTTGCAAATAGTTATAATTTAGGCGCAAGTTTAATTGAAACTGTTAATCTTGTTAATTATAATTCGTATAATGGAATTTTTTATACTGCAAGCATGATAGGAAAACATAAAACTATTATGGATAAAGTTAAATTTCTTTATGAATTAAGTCAAAAAAGAAATATTCCAATTTATCTTTTCGTGGTATTAGACCCAAAACACCTTTATAATAATAAAAAATTTTCAGATATTTACAAAAAAAATATTATTGAAACAAGTAAGTTCATTAGTAAAATAAATTTGACAATTACTTTTAGTAAAGAAACTGTTGATTTCATCTCACCACAAGATTTATATGAATTTGCATTAATTAATAATTTTAATAATGTTACAATTAACTGGACACCAACTTTTGATAATTTATCTTTTGTTTATATGGATCAAAATAAACTAGCTGATTGGCTTTTAGATTTTGATAGGTTAATTGGAAATGACAAAAAAATTAGTTCAAACTATAGACCTGTTATTATAAGAACAGTTAATCACACTAAATGTAAATTACCAAAACAGCAATATTCATTTCAAGAAATTATAAAACACAATATTCCAAAACTTATTTATAGAAGTATTCAAATAGATGATAAAGGTAATATATTTCCAAAGTATGAAGCAATTGGAGACATGACATATACCCCAAGACTAGGTTATAAACCAATAGGTAATGTATCAGAAGAATTAGGTATTGAAGATATGTTTGAAAGACATATAAATGCTATAAAAAGTCATATTACTAAACAATTCGTTAAAGAGCCATGTAATGCTTGTGAATACAATCTATATTGTGCAAATAGTGGTTTTCATATATATAATTATGTTTTGAATAAAGCGGCAAAAAATGATATGAATATTGCAATGTTATTAAAAAATAACATTGAAAAAAATAATTGCCCTCATGTGGCTAAAAAAATGTTTAAATATTATGAAGAAATTTGTGATGGTTTAGATATTAATTTATGTAGTTTATGTTAAACTCAAGCGTTTTTATAAAAATTAAATAATAAAATGAGGTTCTAATATGAAAAATAAAGGTTATAGTAACGAAATTCAAATAGAAATTGATGATGTGTACGGTTGCCCAGGTAGTTGTGCTGGCTGTACGCTTTCTGCTTCAGAAAGAAAGACAGAAAATGCTGTTATGTCTCCTTTAACTTTAACTCAATCTATTAAAAAATTAAAACTATATACTCCTACATTAAAAAAATTAGAAAAGATTAATCTAACTTACGGTATTGCTGATCATTTTTTAATGAGTAAAGAATATCTTGCAAATAGTTATAATTTAGGCGCAAGTTTAATTGAAACTGCTAATTTTACTAATCCTCATAATGGAATTTTTTATACTGCAAGCATGATAGGAAAACATAAAACTATTATGGATAAAGTTAAATTTCTTTATGAATTAAGCCAAAAGAGAAAAGTTCCAGTTTATATTGTTGCAGTGTTGGATCCAAAACATCTTTATAATAATAAAAAATTTTCAAGTGTTTATAAAAAGAATATCATTGAAGCTAATAATCTTCTTGAAAAAATAGATTTAACAATTAATCTTAGCAAAGAAGCTATTGATTTCATTTCGCCACAAGACTTATATGAATTCGCATTAATTAATCATTTTGATGAAGTTACTGTTAACTGGACACCAACTTTTGATAATTTGTCTTTTGTTTATATGGATCAAAATAAACTGGCTGATTGGCTTTTAGATTTTGATAGGCTAATTGAAAAAAATAAAAAACTAAATGTTAGTTATAGGCCTGTAATTATGAAAACAATTAATAATTTAAAGTGTAAAGAGCCAAAATATCAATATTCATTTCAAGAAAATTTAGAAAACAACCTATCAGAGCTTATTTATAAAAGCATTCAAATAGATGATAAAGGCAATATATTTCCAAAATATGAAGCAATCGGTGATATAGCACACACCCCAAGACTAGGTTATAAACCAATAGGTAATGTATCAGAAGAATTAGGTATTGAAGATATGTTTGAAAGACATATAAATGCTATAAAAAGTCATATTACTAAACAATTCGTTAAAGAGCCATGTAATGCTTGTGAATACAATCTATATTGTGCAAATAGTGGTTTTCATATATATAATTATGTTTTGAATAAAGCGGCAAAAAATGATATGAATATTGCAATGTTATTAAAAAATAACATTGAAAAAAATAATTGCCCTCATGTGGCTAAAAAAATGTTTAAATATTATGAAGAAATTTGTGATGGTTTAGATGCTAATTCAAATAATATAAATATTATTGAATTATAACACCATCTAAATATTAAATATTAAATTAAAAATTTAAGTATGGAAAATAAAGGTTATAGTAAAGACATTCAAATAGAAATTGATGATGTGTACGGCTGCCCAGGTAGTTGTGCAGGTTGTACACTTTCTGTTTCAGAGAGAAAAACAAAAAATGCTGTTATGTCTCCTTTAACTTTAACTCAATCTATTAAGAAGTTAAAAGATTATATTGTTACTTTAAAAGATTTTGAAAAAATAAGTTTGACTTATGGTATTGCTGATCATTTTTTAATGAGTAAAGAATATCTTGCAAATAGTTATAATTTAGGCGCAAGTTTAATTGAAACTGTTAATTTTACTAATCCTCATAATGGAATTTTTTATACTGCAAGCATGATAGGAAAACATAAAACTATTATGGATAAAGTTAAATTTCTTTATGAATTAAGTCAAAAGAGAAAAGTTCCAGTTTATATTGTTGCAGTATTGGATCCAAAACACCTTTATAATAAAAAATTTTCAAGTGTTTATAAAAAGAATATCATTGAAGCTAATAAAATTATTAGTAGAGTTGATTTAACAATTACTTTAAGTAAAGAAACTATTGATTTTAGCTTGCCACAAGATTTATATGAATTTGCATTAATTAATTATTTTGGTGAAATTAATATAAATTTAACACCAACTTTTGATAATTTGTCTTTTGTTTATATGGATCAAAATAAACTAGCTGATTGGCTTTTAGATTTTGATAAGCTAATTGAAAAAAATAAAAAACTAAATGTTAATTATAGACCTGTAATTATGAAAATAATTAATAATCTTAAACATACAAAAAATAAACAGTATTATTCGTTTCAAGAAATTATAAAACACAATATTCCAAAACTTATTTATAGAAGTATTCAAATAGATGATAAAGGTAATATATTTCCAAGGTATGATGCAATCGGTGATATAGCACACACCCCAAGACTAGGTTATAAACCAATAGGTAATGTATCAGAAGAATTAGGTATTGAAGATATGTTTGAAAGACATATAAATGCTATAAAAAGTCATATTACTAAACAATTCGTTAAAGAGCCATGTAATGCTTGTGAATACAATCTATATTGTGCAAATAGTGGTTTTCATATATATAATTATGTTTTGAATAAAGCGGCAAAAAATGATATGAATATTGCAATGTTATTAAAAAATAACATTGAAAAAAATAATTGCCCTCATGTGGCTAAAAAAATGTTTAAATATTATGAAGAAATTTGTGATGGTTTAGATGCTAATTCAAATATTGGAGCATAACCACTTAGACAATGTTTAGCATTTTGTATCTTATATAAATTATTCATCATATTTAGATATGCACCAGTTAGTACACATTCTTTTTGGTATTCACATATATTACATGGCTTTGTTTTTTGCATAAGAGCTAAGGCTTTTTGTGGATCTGGATCAATGCTATACTTCTTTAATAATCTTACATAATCAATTTCACCCATAATGGATAAAGAACCCGATATAATCTCTCCGTTTTTATCTATAAAATAGTAAGCATTTTTATTGTTATTATGATAATTTATTATATCATTTAACTCATTACCAACGTCTATTTGATTTAATGCTTTTAAAAAATTTTTAATATTTAAATCTTTATGACTAAACTTAATCCATAATTCTTCTGACCAATTATTTAATGCTAATAAATCTTCATTGGTTATTGTTTTGTCTGTAAATGGAAACAAACTAATATTGATTGGGGAATTATGATTTTCTACGTATTTTTCAATAAAATTTAAATCAGGCAATATTTTTGGATTAATATTTAATACTAAAATGTCAGAATAATTATCTATCATTCCCCATGACTGCCTTAACTTTGAATTTGTATCATAAAACTTCTTCAGATTGTTCCAGAAATTATTAGAAATAATTTCAGAATTTACCACAACATTAAAATAAATATTTTTATTTCTATTTAATAAGTATAATGCTTTTTCAATTTGAGTGTTTATTTTTCCAATTAAAGACGAAGATACCTCATAAGTGATTTTTTCTTTTGGTATAATTTTTTCACATTCTTCTATTAAGTTTAATAGTTTATCAAGGTTATTATTAGACATGTTTAAAAGATTGCCTCTACCAAATCCTAAAATAATGTGAGATATATTATTTGCTTTTTTTAATAATTTTAATAAAGGCATTTTAATTGTACTGAAATAAGTTTTTTTGTCATTTTTTTCTTTATCATTTAAAAAACAGCCTTCACAATGCCCATGACATTGAAAAAATACCTCAGTATTAATAATTAAAGGCTTTAATAAATCCAAAGTTTTCTCCTAAAATAACTCATATCTTATTAAAAACAACAAAAAAACAAATTCTTGTTTTTAAGCTATAATAGATTTATAATATATTATTTTTGTAATCAAGACACAAGTTAATAAAAAGTACTTAAAAAGAGTTATTTTATTTAAAATAGTTTTTTTAAAAATATAATTTTATTATCTCCATCCGCGAGAGCCGTGACATGCGCTATGACATGCGCTATGACATGCGCTATGACATGCTCCATGACATTCAAATCTAGGTGCTCCCCCATATCCACTGCCGCCATAACTTGGATTTGTCCTATTATTTGATGGTACGCCACCAGTAATAACCATACAAGTTGAATCAGCAGATTTGGAGCCAGGTGAACAATCTGCCCCGCCTAATTTTAATTCATCAAAAATTTGTTTTTTAGCTGATTCATTATTTTTACCATAATTGTCAACCACAATATCAACGTATTCACTAATCTTCATAATTGGGGCTTTTTTAGTAAGCATTGCTTCTATCTGAGCTTTAATGTCATTTCTAACAATAATTTGTTCCTCTGTTAAGGAAGTTTGTAAATTAATAATATTGTCAATATCTATTGTTTCTTTTAAATTATTATTGTCTTTGTCTTGATTATTTTCCAATTCAAGTTTTTCTGCAAATGTTGGAGCAGCGGCTAATGCTGACGCAGAAGCAGTCAATAATGAAATTAAAATTTTATTTTGATTTTTCATGCTAATTTCTCCTTTATTTTTATAGCTTTTCTTTATTATAATAATTTATATATTATTTTTTTGAATAATCAAGCATTTAAAAAAAATTAACAATTTTTGCCAATATATTTAGCATAACGTGGTTTTAAACCATCTTCATATTTTTGTCTTACAAATTTAATAAATTTTTTAAATCCTGGACAATCTTGATCTAAATTGGTATCATAAAACTTAAATAATACTCCACATCCCGATCTACATACATTGTATTCATCACATGATCTGCAAATTTTTTGCGGTTTAGATGCTTCAGTTACTTCTTTTATAAAACGTCTAGAAGATGTGACTGACGTGATACTAGTCTCAAAAATATTCCCTAACCAATTTGGATTAGTTGCTCCACCAGCTTCTAAACAAGTAGTAACATTCCCGTCCCAATTAATATCTAAACTTCCAGCAATAATTGGACAAACAATATCGTCTAATGGTTTGTTATTATCTATAGCACTTAACATACTTTCAAATGGGTTTACCCAAAGATTTAAATCTGTGTCTCTTTTTTCTAAATACCAATTAGCTGAATCAATTAAAAAGTTTGACGTTTCATGAAATCTAGGCAAAATGTCTTCAATATTAACTAGCCCATCGCCTTCAGGAATAAAAAAACCGAAATGAATTTGTTTAATTTTATTATCATAAAAAAAATCTAATATTCTTCTTGCTCCAAACTCAATAACTGGCTTAGTCATTGCTGTTGTTACGCAAACTTCTATTCCATTGTCTTGTAACTTTTTTACATTTTCTAGCCACTTTTGTTCTAATTTTTGCTTATAAACACCCTTTAAGCTAATAAATCTAGATTGGACTTCATATGAAGTTGATACTCTATCAAACAATTTTGCAATTTCAACTATATCATCATGCAATAAATTGGTAACCATCATAACTTCGGCGATAAACCCTGCATTTTTAACAATCTTATTAAAAATAGGGATATTTCTTTTAAAAAAATCTAGTCCCAACATCGTCGGTTCACCACCAATAAAATGAATTTCTGCCCGCATATAATTAATCTTCTTCATATGTTCAACAATACCATGCGCAATAGAAATAATTTGTTCATCAGTCATTGATTTGCTGGCAGATTTTACATCTGAATGAATATAACAGTGGGTACACCTTAAATTACAATCTCTTGTTACATTAATTTGATATAAAAATGTTTTTTCTTGTTGCATAATTTGAATATTTAAAATATTTTAAAACAGTATAAAATATTTAATATTAACTCAAGTGGTATAAAAATACTAACTAAAGAATTTTTGATTTATTTGTTTTTTTGAAGTAAATTTAATTTTTAAGTTGCAAGCTTCGCATAGCTGTATTTTTTATTGTTGTAAATAATTTTTTAGCTCCAGAGCATTCACCTGATTCATCAAATTTTTCTACAGTAAGACATCCAGAAGAACAAATTGGTAGAAATTCACAAGTTTGACAAGAATCTTGTCTTTGTTTTCTTACTGACAAAATATTTTCTTTCTGTTGTTGAGAGTTTGTACCAATCCAGACAATTTTTTTGCCAGCCAAACTTGCGGACAATATTTTATTTTTGTTATCTTGTTCGCTAGTTAATGCTGTACAGCCATATTTATAACCATTTGAATCAATAGTATGAAATTTTTTATCACATTGACCTGACCAACAACCATAACCTTGATTTTTTACTATATTATTTGTTTGATTAATTTGACTTAATACTGCTTGCAGTAAACCATCAAATGGAGAAATGTTTAAATTAGCTTCAGGGTTATTGTCTTTATATAAAATGTATGCATTAAAAAATTTTGACATATATTGTGAATATTCGGCGTTTGAAAATCCTAATTTTTCCCAGTTAATTCTTGCCAATCCTGTATTTGTAATTCTTTCAAAATTTAAATAATGTATATTTTTTGAAGTTATAAAATCAAAAAAATCAAATGGATTTTTAAATTCTTCAAAAAATATTTTTGTAACAGTAATAACCATATAAAAACTCAATTCATTATTCTGAGCTAATTTAACATTATTCCAAAATTTCTCTTCAAATAATTTATTAGTTTTTTCGTTTCGTTCTTTAGATTTTAAATGCCTAATTTTAATATCCCAACTTATGCCTATATGAGAATTAAAATATTTTTTATATAGAGAAACCCATTTTTCTACATCATCAGAAAAATTTATTAGATTAGTTTGAATTCCATGATAGTATTTAAAACGAGTATCTTTTTCTACTTCTTGAATTGCATTTTCTAGATAGTCGTAACCTAAAAGGGTTGGTTCTCCACCATGCCATTGAATATATAATTTACTTCCTTCTTCTATTCCTGCCTCTTTGATTAAAAGATTTGTTAAACCATTATTTTTGTAAAATGATAATTCTATTTTTTTAGGATTTTGTGGAATATAACAATGTTCGCAAAATAGATTGCAACCCTCAAATAGGCGAACATACACCATATGATCATAATCAAAATGATTTACGTTTTTATTTTTTTGTATATTTTCAAAAACCTTTTGAATATGCACGTCAAACCCCATAGTCAAAATAATTTATGGTTTTATTTTTATATTTTTTTAAAAAAACTTTTTATGCATACATGTTAAAAATCTTTCAGTCAAAAAAATATTTTGGTTTTATTTTCATATATTTTAAAAATTTTTTAAATATATATTTAAAACCCTTAAAAACTTTAAGTATAGTATTTAAAAATAAAAAAATAAATCAATTTGTAAAAATAATATTCAAAATATTGGTTTTTAAGAATATGTTGCGTTATATTTTTATATTTAAAATTTTATTTTTATTAAATGCATTACCGATTTTCAATAATATTGATTACCAAACCAGCAACTGCTAAAATTAATAATGAATTTTAATAAAAAAGCAAATGGTTGTTTTATTTGACTTTGATGAAGTTTTTGTTGATTTAAATACAGGGGCGCTCAAATATATTAATGAAAAAATTGGAACAAATTACACGATAGAAGATATTACAAGTTGGGATTTTTTTGATAAACCTAATATTCGCGCTCCTTTTCTTGAATATTTAGCTCTTCCAAATGTTTATCAAGAACATGTTATTCCTAACAAAAAAATGATTAATATCTTAAAGCAAATGGTTGAAATGAATAAAGACGTTTACATTGTTACGGCTACCGTTGAAAGCTCACAAGAAAGTAAATACAAATTCATTAAAGAACATATGAGTTTTTTTGATACAAAAAGACTTTATACTGTAAATAACTCTTCAAAATACAAAAACAAAAGCGATGTTTTGAACGAACTTAAACTTAATTATCATGAACCAATCGTTTTAGTAGATGATGGTATACACAATATTTTGGATATAATGGCCGATATTAAACACAAAAAAAAGCTTGATAATATGATGAAGCAATTTTATCACACTAGAACACTTAAAAAGTTTAATAATCCTTATCATGATTTTACTTATGGCATTGTTCCTGAACTTCCATATAATAAAGACATTATTGATGGTAAAAGAATTTTTAAACTAAAAGAACCGAAAGATATTTGGAAAATTCTTAAAAAAATTGAAGCTCAACATACTCTACGTGTTGAAACTAAACATGCAGAAGTATTTAATTATTTAACTAATGTTGTTAATGAATTGCTTCCTGTTGAATATTTGAAAAAATCTAATGAAATTCAAAATAATGTTTCTTATTTTGCTAAATCTGTTTTAGTTCCACATAATAAACACGCTCATTATTTAGCCGAAATAGCTCGTTTTAATGTTATGGTTGAAATTCTTCAAGAAGCTTATTGGGTAAATAATTTAAATCAACAAAATTATACTGTAATAAATAAAAAAATTATTAACGCTGTTTTTGATTCTGCAGACAAAAAATTTGATTCTGATGTAATGTATCAAGAAATTAAAAACTTGGTTATTTTACATAGTGCAAGCGAATTATTTCCTGAATACGCTAAGTTGGGGCAAGTAATTAGTGAAAATTATTCACTAAGTAATAAAAATTCTTCTTCAGTAAATCTTATTAAAACTATTATTAATATTTCAAAAGACAACATGCTGGCTGGAAAAGAAATTGTAAACTGTCTTGATAACAAAGATAATAGAGAATTGCTTGTAAAATTATTTCATAAATCAGGAGTTGCTTACGAAATTGATTTTGAGGATAAAGTTTCTTTAGTTGCTAATGCTATTTTAGCTTTTAATAAAAACTATATTTATAATTCTGCTCTAAATATATTAGAAATCAAAGATCAAGAAATTGAAGAAATTAGAAAATCATTTTTACCTAAATCTTGTGTTAATTTAGATAATAATAAAAAAATTAAATCAAAAGTTTAAATGAATATTAATAAAGTTGTTCATCAATTTTTACAAACTCTTCCAGAATTAAAAGAAAAACTAATTGCAGTAGGATATTCAGCAGGAGCGGATTCTACTGTTTTACTGCATGTTATGCATCAAAAAAGCAAACATTTTGGATTTAACCTTGAAGCTGTTTTTTTTAATCATAGTGGCAGCCCAATTAATGAAGGTGAAGATAATATTATTCTTGCGAGAAAGTTTTGTAAATCTTTGAATATTCCTTTAGTAGAAGTAGATTTAAATTTAACAAAAGTTCCTAAAAAAAGTTGGGAACAATTAGGAAGAAATGGAAGACTTAAGTTCTACAAAAACTCCAATTATGATTTTGTTTTCTTAGGGCATCATAAAGATGACCAAAATGAAACTACGATGATGCAAATTTTTAGGGGTGGCGGTAAAGGGGTTGGTGGGATGAAGCCGCGTGATGGAATATTTTGTCGGCCAATGTTAGATGTTACTAAAAATGATATTTATAAATATCTTAAAGAAAATAAAATTCCTTGGTTTGAAGACCCAACAAATAATAATACTGATTTTACAAGAAATTTTTGGAGAAAAATTGGTCTTCCAACAATTGAAAAACACTATCCAAATTACAGTCAATTGTTAGATTCTTTTAGAGAAAAAAACAATAATTTACATAAACTTGCTTTTGATATGGCTAAAATAGATGGATTAGAACTTTTTTTATCAGGTAAAACAATTAACGTTAGTTCTCTTCCAGAATACAGGTTTTATAATTTATTAACACAATCTTTTCAATTTATTGGCAACTCACTAGAAAAAAATAAGATTGATAATATGCTAAAAACAGGAAAATCAAATAAAGAAATCAATATTTATGTTGGTGATTTTTGTATTAAATTTGATGGTAAAAATTTAAAATTATTGCAATTAAATCAAAATAATAGCATAAATAACGTATCAAACAATAATATATTAAATAAAAATAACTTTAAAAAAAGTTTAAAGCATTCTAAAGTATTTTAGAATATTAAGTGTTTTTCTTAATTTAATTTTTTATTAGTTTTTAGTAATTATTTTAAAAACTTTTTTTGATCAAAGCAAAAAAATAAATAATTAAAAATTTTATTTTTTAATTAAATTAAGTAGTTATATTTTTTAATATACTTTTTGTATTAGTTTTTATATTAAGTAATTTAGTAATTTCTTTTAAAAAACCATACTTTTTTATTTTTTAAATAAATTAAGTAGTTATATTTTTTAATATACTTTTTGTATTAGTTTTTATATTAAGTAATTTAAAAAAACCATACTTTCAAGTTAAACAAAAAACTTTAATTAAAAAATATTTAAAAACTTTTATTTAATTTCCTGTATAAGTTTTGCAGGAATTTCTTCAATAAATCTACTTTTTGGTAAAAATTTAGTCTCATTATTAATAAATCGTTTTTGACAATAAATTAAATAAAGTTCTTTTTTAGCACGAGTAATTGCAACATACATTAAACGACGTTCTTCTTCAATTCTTTCATCCTCATCTTCTTTGTCTTTGTAATATGGAAATAATCCATCTTCTAAGCCAGCAATAAATACAGCCTCAAATTCAAAATCTTTTGATTTATGGACTGTCATTAGTTTTACTTTATCAACAGTATTATCATTATCATTATTTATATCTGGTTCAAAAGAAGAAAGATTCAAAAATTCATGAATTTTAATATCTTTGTTTTTTCTTGACTCAGCAAACAAAACAATCTTATCAAGATTTCCTAATCTTTCTTCATCATCTTTATATTCATTTTTAATACCAGATTCATCAATAACAGCTCTGATTATATCAGGCAATTTTTGCCATGTTTTTCCTTATAGTTTTTCAATTAATTCAACAAATGACGAAATTCTCTCTTTAACTTTTTTATCTTCTCCTTTTTCACAATAAATTTTGCGGCTTCAAATAATGATAAGTTGTTTTCAAATCATTTTAATTCAATTGTTTTGATTATTATTTTTACTTTAATGAGTACTATTTTTTAATTTATCTAATTCTTTTTTTAATGCTATATAGAACGATGCATTAAAAACTGCTCCTAACGAAAAAACAATCCATATAAAAAATGCAGTTAAAAAAGACTTTTCTACATTATAATTCAATATAGAAAAAACAAGTCCTATTAAAGAACCGCAAATAAGAGCAATAAATAAAAAAAATCCATCAGACCATCCGTAATAATTTTTTCTTTTAATTAATAAACTACCTATTGGAATTGAAAAAACATAAGATATAATTGAATATATTAAAAATGATAATGGGAGTATTTGTAGTAGTGTAAATATATCATTTATGCTTAAACGCAAAGCAATAATAGTATGTACTGCCATTATAATGGTCGCAATTCCTGCTCCTAGTAGCGGGCTCAAGTACAACATATCAATTAGCTACCAAAAAATTTGAAACATTAAGTTTTTCTTTATCTAAACCATAAATCATTTCTTTTGGGATAAATTCTTTATTCAAATAAGAAATTAATATTTTTTCATTATCTTCATCTAATTTTAAAAATTTTCTAATGTGATCAATAAAGCTTTTGTACCCAGAACATTCATCCATTATGCCATCAATCATACAAGCATTATTTGTTATTGGGCACCCAGATTTACACCATGAAGCATTCTCGCAATTAAAACATTCTTCAATTCTGTGGCCGGCTTGTTGAATTCTAATCCATTTTTTTCTTAATGGACTTTTTTCAAAAGATTGAAAGCCTAAATTAATATTTCCATAACTTTCTTCAAATGAAATTTTATCCGGACAGTTGTTTAATTTTCCATCTGGATCAATTACTACAAAATCACCTTGACATGTTCCTCCCCAACGATCTCCAGGTTGTTCAAATAACACACCACCAATTGCTGCAACGATAGGTTTAATAAATGGGGCTTTGCCAGTTGCATAAATAGATCTAATAGTTTCATCAAACAAATTAATTAAAAATTGTGCATGTTCTCTATTTGTTGGCACTTCAGGTAAAGATCCTTTTATGTTTGTATACCTATCAATATTCCAAACCCAAAAATCCCTTTCTATAAACCATTTGTAAATTTCTTTAGCATTAGCGCAGTTTTTTTTATTTGGGACCATACCTGGAATTACTAAAATATCGTCTGAACGAGCCAAATCAACTTTTTTCATCCATAATTTTTGATAATCTTCAGAAGAGCTTTTTATAAATCTAGAATTAAAATCAATACTTGAGCCAATTTCTCCTCTCCATCTTTGTTTTACTATTTTAGCATACTCTTTGCGATATGGGATTAGACTAGTTTGAATACCCTCAATTAATTGTTCTTTAGAAAAATACTGATCAATTATTTCTCCAGCCATTTCATAATAGCTAACAGGTAAAATAAGAGGTTCACCACCATGCCAAATAATAAAAACGCCATCATGTCTTTTTTTTAATTGCATTTCTTTTAAAAATTGCATGACTCTATGTAGCATTTCAGGAGTCATTTTACTTTTATTGGTACGAACAGTTTCGGGTAAATAACAGTGCATGCAATTTATATTACAAAAATTAGTTGGTTTTAAATATGCAGTAATCATTTAATTTCCCTTTTAAACTGAATTAATTTAATTAACTTAACTTAATATTTTTAACAAAACCATATTTAACATAATTATGTTAATAATAAATAATACTAATTTTTTAAATAAATTAAACTTAATATTTAAAAAAGGTATTTTAAATTAAAATTTAAATTTATGCTATTCGTATAAAAAATACGTTTATGCATAAAGTTTATTCATTATTGACAGCATTTCATTATCATGCGCTTTGAAATAAGGTTGAATTGCTTTTATATATTTTGGATCTAATCCCCAAATTGCTTCTGCAATTGGTCCTGCTATGGCACAATATGTATCACTATCTCCACCTACGCTTACTATTAATGAAAAAACATCTTCATAAGATTTTGCTTCTAATATTCCTGCACAAGCAACCAATAAACTAGTTTTACAAGTTAAGTCAAATTTTATTGAAATACGATAATTATCAATTTTATCTGGAGTTGGATATTCAAACTTTTTTAAAGTATCTAAAATAAAAGCCTTAGCTTTTTCTATTTCTATATTCTTTTTTTTAAGTAAAAGATTATATAATATTGTAATATAACATGTTACTGCTTTTATTGCTTCAGGATGATTGTGGGTAATATTTGTAATTTCAAGTGCTATTTGAATAGTTTTGTTTAAATCCCAATTGTTTTTGATTCCATAAAAAGCAACAGGACTGATTCTCATTAACGCTCCGTTACCATAACTATTATATGGTTTGTTAACACAATTAATTACCCATTTATAAAACATTGAACCAAAACCACGATTTAAATAAATACAACACCAAATTCTCATTTTTTGACTTATCCAATCATTGTTTAAATATTTATTAAACCCATTTTCTTCTGCAGGAGGAGAATTTTCCATTTTTTGTAAAATATCAGCTACAGCTACTGTGCAAACTGTATCATCTGTAAACCTAGCGTCTTTTCTAAAAAATTCAAAATATGGGCTTCTATGATTTTCTGCCTCAAATGTACTTCCTATAATATCTCCTATAATCGCGCTCCACATAAAACATCCTTATATAAATTTCTTATTATTTATAATTAAATAAAATGAAATTTGTTAAAAATACAATATTTATTATTTTTAATATGAACAATTATGCTTCACACGAAGCAATCTTATATAATTTTTAACTTATAATTAAAAAACAAAATCTATTGAAAATCAATAATTATTTATCTAATCTTAAAATTGTGTAAGATATAGAATTTAATAGCAATTATGGAAAATTTTTTATTATCATTTCCAAATCTTCAAAAATTAAGCGGTATTTTAAACACCCCTATTACATTTATAGATTTAGAAACAACAGGAATGGTGCATGAGCGTAATTTTGCAATTATTGAAATTGGTTTAGTATTTATTACAGAAGAGTTTGTTAAAGAAAGAAATTATCTTGTTAATCCTAAAATGAAAATACCACCCTATATTAGTAAAAAAACTAATATCTATGATTATATGGTTAAAGATAAAAGAGACTTTTCTTATTTTGCTCCTTATATTCAGAAAGTTGCTAAAAATCATATTCTTTGTGGATTTAATTCAAAAAGTTTTGATTCTAAGGGAATGGAAAAAATGTTGCAAAAATATGCAATTTATGACACTTTTGGTAATCAATTAGACTTTCGCTCTATATTTCTTAGATGTAGAAAACATTTTGATAAAATTGGTGGTTCAAATGGTAATTTAACTGAAGCTTGTAAACATCATGAAATTGTTGTTTCTAATAATCAAACCCATAGAGCAAAATATGATATTAAAATTACAACATTACTTGCAGAAAAACTTTTAGAAAAGTATGGATTTGGTATAATTTACAAAGATATTGAAGGGTTTTCTAATTTAGATATTAGAAAAAGATATCATAAATATATTGTTGAAAATAAGATAAAAATATTAATCTAAAATTCTTTATAAATAAATTATAATTTATAATTTTTAAATACTAATAAATCTTAATTAAGTTTTTAAAAAAGATAATAAATATACTAAAATAAAATTAAAATTTAAATTTTAATATAAAACTTTGATTTTATAAATTAAATTATAGGCCTTTAATTTTAAAATATTAATTAAGGTATTAAAAAATATTGAAATATACTGTTAAGAATAAAATTAAAATCTTAATATAAGAACTTTATTTTTTTATAAAACATTGATTAATGTATTATAATAATATATCTAAAATATGCTCTTAAAAGCAAAATAAATCAAAATGCCTTTTGTATTTAAATTAATAAAAATTTTTCTTTTTATAAAGAAATCATAAGCCTCTTGATCTTAAAATATTAATCAATGGGGCATACAATTTTGTTCTATCTATCTTAGATCCATTAATATTAATAAACTGACTATTTATAGTAAAATCTAGTATATTCATTCCATTTTTATCTCTTTGTAAAAGTTCATCATCAGATAAATTTTCTTGAATTAATTCAAAACACCAGTAATTTTTATGTATAGCATAACTATCTACAACATTAAATAAACAATGTCTCCCAATATTATTTAAATCTCCTATTCTTTTTTCTTTGTCTATTTTTAATAATTTTTCAATTAAATTAGAATTTCCTGTTTTTGCTGCCAAATGATAAATTCCTTCCCCATGACTGTTTTTAAGATGTATATTGATTTTAGTTGAATCTAAGAAATAATTGACAATTTCCATATGGCCTTGAGTTAAAGCAATTAATAATGCGCTACCATCAGAATTAGCATGGTTAATATCTATATTTGTGTTCTCAACAATATATTTAACCATATTTATATTACCCATTTTCGCAGCAATAAACAAACAGTTGTCTCCAAAATCGTTCGTTTCATTTACAAAATTAGGGCAGGCAGTTAAAATTTTAATTAATTCATTAATATGTTCATCTTTCATGCCTGCCCAATGGAATAATTCAATTGGGTAATATTCAGTCATGTTTCAATCATATTTTATTTTTAAAATTGGTTTAAATTTATTTTTAAATAATTTCAAGATTTAAATCAAATAATTTAAGATTTTTTAATTTAATTAAATATAATTAGAATTAATTATTAATGTTTTTTATTTTTAATTTATATTTTTATTTTTAATTTATTAATTATTATTTTAAAATAATCTTAAAAGTTTTAAATTACTAATTATTATTACATACAAAATAGTCCTATTTTTTAAAAATAGACTTTATCTACAAAAAAAATATAAAATAAATCAAGTTAATTTTTTATAAAAAGTACATATGTTTAATATCAGATTGCTAAATCAAGTCTTTTAAAAACCTTTAGTATTAAAGGTAGAGCATTAAAATTAGAATTTTGGAATGGTATTATTTCGCAAGTGTATTTTACTTTTTAATTGAGGCTTTAGTTAATGATGATTTAATAAATTCCTATAAACCATATTTATCAGGATTTTTAGTCAAAATTGTTGAATTTATAAACAATGAATTTGGTGTTTTGCTATTTATTTTAAAAATGCTTTATGCAATCTTTATATTTTGTTTTCTACTAACTTTAAGTATTAGAAGGCTGCATGATTTAAATTAACCTGGTGTGGTGTTAGCTCTTTTGCTTATTCCTTATTTTAATTTACTTTTTTCATTTATTTAGCTTTCTTTAAAGGTAAAGATGAATTTAATCGTTGTGATGAAGATTAGCTTTAAAACTAAAAAAACACTATAATTATATATTTAATTTATTTATTAAGTTTATTAATGTTTTTTAAAAATTAACTTAACTAAAGCGGTAAAAGTTTATTAGCAAATTAAATTGTTTATGGCCTATAATCACAATCAATAAAAAAACAACGCTATAGGTAAATAAAATTTAAATAAAGTCTATATTAAAAATTAAATAAAATTTTTTGATAATGGTTTGTATAGTAAATTTAAATTGTTATATAGCTTGTAGCAATAAACAATGTAAGATAATATAAACAAATTTTAATAAAAATTTATACCGAATCTATATTTTAAAATAATAAATAATTAAATAAAATTTTTGTATAATTCAATTTAAATTGAAAATAGAAAGTAGCCCATAATAAATGTAAAAGAAATATATATCCATTTTGTAATATTTGCCCTTGAGTAAGGAGTTACAGCCACAATAGTGTCGTTTTCTTTTTGAGCGAATAAGTAAAATGGTTTTTCAATAAATTTTGTAATAAGAATGTTAAGTTTATCTGTATTTAACTTATGCGAACTAAAACGATGTAAATATATATTTTTTGTATTATTAGCAAAGTATTCTATTTCAAAAAACACTCCATTTTCTAATGATTTTATACCAACAATTTCCCCTTTAATTATCGTATTAAATTTTTTGAGAAAGTAAGATTTTTTAAAATCAATAAAAGCTAACGATAGAAAAAAGGCAAATCCAAATAAAATTAGCGCTTTCATTATTTTTATGTTTTCGTAATACTATTTATATAATTAACTATTTTTTCTAGATTTTGCTTTTTATTTTGTTTTTTATAAAATTTATGTTCTTTTTTGATTTCTTTGTGTGCATTATAACCGGTATTGGCTATAGAAATTATTGGAGTTACTTTATTAAGTAAGGTATTTTTAAGAAGAATCATATTTTTCTCACAGTTAGTTTAACAAATTATTTAAAGAATAAAATGTAAAACCTATTTATGGCACAAATAACAAACCTAATCAATTTTATTTAATTTTTTAATAAAAATTTTCTCTAATGTCTTCTTTTAATCATCAAACATTTTAATCATCAAATATTTTAATATCCTTTTTTAATTTTGCTTATTAAGCAACAGTATAAATAAAAAATAAAATATTTTCAAGTTTAATAAATATATAATATAAAAGCTTATTAATTACATATTAAAGTATTAATCATATAATGAAAATTATACTTTTATTAATGAATTAATTAAAATAACAATAAATTTAATTAGTTTTAATTTTTTGCGAAAAATTTTATATTTTTAGATTTGAATCAAATCTAAATTAACAATATTTCAACTAATACTATAACATCAAATTGTAAATTATAATCGTAATTAAATATTTATCTTTTCTTGACTTTATTTATAAATTAAAATATAGAAGCATAAGTAAAATAAATCATTTTTAAACTTGCAAACATATAAAAAACAAAAGTGTATTAACTATTAATTACAAAACAAAGTATATTATGATATACTAAAATTTAGTTTTCTGAATTTATAAAAACAAAATATGAGATTCATTGAATATGCTATAGAAAAAAATCCTAATGAATTTAGTCCTTTTGTTATTTTAGTTGATTGCGCAGATATTTCTACTTTTGAACAAGTGCCATTTAAAACCAACAGATGTAAGCTTATAACAAAACAAAAAAATGAATATATTGTTTATGGAACATACAAAACAGTAACTAATAGGTTCTTTTATGCTATTACAAAAAAATACAATTTTTATGATGATGATATAATGCGACCATCCATTCGTGTATTTCATAGGCCAAATTTGTTAGAAGTAGATGTTTCATTTTTTGATAAAATACAACTTAAGGCCTTTATTTATGGTTTGGTTCCTGATTTTAATCTAGATTTATTACCAGAATACACAAAAGAATTATTCAAAACAGATAATAATTTAATTTGATTTTTTGAAAAAAATAATTTTGTTTTTTTGTGTATTTAAACATTTAATAATAAATTTAAGTTGCATTTGTTATATTTATATTTTTCATTTTGAGTATTAAGGTTAAAATTTTTTAAAAGTTTTTTATAAAATAGATTTTGTTTTTTACTATATTTTCTTTATTCCTTTAATATTTTCAGCAAACCCAAAACGATTAAATAATCCATTTTTATTAAATGTTTCCCAATCTATATCAAAATTACTAAAATGATTATCTATGTTTGCTTTAACCATTTTTTTTACTACTTCAGGCTCTAATCCAAATTTTCTAATTATTTCATCTGCTTCATTTAATAAAATTGATTCTTTAATTCTTGAAAAAACAATTTTCCAAGAATTACAATAATAAAATTTTCCATACATTCCGTTATTATATAAAACAGAATCTCTTGCACATCCACCTTCACAATCGTCAAAATGTTCGCAAGTTATACAACTTTGAGGAAGTTGACTTCTTCTTCTTTTAATTGCTAAAGCAGGTTTAGAATTAAGTATTTCTTCCATAGAATTTATTTTTAAATTGCCAAAACGGTATTTACTATCTAAATCTGCAAAATCTGAACAATTATAAACGTCACCATTTGGTTCAATAGCCATAAATCTACCACCACAGCGACGAGTCCAAGGACAACGATTTTCTTCTATATTAATTACCTTCTTAAACATCTGATCTAATGGCGTAATTGTAAAATCAGGAGCATCTTTAATCCAACGATTATATATTTCAACTAAAGCGTTTCCGTAAGTTATTGGAGATATCAATTCGCCAGCATTATTTTTACGACCAATTGGGACACAGTAATTAAATCTTACAGGAAAACTTTTTTCTCCTTTTTCTTTTGACCAATCGTAAATTTTATGCATTAAATGTACGTTTTCTTCTTTATAAACACCAATAACCATTGGCCTTAAACCATCATCAAGAATTTTATCTAAAGATTTTTTAAAAATACGAGAATAATTTTCCCAATTGCCTTTAATTGTTCTATTTTTTTCATCAGGATCAAAGCTTGTAGAAATAGAGCCCTTGAAAATATTAATAAAAACATCTTTCCATTTGTCGTTATATCCTAACATATTAGATTGCATGGAGAAATTAATATTTTTTCCTTCTTTTTCCATGCGCTTTAAAGCATAATCATAGCATTTCTTATAAAATTCTGGACCCATTAGCATTGGCTCTCCACCATGCCATATCCAATGTGACCCTTCTATCATATAAGGATAAACTTTATCAAAATAAATTTTGAATGTTTCAAAATTCCATTCTGGTTCCCAACTAGCTCCCATTTCTTCTAATGGTGGAGATGAACAATAAGTGCAATGAGCATTACATACTCGCGTCGGCTTTGCTATTACAACAGATAAAGTCTGTTGTTGTTTTGGTAAAATTTGCAATCTTTGTAAATGATATAGATTTTCTGTTGTCATAGGAATTTTAAGGCTGAATTTTCAAAACTATTTTAAAATAAACTAATTTAAAATAAACTGTAATAGAATTAAGTAATTATAATCTTTATTTTTTATTGTCGTATATGTCAAGATATTAATTTAAAATCATTTATCAGAATTGATTAGAAAAATAATTATAGTTTTCGTCTTCTATTGCAATTCCTTCTGCTATAGCCTTTTCAATACATTTGTCACAAATGATGCCAAGTTTAAAGTCTCCATTTTTCTTAAAGATATGCTTCATGGTATCATAGCATGATCCATAATGTGATAGAGAAAACAATTCGCCTTGTTTTTCAATTAATTCACTTGCACAACCATATGCTTGATTAGAATTTGAAAACATGTTGCTATATTCTTTTCCGCATGTTGCACAAATAATAGCTTCTTGTTTCTTTTCTTTTTCGTTCATTTCTATTAACATAACCATATTATATTATTTTTAACATTTTATTTATATAATGTGTTTGTATTATATATGTCAATGATTTTATTAAAATTTAATATTTTTATTTAATATTTATATTTACTCAGATAATAGAAAAGCAATTTTGTGCAGTTGATTTATATAATTAATATAATAGCTTAAGAATACAGCATTGTAAGATTTTAGTAAAGGCTTTGATATTTACTTTTTAGAGTTGATAAATTTTTTGCAAAACAAAAAAACTTATTTCTGAATCTTTATTTTCTTTTTTCCAAAGATAAGCTGAGTTTTCATCCAATTCTAGTAAGATTTTTCCTGAATTTGTGAAAATATTATCTTCAATCTTTGTAGTATTAAGATAAAAATTTCTTATAAATTCTAATGAAGGTTCTATAAAACTTAAATGTTTAGAAAATACAATTTGTTCAAATTTATCTAACATTTTGCTTTCATAAGGTAAAAGTTTTGCTAAGCAAAAAACATAATCGTTTTTAATTGGTAGTTTTCTTATGTTTTCATGCTTATTTATAATGAATATAGCATGTTCTTTTATATCTAATCCCTTAACCAATTTTTGATAAGCAGCACTTGCAGAAGTTAAAACAAATTCTATGATATTAAAAATAAAGCCATTAGTTTTGTTTGGTATTACAATATCAATACTTTTTTTGCTTATCATGCAATCTATTAATTTTAATCCATTATATAAAAAAATACCATCATCATATGCGTTTTTAATAATTAATAATTGAAAATAAATCTTTTTTACATTCTCCCAATGTTTTTCTTGAGAGTCTTTTGAAATATTTATTTTTGATTTGTCTACTTTTACTAACGATAAAGACTTAATATAATCTATTAAAATTTTAGATAGATAATTATTCTCTTTAGACAAAAGGCACCAAGCCTTTAAAATAAAATCAAGTTCTAATGATTTCATTAAAAAATCAGCAGTAAATTTTAATTTAAATTGTTTAGCAAGTTGCTTTATTAAAAGTCCCCATATAAAAATAAAATTTTTGTTATTTTGTGTTCCATTTGTTAGAAAATCTTCTAGATAATCACTAGTAAATATTTCATTTATCGGATCTAATTTTTCACTGGATTTATTTCCAGAATTAATTTCTATTACAGTTTGTAATTGTTCTTTTAAATTAGCTTTGACATAATCTATAAAACGTGAATTATTTCCTATAAAACAAGTATTTTCTAAGTTTAAAAAATATGTTTGATTAGATTTAGTGAGTTTATTGTAATTTTGACCAACTGCTATTTTAAATAGTAGTTGTTTATTTTCTTTTAGTTCAAATGGTATACTTTTATTTTGTAGCGATTTTAAATACGATTCAAACTCTAGAATTATATGAGGAGAAATATCTACAGTAAGAGAATTAAAATTTTTATTTTCTAAATTTTCTAAACTAAAATTTAATTCTAACAACTTACTATCTTTTTTATTTGCTTTTCTATATTGTTTCCAAGAAGAATATCCAGCAATATAAGCAGCTAGAGATGCAGCATCTTCAATTTTTGTAATATGTATGATTCCATTATTGCTTTGTGCAACATGATTTACTTTTTCTATAATCTGTCTAATCTGTGATTCTGTAAATAAATTTTTAATCATTGCTTTTATAGAAATTTACCCAAAAAATTTAAAAGAGCTTTTTTAATAAGTCAAAAAATGAATTAAAAGCAATCAATATTGTAATTCTATAAATAAATTTTTAATTAAAAAATTAAAAAAAACTTAAGTTAAAAATTAAATAAACCAAAAATAATAAAAATATTATTAAAACAATAAATTTTTTTATAAAATAATTTTATATACTTATTAAAAGTATTGTTTAAAACAATTAAAATTTGTTAGTATTTTAGCAAAAATAAAAAAACAATTTTATATAAAATAATTTTAGTTAATTATAAGTTGACAATTACATCATAAATATTTTTGTGATAAAAAATTAAACGTATTTCTGTCTCAATTTACAAGAAAATATTAATATTCGCTTTGCAAAATCAGAAGTTCTTTAATAAATTGGTTTTCGTTATTGAAAAATACAATTAATTTTGATTTTTTAAATAAACATCTGGAAAAAATTTTAAATTATCTTCGTTATAAAAATATACCTGCGAATAATCAAAATAAACAGGTACTCGTTGTGGAAGTTTTTCATAAAACGTTTTTTTCTTATCAATATTTCTTTGTATTGTTATTTCAGCATTCCCTGATATAAAAGAAGCTAATTTGACATATTCTTGAACTCTAATACATCCTGAAGAATATAATCTTGTATTGTGATCAAATAAATGCCTTTCGTTTGTATCATGAAGATAAATATCTTCATTAGAAGAGGTCTCAAACTTTAAATTCCCTAATGCATTTTCATCTCCTGGGGGCTGAATAAATCTTGGATTTGATATTAAACCTATTTCTCTGTAACTTCTTTTATTTCCATTTTCATCAAAAACTAACAAATTATGTTTTTTTAACCATTTAATATTTAACTTGCCATTTTTGTAAAGATTCTTTTTTAAAATATTTTTTGTTGGAGTCCAGTCAGGATTATATTTTAATGAAATAATTTCAAAATCATTTAATGGGGTTGGTGTTTGTGTTTTTCCAACTATTACTTTAGACTCCATTTCTAATATATATTTGCCACCTATTCTTCTGTATAAATACAGCATCATGCTAGGAATATTTACGACAATCATTTGGTCATTTTTATGAGTTTTATGTTTTTTAATAATACTTTTCCAATTATTAATTGCTTGGGTAATTACTTTTAATTTCCATTCTTTAGGTTGGTCGTAAATAGTAAACCAAGTGTTTTTATCTATAATTCCTGTTGGAGTAAGGCTATTATCTATTTGAGCTTGTTTAACCAATTCTTCTAATCCGACATCATATATTCCAGTTTCTTCTAAACCAAATTGTCTTTGTAACGCTTTTATATTTTTGTTTGGATTTTTATTTCCGACATAAATATTTGATTTTATATCTAAAAATATAGAGCTCTCATCTTCATCATGAAAAAAATTTTTTTTATCAACAAGAATATCGTTTTTATTAAAAACAGTATTTTTAAAATAATAAATTTTAGCGAAATTTATTTGTTCATCTAAGGAAAAAGTATTTTGGCTTGTAAATAATAAAACTGCTGCTAGTTTAATTATTTTTAATGCTTTGTAGATTTTGACCATTTTTCTGTTTTCTCTTATGTAAAAAAATATTTTTTCTTAATAAAAATTTTGGTCATAGTGAAATAAAATTTATATTTGTCAATTATTAATTTATAATTTAATTTAATTTATAATTAAACTTGAGATATTTACAAAAATATGTTAATATGCTTACTCCATAACAATAAACAACATTAATATACATTTTTAATTTTAAATAATGTAAATTTTTGCTTTTAATTTAATTTGAAAGTTTTCGTTTTTTAATAAATTTACTTTTAGTATAAAATAATATTAATATGCAATACAACTTTGATGAAAACGAATTGCTGTTTTTAATTCAAAAAAGTTTTTATTTTTTTATAATAAATTTTGGCAATTCAGCAGAAGGAATGTTTAAAAAGCTTAGATTTATTAGCGCTATGTTTAAAGAACATGATATAACAGAAGTAACGGTGGAGCAAGATTATGGTTTTTTAGGTGAAAAATTTATTTGTAACGCTGTTATTATATCTTATTATTCAGATATGTATCTAGCTAAGAAAAAACAAATTGTAGATAAACTCATAACTATGCAAGCAAAAATACGTAAAGAAGATGATTACAACGAAAATAATTCAAATATTGTTTTGCCTATAATTTGGCCACAAAAAAATGAAGTTGTTAAACTTTATAATAAAGTTTTTACTCAAATAAACGATAAAACCTCTGCTATTCTTTTAACAGCTTTGTTTATTTTTGAATTAGAATTACTAAATAAACACAATTTGAATAATCTTATATTTTTTCATGAGTTATATGATTCTAAAAATCCTTTAGATAAATGGTTTGTTGCTATTGATATTGAATTAAAAAAATCACAGATTTTATCTACCTTATTGAAAAATAAACAAAAATATTTAGTTCATTGATTTTTAAAATTTTAAAAACTATTTTATTTTTAAATTTTTATCTGTATTTTTGTATATATTGAAGAAATAAACTAAACTGAAAATAGACAAAAATATTTAGTTTATGTTTATTAATTTAATTTTTTAAATCCCAAAATTATTTTTTATTTTTAAATTTTTTCTTTATTTATATCTTTCATTTACAAGAACTTTGTTTAGTTTTCTTTGTAATAAAAAAGATTTAATATAGTCTTTTTTAGGATCTTTTTCATCATAGTACTTCAAAAATATCATCATCAAATATATTTATTTTTAATTTCCAAAGATATTTTTTTTCTAATCTCGGTAAATGTTTTTCGCAACTGTGTTTTAATTGCCTTAAATTTATCATTTTTGAAACATTTATAGATAGTTGTTTGTTTTTTATGTCTTCTAAAAAATGATGTGTTAACCTGACTCTTTTCATTAATTCTTCAGGAGATTGTGGAAACATAAATCTTTGCTTTCTTAAGTCTATAGCATTTACCAATTCAATTGCTGTTATACAAATACCAAAATCAAATGCCTTCATAAACAAATCTAAAAAAAACTTTAGTTTAGCATATGAGTAAAATATAAAAAATTTACATAGTTAATAACTGTATCATGAAAAAATAAATTTTTTAAAAAATTAAAAAATTAAATATAAAATACTATAAAATGCAATATAGGCAGACCTTAGTGAAGTAAAAATTTTTGCTATTCATAATTGATAGTAATAATACAACATTTACAGAATTCATTAAAATAAAATAAACTATTTTTTAGGATGACAAAAATATTTACTTGTTATAATATAAAATAATCTCAAAACATTAAATAAAAATTTTACGGAAAGAAAAATGATTAGTTTGAAAAGAATTGGGAATATTTATAAAAAGAAACAATGCGGTCAAATTCAAAATTTGACAAAATCGGAAGATTTTGTTTTTGAGTCTACTTTTAAAAAATTAATAGAATATTACAATGAACTTAAACAGCAAAACCTTAAGCTTTTTCTTAAAAATCAAGAACTTGAGCTAAAAGTTGCTAGTTTAGAGCTAAAATTAGAAAGTTTAGGGCTTTCTCCTAATATAACCTTTAAGCAATGTGAAGATTTAAGGCCATATATTAAAAACATTTTAATTTGTTTAAAAAAAGAAAACAAAACATTTTAAAACATAGTATACTAATATAGTCTATTGGTGGTTTATTGTCTTAATAAAATTTTAAAAACTAAAATTAGTTTACAAATCAAAAGATTTAAAATCTATACGTTATAGATTTAAAAACGCTTTAATTTAAAAACATTTTTTTTAAAAAAAATCTATGTAGTAAATTAATTTATGCTAAACTTGGCTTTATGGTTTTTGTGTAAAATAAGACAGTTAAATGTTATTTCTGTTTATTAATTTATTTTTATTTTAAATGTTTAAAAATTAAACAAATAAGTTTAAGTTTTTTATTTTTTAAGAATTTTAAATGATTTTATTTAAAATTTTTAAATAAATGTTTTTTGTATATTATGGCAAATATTTAAAACAAAAAAACAAAATAAAACAAACAATAATTTTCAAGCAACCTATAAATTATTTATAAAAAATAATCATCTTTCTAATTATTTAGACTGTAAGTTGCGTTAATATATACAAAGACAAATGTTACAAAAATATAATTTTAAACAGATAGTTTTAAAAATATTTCTTTTTCTAATTATTTATACTATGGGCGGTGTTAATGCCAATATTTTTGCTGCGACAATTAAAACAGAATATCATAATAAAATAAAAGCTATTGAAAACGAAAAAAATAAGCAAAAGCAAAACCTTTTAAAAGCAGAAAATAAAGAAATTAAAAAAAATAAAAACATCAACAAAAAAAAATCTAAAGCTGCATCTAACTATACACATAATAATATTAAATATATTGTCTTTAATTATAAAGATGGAAATATTTTAGAAGAAAACGATATTAATATAATTTGGCCTGTCGCAAGCTTAACTAAATTAATGACTGCATATATATTTGTTAATAATATGCCTGATTTAAAAAATTGCACCACTAAAATTACTAGTGAAGATATTGATTTAATTAAAAAAACACGTACGAGATTAGCTATAAACAAACCATATTCATGTGAAAAACTTTTAGAAGTCATGCTAATTGCTTCTGACAATTACGCTGCTTCTGCTTTATCTCGTTCCATTCCAGATTGGAGTAAAGCTGATTTTATAAAAAAAATGAATAGTCAGGCAAAATCATGGGGATTAAGCAACACAATATTCGTTGATTCTTCTGGCCTTTCTCCTAAAAACCGTTCTAGTATAAAAGACTATAAGCAATTAACTATGCATATAGTTAAAAATAATAAAATTTCCAATATAACTTCAAAACGCCAAACTACTGCTGAAAATAAGCTAAATAAGAAAATTCTATTTAAAAATACTAATAAACTTATAAGTAAATATGGTTATGATGCTATACTTTCTAAGACTGGATATATTAAAGAATCTGGATATAATTTAGTACATTTTTCAAATTGCAGTAAATTTATCGGAATTATAGAATTTGGAGCAAAAAGCTCTGAGCAAAGAATGAATTTCGTAAAACAAAAATTATCAAAGTATGGATGTAATTAAGTAAAAAAATAGAATTGCATTTTATACACTATTATTTTGACTTTAATTAAGACATTTTATTAAAAGTGTACAATAATAGTTTTAAATTATAGATTTAGATGTAAATAAGTTATATCTATTTTGATAATTTTTAAAAAAATAGATGCTATTTTGGCGTTTTAGCAATTGTTTACTCAGTCAAAACCTATTCTTGGTTTTTTAAAGTTTTAACTTTTAAGTTTTTAAAATATATTACAAGTATTTGTGTGCTTTGTGTTGAAAAAAACAATGATTTTAAAACGCTCATTAAAAAAATAATAGACAAATTAAAAATTAAATCTTTAATAATAAAATTTAATAAGATAAATTAAATTAAATTAAATAAATTATAATTAAATTATAATAAAATCTACAAATTAAATTATTTAATTTGTTTATATATTTTTAGAAAATAACTTTTAA
>Ga0209721_1000503_pt1 | contig 35002 bp, 25 predicted proteins | sample TshhotsprinmetaG_FD_184139 | JGI IMG/M metagenome (GOLD analysis project Ga0209721, IMG submission 184139) | Hot spring microbial communities from South Africa to study Microbial Dark Matter (Phase II) - Tshipise hot spring metaG (SPAdes)... | ecosystem: Environmental > Aquatic > Thermal springs...
AGGCAGGGTCTGGCCTTTAGCGCCCCCTCATCCCCCTGGCCCCCTTCTCCCCCGCCGCGGCGGGGGAGAAGGGGGAAAAGAGGGGTTTCGGGGCGGGCGGCCTTCGGCCGCCCGCCCCGAAACCCCTGTAAGGGCAAGGCTTGTCCTTGCCCTTATCTCCCCGTGCGGCGAACGCCGCGACGGGCAGGGGGCAGGGGGAGGGGTGAAGGTGTCCTTGAGAAAGTGCACTGCTTTTGAACATGAGCCACACTGCTTGTCCGCGTCCATCCGCGTCCTATTTGGAAAACTGTCAGGTAGCCAGCTGCACGAACTCAGTAGTTGTTGACTTGACAAAATTAGCTTTTGTGGTATCCTTATCCTTTAATATCCCTTTCCCTTCGCATCCGATACTTCACTCATCCGGCCAAATCGTTCAATGGCCGGGGTCATAAGCAATTCAATCAACGGGGCGGGAATTGTCCGATGAGCCTCAGTTTATTGACCGCTGAGTTTCATGTTGAACGGGATGAGATCCGCTGCATCGCCTGCCAGGTCTGTGTGCGGCAATGCGCCAACGATGTGCATGTCTATGACCCCGATGATGACCGGGTGTATAGCGATGAGACGCGCTGCGTGGGCTGTCATCGCTGCGCGACGCTCTGCCCCACTCGCGCCCTTACTATCCGCTGCACCCCTCAGGAGTTCCGCGCCAATGCGAACTGGAGTCCCTCTATTATTACCAGCGTCTTCAAGCAGGCGGAAACCGGCGGTGTGCTCCTTACCGGCATGGGCTGCGATCAGCCCTATCCGATTTATTTTGACCATATCCTGCTCAATGCCGCGCAGGTGACCAATCCCTCTATTGACCCGTTGCGCGAGCCGATGGAACTGCGCACCTTTATCGGGCGCAAGCCGGAACAGGTGGGAGTGGTACAGGACCGGGATAATATGCGGCTGGAGACGCGGCTGGCACCACAACTGGTGCTGGAGACCCCTATTCTCTTCTCGGCGATGTCCTACGGCTCCATCAGTTACAATGCCTGTCTATCCCTTGCGCGCGCGGCGAAGGAGTGCGGGATTCTCTATAATACGGGTGAAGGCGGCTTGCATCCCACGTTATATGAATACGGTCCCTACACCATTGCCCAGGTGGCTTCCGGCCGTTTCGGCGTACACCGCGCATATCTGGAGACGGCTGCGGCGCTGGAGATAAAAATCGGCCAGGGGGCCAAGCCCGGGATCGGTGGTCACCTGCCGGGCGAAAAGGTCTCAGAAGACGTCTCCCGCACGCGCATGATCCCCCAGGGCACTGACGCCCTCTCCCCTGCGCCGCACCATGACATTTACTCCATAGAAGACCTGCGCCAGTTAATCTACGCGCTGAAAGAGGCCACGAACTACACCAAGCCGGTGGGTGTCAAGGTCGCGGCCGTGCATCATATTGCGCCCATTGCCAGCGGGATCGCCCGCGCTGGCGCTGACTATATCGCCATAGATGGTCTGCGCGGCGGCACCGGTGCCGCCCCCACCGTTATCCGCAACAACGTGGGCATCCCCATTGAAATGGCTATCGCTGCCGTGGACGAACGCCTGCGCCAGGAGGGCATTCGCAACCAGGTCTCCCTCATCGCCGCTGGCTCCATTCGCTCCAGCGCCGATGTAGTCAAGGCCATCGCCCTGGGAGCTGACGCGGTCTACATCGGCACGGCCGCTCTGGTCGCTATGGGCTGCCACCTGTGCCAGAAGTGCTATACGGGCAAATGTAACTGGGGTATCGCCACTCAGGACCCGTATTTAACCAAGCGGCTGAATCCCAACATCGGCGCCCGTCGGCTGGTCAATCTCCTTCGGGCCTGGTCGCTGGAGATCAAGGAGATGCTGGGCGGTATGGGCATCAACGCCATTGAGAGCCTGCGCGGCAATCGGGACCATCTGCGGGGTGTGGGATTGAACGAAGTGGAATTGAGAGTCCTGGGGATTAAGGCTGCAGGAGAGAGTTAAGAGACTTTTCCATTCGGGAAGCGACCATGAAGCGCATTATCGTCCACGAAGAATACTGCATCGGCTGCCGACTGTGTGAGATTTATTGCTTGACCCAACACTCCCAGTCCAGGAAAATCATCAAAGCCTTTAAGGAAGAGACCCCCCGGCCTCTGGCCCGGCTGGTGGTGGAGGAGGCCGGGCCGCTCTCTTTTGCGATGCCGTGCCGCCATTGCGAGGACGCCCCCTGCGTGGAAGCCTGTCTCACCGGCGCGATGCAGCGCGACGAGCGGACCGGGGCGGTGTTATGCAATGAAAAGCGTTGCGTTGGCTGCTGGACGTGTATCATGGTCTGCCCATTCGGAGCCATTTTGCGTAACGTTACCGGACGCAAGGTCGCCTCCAAGTGCGACCTGTGTTATGGGGAAGAAGTACCGGTCTGCGTCGCCCACTGCCCCAACGAGGCCCTAACATATGAAGAATAGGTAGAACCCACAAAGGGGCTGAAAAAAGGGACCTGGCGGGGCGGCGACACCGCCCCGCCAGTCTATATCCCCATCCCGGCAGAATTTGTGGGGAGGATGAGAGATGCGGTATGTCATTATCGGTAACTCCGCTGCCGCCGTAGGCGCTATAGAGGCCATCCGTCAGTATGACCCGGAGAACCCGATCACTGTTGTCGCCGACGAGCCATGGCATGTCTACTCGCGCCCCCTTATCTCTTACCTGCTGGGCGGAATGATAGATGAAAGCCAGATGGCCTATCGCCCGCGCGACTTCTACGCCCGCCATCGGGTGGAGACTATGCTGGGAGTCCAGGTGGTGCGGGTGAACCCGGCGGAACAGACGCTCACCCTGGCGGGCGGCGGAACCGTCTCCTACGACCGCCTGTTGATTGCCACGGGCGGGCGCCCATTCGTCCCCTCCGTCCCCGGCGTCTCCTTGAAGGGCGTGTTCACCTTCATCCGCTGGGAGGACGTGCGGGGTCTGGAGCAGGCAATAGAAAGATACGGCGCGCGTACCGCCCTGGTAGTGGGTGGCGGGCTGATCGGGCTCAAGACAGCCGAGGCCCTCATAGCCCGTTCGCTTCGGGTCACTATCGTGGAACTGGCTGACCGGATTCTGAGCACAACTTTTGATCGCACCGCATCCAAACTGGCCGAGACATTGCTGCGCCGTGCCGGCGTCGAAATCCGTCTCGGCCTGACCGTGAGCGAAATCATCGGACGAGAGGGGCGCGTGGACCATGCTGTGCTCCAGGATGGGGAACGGGTGGAATGCGACCTGGTGGTGCTGGCCATCGGCGTGCGGCCCAATGTGGATTTGATCCCGCCGGACTCTGGCATCCAGATCAACCGGGGAATTCTGGTGGACCAGCATATGCAGACGACAGTCCCTAACGTCTATGCTGCCGGAGATTGCGCCGAGGCCTACGATATGCTACTGGGGGTGAATCGCCCCATTGCCATCTGGCCCAATGCTTACCGGCAGGGATACATTGCCGGGTGTAACATGGCCGGAGTTCTCCGGGAATACGCGGGGGGGTTCCCCATGAACTCGGTGGAGGTGCACGGCGTGCCCACCATCTCGGTCGGCATCACCGACCCCCCGGATCGCGATTCCTACGAGGTGCTGGAGCGCTATGACCGCGAAAGGCCCATTTACAAGCGCCTGGTGCTGCGGGACAATCGCCTGGTGGGGGTCATCTGCATCGGCGATGTGGACCGGGCCGGTATTTACACAGGCCTGATCCGCGATCGGGTGGATGTCACCCCGTTTAAGGACCACCTGCTGACCGGCAAATTCGGCTTGATCTCGCTGCCGCGGGAGTACCGCAAGCATCTGGTGGTAGGGGAAGGGATAGAGGTGTAACCCCTCACTGCAGCGAAAGCAAAATCCAGCCAGATAAGGAGGGTAAATATGTGCGGACTCATCGGTATTATGGATACCAGCGGCCGGTGCTTCTCCGGGCACGATATCGTGGTTGGTATCTCCAATATGGAAGAACGCGGCAACGGGCTGGGCGCGGGGTTCGCCGTCTACGGCTGCTACCCCCAGTATGCAGATTGCTATGCCTTCCACGTGATGTACACCAGGCCCGACAGCCGCTCCCAGGTGGAAGCGTTCCTGCGCGAGCATTTCACCTGGGTCCATGCCGAAGAAGTGCCCCACCAGCCTGTGACCGACCTGCCCAACCCGCCGTTGATCTGGCGCTATTTTCTACAGTTGCCAGATTCGGCCCATCTTTCCTTCCAGACGAAGGGAAGGGTCCCCTTTGACGAAGCGGAATGCGTCGTGGATCGGGTGATGCGGGTCAATACGGCGGGGCTGGGTGCCTATATCTACTCCAGCGGCAAAGATGTGGGCGTTTTCAAAGGGGTGGGGCATCCCCAGCAAATCGCCGAATACTTCGGGCTGGAGGAATACAGCGGCTACCTGTGGACCGCCCACACGCGCTTCCCCACCAACACCCCCGGCTGGTGGGGCGGTGCCCATCCCTTCGGCCTGCTGAATTGGACAGTGGTACACAACGGCGAGATCTCCTCTTACGGCACGAACCGCCGCTACCTGGAGATGATGGGGTATCACTGCACCATGCAGACCGATACGGAAGTGATTGCCTATGCCGCCGATTTCCTGATGCGTCGCCAGGGGCTGCCGGTGGAGATAGCTGTCCGGGTGATGGCGGCGCCCCTGTGGGATGAGATCGCGCGGATGGATCCGGAGGAGCAAGCCCTGATGCGTGCCCTGCGGCAGGTGTACGGCCCCCTGCTGATCAACGGCCCCTTCACAGTGATTATCGCCCGTCAGGGGGAGATGATCGGCTTGACCGACCGTATCCGCCTGCGGCCGTTGACGGCAGCCATCCACGGCGACCGATTGTACCTGGCGTCGGAGGAGGCGCCGATCCGCCTGATCTGCCCGCAGCCGGAGCGGGTATGGACCCCGGTGGGGGGCGAACCCATCATAGGACGGCTGGGCGAATCCCCGCGGGAAGAGGCGGTATGGTGCGTGGAAAGCTCCCTCTATACCTGTGTCTCGTAGGAGGTACCTATGAGGGACGGGAGATGGGAGATTGACGCCAATGGTATGCACTACCGCGCCCTCAATGCTCGCCTGCGCGAGGCGGTGGAGAACGGCGCGGAGTGCATTGTCCTGCGCAACGTCTGCGGTCAGCGCTACATCGGCGCCAATCTGCATCGCCCCGTTGAGATTCACATTTACGGGACACCGGGTAACGACCTGGCGGCCTTTATGGACGGGCCTCGCATCATTGTCTACGGGAATGCCCAGGATGCCTGTGGCAACACAATGAACGGCGGTGAGGTGGTGATCCACGGACGCGCGGGCGATGTGACCGGTTACTCCATACGCGGGGGGAAAATCTTTGTGCGCGATGATGTGGGCTACCGCGTGGGGATTCACATCAAAGAGTACCAGGAACAACGGCCGTTCATCGTGATCGGCGGAACGGCCCAGCATTTCCTGGGCGAATATATGGCCGGGGGTGTGCTTGTCGTCCTCGGTCTGACCCTTCGCCCCGGGGAGTGCCACACCGCCACGTACATCGGCACCGGGATGCACGGTGGTGTCATCTACTTGCGTGGCAAGGTGGCGGATTATCAATTGGGGCGAGAGGTAGCTTCGGTGCCGCTGGAGGATGGGGATTGGGCCTTGCTGCGGCAACTGGTACAAGAATTCGCTGCCCACTTTAATCGGGACGCCGAAGAAATCCTGGCTGCGCCGTTCACCAAACTGGTACCCCTGTCTTCGCGTCCCTACGGACGGCTGTACGCATATTAGATTAGATTGACCATACCGGAGGCTGGAACCCTCCGGCTCAAAGATCAACTCTGCTGATGCAGGAAGCACCTATGAAACTCTGGGGTGGACGATTTGAGAAAACCACGGACCCTCATATGGAGGCCTTCAACGCCTCCATCGGGTTTGATCGGCGCCTCTGGTGGGCCGACATCCGGGGCAGCATCGCCTATGCGCGGGCACTGGAGCGGGCGGGGCTGCTCTCCCCCGACGAGCGAGACCGCCTGGTGGAGGGGCTGCAGGCCGTGGCGCAGGAGATGGAGACCGGTACCTTCGTCTTCCTTCCCAGCGACGAAGACATCCATACCGCCGTGGAACGGCGACTGCGGGAACGGGTCGGCGAAGCGGCGGATAAACTCCACACCGGCCGCAGCCGCAACGACCAGGTCGCCACCGACCTGCGGCTCTTCCTGATGGACCACATCCGCTCCCTGCGCGGCCACCTCACTGACCTGCAGCGGTCCATCGTGGAGCGGGCGGAGGAGCACCTGGATGTCCTGATGCCCGGTTATACCCACCTCCAGCGGGCTCAGCCGATCCGCTTCAGCCACTGGCTGATGAGTTTCTTCTGGGCATTCCAGCGGGACCGGGAGCGATTGGACGAACTGGAGCGACGGGTCGCTGTGCTCCCTCTGGGGTCGGGCGCGTTAGCGGGCCACTCTCTGGGAATTGACCGCACCTTCCTGGCAACCGAACTGGGCTTCCGCGCGGTCTGCGAGAACAGCATAGACGGCGTCACCGACCGGGACTTTGTCGCTGAATTCCTGTTCTGGGCAGCGCTCCTGCAGGTCCACCTCAGCCGTCTGGCGGAGGACCTGATCCTCTGGTCGTCGGCGGAGTTCGGTTTCGTGGAACTGGATGAGGCCTACGCCACCGGCTCCAGCCTGATGCCCCAGAAGCGCAACCCCGACTCTCTGGAACTGTTGCGAGGAAAAGCGGGGCGGCTGGTCGGCCATCTGACCGGTCTGCTGACCACGTTGAAGGGTCTGCCCACGGGGTACAATAAAGACCTGCAGGAGGACAAGGAGCCGCTCTTTGACGCGATAGACACATTGAGCCTGGCGCTTCCGGTAGCGGCAGGGGTCATCCGCACCCTCAAAATCCACCCGGAGCGGATGAGGCAGGCGCTGGACGACGGTCTTCTGGCAACCGACCTGGCCGATTATCTGGTGCGCCGAGGAGTTCCTTTCCGGCAGAGCCACCACCTGGTCGGGCAGGCGGTGCGGCGGGCCGAGACGCTGGGGGTCTCGCTGCGCGCGCTCCCGCTGGAGGAATATCAGGCCATCTCCCCCGCCTTCGGCCCCGACCTCTACGCCGTCTTTGACCCGTACCGCTCGGTGGAGACGCGGAACGCCGAGGGCGGCACTGCCCTGGAGGCCCTCCAGGCACAGATTGCGCGGGCACGGGTTGTGCTGGATGGGAGATGATCGGGCTTGCGCAGCAATTCGCTTACCCGCGCCGGGAGAAAACCAGCGGCCGCATCCCGTTGAGAATGACCAGCAGGGAGACGCCCACATCGGCGAAGACCGCCATCCAGAGGGTCGCCGCGCCCGCCACCGCCAGCACCAGGAACGCCCCCTTGGCTGCCAGCGAGAAAGCCACGTTCTGCCGGATGATGGCAACCACCCGGCGGCTCAGATGGATGACGTAGGGTAGCCCGCGCAAGTCGTCTCCCATCAGAGCCACATCGGCCGTCTCCAGGGCGATGTCGGAGCCGGCCGCGCCCATAGCAATGCCCACGCTGGCCCGCGCCAGCGCCGGGGCGTCGTTGACCCCATCCCCCACCATGACGACCGTCCCGTGGCGAGTCAGCAATTCCCCGATCGCCTCCACCTTCTGCTGGGGCAAGAGCCCCGCCCGCACCTCGTCCACCCCGGCATCCCGCGCAATACGCTCCGCCACCGCCGGGCTGTCGCCGGTGAGCATCACCGTATGGCGGACCTCTAAGGTTTTCAGGGCCGCCACCACATCCGCCGCCTCCGGCCGCACTGCATCCGCCACCACTCCATAGGCACGGTTGGCGCAGCAGACGTCCTCCACCATCACCGCGGTCCGCCCGCGGGCGGAAACGGCCTCCACCTGCTGACAGAAAGCATCTTCATCCGCCCGAGTGCCGTGGACGTAGGCGTGACTGCCGACCTTGACCACGTGACCGGCGACCCGTCCCTGTATCCCGCGGCCCGGCTCGCTCTCCACTGCCTCCGCCGGGCCGTACCGTTCGGCGACGCCCAACTCCCGGGCTGCCTGCACCACCGCCCGGGCCAGTGGGTGCTCCGACCGGGACTCTACCGCTGCCGCCTTCGCCAGCAGGTCCAGACAATCCGCACACTCCTGCGGGCTGCGGTCGGCAACGTGGTTCCCACACTGACCGCCCACCAGTTGGGGCTGTCCCCGCGTGAGCGTGCCCGTCTTATCAAAGGCAACGGCGCGCACCCGGGCCAGTTGCTCCAGATGGATGCCGCCCTTCACCAGGATGCCGGCGCGGGCGGCGGCGGTCAGCCCGCTGACCACCGCCACCGGCGTGGAGATGACCAGCGCGCAGGGGCAGGCGATCACCAGCAGCACCAGAGCGCGGTAGAGCCACGCCAGGAACGGCCCCACCCCCAGCAGCGGTGGAACGGTCGCCACCAGCAACGCCCCGATCACCACCGCGGGGGTGTACACGGCGGCAAACCGGTCCACCAGCCGCTGGCTGGGCGCCCGTTGCTCCTGCGCCTCCTCCACCAGATGGACCATCCGCGCCAGCGTACTATCCGACGCCGGACGCGTGACCTCCACCGTCAGCGCGCCGGGGCCGTTGATCGTCCCGGCAAAGACCTCATCCCCCGGCCCCTTCTCCACCGGCAACCCTTCACCCGTGATGGAGGCCTGATCTACGGCCGACCGTCCCTCCACAATCTGCCCGTCGGCCGGGATGCGCTCGCCGGGGCGGATCAGAATCCGGTCCCCCACCGCCAGCGCCTCCACCGGCACCCGCTCCTCCCCATCGGCCGTCAGACGGGTCGCCTCCAGAGGGCGCAGCGCCATCAGAGAGCGGACGGCGTTTCGGGCGCGGTCCATCGTCAGCGCCTCCAACAGTTCCCCCACGGAGAAGAGAAAGACCACCACCCCGCCCTCGGCATATTCGCCGATGGCGATCGCGCCCAGCACGGCGACGGTCATCAGGACATTCATATCGGGGCGGCGGGTCGCGCGGAGCGCCACCCACCCGGCCCGGGCGACGGGCCATCCACCGACCAGCGCCGCCACGATGAGCATACCATCCCGCAGATACGCCGGGCCTCCCATCAGATGGACTACCAGCGCCAGCATGAGCAGCGCTCCCGCCAGCGCGGTGGGCAGGAGGCGGGACCGATGGCGAAGCAGGCCCCGCCATCCCGCCTCTTCGGCGGCAGTGGTCGGGGGCGCAACCTCGTACCCCATCCTCCGGGCCAGGTCCTGCACCTGGGGGATCACCCGGTCCCCGTCCTCGGCGACCAGGCGCATCCGTCCGGTGGCGAAGGAGACCTCGGCATGTGCCACACCGGGCAGGCGCGCTGCGGCCTCCTCCAGACGGAGCGCACACTCAGCGCAATCCAGCCCCTCCACCCGCAGCAGAAAGGTCTTCTTATCCTGCGAACTCATCCGTATTTCTCCAGCACGTGTTCTCGCGCAACGGCAAACAGGTCGCGCACATGGTTATCGTCCAGGGCGTAGAGGGCGCGCTTGCCCTCCCGCCTGCGCCGTACCAGATGCATCCGGCGGAGCAGGCGCAACTGATGGGAGATCGCCGATGGCGTCATCTCCAGGCGCGCTGCCAGTGCACCGACGCACAGTTCCTCTTCCGAGAGGGCCGCCAGGATGCGCACGCGCGTCGGGTCGGCCAGAGCCCGGAACGTCCGGGCCATAGAGCGGGCGAGAGAACCGTCCACCACGCACCTCCGGATCGCTCCATCCCGCAGGGAACGACCCACATTTGAATAAGTGTTCAATTGAATAACTGCTCAAATTATACCACAAGGAAACGCAAACGTCAAAAACGCGGCGTTCTCGGGCTTGTGCAGCAATTCGCCCCGCCTGGGAAAAGGGTGGGGTGTGGGGTTTGTGGGGGCGGCTCCGCCGCCCCCACAAACCCCCCTTTCCCTCTTTTCACGGGCGCGCCGTTCCCTCAAAACGATTTACTGCACAAGCCCGTTCTTTTGGCGGTCACTCCGATAGGTAGTTTCATTTGCCCCTCCCCCTTACCCCCTCCCCATGGAGGGCGGACGGACCGTCCGCCCCTACAACGTGACTACCCGTTCTTTTCTATGGGCTCAATTTTTATCCCATCTTTACCTTTTCTTCACCTATCCCATACGAGTCCCTGCTAATATAACACATTGGAGAGACAAAAGGGGGGTGAAGAATGAACGAAAAGGTCCTGATCATTGATGATGATCCCGGGTTACTCACCCTTTTGCGGATGGGGCTGGAACGAGAAGGGTACGAGGTCATTACCGCCCTGGGAGGGCAGGAAGGACTGCGACAGGCCTACGAGAACCGCCCCGACGTGATTCTCCTGGATATCCTCATGCCGGGGATGGACGGCTGGGAGGTCTGTCAGCGGCTGCGGTACATCTGCGATACACCGATCCTTATCCTGACCGCGGTAGATGAGCGGGACGGGGTCATCCGAGGGCTCTCCATTGGCGCTGACGACTACGTTATGAAGCCCTGCACCTTTGAGGAACTGAAAGCCCGTATCCGCGCTTTGTTACGTCGGGCCGCGGGGACATCCGGCAAGGTGCGCCAGAATGTCTACGACGACGGGAATCTGTACATAGATTTCTCCGAGGGGACGGTCACCCGAAATGGGGAACCGGTCCCTCTCACCCCAACCGAATCCCGTCTGTTGCTCTACCTTGCCAGTCACGAGGGACGGGTTATCCCCCACAAAGAGTTGCTGGCCTGCGTTTGGGGGCCCGCCTACGCCGACGAGACGGGATACCTGAGTGTCTACATCCGATACCTGCGGCAGAAAATTGAGGATGATCCCGCCAATCCTCGGTACATCCGCACCCGCTGGCGAGTAGGGTACTACTTTGTCGCAAACGGTGGCGCATCGGGGGGACAACGAGATGAATGAACAGATCCTGCAACGCTATATCCGGCTGATCGGGCGATGGTGGTGGTTGCTCGTGGTGAGCACGCTGGTCCCGATGCTGGTCAGTTACCAGTTGACCGCCCGGCAGCCCCCCCTGTACCAGGCCCGGGCGACGCTGATGGTGGGCACCAGCCTGCAAACCCTCAATCCCGACCCGTGGCAAATGAACCTGAGCACCACCCTGGCTGGCGCATATGCCGAACTGGCGAAACAACGGCCAGTGCTGGAGGCAGTCATTGAGCGGTTGGGCCTGCCCCGCACGCCGGAGCAACTGGCCGTTCAAATAGAGACCCGCATTTATTCCGGGGCACAACTTCTGGAGATTCGGGTGGTGGACACGGACCCGCGGGCGGCCGCGCTGATCGCCAACACCCTGGCCGACGAATTGATCCGCCGTAGTCCTGCTTCTGGTGCCAGCGACCCGGAACAACAGACGTTCATCCGCAACCAGATGGCCAGTTTGCGCGCCAAGATAGAGGAAGTAGACCAGGAGATTGACCGTTTAACCGCTCAGATGGCTACTCTAACCTCCGCGGCCGAGATCAAGGAAATCCAGGACCGGATCGCGGCTCTGGAAACGGTGAAGACCACCTACCAGGCCCGTTACGCCGATTTTTTGCAGGTCTACAACCCGGAGTCACCGAACCTGCTCTCATTGTTTGATTCGGCGTCGCAACCCTCTACCCCTCTCCCCCGCAAGACCTGGCTCATCATCGCCGTGGCCGGGGTTGCTGGCCTGGGGCTGGCCATCGCGGCGCTGATTCTGATGGATTATCTGGACACTTCCATCCGGTGGGAAAACGACACCGTCCAGGCCAGCCTGGGCCTGCCCATCCTGGGAGCCATCCCCCAAATCACTCAGCGGCAGCGGAACGGAGGCCCGGTTCACCACGCCAGTATTCCCATCCTATCGGAGAGCGTCCACGGTATCCAGACGCAGATTTTCTTCGCCCACCCCAACCGGGCTCCCCGAACGCTTCTGGTCACCAGCCCGGGCGCACAGGAGGGAAAGAGCTTCGTCTTGGCCCATCTGGCGATGGCGCTGACCGAGGCCGGGTACCGCGTGATCGTGGCGGATGTGGACCTGCGCCGACCGTCTCTGCACGAGTTCTTTGAGCAGCCCAACGTGGTAGGGATGGCCGACCTGTTGAACGGTTCGCAGGAAGACCTGCAACCCTCCATTGCACTTCGGTCCACAGGGATAGAACGTCTGTGGCTTCTTCCCGCCGGGCGGACCTCGGTGGAACCGGCGCTGCTGGTCAGTTCCCGGCGTTTCCGGACCATGCTGGACGAACTCAAGCGCTATGCCGATGTCATCCTGCTGGACAGCCCTCCGGTATTGGGCCCGCCCGAGGCTGCCCTGATGGCCAGTATGGCCGACGCCACTCTTCTGGTCGTGGACGACGGCATCACCAGCCACACCGCCGCCCGCAAGGCACGGGACCGGCTGATGGGGCAGGAGGGAGTCAACCTGTTGGGAGTGGTCTTCAATCGGGTCCAATCCTCTTCCTACGGTTATAGTTACGGTTACGCTTATTACGGCAAAGATAAGAAACGCCCCCGCCATCGGAAGGAGCGGAAGTTCCTCACGATGGCCGAAGCGGCAGACCGCCTGGGGGTCAGCAAAGAGACAGTCCGCCACTGGTGCCAGACAGGGAAACTGCCTGCCAGGCGGGTGGGGTTCTGGTGGCGCATCCGCCCGGAAGATGTGGAGCAACTGATTGCCCAATCACTGGCTACCCAGATGGCTGCCAGAGCACAAGAGACCATTCCCGTATGAAGCGCATATCCGCTGTCGTTGCCAGAAATTCGCTGTTCAGCCTGACCGGTCAGGTCACGGTCAAAGTTTTATCCGTGGCCTTCTCTATATTTATCGTCCGCCGTCTGGGGGATGCCAGTTACGGCCTCTACGCCACCGCGCTGGCCTACGTGGGGATATTCGCCATCCTCTCCGACCTGGGGCTGGCCCCCTATATCGTGCGTGAGGTCGCCAAGAGGCCCGAACGGGCACCGATGCTGTTCGCCAACGGGGTTCTCCTGCGCCTGATCCTTTCGACCGGCACACTGGCTGTCATCGTCGGGTCGGCACTGGCGCTGAAGCGGTTGCCGGAACTGGTCCTGGGCGCGGCTATCGGGGGTTGTGGGCTGTTCCTCTACGCGGTGAGAGGCCCGATAGAGAGTTTCCTGATCGCCCGCGAACGGCTGGACCTCCTATCGGCGATGAACGTCCTGAACCAGATGGGATTCGTCGTATTAGGGACTCTGGTCCTCTTCGGCGGGCTGGGATTCATCGGACTGCTGGTCGTTTCGCTGGTCAGCCTGGGCATATCTACGGCCATCGGGTGGCGGTTCCTTCGCAGCACAAGCGGAGTGTCCTGGCACCCGCAACCACAACTGTGGCCCGCGCTGCTAAAGGCCGCGCTCCCCTTCGGCGTTATCGGCTTTTCCCTGGGCCTCTCGTACAAAGTGGATACGGTCCTCCTCCAGTACTTCCACGGCGACGCGGTCACCGGATGGTATAGCGCCGCCTATAACCTGATCTTTTTGCTGACGATGGTCTCCAACTCCGTCAATCTGGCCCTATACCCGGCCCTGTGCCGCCAGCATTCGGTCAACCCGCAGGGGATGCCCACCCTCTACACGCAGGCGCTGAAATACCTGCTCCTCATCGCCCTTCCGGTCGCGGCGGGGGCGACGGTCCTGGCCGAACCGCTGGTGCACCTGCTCTACACCGACCAGTTTGCGGCGTCGGCCCTTGCTCTGCGCATCCTGATCTGGGTGCTGCCGCTGATGTTCCTGACGGAAATGCTGGGAAACATCACCGTGATCCACGACCAGGAGAAAAAAGTAGCCCGGGCGCTCCTCGTCAGTACAGCGTTCAACGTGAGCCTCAACCTGGTCTTTATTCCCCGCTGGGGGTTCCTGGCTGCCTCGGTTATCACCGTCCTCACCGAAATGATTCTGGCCGGCCAGTACCTCTGGCTTCTGCGTCGGGAACTGGCCTCTGTTGATACAGTGACCGTTCTGGTAAAGCCCGGTATCGCGGCGGGGCTGATGGGGGCCGTCGTGTTCCTGGCCCGCGGGGCCAACTTTTTCCTCGTCGTCGCGCTGGGAGCAGCGGTCTACCTGATCCTGCTGGCGGCGTTCGGCTCGCTGGGCCGCCAGGAAATTCTCCTGCTGGGCGACCTGGTGCGCCAGCGCGCGAAAACACAGGAGGTCTCCTGATGCACATCGTCCTGCCCGTCCACCATTTCCCGCCCCGGTATGTGGCTGGAGCGGAATTGTATACCTACCGTCTGGCCCGCCATCTCCAGCAACTGGGCCATCGGGTGGATGTGATATGCGTGGAATCCGTTTCCGAGGGCACACTGGAGCCCCAATGCGTCTCCGAAGAATACGAAGGGATTCCCGTCCATCGGCTCCTCTTCAACCTGGCCCTGGCCCCCGACCCGCGGCGCTGGGAATTCTGGAACCCTCAACTGGGAGAGTGGTTCGGCCGTTTCCTGGAGGAACACCGCCCCGACCTGGTCCATCTTCAGGGCGGCTATCTGCTGACTGGCAGCGTGGCCAGGGCGGCACAGGCGGCGGGGCTCCCCGTCATTCTGACCCTGCACGACTTCTGGTTTCTCTGCCCGCGCATCCACCTGCAGCGGCCCGACGGCACGCTCTGCGAAGTGCCAGACGACCCCGCCGAGTGTGCCTGGTGCCTGCTGACCGAAAAGCGCCGCTACCGGCTACCCGATCGGGTGTCCCGCGGCCTGGTGGGAAGACTGGCCCAGAACTTGCTGCGGCCTTCTATTCCGGGCCACCTCACTGGATGGTCGGCGCGGGTGGAAACGATGCACGAACGGCGGCAGCGGTTGGCAGAGGTCCTGCACGCGATGGACTTGCTGATCGTCCCCTCCCGTTTCCTGGAGCGCATATTTATCCAGCGGGGCGGTGTAGTGCCGGACCTGCTCTATTATTCCCGCTATGGTCTGGATGATATGTGGGCCCAACCTCCCGCCCGATTGGACTCCCCGAACGGTCGCTTGCGCATCGGGTACATCGGCCAGATCGCCCCCCACAAAGGCGTACATGTCCTGCTAAAGGCGGTCCGTCAACTGGAAAATGCAGATGGACCCTGGGAACTGCGTATCTATGGGGATACCACCCGGTTCCCTCAGTATGCCCAACATCTCCGACGGTTGGCGGGCGGACATCCCCACATTCGGTTTGAGGGACAGGTGGAAAACCGACATATTCCCGCCGTCCTGGCCGATCTGGACGTGCTGGTGGTGCCTTCCCTCTGGTACGAGAACGCGCCGCTCACCATCCTGGAGGCCCACGCAGCGGGAGTGCCGGTCATCGCATCAGACCTGGGGGGGATGGCCGAAATGGTCCGGGATCCACAGGACGGTCTTCGTTTTCGCCCCGGCGATGACCGGGACCTGGCCCGCCAAATCCGGCAGTTCCTGGACGAACCTGACTTCTTCACTCGCTTGCGGCGGGGAATTCGCCCGGAGCGCCTGATCCGCGACGAGGTGGCGGAACTCCTGACCGTCTATCGGCAAATTCTGGAGGGAAGATGAGAATGGCCGCGACGCAGAACGGAATTTTTTCGGACACGGGCACCGGGGACACCCTGAGGTTGCGTTATTACTGGCACCGCTTCTGGGAGTTCGGGGGCGATTTCCGGAAGTGGATTCTGCCGATGATCCTGCGCGGCATCCTGAGAAAACACCAGTTTGATTCGCCCCACATCGTCGCCCTGGGACGGGATGTGCAAATTGTCCACCGGGGAGGACGACTGATCACCGGCAGCGGCGTCCGCATCGCTCACCACTGCTCCCTGGACGTCGGGAAGAACGGCCTGCTCTCCATCGGCTCGCGGACGATCATCGGCCCCTACACCCGCATTATGGCCGCCACCCAGGTTCGGATCGGCGACCGCTGCATGATTAGCTGGAATTGCAGCATCTTTGACTCCATCGGCCACCGCCTGTGGCTGGAAGAGACCGGAGAAGCCGAGATTGAAGCGCCGATCACGATTGGCGACGATGTCTGGATCGGCCCGTACTCCATTGTTATGAAGGGCGTGACCATTGGGAACAACTCGGTGATCGGCGCCGGGTCGGTGGTACGACGGGATGTGCCGCCCAACACGCTGGTCTACGGGAATCCGGCCCGCCCGGCGGGCAGAGTCGTGCGTTGGGAGCGATAAGTGTATGAGAAACGCAGTACCCACTATCTTGCTATCTGCTCTGGTCCTTCTATTCCTGGCCCTGCTGGTGGCGCTGGGACTCTCGCTGCGCGGCCAGGGGCTACGGATGGCCCTGATTCACCGCGTCCAGGCGATCCTGCACCGGAAGGACGCAGTACGCAAACGTAACCGCTCACCGCAGAGTCGCAGAGGACGCAGAGAAATTCTTTCTTGCCGACCGTTTTTCAAGATAACAAATAAAAAGGTAACAAGCCGATGTCCTGCTGCAATTGGCCCTCTGTCGCCATCATCGTCCTCAACTGGAACGGGCGGGAAGATACACTGGCCTGCCTGGATAGCCTGGCGCGCCTGGAATATCCGTCCTCCCACATCATCGTGGTGGACAACGGCTCCACCGACGGTTCGCCGGAGGCGATCCGGCGGGCATTCCCGCAGGCCGAAGTGCTGGAAACGGGGAGGAACCTGGGTTACGCCGGGGGCAACAATTGGGGACTGAAAGTCGCCCTGGCCCGGCCATTCCCGTACATCCTGCTCCTGAACAACGACACCCTGGTCGCCCCCGACTTCCTGACACATCTGGTCAACGCCGCCGCGGACCGGACCGTCGGCATCGCCGGACCGACCATCTACTACGCCGACTGGCCGGAGGTCATCTGGACAGCCGGGGGGGCCATTGACTGGCGCCGGGGGGATACGCACATGGTCGGGCTGGACCAACCCGACCAGGGACAGTTCGGTTCTGTTCCCAGAGAGGTGGATTTCGTCAGCGGGTGCGCGATGCTGATACGGCGGGACGTGCTGGAGTGCGTTGGGCTGCTGGATGAGCGATTTTTCCTCTATTACGAAGAGGTGGAGTGGTGCGTGCGGGCCCGGCGGGCAGGGTTTCGCATCCTGCACGTTCCGCAGGCGAAGGTCTGGCATCGGATTGCCCCGCAGGCGCAGGCGGAATCGCCCGCCATCCACTACTACATGACGCGCAACCGGCTGCTGTTCCTGGCACTGACCGGGGCCAGCGGGCGGGCCTGGCTCGCCACTGCCGCCGACTACGTCCGCACGCTCCTCTCCTGGAGTTTGCGCCCACGCTGGCGACATAAAGGGCAGCAACGCCGGGCAATGGCTCGCGCCATCGCCGACGCCTGGCGGGGACACTGGGGGCCATTACAGGCGGAGGCGGGCCGATGAGAATCCTCTGCCTGAGCGGATGGTTTCCCTACCCGCCGGATGTCGGTGCACGGGCCCGGCTCTTTTCCCTGCTCCGGGAAATCGGCAGGGCCCATGCGGTGGACCTGCTCTGCTTTTTTCATGCCGACGAGACCGTTTCCGAAAGTGCGCTGCCTTCGGGCGTCTCGCTGCTGGGGGCATTACCTGCCCCCACGGAGCGCCGTTCCCGACCGTCGCTGGGGACATTGCTCTCCCCCTACCCGCGCGCGATCGCGGAGCAGTACACCCCGGAAATGGCCGCTCGGCTGGAATCTGCCCTGACCGATGGACATTACAACCTGGTCCTGGCTTGCGAGAACGGGCCAGGGGTAACCATCGCCCCTTATCTGTTCCAGGCCCGTAACGTCGCGCGGGTGGTGGAAGACCTGGAAGTCTCTATGATCCGGGCAAAGATGCAGGCTGCCCGCTCCCCGTTGGCCCGGTTCCGTTACCGCCAGACCTGGCGGAAGCAGCGCCGATACACGCGGGAACTCCTGGGCCGGGTTCAAGGATGCACAGTCGCATCGGAAACGGAACGGCGCGCTCTGACCGACATCGCCCCCAACAGTCCGCCGATCGCCGTAGTGCCCAACGGCCTGGACCCGGAGCGGTATTCGGGGGGCTTCGGGCCGGAGGAGCCTGATACCATCGTCTTCCCCGGCGCGCTGACCTACGAGGCCAACCGGGAGGCGATGCGCTTCTTCCTGCGGGAGGTCTTCCCGTACATCCGCCAGGCCCGCCCCGCAGCGACTCTCTACATCACCGGCCGCACCGACGGGGTGGATCTGCGCTCTCTCCCCCTGGGGGATGGGGTTATCCTGACCGGCTATCTGCCGGATGTGCGCCCCCGGATCGCCCGCAGCGCCATCTGCGTGGCCCCGCTGACGCTGGGCGGAGGCACCCGCATCAAGATTCTGGAGGCGATGGCCTTGGGCACACCGGTGGTGGCGACCTCCAAAGGGGCCGAAGGGCTGGAGGTGACGCCGGGGCGGGACATCCTTATCGCCGACGACCCCGCCCAATTCGCCGCTGCGGTGGTGCGACTCCTGAGCGACGACGCCCTGCGGAGCGAAATTTCCGCCCGCGCCCGTCAGACCGTCCGTCGGTACAATTGGCAGAGCATCGGGGCACAGTTGGTATCTTTTCTGGAAGAGATTGCCGAGAGAGAACGATGAGTTTCTGGACAATGAGGTTCCCCCGCTGGGTGGGGAAATCCTACAAGGTCCTGATTGTCGGCGGAGTGCTGGCCGCCGGACTGATGATGGGCTACTTGACTGTGCGCCTGCAACCCGCCTACATCCTGGCTGCGGTCGCGATGCTGCCCGCCCTTCTCATCGCCCTGCGCTGGCCGGAGTCCGGCGTCCTGGCCCTTCTGCTGACGGCGGCCTTTGTGCGGGTGACCCTGCCCACCGGCACACAGAGCCGGATTGTCGCCAGTTTGGTGCTGACAGCCCTGCTCGTCCTTCTCTGGCTGGGGCGTGCGCTGATGGAAAAACGCCCCCTTCTGAAACCATCCTCCGTCAACCGTCCGCTGATGGCAATTCTTGTGGTCAGCGTCCTCTCATACATCTGGGGCCTCATATTTCGCGACCCCCTCGTCACCCCCTGGCGCACCTGGCCAATTGTCCAGATCGCTGCGCTGGCAGTGATGCTCCTCCTGCCCGGCGCGCTGATCCTGACCGCCAATACGGTCCCCGATCTGCGCTGGATGAAGGTTCTCTGGTGGACGATGATCGGCATCGGCGCAGGAGCGATGCTGGCAAAATGGGCCAGAGCGGACGTCCGCTGGATCAACACCGGCGGTCTCTTTTCTCTCTGGCTCGTCTCTCTTCTGTACGGCCAGATTCTGTTCAACCAGAAACTCCCCACCCCGCTTCGGTTGGGCTTTGTCGGCCTCCTGGCCCTCTGGTTGTATGACCGGATGATCCTCAATACTCACTGGCTGGCCGGATGGGTGCCTCCGATGCTGGCTATCGGTGTCCTGACTTTCCTGAAGTCCAGGCGGGGCTTTCTGGTATTTCTTATCCCGGCCATCACCTTTCTGGTAGCATATCGGGGAGATTACATTCAGGCCATTATCTCCGGGGAGGCGACGGAGAGCGGCATCACTCGCCTGGCGGCCTGGGCCGTCAACTGGCGGGTGACCGGCCGCCACTTTCTCTTCGGTACCGGCCCAGCCGGGTATGCGGTGTACTACGTCTCGTATTTTCCCAGCGAGGCAATGGCCACCCACTCCAACTACATTGACATTCTCTCCCAACTGGGCATCGTCGGCCTGGCCTGCTATCTCTGGTTTCTGGGGACGAGTTTGGTGACCGGGTGGCGATTGCAACGGGCCCTCCGGGGCGAAAATGGTTTCGCCGAAGGGCTGGCGGCGGGGACGCTGGGAGGAACCTGCGGCGTCATCCTGGCGATGGCGCTGGGAGATTGGCTGATCCCCTTCGTTTATACTCAGACTATCGCCGGTTTTGACTACGCCGTGTATTCGTGGGTCTGGATGGGAGCGATGGTCAGCCTGGCGAGAGCGGTTTTACAGCAAGCGACCGAAGGCCGCCTACAGTAGAAAAAGTGGCAAGGAGATAGCAGTGAAGGCTGAAAGATCAGGTCTATACTTGCGCTAAATCTGAAAAGGAGCATATGAGAGAACCAGCACGCATTCACCCAACGGCAGATGTCTCCCCAGAGGCCCAGATCGGCGAGGGCACCCGTATCTGGCACCAGGCCCAGGTTCGGGAAGGTGCTCATATCGGGCGCCATTGTGTAATCGGCAAGGGGGTGTACATTGACTTCGGCGTTCGGATCGGCAACAAGGTGAAGATTCAGAACTACGTTTCCGTCTATCACGGGGTCACCATTCAGGACGGTGTGTTCATCGGCCCTTATGTTTGTTTTACCAACGACCGGCGGCCGCGCGCGGTCAACCCGGACGGTTCCCTGAAAGGAAGCGATGACTGGGTCCTGAGCGAAACGCTGGTGATGGAGGGCGCTTCTATCGGTGCCCATTCCGTGATCGTCTGCGGCACAACGGTCGGGCGGTGGGCTATGGTGGGCGCGGGATCGGTAGTGACCCGAGATGTGCCCGACTACGGCCTGGTCTGGGGAAACCCGGCCCGACTCAGGGGATTTGTCTGCCCCTGCGGCGAACGACTCCACTCAACGGGCCCATGCGAAGGCGACATGGTGCAGATGGTATGCCCCCAATGTGGGACAGAGGTCGCCATTCCGACGGGAATTTTTCGCCCCCTGGAGGTGGGCCGATGATTCCCATAGCAAAACCCCTGATCGGCGAGGAGGAGAAACGGGCCGTCCTGGAGGTCCTGGAATCCGGAATGCTGGCCCAGGGGCCAAGGGTACAGACTTTTGAAGAAGCATTTGCCCCTTATTGTGGGGTGAAATACGCTATCGCCACTTCATCCGGGACCACCGCGCTGCATATCACCCTGCTGGCCCACGGGATTGGGCCTGGGGATGAAGTGATTACGACCCCCTTCACCTTCATCGCTTCCGCCAACTCCATCCTGTACGTCGGGGCCCGACCCATCTTCGTGGACATTGACTATGCTACGTTTAATATCCGTCCTGACCAGATAGAAGCAGCGATTACTCCGCGCACCCGGGCCATTATGCCTGTGCACCTCTTTGGGCTTCCTGCGGATATGCAACCGATTATGGAGATCGCCGAACGATACGGGCTGATCGTGATTGAGGACGCCTGTCAGGCGCATGGGGCGGAGTATAACGGAAAACGGGTGGGGAGTTTCGGCACCGGATGCTTCTCTTTTTACCCCACGAAGAACATCACCTCTGGCGAGGGAGGGATGATTACCACCAACGATGAGTACATCGCCGAAAAATGCCGGACAATCCGGCAACATGGGATGCGGAGAAGGTACTACCACGACGAGTTGGGGTTCAACTTCCGAATGACCGATGTGCACGCTGCCATCGGACTCTCTCAACTGGCGAAACTGGAGCAATTCAACGCGAGGCGAATCGCCAATGCCCGATATCTGAGCGAGCATCTGAAAGGAGTGGTAACACCGATCGTCCCAGAAGGCCGGCGACATGTCTTTCATCAATATACAATCCGAATTCCAGACGGACGCCGGGATATGGTGATGGAAGCATTAAAAGAACGGGGCATCGGGACGGCGGTGTTCTATCCCGTACCCACCCATCAACAGAAATTCTACCGCGACCTGGGCTATGATCAGACGCTGCCTGAGGCCGAAAAGGCCGCGCAGGAGGTTTTATCGCTGCCCGTCCACCCAGGATTGAGTTCCACCGACCTGAAAATGATTGTTGAAGCGATCAACGAGGTGTGTGCAAGAGTGTGAAATGGGAAATTTCCCCTCTTTTTCCCACTTTTCCCCTGTCCGTTAGAAAGTGTTGAAAAGCGGCGAGGCGCAAGGTAGCGAAGGCGTACCTTGCTCTTCGTTAGTGCTTTAACTCCCCCTCGTTTTCTGACTTCTTGTCATCGGGGAATGGGAAAGAAAATTGAGTGGCCCATATTCAAGTAGTGCGCTTGTAACTGTTCAGCGTGTTTGGCTGATGAATTGATGCCGCTTCACCCCCCAACAGGGCGCGTATACTCCTCCCCGCTGGGCTGCGACCGCAGGGGGATTTTTGTATAGGTTTTGGCGCTGGCGGCCTTCAGCCGCCAGCGCCAAAACCTATAATTTTTTCTCCACTCCCGCAAGCGGGGGAAGGGGACCGGGGAGCCGGGAGCAAGAAATTTCCCCCGGCTGGGTAGTTACTATGAATCAATTCTAACAGAATTCCAGTTTTTCATTAACCGACCCTTGACTGGAGCGCGTTAGAATACTATAGAAAGCCCCCGGCAGGTAGGGGCTTCCATCTCGGTGAACCGGGCAGCAAGTTTAAGTTAGAGGAGGATGTCCAATGCGTCAAGTAAAAGTCGGTGTGATCGGTGTCGGCAGAATGGGGCAGCGCCATTGTCGGGTCTATTCCTTTCTGCGCCAGGCCCAACTGGTGGGCGTCTGCGATTCCGCACCAGATTCGGGACGCGCGCTGGCTCAGGAATACGGGGTCTCCTATTATGAGGATACAGAAGACCTGCTGAAACGGGTGGATGCGGTCAGTCTGGCAACGCCCACACCGTCCCACTTCAGCCTGGCGATGCGCTGCCTGGAGCACGGCGTCCACGTCCTGATTGAAAAACCAATGACGGAGACGCTGGAACAAGCAGAAACGCTGACCCAGATTGCCGAGGCCAGTGGTCTGGTCGTCCAGGTGGGGCACATTGAGCGCTTCAACCCTGCCTACATAGAACTGAAGCACGTGTTGGAGGATTTAACGATATTAGCTGCCCATTTCCGCCGTCTCAGTCCTTACGTCGGTAGCAACACGGATGTGGATGTGGTCCTGGACCTGATGACCCACGACATTGACCTGGCGTTGGACCTGATGGGGCAGGAGCCCTTGTCGGTGGATGCCTTCGGATTGACCGCATTCAGCGGCGACGTGGACCACGCGCTGGCCTGCCTGAGTTTCGAATCCGGCCCCCTTCTAACTCTCATTGCATCCCGCACCACGGAGCAGAAGGTCAGGTCCGTAGAAGTCACCGCCTTAGAGGCCTATGTGGAGGCCGACCTGCTGGACAAGCAGGTTTCCATCCACCGACGAACGATCGGAGAGTACCTGAACCACAACCATCGGGGAGTCAAGTACCGGCAGGAAAGCCTCGTAGAGCGGATTTACGTACCCACCTTAGAGCCACTCTTTCTGGAACTGCAGCACTTCGTGGAATGCATTCTGCAACGCAAACAACCCGATGTCTCCGCCCGGGATGGCCTCAACGCACTGCGCCTGGTGCTGACCATCCGGGACAGGATTCGGGCGAATATGTCCAATCCGGCAAAAGCGCCGAAAACTCTACGGGAGAGCGTAACACCGTCTCCGGTTATTCCTGCATAGAGAGGATGGAAATGGACATTTCCATTGTCATACCCTGCTACAACGAAGAGGAGAACATCCCCCGAATCCAGAGGGAATTCCTACCCGTCGCCATCGGACTGACCAGGACCCGCTCTGTAGAGGTGATCTTTGTGGACGACGGGAGCACTGACGGGACCTGGCAGGCGCTCACCCACACCTTCGGCAATAAAAGTGACGGGCCGGTGACGTTCCGGGTTGAGCGCCACGGGACCAACCGGGGATTGGGCGCGGCTCTCCGCACCGGCTTCTCCGTGGCCCGGGGTGAGGTCATTGTGACCACCGATAGCGATGGTACGTATCAGTTCGTGGAAATTCCCGCCCTTTTGTCCTATCTCAAGCCTGGCATCAGCCTTGTCACTGCCTCTCCATACCATCCGCTGGGCGGCGTGGAGGGGGTCCCGGCATACCGGCTCGTTCTCAGCAAAGGCTCGTCGCTCATCTACCGCCTGCTGGTCAACCGGCGCATCCACACCTACACCTCTCTCTTCCGGGCCTACCGCCGGGAGGTAGTGGAGCGCATATCCTTTCAGTCCGACGGATTTCTGGCCGGCACTGAACTGATGGTGAAAGCGATGTTGATGGGGTACCAGGTCGCTGAGTATCCGGCAGTGCTGCATTCGCGAGCCTTCGGTACGTCCAAAGCGAAACTGGTGCGCACGATTCTGGCGCACCTTCGGTTTCAGGCGCGCGTCCTGTTCCACCGATTGGGACGTATTTCCCTCGTGGACCAGCCCCAAGGGCAGGAAATCCCCGTGACATCAGGCAGCTAACAGGTGGTCCGCATGAAGATTGTGTCCGTCGTGGGGGCACGCCCCGAGTTCATCCAGGTCGCGCCGGTCAGCCGCGCTCTGCGCGAGACCCATCAGGAAATCCTGGTGCACACCGGTCAGCACTACGATTACCGGATGTCCCAGGCCTTCTTTGACGACCTGGGGATTCCTGCGCCCGACTACAACCTGGAAGTGGGCTCGGGATCCCACGGCCGACAAACGGCGGAGATTATGGTTCGGCTGGAAGAGGTCCTGCTAAAGGAGCGCCCCGATCTGGTAATTGTGCGAGGCGACACCAATTCCACCCTGGGCGGCGCCCTGGCAGCCAGCAAGTTGCACATTCCGGTGGCCCACATTGAGGCCGGAGAACGTAGCTTCAACCGCCGTATGCCGGAGGAGATCAACCGTCTGGTGGCAGATCGGGTAGCGGACCTGCACTTTTGTGCCAGCCGAATGGCGGTGGAAAACCTGGCCGCGGAGGGGATCACCGGTTCTGTCTACTGGGTCGGCGATGTGATGCTGGATGCGATGCTCCAGAACCGCCCGATCGCTCAGCGCAAATCCAATGTGCTGCAGTGCCTGAACTTGAAGCCGCGTGGTTATTCCCTGGTCACCATCCATCGCGCAGGCAACACCGACGACCCAGCGCGCCTCCGGCAAATCGTCATCGCGCTGAACCGGGTACCGGAAATCGTCGTCTTTCCCGTCCACCCGCGCACTCGCAAAGCCCTCAGCCAACTGGATGTCCAGTTCGCCCGCCACGTTCGCCTGATAGAACCGGTCGGTTATCTGGATATGATCGTCCTGGAGGAGAACGCCCGTCTCATCGCCACCGACTCCGGCGGGGTCCAGCGGGAGGCCTACTTTCTGGGCATCCCCTGCCTGACCCTGCGGGATGAGACCGAATGGGTGGAGACGGTAAAGGTCGGCTGGAACAAACTGGTCGGCACCGAGCCAGAGCGGATTGTGGAGGCGTGGACGCACTTCGCACCATCGGGGGAGCGTCCCCCCATCTTCGGCAACGGAACGGCGGCCCGGCGCATTGCGCAGATTCTCAACGGCAACCCAGGAGGAGACGTCCAGTGAACATCGCCATCGCTGGCGGCGGAATAATGGGCATAAGTTTGGGATACTTCCTCTCCCGGCAAGGAGCGAAGGTAGAGGTCTTTGAGGCCGCCCCGACCCTGGGAGGCCTGGCGAACACCGTCCCTCTGCCCGACGGCACATTGGTGGACCGTTTCTACCACACGATCCTCTCCAGCGACAGCCATCTGCGCCAGTTGTGCGCCGAACTGAACATCGCCGATCACCTTCGCTTCCGCCAAACCCGGATGGGCTTCTACCACCAGGGCAACATCTACTCTATGAACAACCTGGTGGAGTTCCTGCGTTTCCCGCCGCTGAACGGGATGGACCGCTTCCGATTAGGGATCACAGTGCTTTATGCCCAGTTCGTGCAGGACTGGCACCGTTTGGAGGGCATCAGTGTGGAGAAGTGGCTGGTGCGCTGGAGTGGTCGGCAGACCTTCCAGAATATCTGGCGACCGCTGCTGAAGGCCAAATTTGACGGAGGATTTGAGAATACGCCCGCCACATACATCTGGGCGCGCCTGGTGCGGATGAAGTCCACACGAAAGGGTGCCAGTCAAAAAGAAGAAGCCGGACACCTCATCGGCGGATATATGACACTGATTGAGGCGATGGCTGAGCAGATTGAGGCCTCAGGCGGCAAAGTTCACCCCGGTTGCCCCGTTCAAGAGATCGTGATTGAAGATGGACGCGCCCGGGGCGTGCGCGTCGGGCAAGCGGTACACCCCTTTGACGCCGTCGTGGGAGCGCTCCAGGTTCCCCTCTTTCGCCGGTTGATCCCGGGCGCCGGGGAAGAGTATCGCGCCTTTCTGGACCGAACCGAGTACCTGGGCGTGGTCTGCCCGCTGTTGGTGCTGGACCGACCGTTGACCGGTTACTGGACTCTCAATATCACCGACGACCGGGTCCCCTTCACCGGCATCATTGAGACGACAACCTACATAGATCCGGACTTCGTGGGAGGCCATCACTTAGTGTATTTGCCCAAGTACACCGCTCCTGGCAGCCAATGGCAGGAGGCCAGCGATGAAGAAATCCGGGAGACCTGGCTGGAAAACCTGGAAAAGATGTTTCCGGATTTTGACCGGCGCCGGGTTCGCTACTTTCTCGTCCACCGCGAACGGTACGTAGAGCCGCTCCACGGGCTGAACTCCGCCCATCTCATTCCCGAGGTCAAAACGCCGGTCAGGAACCTGTACCTGGCGACCACAGCGCAGGTCTATCCCGCTCTGACCAACTGCGAATCGTTGACCCGCTATGCCCGGCGGACGGCCCGGCATATCCTGGAGGAGAACGGGGGCCTCGCCCCTTCGCCGGCCGTCCCTGTGGCGAGAGCACTCGTGACCGATACAGCATCATAGGGAAGAACGGCAATGACTGCTCCCAAACTCACCCGTCGCCAATTCCTGAAACTGGCAGGGATCGCCGGCACCCTCGCTGTACCGACCCTGCTGGGCTACGACCTGCTACAGGACGCGGAGGGCGATCCGCCCCCCCGCCTCTCTCCCTACGCGCCCGTAGAGATACTGGAGAACTGGTCATCGCTTCCGGCAGCGGTCCGCCCCATCCTGCTGCTGATCAACGAACGCAGCGACAATCCCTTCGGGCTCTACCTGGCAGAGATCCTGCGCGCCGAGGGACTGAATTGTTTCTGGACCGCGCGCCTATCCGACATGGACCGGATCCCCCTGGAACGATTTGACCTGATTCTCCTTGCAGAGGGGCCGCTGAGCGCCAACCAGGCGAAGCGACTGGAAAGTTATGTCGCCCAAGGCGGGCGACTGATCGCTATGCGGCCCGACGTCCGCCTGGCTCCCCTCCTTGGCCTGCAACCGACGGGAGGCACCACGGCAGAGGGATACCTGCAGGTGGAGGCGAGCCATCCGGTGGGCAGGGGGATTGCAACGGAGACTTTGCAGTTCCACGGCGTAGCCGACCATTATCGCCTGGCGGGCGCGGATGCGGTGGCCTGGCTACATAGCGACCGAGCCACGCGGACCAGTTTCCCGGCCGTGACCATCTACCGTTCTGGAGAAGGCTGGGCAGCGATGTGGGCCTTTGACCTGGCCCGCAGTGTGGCCTATACCCGCCAGGGCAACCCGGCCTGGGCAAACCAGGAACAGGATGGAGCGAATTACATACGGGCCTGCGATATGTTCGTGGGCTGGATGGACCCGGAGCGTATCCCCATACCCCAGGCCGATGAACAGCAACGGCTGCTGGTCAATCTGCTGGCATTTATGAGCCAGGAGGGCCCGCCACTGCCCCGGTTGGGGTACCTCCCGGGCATGGCAAGGGCGATACTCATCGCCACTGGTGACTCGCACAACAACCCGACCTGGGCCATAGAGAATGCGCTGAAACGGGTGGAGCGGTATGGCGGCCGGATGTCCATCTACTACTCGCCGCCTCTCTCTCCCGGCCACTGGCGCCGTGCAGGCCGCCGGACAAAGCGATGGGCGGAGGGGCTCCCTCTGGTAGGAGAAGCACTGGCTGGCCCGTACACCCTTCCGACACCTTCTCATATCGCCAATTGGCGAGCGCGCGGACACGAATTCACCGTACACCCCTATGTGGACGACGGTCTGGAACAGGGATGGGACACGTACTGGCGGGAGTTCACCGGCCTGGGCTACGGCCCGATCTCGCCGACAGTGCGCACTCACCGCATCCTATGGACCGGTTGGGTGGAAACCGCTCGCCTTCAGGTCTCCTATGGGATTGGCCTGAATCTGGACTACTACCATTGGGGCCCCGCCTTCCGCACCGAAACCGAGGAGTGGGTTTATGGGCATTTCACCGGCAGCGGGCTACCGATGAAGTTCGTGGACGAACAGGGCCGCGTATTGAACATTTACCAGCAACTGACGCAATTAACAGATGAGCACCTGCTGGCCTTTGCCAACGGGCCGGCACGGTTGCTGGCCGAAGATGCGGTGACGATCTCAAGAAACCTTCTGCGCAGCAGCCTTGACCGCTTTCCCGCTGCGATTGTTGCCCAATTCCACACCGACCCGTTCATCCAAAGCGGTAGCGACCTTGCCAACGAGGCAGGCCACTGGATGGAGGGAACGCTGGAATATGCAGCAACCCACGGTATCCCCATCTGGTCGGCAGCCGAATGGCTGCGCTTCACCGAAGTCCGGCACGACGCTGCTCTGGAAGAAGTACAATGGCATCCGGAGACCCGACGCCTGAGTTTCCAACTGGTGACTCAGGCAGTCGCCGATGCGGAACTGACCCTGATGGTCCCTTTGGAGCATGGGGGAGCCCGGTTGTCTCAGGTGGAGGTGGAGGGGCGACCCGTCCCCTATAGCGAGCGCAGAGTGGGGGGAATCCCATACGGGTGTATGTCCGTTCGGGCAGGTTCATATTCCGTGGTAGCAACCTATGCATAGAGGCGAGCAGGAGGGCATTATGAATAGCAATACCCGAGGATTTGCAGTCCAGGCCCTTCTCGGCCAGAAAGTGGGCGTTACCGGGCAACTCATTGCGTCCGCCTTCGCCATCGCCGCCCTCCTATTCCTGGCCCTGTACAACCTGACCGATTACCCGCTGACCTGGTTTGACGAGGGCTCTCACCTGCACGTCCCGAAAACCCTCGTGCGTTTCGGGGTCTACGCCGATTACAGCAGCGATGGCTTCCGCTACTACGGTCCGACGGTCGGCGTCGGTCCGACGGTGATGCTGCCCATCGCCGCAGTCTTCCGGATTTTCGGCATCGGCCTGCTGCAAGCCCGCCTGGTGATGGCCGTCTACCTGCTGGCGGCCGTCTACGCCTTCTACCGGCTGGCTCGGGGACTGGGCGGATACGGATTTGCGATAGCAGCAACCGCCCTGCTGGTGACTTCCCGGGGGGTCTCCTTGCTGGAGTATGGGCGACAGGTTATGGGAGAAGTGCCGGGTCTCTTCTTCTTGATTGTGGGACTATCGGTGTGGTTCAAAGTGTGGGAGAGCGTTGACCGGAAACGTCTGTTGCTGGCCGGAGCGCTCCTGGGACTTGCAACGGTCACCAAAAACCAGTATCTGCTGGTACTGATCCCCGCGCTGGGCCTGATGTGGCTTGCCAACCTGACCTACTATCGCGCGCTCCCCCAGCGGGCTTTCCTTATCCCAGGGATTGTCGCTATGACCTGTTTTCTCCTGTGGCAGGTTTATATGCTCATTTATCTGGGTCCGACGACCGCCAGCGAGAACCTGAAGATGCTGCGAGAGCAAACGGCTGGAGCAGCGATGGTTTTCTCCCCCAACTTGATGAAAGAAAGCATTAAGTACCTACTCAGCCTGGAGGTGCAGATGGGGGCGATCGTGCCCGTGCTGGCCTACGGATTCTTCACGGCGCTGCCCCGTAGCCGGGAGGGGTTGCGGTGGGGAACATTGCTGGGGCTGGTAGCGGTAAATCTGAGCTGGTACGTGGCTGCGTCTGTCAGTTGGCCGCGCTACGCCTTCCCGGGCCTTTCCATCGCCAGCCTGTTCGCCGCCCGCTTTTTCCGTGACATGACCAATAGTTTTCAGTTTGGAGGGAAATCCCTGTGGGAAGACCTGCGCCGGGGACAGGTCACCCCGCAAAAAGAGGCATTACGCTGGGCGGCGCTGCTCTGGCTAATACTGATGATCGGTCGCCCTCTGGCATACTACGTGCGCCAGATTGCATCGCCCCCCTTCAATGCTCCTGCGGCAATGGCAGCCTACCTGGAAGAGCATGTGCCGCACGACAGCCTGATTGAAACCTGGGAGCAGGAGATGGGGTTCCTGACCGACCATAACTACCATTTCCCGCCTGCAGCATTACTCAATATCGCTGTCCGCCATATCTGGCTGGGCGAACACGCACCGGCAGAATGGTACGACTTTCGTCAACACGTCTCTCCCGATTACGTTCTCGTGGGACCGTTCGCCCGCTGGGTGTCGCTCTACCCGGCGGAGGTCCTGGCGGAAGAGTATCAGTTAGTCACAACCGTTGAGAGCAGTTGGACGCTCATCTATTATGAATTGTACGCGGCCAAGAACAGATAGCGCAGATAACGTGAAAATCGTCGTCGCCGCCCATCATTTTCCCCCGCGCTACCGCGGAGGGGCCGAACAGCGTGCATGCCGAACCGCCGCCGGCCTGCAGGCCCATGGCCACGACATCTTGTAATGGACAAATTATTCCAGCAATACCAGGAATCACCTGTTGGCGGATATGAGCGCCCCCTCATCCCCCCAGCCCCCTTCTCCCCCGCCGGGCGGGGGAGAAGGGGGAGAAAAATAAAGGTTTTGGCGCAGGCGGCCTTCGGCCGCCAGCGCCAAAACCCCCGTAAGGGCAAGGCTTGTCCTTGCCCTTTCCTCCCCGTGCGGCCGTAGGCGGACAATCCGTCCGCCCTCGACGGGGAGGGGGTAAGGGGGGCAAATGAAACCGGCATAGAACTGGACGATCAGGTTTATCACTACCTATCGGAGTGACCACCCACGAGCCGAACCGCAGTTTATTTTCAGACCAGAGCAACGCTTCAGCCTGCGCCAGTCGGGTCTCGCTTTGAGCCGAGGGTTCGGTCTCCGGCAGAAAGATACGATCATCGTATGGACCTCTCTATCGTCGTTGTAAACTGGAACACAAGGGAACTTCTGCGCCGATGCCTGGATTCCCTTCCCGCGGCAACGGAAGGACTGAGCGCTGAAACCATCGTGGTGGATAACAATTCCACCGACGGCAGCGCCGCTATGGTGCGCGCCCACTACCCCCAGGTTCATCTGGTGGAAAATGGGGAAAACGCCGGTTTCGTCCGTGCCACCAATCAGGGGATCACCCTCAGCCGGGGGCGTTACGTCCTTCTGCTCAATAGCGACACCGTTGCCCCGCCCGGGAGCCTGGCCCGAATGGTCGCTTTTATGGAAGACCACCCCGATGCCGGGGCAGCCGGTCCCAAACTGGTCAACCCGGACGGTTCCTTCCAGGCCTCCTACGCCCGCTTCCCGACGCTACTCTCGGAAAGCCTCTCCGCCTTCGGCCTGAACCGCCGCCTTTATGGGCCGTACCATCCCAGCCCCTCCCCCCGGCCCGACGACCGGCCCGCTCCGGTGGATTGGGTTCCCGGCGCATCCCTGCTCTTGCGCCGGATGGCCCTGGAGGCCGTCGGCCCACTGGATGAGGGCTTCTGGATGTACTCCGAAGATACGGACCTGTGCTACCGCATCCACCGGGCCGGGTGGAAAGTGTACTACCTGCCCGACGTAGAGATTGTCCACTTCGGCGGGGCCAGCAGCAAGCAATGCCGCCCCGAATCGGTGGGACGCCTCTACCGGAGCAAAATGCGCTTTTTCCGCAAGCACTACGGCTTCCTGCCCGCCCTCCTGCTGGGCATAGCCATCGCGACCGCCTACGGAGTGAAAACTGCGATCGCGACCCTGACTTTGCCCTTCCCTGCCCGTCGCGCCCCCGCAAGGGCCCAATTCCGCACCGCGCGGCGAGTCTGGGAGGGCTGCTGGCAAATCTTAACGGACGCTCAAAACGGGCGGGCTGCCCCCCCGGAGAGCGGATAGGACGGATATCATGGCCCAATCACCCTTCCTCCGACGCTGGCTGCTCGTGGTCATCGCCACCGCTCTGGCGGCCAACGGCCTTCTTTACCTGACCCGCCAACCGGTAATGGGACAGGACAACCAAACGCGCCGGATAGGTGCCGTCGTCCTGGTCAACTCCGCCAGTAGCAATTACACCGATTTCGCTCAGTACATCCGCCCCTACCTGGACCACTTCGGCATCCCCTACACCGTCCTGGATATTGCCTCCGCGCCGGTGACCTCCTCCATTGCGGAGTATGCCCTCATCATCATCGGCCACCGCAACCTGGACCCCAGTCACCTTTACTTGGATTCCACCGAACAGTCCATCATTTCGGCCGCTGTCTTTGCCGGCACCGGACTGGTCAACTTTGACAACGCCCTGGCCGACGGTAGTTACTCCTACGTCCAGAACATCTTCCGCTTCGGATACACTTCTTCTACTCCACACAACCAGGTGACCATCCACACCAGTGTTGGCCCGCCATGGAACTATATCATCGCCGCCCAGCCGCTCGGCGCAACCTATGTGATGGATCAGAACATTATGCCCACCGGCGTTGTCCCGCCAGCCGACGGTGTGACCCTTGCCTCCCTGAACGGCCAACCCTTGCTCATTGCCGTCACCTACGGTCAGGGGCGCGCCCTCCAGTGGGCCTCTTACAACTGGATAGACCGGCATATCTGGGGCCCGCTCCAGGGGTTTGACGACCTGGTCTGGCGGGGGTTCGTCTGGGCTGCCCGTAAGCCGTTCGTGATGCAAGGGCTGCCTCCCCTGGTCACTTTCCGGAACGATGACTCCACCGGGGGCTACGACTGGGTGGTCACCGCCAACCGGTACGGATTCAAGCCCTGGCTGGGGATATTCCTGCGCACTCTCAGCCCCACCTCTATCGCCCAGTTGAGGGACCTGGTGGACGCTGGACAGGCGACGGTCGGTGTCCACTCCCTGGATTTCAACGTCTTCTTCTATACGGGCACTCCCGAAGAGATCGCCGACAACTTCGCCGAGGCTCGGGCCTGGTTCAGCACTCATGGGATCACCCACTCCACTTTCGTCGCCCCCCATTACTACCGGTTTGATCCCCCGGCCTTTGACGGACTGGCCCAGATAGGTGTGGAGTTCGTCGGCACTCTGATGACTCCGGGAGAGGAGTACGGTGCCCCGGCCCTGCGCCTCCGGCCGTATCGCCTCTACGACGCCCCTGATAGCGCCAACGCTGCCCCCTTCTACTACGCTGACTACCTCGCCGTGCCCGGATATCCCGAACACGACGGCCGCTCCTTCAACGTCTTCACCGAAATCCGCGATGTGACCGGTTACGAGTGGTATCCCGACAACGATGTGGAGGGAAGCATCCAGCGGGGCACCGCGCAACTCAAACGGGCGCTGGACAGTATGGTCATCGCCACCCTCTTCACCCACGAGTATTACATCCACTGGATCACCCCCTCCAACTGGAACGCCATCCTCGCTGGCATTGCCGCCAACATCGCCTCGTACGACCCCATCTACGTGACTATGGACGATGCCGCTCGCTATGCCCGTGCTGTCTTCACCTCCGACATCGCCGACGCTATCTACGACCCCCTCTCGCACAGCGTGATGGTCACCATGACCGGTTCTGCCGACATCCCGACGATATTTTACCTATTTTCAGAAGACGAAGGCACCATCCTGCGCGCCTCGGTGAACGTCCCTGCCTTCTCCGGCAGCACCTCTGTCTCCGTTCCCCTGGGCACCATCTTCACCCCCACCCCCACACCTACCGCGTCCCCCACCCCCACGACCCCTCCCGCAGCGCCGGGGTTCTGGGACGACCTGGACCCGGTCAGAGAACACTGGACGTCCTATTCCGCCCAGGGCACGAACGACTGGCGGCTTTCTGCCGCATACTACCGCAGCCCGACCCACTCTTATTTCAGTAGCGGCACAGCCAGCATCAAAGACGATTACCTTATCACCCGGCCGATCATCGTCCCCGAAGACCCTCGCCTTTCCTTCTGGCACACCTACCAACTGGAGGCGAACGGAGATGGGGCTGTCGTGGAAATCTCCACCGACAACGGGGCCACTTTCACAGATTTGGAACCTCACATCATTTCTGGGGGATATACAGGTGTCATCCTCCATGGCTACGGGAACCCCATCGGCGGACGACCTGCCTGGACAGGGAGGAACCTGGAAACGATGGAGGAAGTGGTCATTGACCTTTCCAACTATGCCGGACAGACCGTCCTCCTGCGGTTTCGTCTGGCATGCAACAACCAGACCGCCAGCCCCGGATGGTACATTGACGACATCTGGGTCGGCAGCACCTCCCCTCCCCCGACGGTCAGCCCGATGCCTACCGCAACTCCGTCCTTCATCCGGATCAACCTGTGGGAAGATGACCACCAGGACCCCGTGCTCCCAACCACCACCAGCACGTACGATCTCAACCCCAACGACAATCAATGGACCGAGTTCTGGTGGCCACCGCGGGCCTATCCGGGGGTATTTGCCGGATACAACGAAACGCCCCCACTGATGCGCTTCTACGGCGCCGTGCCCAACGGCACCTACACGCTGATCGCCAATCTCTACTGGAGCCATAACCTGCGCTACTACTGGGGCACGACGGCATCCAACCCCGAAGAGTTCTATTACGACGTGACCAGCGGTACTCCCGGCGACTTTGCCGAGTACACATTGGGGACGGTGACCGTAACCAACGGCCTCTTAGAAATCTTCGTCCAGCGGGCCGATCCCCTGCCCGGGGGCAACGACTATCCCTTCTGGGGTTGGGCCTGGATTCGTCTGGTGCCGGTTTCTATCCCGACGCCAACCAATACGCCCACCGCCACCCCAACGCACACGCCCACGGCGACGCCAACCCACACGCCCACGGCGACGCCGACGCACACACCCACCCCGACGCCGACGCACACACCCACCCCGACGCCGACGCACACGCCCACCCCGACGCCGACGGACACGCCCACGGCGACGCCAACCCACACGCCCACCGCCACCCCGACGCATACGCCCACGGCGACGCCAACCCACACGCCCACCGCCACGCCGACGCATACGCCCACGGCGACGCCGACGCACACACCCACCCCGACGCCGACGCACACGCCCACCCCGACGCCGACGGACACGCCCACGCCGACGCACACGCCCACGGCGACGCCAACCCACACGCCCACCGCCACCCCAACGCACACGCCCACGGCGACGCCGACGCACACGCCCACCCCGACGCCGACGCACACACCCACCCCGACGCCGACGCACACGCCCACCCCGACGCCGACGGACACGCCCACGCCGACGCACACGCCCACGGC
>Ga0209721_1000506_pt1 | contig 34815 bp, 37 predicted proteins | sample TshhotsprinmetaG_FD_184139 | JGI IMG/M metagenome (GOLD analysis project Ga0209721, IMG submission 184139) | Hot spring microbial communities from South Africa to study Microbial Dark Matter (Phase II) - Tshipise hot spring metaG (SPAdes)... | ecosystem: Environmental > Aquatic > Thermal springs...
ATATAAAATCGCTCAACTTAGGTAAATTACTCTATTTTCAGCAGTTTTCTCAAGCGCCTGTCTGCCTGAAACACCTCATCTACATTGTCTCCTGTCAATTCCCATGAGTATTCGCCCTTTGCGCTTCTGCGGAGTTTTATCTTTACCGGCTTCTTCGGCTTTATCTGCTGGATCTGCTGGTTCTTTGTGAATTGGAATGGCTGGCTTTTCTCAGCACCTCCAGCATGGTAAGGCAATGTAAAAATCAGAAGACAGACGATTGAAGTCAGAACACAGACATACTTAAAACCCAAATTAAGCGCTCCTAAACTATGAATATATGTCATGCATGGCGAAAAGACTTTAAACCCCGCACTTGTATTAACATTTATCCTGTGTCCGTCATCTACTACATTGGATACTTGTTGGATAATGCCTTTATTATCTTTCATATACACTTGAACCAACACTTTATTAAAGTCTTTGGGCCGTGCCTGACATATATAAAATCGCTCATTTTATGTTTAATTTTGCTATTACCAGCTCCTGTACCTGTTCGTTATCGGGAATCTCCTGTCCCTGCTGAATGCCCTCGGAGTTATCTTTATTCCCGGTGGAGACTGCCTTCTCTTGTATTCGCTGGTATCCACCATCTTGATGACCTTTCTTGCACACTCCTCTTCGCAGCCGAGATTGACTATCTCGTCAAAGCTCCTGTCTTCTTCTATATATGCCTTTAGTATAGGGTCGAGAATTTCATAAGGAGGTAAGGTATCGGTATCCTTCTGACCTGGTTTTAATTCAGCAGATGGCTCTTTCAATAAAACCCTTTCGGGTATTATAACCCTTCCTTCCTTCTGGTTTTTCCATTTGCATATCCCGTACACCAGTGTCTTTGAAACATCTTTAATTACAGCAAATCCACCTGCCATATCCCCATAGAGGGTTGCGTATCCCACGCTCATCTCAGATTTATTCCCTGTTGTCAGTACGAGCCACCCGAATTTATTGGAAAATGCCATGAGGATATTCCCCCTTATACGCGCCTGAAGGTTTTCTTCTGTTGTGCCAACCGGCATATCCTTGAATTCAGGTTTTAGTGTATTAAGATAGGTCTCAAAAATATTATTGATAGACACCTCTATCACATTTATTCCGAGATTCTTTGCAAGCCCGTATGCATCCTCCCTGCTCTCCTTTGAGGTATAAGGTGAAGGCATGAACACTCCTGTAACATTGTCCTTACCTATGGCATCTACAGCAATGGCAGCAACCAGAGAAGAATCTATTCCGCCGCTTAAACCAATACACACCTTTTTAAATCCGTTCTTGTAAACATAATCCCTTGTGCCGAGGACAAGGGCATTATAGACCTCTTCTTCCAGAGAATAAGGAAGTGCAGTAGTGCAGAGATGCGGAAACGACTTCCGTGCTCCTGTACTTCCGATCTCCCGCTTTATGGTTATCCTTTCCACCATCCCCTTTCCCAGTGCAATAACCTGCTGTCTCCTGCGCGGGTTATGCAGCCTCTTTATGAATACCGCATCCAGATCCAAATCAACGATGATCAAATCCTCGTCAAATTGCCTGGCTGAAGCAATGACCTCTCCATCATGGTCAACCACAAAACTCCGCCCGTCAAAGAGAAGTTCGTCCTGTCCTCCAATGGTATTCAAATAAGCCACAATGACGCTGCTGTCAGATGCCCGCGTGGATAACATCTTCTCCCTGAAGCAGGTCTTTCCGATATGATAAGGGGAGGCATTGATATTGATTATAAACTCTGCGCCTGATAATGCCTGAATGGTAGCAGGCCCCTCAGGATACCAGATATCCTCGCAGATATTGACGCCGAAAATTACGCCATCCATCTTATATACGGGATACCTCGTCCCTGCCTGAAAATACCTGTATTCATCGAACACGCCGTAATTAGGCAGGTGCACCTTATGGTAAACGTCGATAATCTCTTTTTTGTGGATAACTGCAGCGGCATTGTATATGTCGTCCTTTTTATCCACAAACCCCACGATTACGACAAAATCATCTACCCTCTCCCGAATCTCCCTCAGGGCATTTAAGTTGTCTTCTATGAACTGGGGTTTTAAAAGCAGGTCTTCAGGCGGATAGCCTGTAATAGCAAGCTCTGGAAAGGCTATTATATCGGGATTGTATTTGCCGGCATCCCCGATGAACTTGATTATTTTTTTAACATTCCCACTAAAATCGCCGACAGTAGGGTTAATCTGGCAAAGGGCAATCCTCGCTGTTTTCATGTAATGATTTTACCACACTACTCTACCCATTTCACTATTTCATTGATATCGACCCTGCCGGTCCTGAAGCTGTTTGCCTTATCTGCAAGGTCTGGATAACCAATAGATATGCCTAAAACAAGCCTCTTTGATTCGGGTATGCCAAGAAATTCCTTAACCACATTGGAATAATCGGTAAGAAATGCCTGCGGCACAGTTCCAAGACCATTTGCATGGGCTGCAAGCATAAGGCCATGTGCAAACAGACCCATGTCGAACAATGACCAGAGCGGAAGGGAAGCATCCTGAAAAAGAAATATGCCATGGGGAGCTCCGTAAAACCTGAAATTCGCTATCTTTGCCTTCTTTATGTATGCCGGCTCGCTAAAATCTACACCGAATTTCTCGCTCCTCTTCCTGAAAAGCTCCCGTATCCTCAGGTCGATATGAGAAGGCCATGATTCAGGTTCGGGAATATCGGGCTTTGGTTTTTCACCCTTTTCAAAAACCTCCACAAGCCGCTTTGATAGTTCATCTTTTTTTGCGCCGGACACTATCACCGCCTCCCATGGCTGTGTATTCTTATAAGAAGGGCTCCACTTCGCTGTATCAAAAACATCCATGAGTACTTCCTTCGGTACAGGCTCAGGCCTGAACTTTCTGATGCTCATCCTCGTCTTAATGCATTCAACCGCGTCCATAACTCCTCCTATAGTTCTGATAGTATGGCTTTGCATCTCATAAAGCGCAAGCAACTGATAGTTTTGCGAGAGACAGACTTGCCATACTATCGAAGAATGCCAAGCAGCCTTCTCGCCATCATAAAGATTCTCAAATATTTTTCGTCCTGATAATCTTTATATGTATTTATGTGCGGAATAAATTGACCTTTTTTAAAGATCAATGTCACCTCTGCATAAATACCGTCCTTAAGATATATTCTGTGGGAATAATCCTTTGTAGAGGCAAGTACGATCTTTGCCGGCGTCAGATAACCTGGATCAAGATTTATATTCCTTTTTCCATCAGATGAAAGATTTTTCTCTATCTCATTCGTTGTCAGTTTTATTGTGGAGAGGTTTTCCTGTTCCATCAGGTTTTTGAAAAATATAAACCTCCTGTAGACAGGCTCGCCCAGTTCATCTTTATAATAGTCTGAGAATTCCCACCTTATTACAGGAGTCTCCATAACAATCTCTCCGAATATCCTTTCCAGTGATTGTCGTGCCTCAATGTAATAATCTTCGTTTGAAAAGAGAGTGCCTATAAAGAGAAGTGCTTTCTCAGGAGAGGTTGGGGATCTCATCTACTCATTCACTCATTAACAAGCTTAGCAATGAATGCCCTTACATCAGGTGAGCCCCAATTGATAGGGCCGACAACCTTTTCCTTGATTACTCCATTCTTGTCTATCACAAAGGTTTCGGGAACGCCTGTGATTCCATACTCATTTGCTATATTTTTATCGTCAATCAGCACAGTGAAGTTAAACCCGTTCGCCTTCATATATTCCATCACACTTGAAGGATTGTCTTTGTATAGCACAGAGATAAAAACAAGATTGCTGTTTCCCTTTTCAGCCTCCACGAGGCCCTGAATGGATGGGTTCTCCATCCGGCAGGTGTCTCACCACGACGCCCAGAAATGAAGGAGAACAGTCTTCCCCTTCAAATCAGAAATCCTCCATGTCCTGCCTTCGGTGTCTTTCAGCTCAAATGCAGGGGCATCGAGTCCTTTAGCTGCGTGTTTCTGCGGATGCTCTCCGGTTCTTGCAAGAAAAAGCATCGCTGCTATACCCACAGCAAAAACAACCGCCAATACAAATCCTTTGCTCTTCATATAATCTCCATGAAATAAGTCATTGAGTCATTAAGTCATTGCAGTTACTCAATTACTTAATTTCTTAATGACTTAATGACTTAATGACTTTAATTGACCGATACCAGCATCGAATCTTCTGCTTCCACAAAAACAGGCTTATCCTGTTCGAGGTTCACCTTTACCACAGGAGTATTCTTGAACCTGCCCTTTATCAGTTCCTCGGAGAGGTAATCCTCTATTTCGCGGGCAATGGCCCTTCTCATCGGCCTTGCGCCATAGGCGGGCTGATAATATTTATTGAGCAGCCATTCTTTAACCTCAGGAGATACATCTATGGTCAATGCATGCTCTGTAAGCTTCTTATTTGTCTCTGTCAGCAGGAGATCGACAATCGACAACAGGTGCTCCTTTTCCAGCGGATGGAAGACTACTGTCTCATCGACACGGTTAAGGAACTCCGGATTAAAGGTCTTCTTCAACTCGGACAGAACATTGTCCTTCATCTTGTTGTATGCATCTTCTGACGATGCCCTGTAAAATCCAAGCGGTGTTGCCTTTTCGATAATCCTCGCACCCAGGTTGGATGTCATGATGATTATGGTATTCCTGAAATCCACTTTTCTGCCGTAACTGTCCGTAAGCACTCCTTCATCCAGTATCTGGAGGAGCATGTTAAAGACATCCTGATGCGCCTTTTCTATCTCGTCAAAAAGGATTACCGCGTATGGCCTTTTGCGAATCTTCTCTGTAAGTTGTCCTCCCTCTTCATAACCCACATAGCCGGGAGGCGCGCCTGTCAGACGTGATACATTAAACCTCTCCATGTACTCTGACATGTCGAGCTTCACGAGTGCGCTTTCGTCATTGAACATGAACTCTGCAAGGGTCTTTGCAAGCTCTGTCTTTCCAACGCCTGTCGGACCGAGGAAGAAGAATGAGCCGATTGGCCTGTTCTTGCTCTTCAAGCCAGCCCTTGACCTGCGGATTGCCTTTGCCACAGCCTTTATGGCATCATCCTGTCCGATTATCCTTCTGTGCAGGATCTCTTCCATTTTCAAAAGCTTCTCCGACTCTGCCTCTTCAAGCTTATAAAGCGGTATACCTGTCATCTTCGAAACAGTGTATGCTATGTCTTCCTCTCCCACAACAGGAACTTCCTTGTTCAAAGAATCCTTCCACTTCTTGTACTGAAGTTCATAGGTCTTTTTGAGTCTGTCTTCCTGAGCCCTGATAGCCTGGGCCTTTTCTATATCGTGCAGTCTCACATAGAGGCTCTTTTCCTTTGCAAGTTGAATCAACTCGGTTTCTATATCCCGCAGATCCTGAGGGGTTGTTGCCCTTTTGAGCTTGAGCCTCGAACCTGTTTCATCAATCACATCTATCGCCTTATCAGGCAGGTATCTGTCTGTTATATACCTGTCAGAGAGCTTTGCTGCGGCCACAACTGCCTCATCGCTGATCTTTACCTTGTGGTGGCTCTCATACTTGGGCCTTATGCCTTTTAAAATGTCGATGGTCGTCTCCTCGGTCGGAGCCTGGATATAAATAGGCTGGAACCTCCTTTCAAGTGCGCCGTCCTTCTCTATATATTTCCTGTATTCACCGGGTGTAGTCGCACCTATGCACTGCAGCTCTCCCCTTGAAAGGGCAGGCTTCAGCATATTGGACGCATCTACAGAGCCTTCTGCTGCGCCGGCTCCGATGAGTGTATGGAACTCATCGATAAACAGGATTATATTCTTGTCCGACTGTAGTATCTCACGCATCACTGCCTTGAGCCTTTCCTCAAACTGACCCCTGTACTTTGTACCGGCAATAAGGGCCCCGAGATCGAGGGAGATTATCCTTTTTCCTATAAGGCTGTCAGGCACATCTCCCATGACTATCTTCTGTGCAAGCCCCTCCACAATAGCGGTCTTTCCGACACCCGGCTCTCCGATTATGGCAGGGTTGTTTTTCAGTCTTCTGCCGAGGACCTGAATAACACGCTCTATCTCGTCCTCCCTGCCTATAACAGGGTCAAGTTTTCCCTCAACAGCCAGGAGTGTGAGATCCCTGCCGAACTCATCCAGGGCCGGCGTATTTGTCTTCCTGCGCTCTTTCTGGTGTGTTTGCTGGAACTGCGGTTTGATGGCAAGGTTTATGGTTAATTGTCTTGCGCCGAGCAGATTTGCACCGAGGTTTCTGAGGATCTTGCCTGCAATACCCTCATCCTCCCTTATAAGACCGAGGAGGAGGTGCTCGCTTCCTATGTAGTTGTGGCCTAAAAGCCTTGCCTCTTCTATGGAGAGCTCAAGGACCTTCTTTGCCCTTGGGGTAAATGGAATATCCCCGAATGTCAAAAGGTTGCTGCCGACAGGCAGGTTTCTTTCCACTTCAAATCTTATTTCATCTATGGACAGCCCCATCTTTTTAAGTATGGTGATGGGAACGCTGTCTTCTTCCTTTAATATAGCCAGAAGGAGATGCTCTGTGCCTAAGTAGTCGTTATTTCTTCTCTCGGCTTCTTCTTTGGCGTATATTATTATCTTTCTTCCCCGTTCTGTAAATTTCTCAAACATCTCTATTCTCCTTGGATAGTCTTTATAAAAATATTACTCGTTTTAAATAAAGGTTGTCAATCTTGTATCCTCAATCCGTTATCCTGTATCCTTTCTATTATGTATGCCGATGTTGTTTTCCCGTTAAAGCTTCCGCCCCTCACTTACAAAGTGCCTGAAGATGCACCGCATGATTTAAAAGGCAGGATAATAAAGGCTCCGCTCATGGGCAAAAGCCATTACGGCCTTGTTGTATCGGTAACAAATGAATCACGGTTAGAGAAAAAAAAGAATATTAAAGAGATTCAGGGAATACACCATCATTTCGCCTCAGAATCAACTCTTTCATTCCTGAGATGGCTCTCCGACTACTACCTCAGTCCTATGGGGGTTGCGCTGAAAAGCAGCTTTTTTGAAGAGGCAGTAAAGACAGCAGTCAGCCCCGTTAGAAAGAAACTTTCTAACGAGGTCAGAGTAAAGAATAATGAACAAAAAATGGAAGCTGAAAATTCTGAACTCTCGCTTGTTTATGACTGCATTAAAAACAAGAATTACAAATCCTTTCTCTATCATGCCCCGTCAATATCCCATGAATATTCTTTGTTTAATAAGGTCTTGAATAAATCCCACTCCGACATGCACGGTGCTATAATCCTCGTACCCGAGATCGGTCAGATCGAAAGACTTGCCCAGATGCTTAAAAATATTTTTGGTGAAAGGGTGTGCGTCATCCACAGCAATCTAACAAAAAAGAAAAGGATAGACTCTATTGCACGGATTATTGCAGGCCAATCCGATGTGATATTGGGCACAAGGTCTGCGATACTTGCACCCCTCAGGGATGTCTCTCTTATTGCTGTCCTGAATGAACACAGCCCTTCTTATAAAGGGGAAGAAGGGCTCAGGTATAATGCAAGGAATGTGGCTGTAATGAGGGGATTTATGGAAAAGTCTTGCGTGCTTTTGTCCTCTGTTTGTCCATCCGTAGAATCCATTTATAATGCAAAGACAGGCAAATACAACTCCATCACTCCATCACTCCATCGCTCCATTGAGAAACATCCTAAAATAAAAATTAGTGATATGAAAAAGGAGAAGACCGCAACTATATCCAGAGATATTCTTAAAGAGGCAAAGGTTACCACTTCAGAAAATGGAAGATTTCTATTCCTCGTCAACAGAAAAGGATATTCCCTTATAAGATGTGAGGATTGCGGGAATATAGTCCAATGCAAAAAGTGCAATGTTCCACTTGTCTTTTATAAAGGTAAAAATACGGTCAGATGTCATTATTGCGGCCACGAAGAGATAGTCCCTGAAAACTGCGAAGAATGTAAGGGGTTCAATATAAAACCATTCGGTGCAGGCACAGAAAGGATAAAGGAAGAACTGGGAGAGGCATTAAAAACAGAGGCGATCTTAGTAGAAAAGGGGCCTGGGTCATGGGGCATGGGGCAAGACCCCGATATAACCTCTTTCGTGATCGGAACGCCTTATGCAATAAAAAAACTCATGGATGAAAAATTCGATGCCGTCGCCCTTTTTAACATAGACGGGCTTCTTGCACAGCCTGATTTCAGGGCATATGAGAGGGCATTTCAGGAAGTGATGCAAATTTCTCAGATGGTAAAAACAGAAGGCTCTCTTTATGTTCAGACATACGCACCAAAAAATAAAATATTAAGATTTATCAAAAACTACGACTTTCAGGGTTTTTATGGCAATGAACTATCTCAACGAAAAACGCTTGATTATCCTCCATTTTCAAGGATAATTCTCTTTAATATTTTTATGAAAAGGGACGTCGAGAAGTTTTTACATGACATACAGAAAATCATCTATGATGCTAATACAAATGGATTAGAACTTTTAGGGCCTGTGGAAATACCATCTTCCATGAAGTCATATAAACACTGCATCCAGATACTTCTGAAATCAAAGGACAGAAGATTGATGCATAATGAGGCCGGAAATCTTTTAAAGAAACTCGAAAAATTAAAAGGGATTAAAATAAATGTGGATGTGGACCCGTTAAAGATATAGCGGCCAGTTAAAGATATAGAAGGTCTTCTCTCTTTGAGAGTATCTCCCTTGCCTTTTGTATGTCCTTTTTTACCTGCTCTTCAAGTTCGCCGATTCCTGAAAATTTCTTTTCATCCCTTATCCTGTCGATAAAGTGCATTTTTATTTTTTCTCCAAGAAGGTTTTGATTGAAGTCAAAGATATGCACTTCATAGCTCATGGGCATATTTCCGAATGTAGTGGCGAATGTGGGATTCTTGCCTATATTAGCAACCCCATCATAAACCTCCTTCTGAATAGAAACTCTTACAGCATAAACTCCTTCTTTTGGTACAAGCTCATTGGGAGTGGTAATATTGGCAGTAGGGGTATGAAGTAGAGACGTGCCCCTTCCAGCACCTTTAATTACTGTCCCTTCAATATGATATGCCCTTCCGAGCATCTTTGACGCCTCGCAAACCCTTCCCCTTAAAAGAAGACTCCTTACCCTGCTGCTGCTCACAATATCGTCATACACCTTCGCATATCTGACAACACTCACGCCGAACCCGTATTTTTTCCCTCTTCTTCTGAGCAGTGAGGTAGTGCCTTTCTTGCCCTTTCCAAAGGCGTAGTTATGACCTACAGTCACCCATTTAACGCCCAGTTTATTACCAAGCATGTCCTTAATAAATTCGTCAGGATCGGCCTTTGCGAACTCCCTGCTAAAGCCGATGCATATGAGAACCTTTATACCCGCGCTTGATATGAGATTTGCCTTGTCTTCAAAGGTTGTGAGTATCTTCAACCCCCTTTCAGGGGCCAGAACACGCACGGGGTGAGGGTCGAAGGTTATAGCCATTGGTGTACCGTGAATTTCCTTTGCCTTTTCCACAACACACCTGAATATCTTCTGATGGCCAATGTGCACACCATCGAAATTTCCGATAGTAACAACCGGATTAGGATAATCCAATCTGTTAGGCAATTCCCTGATTATTCTCATAACCTGCTGTAAATCTCCTCAACCTGTCTTCTCGTATTTTCAAGGTCCATGCTGTTGTCTATTGCAAAATCAGACTTGCTGATCTTCATTTCTATGGGAAACTGGCTTTTCAGTCTTTTCCTTGCATCTTCTTCGGATATTCCTTTCTCTTTAAGACGGTTGATGGCAATCTCCTCCGATGCATATACAGTTATTATTTTATCAAATCTGTTCTGACAACCCCTTTCAAATATCACAGGCGCTTCTATTATAACAATGGCAGAGGTATCGGTTATTTTAGCTATCTCTTCATCGATCTTCCTGAAAACCCTCGGATGCAGAATATTTTCGAGGGAAATCCTGAGATGGGGATGTTCAAAGACAATTTCAGCAAGCATCCTTTTATTTATTTCCGGCGGCTGACCGCTGACTGCCGAATGCTGAATTATATCTTCTCCAAATGCCTTTTTAATCTCATAAATCACAGCGGAATCTTTGAGGAGTTCGCGAACTATGTCATCGGCATCAATGATAATAGCGCCAAAATCCCCGAACATCCGGGCCACTGTGCTTTTTCCCATTCCATAATTTCCAGTGAGGCCTATAATTATCATGCCACCCCTTCTGCCTTTTTCCTCAACTCCACAAGCTTTTTCAATGCCTTTTGCGGCGTGAGATTTTCAATATCAAGACTCAACAATTCACGTGTAATCGGGTCGCCTGCAAAGAAAAGGTCCATCTGAGCTGCACGCGGAACCAGAGTGTTCGATTCCTTTTTTTCGAGCTTATCTAAAACATCCTTTGCACCCTCTATAACACTATCAGGCAGGCCTGCAAGCCGCGCAACCTGAATACCATAGCTTTTGTCAGCAGGGCCCTTCTCGATCTTCCTCAGGAATATAACCTCATCTCCCCATTCTTTGACAACTACATTGTAATTTTTGACCCCATCCATCGTTAAAGCAAGGTCAGTGAGCTCATTGTAATGGGTTGCAAACATGGTGCGTGCCTTAACATTATTTACAAGATAATCTGCCACTGCCCACGCAATGCTGATGCCGTCAAAGGTGCTTGTACCCCTTCCAACTTCATCGAGGAGGACAAGGCTCCTTTCGGTTGCATTATTCAGGATATTTGCCGTCTCTATCATCTCCACCATGAATGTGCTCTGCCCCTTTGTGATGTAATCGGATGCGCCCATCCTCGTGAATATCCTGTCAACGATCCCTATTGATGCGCTCTCCGCAGGGACAAAAGAGCCTATCTGTGCCATCAACACAATCAATGCTGTCTGACGCATGTATGTAGACTTGCCAGCCATGTTAGGGCCTGTGATAATCAAAAGCCTGCTATCCTCACAGTCGATGTGTGCGCTGTTGGGTATGAATTTTTCGTCCATGGAAGAAATATTATGCGTGCTTATCAGCCTCTCGATAACAGGATGCCTTCCGTCAACTATCTCGATTACATCATCATCGGAAATAACAGGCCTTGTATAATCATATCTCTTTGCAACAGTTGCCAGTGAAAGGAGAAAATCTATCATGGCTATCTGTGCCGATGTTTCTAAAAGCTGGTTTGTATATTTCTGCATCTTTTCGAGTATGTTCATATATATCTCATATTCGAGTTCCTTGAGCCTGTCCTCTGCACCGAGCACCTTTGTTTCGTATTCCTTTAAATCCTGGGTTATGAACCTCTCGCAATTTGCGAGTGTCTGCTTCCTTATGTAATCATCAGGGACAAGATTGAGATTAGGCTTTGTGATTTCGATGTAATAACCAAATACCTTATTGAAGCCAACCTTCAATGACGATATGCCTGTCCTCTGCTTCTCTTCCGCCTCAAGCCTTGCTATAAAATCCTTTCCGCTTATTGAAATATTCCTCAATTCATCGACTTCCCTGTTAAAGCCCTTTCTGATTATTCCGCCGTCCTTTGGATTGACAGAAGGACTCTCAACAATGCTGGAGTCTATCAGATCCTTTAAATCAGCAAACTCCGAGATGCTGTTTCCAATTTCCTTTATGTATGCATTTGCTGAAGATGACAAAAGCCTCTTTATCTTCGGCATGTATTCGACAGAGCCTTTCAGGGCGATCAAATCCCTTGGGCCTGCGGATTTAGAGATAATCCTCGATGTCAGTCTCTCTATGTCCTGTATCTTTCTGAGGGTTGTACGCAGCTCTTCCATGAGTTCGTAATCCTCGATTATCGCCTCGACAGCATCCTGCCTTTTTATTATCTCAGGAGGTGAAAGTAATGGCTTTGTAATGGCGTTCCTCATAAACCTGCCGCCCATGGGCGTCAGCGTTTCATCCAGAACCCATAGCAGAGAGCCTTCCGGAGAATTATTCTTCTGATCGGCTTTTAGATTATGGATGAGTTCGAGGTTCCTCTTTGTGGCTGAATCAAGAAACATGTATGATGTCTGGCTTAAAACAGAAATCTTCTTAAAGGTGAGTATCTTCTGCGAATCCTCAAGATAGCTTATGAGCGCACCTGCCGCTGAAATGGCTGCATTCATGCTGCTGCATCCGTATCCATCGAGGGATGACACCTTGAAATATCTCAGGAGCATTTTATACGACTCTGTATAATCAAAATACCAGTCGTCATAATACGATACATAAAAACCTCTGAATGCCTCCTGATAATGGATATTGTCCTCTGTGCTTTTGGGACATAGTATTTCCCTCGGCTCATGCCTGCCTATCTCGTCTTCTATGGGTTTGTCGGTCTCGTAAACAACAAATTCGCCTGTGGAAAGGTCGGCCACTGTTATGCCTGTCAACCCCTGATACGGGAATATGCTCATTATGTATGCATTTTCCTTTGGCTGCTCTGGAATATGGGTTCCCGGGGTTATTACCTTCACGACCTCTCTCTGGACAATTCCTTTTGCAAGCTTAGGGTCTTCCACCTGCTCGCATATGGCTACTTTATGGCCTGCCTTTATGAGCTTTGAGATATAACCATCTATAGAGAAATATGGAACGCCGCACATGGGCATAGGGTCATCCTTGCTCTTGTCCCTGCTCGTAAGGGCTATCTGCAATATGCTGGACGCTATCTTTGCATCCTCGCCGAACATCTCATAGAAATCTCCGAGCCTGAAAAGCACAATAGCATCGTGATATTTTTCCTTAATGCTGAAATACTGCTTCATCAAAGGGGTAAGTTCAGACACACTCTAACCTCACAATTTAAAATTGATAACCTTGAATTATACTATAGACATGATAAATATACCCACACTCTACCATCAGCTCTTTGTTCTGAAATTCTTCTGACAAGCTTTTTCTTATAAAGGTTCAACAACCTTGTCCCGCTTGTATTTGCAGGAAGATTCAGTTCTTCTGAAAGCTCGCCTGCTGTAATCTTGCCTTTGCTGAATATCAGATTAATAGTTTCCTGCAGATAGTTATGGAGTGTGCCAATAATGGTTCTCCTTCCATCCCTCATCTCAGTAATTACAGCAAGGTCTTTTCTCTCAAGGGCGACCTCTATGTTTTCCTTTTGATTTTCGTTCAACCCTTTCAGAACAATATATTTGTCTCCATATTCACCGCTTACAAGCCTTGATATGAGCTTTGCCACAATCTCATCCGCACACGAATAATCGATTATTCCAATCTTAGAAAAATCCAGAGCAGTGACCTTTCCGTCCTTCTCCTTTGCAATATCCCTCTCTATCCGCTCCCTTATAATTTGCCCCGATTGCCTCGTGACAAGGTCAGACGAGCCATTTTTAAGCTCTTCCTTGAGGAGTTTATAGAGGTTGTAGATTATCATACTGAAATTCATATCTCTCAATGAATAATGTTTGGCCCTTTTATTAGCCTTAAATTGCTTAATCCACTCTCTTCAAATTCTTTCTCATATGCATTGAGAAAAGGCTGTTCCTTATCAATTCTTTCCTCAAATTCCATTTTTCTGACAGTATCCTCACCATACTTTTCTATCAAATCCCTCTCTGCCATCCTGTACATTAATTCATCCCAGAATGTGTCATTATCATATTCATCAATAAGTTCCTCAACGCCAGACTCATCCAGAAATTCTCCTGTCAGGAAAAACATCTTGAGATCTTCAGCATATTCGACAGAATCATCCATCCCGAAATCCCTGCAAAAAGACAGGATATACTGCTCAAGTTCATCAAACTCCTCAATCCTGTCATCAGTGCGATGGGCATTAGCCATCCAGGTGCCGAGGTGAAGAAGCTTAATAAGTGTCTTATACTGTTTTTTTGTAATGTTAATCTTCATAAATTCCCCCTATTTTATTCTTCCAAAAGCTGCCATTCTGCATAGCCGTCTTTCCTCTCAATGAGTTTTTTGCCTTTTAAAATTACCTTCTTAATCGTTGGATGAGTCTTAACAGTGGTATAAGCCCGCACAAGATTAGCAATCGTGGCCTCCTGAAATATAAGCTCCGTGCCGTCCTGAAGGACTATCGTAGTCCTCAGGTGCTTATGCCCTTCTGGAATCTCGGTGATCAATTCCTTTATGTCTTCGTTTCGGAGAATCATTATTATTTTTTCCTAACCTGCTGGCGCGCTTGATAAAGTTTTTCTGTAAATCCGCCTTCTTTTAGGAATTGCTTTTCCAGTTGCCGCAATTGCTGATCAAGAAGATAATTTGCCTGATTAATCAGGCAAATAAGGGTGTTAGCAGCAACTTCAGAGGGCGAAGTTTCAATATAGGTCTTATAGGTCATATACGACCTATTCTTTTTCCCACGCAAGCTTTCTAATCATCTGCGCCTTCGGATGATTTTTCTCCCAAAGCAGCAGTCCTTGCTGACGCAGAAAATCATGGTAGTCGAGCAGCAGTTCTTCCAGGCTTGCACGGGCTACGCCTATTAGTTTTAGCTCGCTCTTCTTTGAAGTGCCTGATACCATGCTGCCTTCGGCAATATTCTGTTTGCCGCTGCGCGCTGCCTGTACCATCTGGTCATGAGTGCGCGAACGTTTGTCGACAAAGAGGTCACAGAATACCGCTGTGGCATCATAGATGATTTCCGCAGTCTGATAGGACTTCAGATTGCGGTATCCTCCATGAGGAGGGATAATATCAGGCTTTGCTTTATCGTTCTTTTTATTTATCATATTTGAGCTTTTGCAAGTGCCTTAGATTTCTTTTGTAATTTAACTGCTTCATTCAGAGCAAGAGTGATCGCTTCATACCAATCTATATAGTCGCCGATTTTATCTTCAACAACCTTTAACTCCTTACGATTTAATTTTCTGCCTAATTTCTCTTCCGCAACGGTATGACACATACTTATATACAAACCTTCGAATTCGGATTTTTGCCCGCTATTCAGGTTACCAAGCCATTCTTGAACTTCTTTCCTTATTGTCTTGCCGGCTGATTTGTCAAACTCTGATACGGTTAACGGCAATTAAGAGCTTCCCCTGAAACCACGCCTGACGAACTGATAAGGAATATACGGTTTCCTTCCAAGGTTAGCCACATTTACTACATAACGTCCACCTGGTTTAAGAACCCGATAAACCTCTGCGGCCACACAGCCGATGAGACTTAAATACTCTGTCAAATTGATATTTTCATCATAATCCTTTCCGACATTATACGGCGGTGAAGTGAAGGCCAAAGCCACACTTTTGTCAGGAATGTGGCACATATTTTCTGCGGACTCCATAACTCTCTTCGTCTAAGTGTCTTTCTCCGCCCATCTTTTAATGCCCCAAAAGGGCAGGAGAAAGATTGAAATAATTTTTCAACTGAATCAATTGAATCATATTTTGAACTACTTGTTAAGCAAAAAATAATTGGGGGGCGTACTGCTTGATTAAGACATAAGGATTTTTATGCTATTTCAGTAACGACCTTCTCGTACTGTTCAGGAAACCCTCTACCTCTTTCCTGAACCGTTCAACGACACGCCTGCACTGCTTCATTTTCGAAATGGTCTTCCCAATATCCAGTATGAATGGATACTGCTTTCGTATCAGATGTCTGAATCCGAGGAACTCGGACTTTAATAGATCGGTGAACTCTTCGCTCAAAATTGGCCCTCTAACATTCTTCACCTGGCGGGAGGCCAATATGAGCAGATCTTGATGCCACCTTTCACCAACAGGTTTGCCCTCCCCGGTAAATTCCAATATCCTGTGAATGACAGTCTCCATACCCTGATAGATAGAACTGAGATAAATAGCGCCTGATTCTACTGCGCTTCCAAGGCTTTCGAGATAGAAGGCATCTTCCTTTCCTGCCTTGTCTATGGCGGCATAGAGTTCAGTTAAAGTCTTTTTATATAATCCTTTGCAAATTTTGCATTCAGAAAGTATTTCTTTTATGAGCAGGAGTTTTTTATCTATTGCACTGGCGGCCTTAAGCATCTGTTCGATATCTGATTCTATAAGTATGGATAATTTTTCAATCTTTTCTTTCATATATCAGTTTTCCGGTTAATTCTATCGATTTTTTCAATGCCGGGGCAGCGTATTCCATGGGCACGAGATCGAATCTGCCTGTCCCGAGTTTTTCTGCTATTGCCCAGTCAATTGAGCCAAGCTTATCCATTGCTATGCCTTCAATAGCTATATCAATATCCGATTCCCCTTCATACCACTCTTTTCCGGCAAGAGATCCGAATATGAATATCCTCTTGGGATTGTAGGGACTTATAACAGAAACTATAGATATAGCAATGCTTTCCAGTTTTTCCCGCAGCATGGCAGACTGTTTTTTCTCTCTCCGCTGAAGGGCCTCCATATTGATGCCTGAGATTTTGTGCATGTTAAATTATATCATACCTCCGGCAGCATAATGTTTATCTGCGAACCTGGGAAGCAGGAAAGTTTGGTTTCTTTTGATTTCCCCCAAGACCAATCTGGAATGATCGAAAGCTTTGCTGTTCCTGAGCGTATGGATATTTTGCCGTTCCATTGATTGACAAAACGCCTTACAGCAGCCAATCCATGCCCCCTTCCCTCATCCGCATATCTCGATGCGCCGTGAAGGAGTGCCTTTTCTATCGCCTCAAAATCATTCTTTAATGAAAAACGCTCTGACAGAGATTTTTTAAACCCAACACCAATATCCATGACCGCAATCTTCACAACATTTTCCCCAAGCCTTGAAAATGGTATTTCTGTATGCCTACAAATCCCTTTTTCTCGCTGTGTTCGATGATGTTCTGGCAGACTTCGGATAAAGCAACTATAAAGCCGTTTATCGCCCTTTCGTCATAATGGAGATGCTTTTTAAGAATTGCATTTGCACGTTCTTTAACCTTGCCGACAATAAAATGGATGTCATCCGACTTCTCTATGGGCGTAATCTCAAGCAGGACATCGGATACGGGGACAGTCCCTATTCTACGACTTCGCTTTGCTGCGTCCGTAAATAGGGACAGTCCAGAAACACAGTCTGCAAAACATATCGCCTGTGCAATGCTTTGCTGCGTCCGTAAATAGGGACAGTCCCCTATCCGGATATTTTTCAGATATATATGGCGCTGAGGGCTCAAGACTGAAGTATTCACCTGCAAATTTGAAGAAGTCCATCCTTTCAAGGTATTTCAGGACTTCTTCTGACATTGGGAGATGAATGGTCTTTTGAATACTATTTGATTTTAGAAGTTCCCCAATCTCAAGAATGCCGACCATTCCATAAGGGTCGATGAAAGAAACTTCACGGAGGTCAATAATGGGTGTATCATTAAAAGCCTGCAAAACATGTTCAAATGTATCCTCTGTTATCTGGATAATTGCCTGCGCTGGCATATTCCCTCTCGCCTTATTATATAATAAATAAATTTTCCAACTTCCCGAAAATATAGGTAATGATGGCAAGAAGAATAATATTATTAATTGCCGTATCGATATTAAGCTGTCTGCTCTTTTCCTCAATCACGTGGGCGACATTTCCCAAAGCCGATAAGGTGATCGTTATCAAAAGCAAGCGGGTCATGATATTATTGAAAGACAGCGAAATAATAAAAACCTACAGAATCGCCCTCGGCAAAAGTCCAGATGGCCGCAAGACTCAAACAGGAGACCAGAAAACCCCTGAAGGAAATTACATCATAACTTCGAGAAACCAGCACAGCAAGTATTATAAGGCAATCAACATATCGTATCCAAATAAATCCGATATACAAAATGCCAGAAGGCTCGGCGTGTCTCCGGGCAACAGCATAGCGATTCACGGCCTGCCAAAGGAGCTGGAGGATATTGATAAATTTCACAGACGCCTTGACTGGACAGACGGGTGCATTGCGGTCACAAATCACGAGATAGACGAAATCTGGCAGCTTGTTTCAGACGGCACACCGATAGAAATCAAACCTTAAGCAATTTGAATCTAAAATTATATGTCAGGCGCTGTAGCAGTGCCTGACATATAAATATGACCAGCTGAGATTAAAATCATCTGTAGAGCAGATCGAACAAATCTTCCGCACGCCTTGCATCAAGCTTATTCAGGATTATGTATTCTTCGTATGCAGCGTCCTTGTCTCCGTTTAAATAATAGGCAATGCCCAGATTAAAATGAGTATCTGGATTTCTTGAGTCGATGCCTATGGCCTGCTTAAGGGTGTCGAGGGCTGCCGAATACCTGCCTGTAATGATATAGATAGTGCCGAGCTTATTGTAAATTGCCTGAAAATCGGGCTTAATCTTTACGGCATGTTTATACGCATCGATGGCATCCGAATATTTGCCGATCTTGTAATAAACCGCTCCCAAATTAACATAGGCATCCATGTAGTCAGGTTTAATCTTTAAAGCCCTTTTGTATGCTTCTGCAGCATCTGCATATTGGTTTGATCTCTCATGCTTCAGGCCTTTCATAAAATATTCTTCGGCATTGTCTTTTTTCACTTCTGTTTTTTTTGCAGGTTTTCTGATTTCAACAGGAATTTCTGGCTTTTGTAGTTCTATTAGCGATTTTGGTGCTTCAATCAATGGTTTTTGAGGCAATTCTTTTTTTGCAAGTTTCTTATATAATGCAATCTGCCTTTTGATATATTCTGAAGACCTGTAATCAGGGGGAAGCTGGACAGCAGCAAGTCCTTCTGCCTTTATCTCGAACAATGCTATATCATGCCTGCGGTTGTAAGATATTAATTTATTGATAGGATAAGAGCCTTTCCCTTCAGTCCTTACAATAAGCGCATATTCCACATCTTCGAGCCATTGAGAGATTATTTTGCAGCTCGTTGCTACTATGCCGTTACTGTCGACAATAAAGCCGCTTCCGGAGGCAACCTCGTTTCCATTCCTGTCATGAATTGAAATAACAACAACCGCCTTCTTCTGTTTCTGTGCGAAGTCGGGTATTCTGGCTTCTGCCAAAACAGCGAAGGAGGCTGTAAAAAGGAATGAAACAAGAATGATAAGAACTATCCCTGAAAAACTTCTCTTCACTTCCATCCGTGACATCCGTAGCAGAATGTGCTTCTGTCATTATGCCTCAAAAAGAATTGATTATCGCTTACGTGAGGGTCATGACAGCTCGAACATTCAACCCTGCCGTTCCTTAGCAGATCGGCTATGATGCCTGCGCCTTTCCAGCCCGAGAGCGTCGCACCCCTCGGCTTCAGGTGTCTGCTGCGCTCATTATAGGCAATGGATACCGTATGATGATTACGCGTGTTGCCTATTTCATCAGCAGACTGGATTATTTGCGAATGTGTCAGATTACTTTTTTGCCATGCTTTTTCGTCAATGTTCAGGTTATACGCCTGTGTTCCGTCATGGCAGGAAAGGCATACCTTTGACAGCGTATTAGGGGATGTATCTTCGGTTACTCCAGCCATGCTCGTTCCATAAGTGGAATAGACTGCCGGTTTGGCCTCCTTGTTCCAGAGCTGAACACCGCTTAGCTCTGTATGCGGGGTATGACACCAGATGCAGACCTCTGCCCGATGTTTGTATGAAAGATTATGCTTTGTGTTTTCGATACCTGCAAATGCTACACAGGCATATAAAAGTAATGCCGCTGATATAGCAACCTGGATTTTCCTGTTCATAATATAATCCCAGATTCAGCGATAAAGATGGGTCTCTGTAGTGAATAGCTTAACATGCCGGCATAAAAATTTTATATTCCTAAAACTATCTCCCTTTCCTCCATATCAACCCTGTCGATCCTTACCTTCAATTCCTTGCCTATTGTGAATCTCTTTTTCCTGTGAACTCCGTGAAGGCTCAGGCTCTTTTCATCATACTGATAAAAATCATCGGCCATATACGATACATGGAGAAAACCCTCTACATAATAGTCCTTAAGCCTTATCTTCAGGCCGTATGGCGTAACAGAGACGACCTTCCCTTCAAATTCCTCTCCCACCTTATCCCTCATAAACCATACCCTCATGGCACTCAGAACAGCCCTCTCTGCCTCATCCGCCTGCCTTTCCATCCTCGATGAATGGAATGCAATATCAGGCAAAAGGGATTCCAGATCCTTGATTCTCTTATCACCGAGATGTTTTTTAGTTAAAACCTCCCTCAATATCCTGTGTACAACAAGGTCAGGATACCTTCTGATAGGCGAGGTAAAATGGCTATAGCTTTCGGAGGCCAGTCCAAAATGTCCTACGTTCACTGCAGAATACCTTGCTTGTTTCAGGCTCCTCAGTATCATGTGATTTATTATCTCCTCTTCAGGAGTGCCCTGAATCTGCTTGATCAGGTCAGAGAAGTCTTTTGGAGCTATAGTCTTTGTCCTTTTCAGAATTCTCAGAGAGCCTATGATTTTCATAATGCCTTCGAGCTTCATTGGATCAGGCTCTTCGTGTATCCTGTAAAGGCTTGGAATATTAAGGGCTTCGAGATGCCCTGCAACAGCCTCATTTGCAGCGATCATGAACTCCTCTATTATCATGTGTGCAAAATTTCTCTCTGCCCTTATTATGTTCTCAGGATTTCCCTGAATATCCAGAAGCACCTCAGGCTCGGGAAGGTCGAAATCGAGGCTCCCCCTTTTAAGTCTGCGTGATTTCAGGATATTGCACAACTCTCCCATCATCTCAAAATCCTGAAGCAGATAATCGTATTTTTGTCTTTCCTTTCGGTCTTCATCCACGAGTATCTTCTTCACAGATGTATACGTCATCCTCTCATTGCTGTTGATAATGCTGGGATAAAATCTTGCATCGGTCCGCTCACCATGCATGTCAAAATCCATCTCAACAGTGAAGGCCATCCTTTCCACTTTTGGTCTTAAACTGCACAAGTCCTCTGAGAGTTCCTTTGGAAGCATGGGGATCACCCTGTCAGGAAAATAAACGCTCGTCCCCCTTTTCCTGGCCTCCTTATCTATTAAGGAATCCCATCCCACAAAAAAACCTACATCTGCTATGTGCACCCACAGCCTGTAACCATCATCTGTTCTTTTGATTGATATGGCATCGTCAAAGTCCTTTGCCATTTCGCCATCGATGGTTACTGTGGGAAGGCTGCACAGGTCTTTCCTTTTATGCTCTCTGTTTTTAAGCCCCTTTGCATAAAGGCTTTTCGCCTCTTCAATGACATTATGGGGGAATCTTCTCGGCAGGTTGAATTCATCTATTATGCCTTCCACTTCATCGAGCGGTGTTTCCGGCTTTTCTAATATTTTTATTATCCTGCCCGCAGGAGGCCTTTTGTCAGATGGGTAGCTTATTATCTCTGCAATTACGCTGTCTCCGTCCTTTGCCTTGCCTTTTTCTTTCGGGGCGATATAGAGGTCAAAGGGGACCGATTTGTTTTTAGGCCTGACATAAAATCCAGCCCTTCCGGCTTCGAATGTCCCGACCATGCGTGTATGCGCCCTTTCAAGTATTCGGATTATGGCGCCTTCCCTGCGGCGTCTGTTCTCGATCCTCGCAATAACCCTGTCGTTGTCCATTGCACCGAGGGTTGCCCTTGCAGGGATGAATACATCCCTCTCTCCAGGTTTTTCGAGTATCACGAATCCATACCCGTCCCTGTGCGCCTCAAAGTAGCCTGTAATAAGGTTCATCTCCTCGGCAGGGCCATAAAGGCCTTTCCTTGTCCTGACAATATCGCCGTCATTGACCATTTCCCTGAGAAGCCTTTTGAGTTTGCGCCTTTCGGGAGGGGTGAGATTTAAGTTATAGACGACCTCCATGAAGCTGAGGGGTTGTGTGACCTTTTCTTTGAAAAACGATGTAAGGAATTCCTTGGTGATCATAGACCAATTGTAACACAAAAATGATAGCGCTAATCCCTTAAAAAGCCGAGCATCTCGGCGGGCGATACAATTTTTATCTTTCCGATATTTTTCAATTTCCTTAGATGAGCGTCTCCCGAAACAATATAATCGGCCTTGAGCGCTATGGCGCAGGCGATGAATTTGTTGTCGGCAGGGTCTTCCTTTATCCACAACTGTTCCTTGGGATTATTTACAAACAGGAGATTGAAATTTTTCTCAAAAGCCGACATCAGCCTGTATAAGAGAGAATTGTCCTCAAACTCAAACCTGCTCAATACCTCAAAATATTCTTTCAGGATAGGCTTTGACACACAGAGCGTCAATCTGCCGGAGAACCAATATTCAATAACCTTGAGTGGAATGCCTCCGAAAAATGAGGAAACGAACACATTTGTGCCTATTGTCGCTCTTATTTTCCCGAGCGGACTTTTCTGATGGTCTTTTCCACATTAGATACCTTATATCCTTTCTTTTTCAGAGAACTGCCGATTTCGCTCCAAAGCCCTTTCATGGCATTCTCAATATTGTGCTCTTCCACATAGTCCTTAATAAGCTCGCAGAGCTTTTCATTGACTGATTTATGCTCAAACCTGCTCAATCTCTGAAACTTGTCTTTTATATCCTTGTCAACTCTTACCAAATATCTGCGAAGTCATTTAACACCTCCATTGATAGCATATATATCAATGTTATCATATTCTGCAATCTTTGAACAATTTCTCCTATTTCAGCTTTGCCTTAAATTCTCCCATTCTTTCTATTGCACCGTCCTGATTATGAAGGACTATGCCTTTGAGTTCTTTAAACCGTTTTTGTATTTTCTTATCCTTACTCTTAATATAATTATCGAGGATTTTGAGCTCGTTATCAATTTTATTTGCGATTGTCAGATACTTGTTGTATTTCTCCCTTTCTGCTTTTATGGAAAAATCACCTGGCATCTGCCATTTATCCTTAAGGAATATCCACGATGCAAAGTCCTCTAATTGATAGCCTTCGAGCAATTTAACAGGGGTTGTATTTTTCATATCCACAACCCTTAACCCGTCCCTGTCAGCTATGATCTTATACCCTCCCTTAAATGGCTCTGCTCCCTGATAATCCATGAACTCCCATGTGGAGACCGCTGACTGCTGACTGCTGACCACCGGCTTTTTATGGCAGCTTTCACATTTCCTCGCCTTTCCGTATGGATGGGCTGCCTGCTCAATTTCAAACCACAACAGGTGTTTATTAGAACGTGAAGGGGACTTTGTCCCCCTCACGGACTCCCCCTCCGGAAGGCTGAACGTACCCACCACATAATATGCATCCCTTGTCTCTCCATTAGGCCATCTGAACATAAGTTTTTCAGATGGTTTGACATCCGGTTTGATATTGCCCACACTGTGGGGCCAGATCTTCACCGGCATCCATTTACCCTTCTGGTCTTTCATGAGTATGGGAGGGCCCTGAATGCCGTAATAAAGGGAATACTTCTTGAACGGGTTCTCCTTTCCTGCAATCAATCCCGGCCCCCATATGGTAATCTGATAGCCCCTCAATTCACTTATGTGGCACGTTGCACAGTCCATATTCTTATGAATGCTCTTTTTATGGGCCTCCTCTATCTCTATGTGACAGTCCTGACAATTAGCCTTTCTCTGCATGTCGCCCATTCCCTTTTCGCCTGTGGTATGGCAGTCAACACAATGTATATCTTTTTTATAATGAACATCCGGGTTCATGCCTGTCGGTATCGAGTAATCGCCTCCAATATAGGTCTCTCCCCGTCTGCTCTGCATTGCACCTGGATGGCAGATGCTCGTCCCCCTTCCGTATCCTGCACAGCTTATCGATGTGGGCTTGTTGGTAAAATTGTGAACTCCTTTTTTCCTGTCAGGTTCGTAGTGGCAGTCCAGACAGCCGGCATGACAGACATTGCAGAATTTCTGTTTCGCCACTGCCTGTTCTCTTGAAAAAGGGACATTAAGTTCTTTTCTTATATCTTCCGTATTTTTGAATTGAAAACCTGCGTTCCTTAAAACCTCCATTGGCGGCAGGTCGGCAAATGACGGCCCGCAGTTGTGAGGCCCGTATGGCTCAAGCCATGTCCTCATTGTCCTCTGCCTGAAATTTGTTGCCATGATGGTTGTCTTGAATTGCTTGAGCTCTTCCGGATGGCATCCTGATTTGCCGCAGGTCTTTTTTGCAATATTAGGATCAAAATTAAATGTCTTAGGATTCCTGTCGTGCCAGAGGACATTCCTTACATCCGGATGCGGCAAGAGTTCTCCGTCCTGCTCTATCTTCGGCAGCATCTGCCTTATCATGTCGTTTCCTGACGGCAGCAGCGAATTTGGATAAACTTCCTTTCTCTTAAGCACATTGCCATCGTCGTCTATTAACAAGACAGTGAGCATTCCCTTGTGAGCATTATCCGGTTCCTTTGCCCTTCCGTTACCGAGGTGGCATTCATGGCACTTTACATTGGGATGTTTAGATTCCCTTTCAACCATCTCATGGGTCACATAAAACTGGGGATAGCCCAGTCTGGTCATCTTTTCTTTGTCAGAGTGGCATCTTATGCATTCCACACTGGTATCCTTCCATGCCTTATAACTTAGAACGGTTATGACCAATAGAAATTGAACAACAAAAATAATGACCGTTTTTTTATTGATATAATCGCTGATAGTCCCTATCTTCATTTGCGGCTTCAACCAAAATTACGAAAGTATCACCTAACATACAACAGCAGGTGTGCTGAAAAGACTTTACACTTTGAAATATTGCAAAACATTATCTTGAATCCGTCATCTACTACATTGCTCACTATTTGGATGAGACATTTATTATCTCTAATATGCATAAAGAATAACACTTTGTAAAGTCTTTGATGAACACCTGCTGTTGTATCATTCGTAATTTGAGCTTTAAAGATTTGAGGAATTGGAGGGCTGAGGTGTTTGAGGGGTTGCAGAAGGGAGACTCAGTTTTATTACCTGTCCTTTTTCTCCGAGTCCTTCGAACTCTTTGTCGTCAAATTTCAGCTTCACACCGGCAGCATTCCCTATTAATAAATCAATGGACTGGTTAGCCTCATAATTCACCTTTTCTCCGGGATTCAGGAGCACTTCCTTTTTATCAGCGCCATCGATGATTATCTGTATCCATGTCTTATCTACAGCGGTAATATCGAGATTGTGCATCTTCTTTTGGACTGTCTTATTTTTATCTCCTGATTTATCAGGCGGTGTCAGAGGAGCATTAGATATCCCTGCTTGGCCTGCTGGAGTTGAATGGATTGTTTTTTCCTGTTTGGCATCCTGTACCGGCACCGGCGGAGTGACATCGGGGATTTTATATTGCACTCCGGGCTCCGTCTTCTGCTGCACTGGTGGTGCACTCTTTCCGCCGGGGAGCAGTAGATATATTAAAAGAGCTATCCCGGCTATGGAAACAGCCACTAATATTCTTTGAGAAAAACCTCTAACACCGGAAACACCCTTTGATTCTGATTTAAAGGAAGGTGTCTTTTCTATGCTCTCTGACGGGATATTGTCTGAAGTTTTCTCATCAGAAGGGATATCCGCCAGATTCTTCTCCTTCCCTCCCTTTATCTCTTCAAGATATGCCTCATACAGGGCAATTGCTGCATCAGAAGGGTATCCGAGGAATTTTGCATACTCCCTGATATATCCCTTTGTATACACCTCAACAGGTAATTTTGCAAAATCCTCTTCCTCTATTGCCTTAAGATAGCTTGCCTTTATGCGGGTTATCCTGGCAACCTCCTTTAGTTCCTTGCCCAGTTTCTCTCTTTGTTCCTTAAGGGACTTTGCCATATATATGGTATAAATTTACCACAATTTCGAAATAAATGAAAGAGTTAATCGTTTTGTAAACCAATTATGTTACTATAGGTTTACAATGAGAAGGATAATGATCACAGGCATAGGTGCAGTCACGCCATTGGCAAATAATTTTTTTGATTCATGGTCTCTTGTCAAGAAAGGCATTTCCGGCATAAGCAGGATTTCAAAATTCGACACGACGGGTTTGTCATGGACAATGGCAGGAGAAGTTAAGGGATTCAATCCTGAATTGTATCTTTCCAAAAAAGAGATTTTAAAACTTGACCCCTTTTTGCACTATGCAGTTGCAGCAGCAACAATGGCTGCTGAAGATGCAGGACTCCTCAAATCCAAAATTCGAAATTCGAAATTCGAATTTGATAATGCCGGCGTCATAATAGGTTCAAGCAGGGGTGGAATCACAACAATCGAAAAAGAACTCTCTAAACTCCTAACTCCTAACTCTAAACTATCTTCTTATTTAATGCCCTCAACAACAATAAGCATGGCTGCATCTTACGTGGCGCAGAAACTGGGCACTAAAGGTCATTGTTTAGGAATTTCCAATGCCTGTGCATCAGGAACAAATGCCATTGGAGAGGCATACAGGCTGATAAAGCATGGCTACGCAGATATAGTGATTGCAGGCGGGACAGAGGCGCCGATATGCAGGTTTTGTGTTGAGGGATATGGCATTTCTGGTGCGTTATCAAAAACAGATAATCCCTCTGCAAGCAGGCCGTTTGACACAAAAAGGGACGGTTTTGTCCTTGCAGAGGGTGCGTGCATACTGGTGCTTGAGGAGTATGCATCTGCAATAAAAAGAAATACTGAAATCTATGGCGAAATTATTGGTTACAGCAGCACAACAGACGCATATCACATAACAAGACCTGACATCGAAGGCGAAATAAGGGCTATACATTCCTCCCTTGAAGATGCAGGAGTTTCACCTGAGGATGTCGATTATATCAATGCCCACGGCACATCAACGCCAATCGGAGACATGGTGGAGGCAAATGCAATAAAGAATATCTTTAGAAGCAATATTCCGGCCCCGGTAACTTCAATAAAATCCATGACAGGACACATGCTTGCAGCATCAGGGTCTTTTGAAGTTGCATGCACTGCCATGAGCATCAAAGAAGAAATCATCCCTCCGACAATCAATATTACCCAAAAAGACCATGAATGCAATATTAATGTAATAACAGAAAAAAAAGAGGCAGATATAAAAATTGCTATTACAAACTCATTCGGATTCGGGGGAGTCAATGCGGTGATTGTGCTGAAAAAGGTAGATGAGTGAATGAGTAGATGAGCAGATGAGAATTCCTAAGATGCACCTTTCCACTCATTTACCCATTTGCTCATTTACTCATTTACCTATACCTATTGCCTTTTCGTATATCCTGTATCTCTTATACAGCCTCGCCCCGAACATCTCGCAAAGTCTTATTGCCTGAATGTTGTCTTCAAGAATCCACGAAAGCTCTATTCTCTTATACCCGCCTTTTTTAATGTTCTTATGTCCCACTTTAAACAGAAGTGCATCGACCCCCCTGTTGCGGTATTCGGGTTTAATGCCATAAAGCAGCAATCTGAGGTCGGTTAGTTTTTTGGAATAATAAAGCGCCTTTATTATCGTCAACGGATTAAGCCTGCCCTTCATCTTTTTCAAAACAAAATTATAATCGGGGATTAGCCCGAGAAATCCTATCGGCTCCCCATCCTTCTCAGCAATAAGTGTGAGTTCAGGGACTACGAGGGGTTTCAGTCTTTTGGCACTGTAAGAAAGCTCTTCATCGGTAATGGGAATGAAGCCCCAGTTATTTTTCCATGCGGAATTATAGACGTCCTGGAAAATCTTCATATCAGCCATGAAATTCTTTTTATCGATAGTCCTGACCGTTATTCCTTTTCTTTCAGCCAATGCGGCTACCCGCAAAACCTTCTCCGGCAATTCTTCCTGCATATCGTAAATATATGCATAGAGGTCTTTCGATTTTGACATGCCGAAGGCAGTCACCAAATCATTGTAATAAGGAGGATTATAAGGCATCATGAGCATGGGAGAACTGTCAAATCCATCGATAAAAAAACCGCATTCCTCGTTCGTGGAAAAATTCATTGGCCCGCGCATAATCTCCATGCCCTGACTTTTCAATTCATCCTGGACTATGTTTAACAGGGCATCAGAAATCTCTTTGTTATTAATGCACTCAAAAAAACCGAAAAAGCCTGCCTTCTCTTTCTGAACCTTAATGTGATCAGGATTGATAATGGATGCTATGCGGCCGACAATATTGCCATTCTTTAATGCGAAAAAAAAATTCACATCTGCATGTTTTAAGAAGGGGTTTTTCTGAGAAAAGTGTGTCTTCATGTCCATAGTCAACCGAGGGACATAAAGACTGTCGTTCTTATAAAGCTCAAGAGGGAATTTTATAAAAGAATTGATCTCTGATTTTGTTCTGGCTTCTATTATCTCCACTTCTATTTATATCAGCCCCATCGCCTTGCCGACCTTCTTGAATGCCTCAAGCACCTTGTCGAGATGCTCATCCGTATGCGTGGCCATGTAGCTCGTTCTTATAAGAGCCTTCCCCGGAGGGACTGCAGGCGAGACAGCGACATTTGCAAATACTCCCCCTTCCTGAAGCATCATAACAAACTTAAATGCAGTCTCATCCTCTCCCACAATAATGGGGATAATGGGAGTCTCGCTCGGGCCTAAATCAAACCCAAGCTCTTTAAAGCCCTTAAACATCTTGTTTGTATTTTTCCATAGCCTTTCTATCCTTTCAGGCTCGTTCTCGATTATATCCACTGCTGCACTGACCGCTGCTATCGATGCAGGAGGCGGGCTTGCGCTGAATATCAATGCCCTTGCAAAGTGCTTTATGTAATGAATGACATCTGCATCGCCTGCTATAAAGCCGCCTATGGATGCAAGGGATTTGCTGTAAGTTCCCATTATTAAATCCACTTCGTTCTCCAGACCGAAATGCTCTGCAGTGCCCCTGCCTGTCTTGCCCAGGACACCAATTCCGTGAGCATCATCCACAAAAAGCCTTACTCCGTATTTCTTCGTTATATTAATCACATCAGGAAGATTAATAATATCTCCTTCCATGCTGAACACACCGTCAACAACCACAAGTTTTCCCCTGCCGTTATTCTCATTGAGGATTCTTTCGAGGTCGGACATGTCATTGTGCTTGAATCTCTTGACCTCTCCACATGAGAGCCTGCAGCCGTCAACAATGCTTGCATGATCCATCTTGTCGATAATGACCACGTCATCTTTTCCAACAAGGGCGGATATTACGCCAAGATTAACCTGAAACCCCGTCGAGAAGACAAGGGCAGCCTCCTTCCTCATGAAATTGGCAAGCTTCTCTTCCAGTTCCACATGGATGTCGAGAGTGCCGTTGAGGAACCGTGAGCCTGCGCAACCCGTGCCGTATTTTTTTACGGCCTCTATCGCTGCCTCTTTCACCTTTGGATGATTTGTAAGGCCGAGGTAATTGTTCGAACCAACCATTATCATTTTTCTGCCGTTTATTACTACCTCGGGGTCCTGTGCGCTCTCTATTACCCTGAAGAAAGGATAAACTCCTGCCTTCTGCAATGCCTTTGCGGTATTAAATTTAAAACATTTTTCAAAAATATCTGTCATCTGTCTTTTGTTTTCTGTCTTCTGATTCATAGCCATTGATGTATCCTGTACCAGTCTGCTGTCCATTTTGCTCCTTCCTTTATTTTTACCTTCGGCTCAAACTTCAGCCTCTCTGCTGCCCTTGTCGTGTCGCAAATCCAGTGGGAATGCCTCATCTCTTTTATCTTATCCGTATTTATTATATTTATTCCTTTTCTGGCTCCTTTTGCCTTCTCAGAGATGAATCCGAGCAGCGGCATAACAAATTTAGGGATATTCAGTCTCACCGGCCTCTTCTGCAGGGCATCGGATATTGCCTCAATAATATCATCAGTGGAGTAAATATTACCATCTGACACGAAAAAAATCTCTCCCTCTGCATCCCTGCTCAGCGCAGAGAGTATTATACCATTTATCAAGTCTTCCACATATAAAAAAGAGTAATAACATTTACCCCAATAAGGAATCAAGCCCGATTTTACCATTTTAAAGAAAATCAGCAGGTCTCTGTCTCTCGGCCCATAAACAGCAGGAGGTCTTATGACAGTTACAGGCATATTCTTTTTATTCGCTAAGACTATCTTCTCTCCTTCAAGCTTTGTCTTTCCGTAAACGGATACAGGGGCTGGTTCGCTATCTTCCTTAAGAGGCCTACCATCACAGCTCGGCCCTGCTGCAGCAAGACTGCTCAGATAGACAAATCTCTTGATATGGGAATTATTTTCAAGCACTGCCTGCACGATGTTCTCTGTGCCTTTAACATTTGCATTAAAAAAATCCGCTTCGGAGCACGCCTTTGTCAGTCCTGCAAGATGAAAGACATAATCAACACCCTTAACAGCATCAGCAAGTGATTCCCTGTCCGTGCAGTCTCCCTTTATTATTCCGGCATTGATATCTTCAAGAAATCTCAGGTTTGCAGGGTTTCTTACGAGACAGGCAACATCAAAACCTTCACGGATAAGGGCGCCTGCAAGATGGCTCCCTATAAAACCTGTTGCACCTGTAATGAGGGCCTTCATAAATCTGAATTTATTCTAAGGAATATGCTGCACTTTTTGCAAGGAATTCATTATTTTTTTGGGCCTGACCTTCACCCTGAGTCCCTTGACATCCTCAACAACTACCCGTTCTTCTTTCTGTATAACATTATCCGAATATGCAGACCAGAATTCGCCGTGCACTACAACCATTCCACCGCCGGGTGTAATATCCGTTTTTGCAATTCCCTCAAGGCCTATCAGTCCTTCCGCCCCTGTCACAGGCTTTCTCTTGTATGCCTTATAAGCAAGTCTGAAGGTAAGGACAAAAAACAGGGCAGTGACAATGACAGCAGGAATGATTACGGAAAGGGAGAGCTTTAGAAACGGCAATGGCGATTCGAAGAGCATCAATGAGCCGAGGACCATGGATACTATCCCTCCGATGGTCAGCATTCCGTATGATGCGACCTTTACTTCGAGTATGAATAGTATAAGGCCGATGATAATAAGCAGAAGTCCTGCATAATTCACAGGAAGGGTCTGGAATGAGTAGAAGGCAAGGACAAGGCATATGCCTCCGATAACACCAGGGAATATCGCACCCGGATTCGTCAGCTCAAAAAACAGGCCGTAAAAACCGAGCATCAAGAGTATATAGGCCACATTTGGATCGCTTATTAGATTCAAAATCTTGTGTCTGAGTCCCATTTCATGCCTGATGATTTTTGCACCTGCGGTTTTTAATGTTTTATCTCCATAAGCTGTAGTTATCTTTTTTCCGTCTATTTCGGAAAGAAGTGCGCTTATATCCTTTGCAATCAGGTCAATGATATTGCTCTTCAGTGCCTCTGTCTCTGTTGCAGAAACGCTCTTTCTCACAGCATCCTCTGCCCATTTGACATTCCTGCCTCGGGTCTCTGCAATGGACTTGATATAGGCTGCCGCATCGTTAACCGCCTTTTCTGCCACAGCCTTGTCCATCTTTTCTCCCAGCGCAACTGGATGCGCAGCGCCTATATTTGTGCCGGGCGACATTGCAGCAACATGCGCAGCCATCGTTATAAAAACCCCTGCTGATGCAGCCCTTGCACCGCTTGGTGAGACATAGACCACAACAGGAACACTGCTTCCGATAATATCCTTCGCGATACTCCTCATTGATGTATCGAGTCCGCCGGGAGTATCCAGTTCGATAATCAGCGCCTCTGCATTCATCTCCGAAGCCTTTTTAATGGATTTGCCTATATACTCTGAAACAACGGGATTGATGGCGCCGTTTACTGTAATGACGAGCACTTCTGATTTTCTGTTTTCGACAGAATACAGCAATGGACTTAAAAAGAGAACGGTAGAGATAAAAACAAGTGCGAGAAAAACAAACTTCCTATTCATGTAGAATTATAACATGAAAAATAGCATCTGAAGCGAAAGCCGGTTATGCTTGTCACAGATATTAGCGGAAAAGCACAATCAGCACAAAACCTGTAAGCATCAAAATAGTCCCGAGCATTCTTTCCTTTATCCCTGACTCCTTAAAGAACAGATATCCATAAAATATACCTATTAGAAGACTCAATCTCTTAACCGAGATCATATATGCGACCTTTGTCATGCTCATTGCTATCATATGGGAAATAACCATAACGGATTGGAGAAATCCTGGAAGAATGGACGTTCGCAATGCGCCGTTATTATTAAATATAAATCTCAACTCATCCCTTCCCTTATATAGAGCTATCGGCGTTAGAACAATAACAAGCAATGTAATATAAGTGGCGCCGAAAAATATGGGGGAAGAATGCTCAATAGCCCTCTTGCCGAGGGAGGATGTGAAACTGTAAATAAGGGCGACAACAATCATAAATATAGAACCTTTCTCTTTTTTGATAGCAATAAACGGCTCGAAAACGCCCTTTTTAAATTCCTTGATATTGAGCGTATAGCCTCCAACTGCAATAAACAGAACACCCAATGCGCCTATGACCGAAACCTTCTCTCCAAGAATAATGTATGGAACTATTATGAGAAATACTGGCGTAAGGGAAAGAAACGGCAGTGTCAGACTTAATGGAGAAACCTTTAATGCCTTTATATAAAATATGATTGCAACTATCTCGAGGGGCAGTGCTGTTAGAAATGCTCTGTAGAAATGATTATCAAGAGGAGGGACAGGAATAAAGAAAAGAGTGCTGATAAGAAGGGGCAATGAAAACAAGAGCCTGAGCCATGCAATAAGGTACTCATTATGAACTGACAATGCCTTTTTGGTGAGCGCATCGCTGGTAGCGAGAGTAAAGGCAGAAATTAGGGCAAATAGTATCCAAAGATTTTCCATTCATTAATTTTAATGTCTCTACTTAAAAATAGACAATCATTAGCATCAGCAGCGATGGCATAATCTTTCATTTTTGATAAAATAAGATATAGGTACTCTATTTTGGGGGGAATTGATACAGCCTTGAACAATCTGCTATCTAAACAAGATGCTATTCACCTTTTGGAATTAATCCACAAAAGTCTTTCTTGCGTGAAAGAACAAGATTTCAGGGAACTATTATTAGATTTAAAGGTCTTGGTTCCATATGATTACACTGCCTGCTTATTGGGTAAAAGGGATAAAAATAACCTCGTAAATACTTACGACCTGATAAATGTCGCCTTTCCCTTCTGAATGGCTTGACCATTATGTTATAAAAAGCTATCATCATATTGACCCAATCGTTAAAGAAAACTTTAACAATTTTACATTACAATACTGGGCTGATACATACAAAAAATACACTCCTCCCAAAGATTTTGTAATGACTGCCGAAGACTTTGGCCTTAAAAAAGGTTATTCCTATGGCCTCAAAAACTATAAAGGAACAGAGGGGAGCTTGTTTTCTTTTTCCGGCGATTTTATAGAATCCAATCTTAGAACAGAAATCATTTTAACGCATATCACTCCTCACCTGCATCAAGCCTTCATTCGCGTTTTGGGTCAGCACAAAACAAATGATGATATCTCAATCATCTCTCTAACATCAAAAGAAAAAGAAGTGCTTAAATGGTTAAAAGAGGGCAAAAACACATGGGATATATCCCAAATTCTTGCAGCGAGCCAAAACACTGTTAAGTACCATATAAAGAATATTTTTCTGAAGCTTGATGTTTCAAACAGGTCTCATGCCGTTGCGCGTGCTGTTGAACTGGAATTGATTAAACCATTTTAACATATCCGGTCTCTTCAGAGCATTTAAGATTTCAAATTCTCTCCAATCCATCATCACTGCCACAGCAACTACTCCATCAGGCATCGTATATGGTTTATCTATCAATGCAAAAGAAAATCCTTTCATATGCAGCAACTTATAGACTCTATGGTCAGTTACGCCGTATAAATACCGCACATTATTTTTTGAGCACCATTGATATATCCCTTTAAAAAGAAGGCTGAATATATCAAATGAGCCGAATTCATTAGATATCCTATGCCTTCTTGCCTCAGATGCTATACAGCACCTTGAAAGTTCTGCAGTATCTGCCTCTTTTCTTATTTCATGTTCATGCCCCACAAGCGGCAAAAATTCCTTTTCGAGCATAAAAGTATTCTCAGTCGTTATCAGTCTCATATACGCCCACACCTTGCCATAAAGGTCAAGAACCCCGAAATGAATAGCATAATTATCGTAAACGTCAATTTCCAGCATGTTTTCTGTTTCCGAAACCCATTTCAACTTCTGAGCAAAGATTTTGTGCCGCAGATGGTATGCCTGAACTATTTCTCTTTCCATAAACAGATTCTTCACAATGAGGTTGCCTTCACGAATACCGATAGGGTGAAAGGTCGTACCATTTGTTTTTCCTGTTGTGACTGACAGCATTTTTCTCCTCCTAAAAAGTTTTTCTATTTATGGGAGAAGAAAAGACTACAAAAAATCACCTACCTGTTTGGGTAGGTGATTCGTCCCCTACTCATTCGGGCAGGTGATTTTTAAAGCAAGAGGTGTTAAACAAATATCATGAGTTTTTTAAGGTCTGTCTTTGCAATTCAAAGAATAAAGGGGGTGATAGCAGAGGTCAAAACAGGAGGGCGTAATTTTTGGTTTCTGAAAATTTCGAAAGAATCAGGAGGACTTTATGAGAAAACGCAGAAGGTTGTTGCTGGTTTTAGCTATGGTTGCGATACTGGTGGCCGCACTGCCGCTCATAGCATTTGCCTCGTCAGGCGCATGGAGCGATGCCAAGGTAGGGCCGGATGCATATTCGAAGGGCTACTGGTATTGTGCTGACTTTAACCCGACTGGTCAATATGTTCCACCAAATGCAACTATTACACTCGTGTCATGGCAGTGGAGCGTTTTAAACTACAGAAGCGATTTGCTGGTTTATATTTGTGACTCTTATGGTTGTCAGAATATTTCTAGTTTGGGAATAGGAACCACTACTTATTTTAATAACAGATCCGCAAACCAAACATTCGGGCTTTGTTTTGGAGTTCCTGGAAGCGGCTCGGTCGTTCCACCGATTTATGGACAATACGACAGAGTCAATGTAAGCTGGCAAGCTCCA
>Ga0209721_1000508_pt1 | contig 34720 bp, 29 predicted proteins | sample TshhotsprinmetaG_FD_184139 | JGI IMG/M metagenome (GOLD analysis project Ga0209721, IMG submission 184139) | Hot spring microbial communities from South Africa to study Microbial Dark Matter (Phase II) - Tshipise hot spring metaG (SPAdes)... | ecosystem: Environmental > Aquatic > Thermal springs...
AGTGGCGTTGTTCGTAGTCAGCCACGGAGCACAGCGGAGTGGCGTAGCGCTACTCCGCTTCGCTCCGTAGCGCACTACAAACGTCCCATTGCGCCCCTGCGACTTGCGCCTTGCGCCCTTGCTTTGCTACCGTCGGCGCGCCTGCCCCATCCCCACCGTCGTCTGATAGCCCACCCCGGCGTAGAAGGCGAAGTCGGTCAGCAACTGCACCATCCCCAGCCAGTACCGGTCCCGATTGGTGGCGGTGTAGCGGCAGCGGCCGACGAAGCCGATCTGCAGGCCCTCTCCCTTGCCGGGGATCGGGCGGGTGGAGATGTTGCAGCGGCTGATGGCAAGGCACTCCTCGGCGTACCGGCGCACCTCCACCGGAATGGCGACGGGGGCGAACGCGTTCCACTTCTCCATCAGCCCGCTGTACACCAGCCCCGGAAGCGGCAGGGGGACGTTCAACCCGCCGGAGCGGAACGCCGTCGGCGAGAGAAACTCCAGTTCTATCCGGTGGTCCGGGGACGGCTGGAGCAAGTGGCGCGTCGCCAGTTCCTGGTACGCGCTCTGTCCGGCCCAGGGGTGGACGGTCGGGTCCAGCGTGGCCCTGCGGACGGTGAAGGGTACTCCGTCCAGTTCTACCGTTGCGGGGGGCCGCTCGGCCAATCGGCGCAGATGGTGGGAAACCTCTGCGGTCAGCCCGGTGTAGCGGAGGAAGACCTCCGCTCCGGGGAGGATGTTGATCCCGTCCCTCTGCCGCTTCACACCGAACAGGTCGGAACAGGTGAAAGGACGGCGTTCGTCGGGGGCGTGCAGCCGTTCGGCCAGACCCGCATCCGTTTCGGCGATCATCCGCAGGAAGGCTGCGTGGCTGGCCCGCCCCAGATACGGCGGGAGCGTTACCGGCTTCTCCACCCCCAACACCAGCACCAAACTGGTCAACATATCTCTCCTTGCCTTGTTGTTCCGCGTCTCCCCGCTTTGATTATAGCCGCAAAGAGCGCGGAGGGCAAATGCTGCGAGCCCCCAAGGGCTTGCGCAGCGATTCGCCTTGTCCCGTATGGGAAAGGGGTGGGGTGTGGGGTTTGTGGGGGCGGCGAAGCCGCCCCCACAAACCCCACTTTCCCTTATCTCGCAGGCATATTGCTCCCCGAAAGGGACAAACCCACCTCCAATTGACTTTTTCGCCTTTCGCTGTATAATGTAAATGCAACGTTTCTAATAGCAACCGACCCCAGGTTGCTGCCATCCCAATTTCCCTGCAGGAGGTAACCATGCCCGAATTTGTCAATCCTTTTAGTGGTAAAGTCCCCGAGCGTAAACTCACCTTAGAGGAACTGATCCGCGCCATTCGCCTGAACATCGCCGCGGAACAAGAGGCCGTTCACCTCTACATGGCCCACGCCGATGCCACCGACCACCCCCTGGCCAAAAAGGTGCTGATAGACATCGCCAACGAGGAGCGCGTCCATGTCGGAGAGTTTGAACGGCTGCTGGAGATTCTCACCGGCGATGAGGCAAAGTGGTTGGCCGAGGGCCGGGCGGAGGTGGACGAAATGGCCGCCGAACTGGGGTTCGGCCCCTCTGCCGGGAGCGAGTCCCCGACCATCGGCTCGCTGCGTGAGTAGTATATAGCGCAGGATACAAGGAGGTCCTATGCCCAACAAATACCTGGGACGCGAGGGAGCCCCTTTTGGGGATGATGTGTGGAATGTGCTGGACGCCACGATGGTCCAGGCGGCGAAGAGTCAACTGGCCGGCCGGCGCCTGCTGCCGCTGGAGGGCCCCTACGGCCTGGGCGTCAAAGCGATCCCTCTGCCGGACGAGGAAGTCGCCGCCGGGACCGCCGTGGGGAAGTTCCTGCCCCTGGTACTGCTGTATGAGACGTTCACACTTCCCGTGCGCGACCTGGCTGCCTACGAGCGCGAGCCCCTTGCGCTCAACCTCCAGCCGGTCGCCCGGGCGGCCATCGCCTGCGCGCAGCGGGAAGACCAGTTAATCTTCTACGGCGTGGCCGGTCAACCGGGCCTGCTGACCGCACCCGGGGTGCAGAAGGTGACGCTCTCCAACTGGGATAAGGTCGGCGTTGCGATGGATGACCTCATCCGTGCCGTGACCCTGCTGGACGAGGCGGGCTTCCATGGCCCCTACGCGCTGGGCCTGGCCCCGGCCCGTTACAACCTCCTCTTCCGGCGTTACCCGGACGGGCCGATGACCGAAATGGGCCACGTCCGCGAATTGGTGACCGGCGGCCTGGTGAAAGTTCCCGTCCTGAAAGATGGGGGCGTGCTCCTGGCTGTGGGGCAACAGTTTGCATCCATCGTTCTCGGCCAGGATATGAACGTCGGCTTCATCGGGCCGCAGGACACCCTCCTGGAGTTCTCTATCTCCGAGACGATTGCCCTGTATCTGCGTCAGCCCGCCGCGGTGTGCGTGCTGGAAGGGTAGGAGTTCCGGCAAAAGAACGCGCAAAGCCCCCCGGATTCGGGGGGCTTTGTGTTTTGGGTTAAATACTCCGCAGCGCGTCGGCGAAGATGGAGACGGCCGTATCCGCCTCCCGCTCGGTGATGACCAGCGGCGGCGAGAAGCGGATGCTGCTGGCCCCGCAGGTCAGGACGATGAGCCCGCGCCGGAAGCATTCCGCCATCACCTGCTCCGCCTCGTCGTGGGCGACCGCCTTCGTCCGGGCGTCCTTCACCAACTCCACGCCAACCATCAGCCCTAGCCCGCGGACGTCGCCGATGACGGCGCCCTTGCCCCAGTGTTGGCTCTCCTCCGCCAGGCCGCGCAGATTTTCCAGGAGACGGTTGCCCACCCGGACGGCGTTCTCCATCAGCCCTTCCTGCTCTATCACATCTACAGTTGCCAGGGCGGCCGCGCAGGCGACGGGGTTGCCGCCGAAGGTGCTCCCGTGCGCCCCGACGGGCCAGGTCATCACCGCTTCGTGGGCCATCATCGCCGAGACGGGCATCCCGGAGGCCAGGGCCTTGGCGACACAGATAATATCCGGGACCACGTTCCAGTGCTCAATCGCAAACCACTTTCCCGTCCGCCCCATTCCCGATTGCACCTCATCGGCCACCAGCAGGATGCCGTACCGGTCGCAGAGGGCGCGCAGTTTCTCCAGCCAGCCCGGCGGCGGGACGATATAGCCGCCCTCGCCCTGGACCGGCTCCACGAAGATCGCCGCCACCTCATCCGGCGGGATGGACTTCCCCATCAGTGTCTCTTCTATGAAGTCCACGCAGGCCAGGTTACAGGCGGGGTAGGTCAGGTTGTACGCGCAGCGGTAGCAGTAGGCGTAGGGGACGTGGACGACGCCCGGCAGAAGGGGCGCGAAGCCCCGATGGTAGACGGGCTTGCTGGCGGTCAGAGAGACCGCGCCCATCGTCCGGCCGTGGAACGCCCCGAAGAAGGCCACCGCGTAGGGCCGTCCGGTGTGGTGGCGGGCCAGTTTCAGCGCTGCTTCCACCGCCTCGGCGCCGGAGTTGCCCAGAAACACCCGCCAGCGCTCATCTCCGGGGGCGATGGACGCCAGTCGCTCTGCCAGCGCGATGTACTGCGGGTCATAGAAGTCCGCCCCGCAGATGTGGAGCAACCGCTCCGCCTGCTCCTGGATCGCCCGCACCACCCGGGGATGGCAGTGCCCCGTAGAGCAGACGGCGATCCCGGCGGCGCAGTCCAGAAACCGGTTCCCGTCCAGGTCCTCCACGATGCACCCAGAGGCCCGCTTCACCGCCAGCGGGTAGACGCGGGGAAGGGATGGGGAAACAACCCGATTGCTCCGTTCAACCAGTGCCTGGGCCTGGGGCCCGGGCGGCGTCATTTTCAGTTCAATCCCACTTTCGGAAGCCATCTTCTTTTCCCTCCGTTGAGTTCGCATATCAACGTCTTCTGCCTATTTTAGCACACTTTTCAATCTTCTGCAACCATTTTTCTTCGCTTTTCAATTTCGCCCTTGACACATCCCGAATTTGTGCTATCATACAACTTGCAATCTGCTACCTGCTACCTGCTATCTGCTACCTGCTATCTGCTATCTGCTATCTGCTACCTGCTACCTGCTACCTGCTATCTGCTATCTGCTACCTGCTACCTGCTACCTGCTATCTGCTACTCGCACAATTCGCACCCACAATCCCGGAGGTTACAGTGAGCGAAGAACTCTTCAAGGCTATGGCCCAGAGCGTCATTGACGGCGACCCCGACCTGGCGGCCGAGTTGGCCCAGAAGGCCATAGAGCAAGGGATAGACCCCCTGGATGCCATCAACAAAGGCTTCGTCCCCGGCGTGGACTACGTCGGGGAGCAGTACGGGAAGGGCGAGATGTTCCTGCCCGACCTGGTGCTGGCGGGCGAAGCGATGAAGGCGGCGGTGGCGGTCCTGGAGCCGGAGATCGCCCGCCGGGGCGGTCAGCGCCAGACCCTGGGGACAGTCGTCATCGGCACCGTAGAGGGCGACATCCACGACATCGGCAAGACCCTGGTGGCGACCATGCTCTCCGTCGGGGGGTTCAAGGTCCACGATTTGGGCGTGGACGTGTCCGTCGGCAAGTTCGTGGAGGTCGCGCGCGCGGTCAATGCCGACATCGTCGCCATGAGCGCGCTGCTCACCACCACGATGGTCCGCCAGCAGGATGTCATTGAGGCTCTGGAAGACGCCGGCCTGCGCTCCCGGCTGAAGGTGATGGTCGGCGGCGCGCCCGTCACCCGATCCTGGGCCGAGGAGATCGGCGCCGACGGCTACAGCGAGGACGCCATCGGCGCGGTCGCCGTCGCCAAACAACTGCTGGGGGTGGGATAATGGCCCGGCCGATCAAGTCCATCTCCGACCCCCGCCTCCGCCTGGATATTCTCACTCCCGAAGACGTCCGGCGCATCCACGAAGCCACCCTGGAGGTCATTGAGACGGTCGGGGTGCGCTTCCCGTCCCCCAAAGCCCTGGAGGTCTGGGAGGCCCACGGGGCGCAGGTGGACCGGGACAGGATGGTCGTCCGGGCGCCCGGTCATCTGATAGAGGACGCGCTGAAAAAGGCCCCGCCCGTCTACACCCTTGCCGCCCGCGACCCCTCCCAGGACCTGCCGCTGGATGGCAACCACGTCTACGTGGGCACCGACGGCTGCGGTGTGCAGGTCATTGACCTCTACACCGGGGAGCGGCGGCGCTCCGCCCTGAAGGACGTGGCGGAAATCGTCCGCGTCGCCGACTATCTGGAGGAGGTCGCCTTTATCTGGATACCGGTCTCCGCGCAGGACTGCCCCCCCGAAACCCGCGGCCTCTACGAACTCAAGGCGGCCTGGGAGAACACCACCAAGCACATCCAGACGGAGAGCATCTACTCGGAGCGGGAGGCGCGGGCGTCGGTGGAGATGGCGGCGCTCATCGCCGGAGGACGGGAGGAGTTGCGAAAGCGGCCCGTTCTTTCCTATGCGCTGTGTACCGCGCCCCCTCTGGGCCAGGACCCGGGCACCCTGGAAGCGGCGCTGGTCGCCGCGGAGGCGGGCATCCCCGTCGGCTTCATGACCATGACCTCCTGCGGCACCACCGCCCCGGCGACGCTGGCGGGCAACCTGGTCGTCGGCAACGCCGAGGTCATCAGCGCGCTGGCGATGATCCAGCTGGCCTACCCCGGCGCGCCCGTCTTCTATGCCGCCGCGCAGACGGCGATGGACCTGCGCACCGGTGGGTACACCGGCGGCGGCCCGGAGGATTTTCTCTTCGGCGCGGCCTCCAACATCCTGGCCGACTTCTACAACGTCCCCCTCTCTATGGGCTCCTTCGCCACCGGCGCCAAAGAACCGAACTGGCAGGCCGGGATTGATAACAGTTTCTCCACCTTTATGGCCTGCGTCGTGATGTCCGATATGCTCCTGGGTGTGGGCCTCCTCCACGGCAGCCGCATCTGGTCCTACGAGCAGATGCTGATGGACTGCGAAATCTATGATATTGTCTATCACATGATGAAGGGCATCGTGGTGGACGATGAGCATCTGGCACTGGAGGCCATTCGGGCCGTGGGGCCGGGGGGCAACTTCCTGACCCACAAACCCACCAAGCGGCACATGCGGGAACTGTGGGTGCCGAAGTTTATGGACCGTCGTCCCTACGAAGAGTGGGAGGCGAAGCGGGACGGCGCCCGGGATTGGGCGCGGGCGATGGCGCAGAGAATCCTGGAAACCCACCAGCCCGACCCGCTGGACCCGAAACTCTCTGAAGAACTGGCGAAGATCATTGCGAAGGCGTAACACGTAAGTGCGTAAAACGTAAAACGTAAATGGAGCACCATGCAACCCAAACTGGAACTCCTCTCCCCCGAACTCATCGGGCGAATTCTGGATGAGGCCTTTCAGCTGCTGGCGTCCCATGGCGTGCTGGTGCAGGACGCCGGGGCGCGCCGTCTCCTGACCGAGGCAGGCGCCAGTGTGGACGAGACGACCCAGGTGGCGCGCATCCCCGAGGCGGTCGTGCGTCGGGCCCTGGAGACCGTCCCGCGGGAGTTCTACCTCTACAACCGCGCCGGGGAACCCGTCATCCGCTACGGCGGCGACGCCGTCCACTTTGACCCTGGCTCCTCCGGCGTCCACGTTCTGGACCCCGACACCCTGGAGCACCGCCCCTCCCAGAGTGCCGACCTGGCGCGGCTGGTGCAGGTGGCGGAGATGCTCCCTCAGTACGCGGCCCAGTCCACCGCCGTCGTCTGCAACGATGTGCCCAAGACCATCGGTGACCTCTACCGGCTCTACGTTGTCCTCCTCTACTCGGCCAAACCCATTGTCACCGGCGCGTTCTCCGTCCCCACGGCCCACCATATGTTTGACATGCTGGCGATTTTCGCCGGGGGGCGGGAGGAACTGGCCCAGAAGCCGCTGGCGGTCTTTGACGTCTGCCCGTCGCCGCCGCTCATCTGGAGCGAGTTCGGCGCCCGCAACCTGATAGACCTGGCCCGGGCGCGGGTACCTGCCCAGATGGTCTCCATGCCCCTGGCAGGGGCGACGGCGCCCGTCACCATCCTGGGCTCCGTCGTCCAGCACGCCGCGGAGAGCCTCAGCGGGATCGTCATCCACCAGCAGGCCTGCCCGGGCGCGCCCATTGTCTGGGGCGGCGCACCGGCGATTTTTGACATGCGCCACGGAACGACTCCCATGGGCGCGGTGGAGACGGCGATGATAGATATCGCCTACGCGCAGGTGGGCAAGTACCTGGGCCTGCCCACCCACACCTATCTGGGCGCCAGCGACGCCAAGGTGGTGGATGCCCAGGCGGGCCTGGAGAGCGGGGTCACCGCCCTGCTGGGCGCGCTGGGCGGGGTCAATATGATTTCCGGCGCCGGGATGCTGGACTTCCTGGCCTGCCAGAGTGTTGAGAAACTGGTGGTGGATGCCGAGGCCATCGGCATAGCGCTCCGTCTGCTGGAAGGGATTCAGGTCCACACTGCCACCCTGGCGCTGGAGTTTTTTGAGACGATCGGTTTCAAGGGCGACTTCCTCAAGCAGAAACCGACTCGCCAGTTGTTCCCGCGGGAGCAGTACCTGCCCTCGGCGGTGCTGGACCGGAGTTCCATCCGCGCCTGGGAGGAGGGCGGCCGGAAAGACACCTTCGCCCGGGCCCGGGAGCGGGTACGGGAGTTGCTGGCGGCCTATCGGCGTCCGCCGATGGCCCCGGAGCAGGAACGGGAACTGCGGGGGATGATCCTTCGTCTGGCCCGTCAGGCCGGGATGGACGAACTCCCGCCTTTGCCGGAGGAAGGGTAAGGTATTGAACCTTGTTAAAGTGGCAATGGGGTTTTTGGGGCGGCGGCGAAGCCGCCGCCCCAAAAACCCCATTCAGCCATCGGGTGGGTGCTGATACCCCGGGCTGCAGACCGGGGACTATGGACTATGATTTTCAAAGGATGGGCAGTTGTAGCGGTGCTGCTCTTTCTGGTGGCGGTCCTGGTGCCCGCGGCCCCACCGGAGCCCGAAACCGGGGACGCCTGGTACGTCCGCAACGGCTTTGATCAACAGCCCCCGCCGCCAGCAGAGGCCTGGCCGCGCCCTCTGCCCTCCTCATCGCCTGCTACCGTCGCCCCGATGGGCGATCATTTCGTCTACCTGCCCCTGGTGGCAAAGGGGGCACGGCCTGAGTTCCGGGCCCTGTGGGTCACCCGCTTTGACTGGACGCGCGCCGACGGCACCCGAGCACAGCCATCGGCGCTGGAGACCATTGCCGAGCAGGCCGCCGCGGCCCATTTCAACGTCCTGCTCTTTCAGGTGCGCGGGGTGGGGGATGCATACTACACGCCCGGCCACGAGCCCTGGTCCTCCCGCCTGACGGGAACCGTCTCCCGGACCCTGGGCCTGGACCCGGGCTTTGACCCCCTGGCGACGTTGATCCAGGCTGCTCACGCCCGCGGCCTGCAGGTCCATGCCTACCTGAACGTCTACCCGACGTGGACCTGCGGGATCGGCGCACCTCCCGATCCCGTCACTCCGACCCATCCTTTCTGGACCTTTTCCCGACAAAATGGCATCTCCTGGAGCGCCTGGCGGGTATATGACTCCAGGGGTCAACCGATGAACATGATGACCTGCAGTTCCTACCTCTGGGCGACCCCGGCGTGGGAGGGGATGCGAACTCACTTCTTTAAAGTTGTCACCGACCTGGTGACCCGCTACGACCTGGACGGAGTGCACCTGGACCTGGTCCGCTATCCGGGCCGGGACTATTCCTACGACCCGTTCACCCCTTCCTTTCCCGACTACGAAACCCGCGCCGCCTGGCAGCGGGATCAGGTCAATCTGCTGGTGCAGGGGACGTATCGGATTGTGAAGATGCACAAGCCCAACGCCTGGGTGACGGCCGCGGTGTGGGGTGTGTACCAGAACCGGTGGGGATGGCCCTCCTTCAGCCAGGGCTACAGCGATTACTACCAGGACTCCAAGCGCTGGCTGCGTGAGGGCTGGGTGGACGGGATTATGCCGATGATTTATCCGGCAAATCCCTCATCCAATTGTCCCGATACCACGGTCTGGACCCTGGAGCGGTTCCGCACTCTGGTGGCGGACTTTGTGGCGGACGCCGGGGGGCGGTACGTGTTCCCCGGCATCCACGGCGGCTATGCCTGTTTTGACGACACCCTTGGGCGCATCCAGGCGAGCCGGGAGTTGGGGGCGTGGGGGCAGGCGATCTTCGCCCACGGCCCGGTGAACAGCAAAGGCTACTGGGACGAACTGGCGCTTCAGGCCTATCTCTCTCCGGCGCCCCTACCGCCGTTACCGTGAGAGGCGAGTGGGCGAGTGGGCAAGTGTGCACAAGTGGTCATTACGCATTACGTATTACGTGTTACGTGTTGAGGAGGCCAAATGCCTATGCAACCCGAAATAGAGGCACCCCGCACCCCACCGCCCCCGTGGCAGGATGTGCCGTGGGAGCAGTGGGAGGACTGGCGCTGGCAACTTGCCAACCGCATCACCACCGTGGAGGAATTGGCCCGCGTCATCCCCCTCACCGACGAGGAGAAAGCGATGATTGAGGAGTCGCTGGGCACCCTGCGGATGGCAATCACGCCGTACTACGCCAGTTTGATGGACCCTGACGACCCGAACTGCCCCATCCGCAAGCGGGCGGCGCCCACTCTCTACGAGAAGATGATCCGTCCGGAGGATATGCGCGACCCCCTCCATGAGGATACCGATTCCCCTGCTCCGGGCCTCACCCACCGCTACCCGGACCGGGTCCTCCTGCTGGTTACCGACCAGTGCGCGATGTACTGCCGTCACTGCACCCGGCGCCGCTATGCAGGGGAGACCGATCGTCCCCGTTCCCAGGCGGAGATAGACGCGGCCGTTGCCTACATTCGGGAGACGCGGGGGGTTCGTGATGTCCTCCTCAGCGGCGGCGACCCGTTCACCCTGTCCACCGACCGTCTGGAATACATCGTGGCGAAACTCCGCGAGATTCCCCATGTGGAGATTATCCGCTACGGGACGGCGGCGCCGGTCGCTTTCCCCCAGCGGATCACCGATGAACTGGTGAACACCCTCAAAAAATACCAGCCGGTCTGGATCAACACCCACTTCAACCATCCCAAGGAGTTGACGCCTCGGGCGCGCCGGGCACTGGCGAAACTGGCCGATGCGGGATTCGTCTTGGGCAACCAGACCGTCCTCCTGCGCGGGGTCAATGACTGCCCGTGGATCATCAAGGAACTCTGTCAGCGGCTGGTGGAGAACCGGGTGCGTCCGTATCGCCTGTACCAGTGCGACCTTTCCTTGGGGATCGGCCATTTCCGGACAACCATCGCTCGCGGGATTGAAATTATGGAGCACCTCTACGGCCATACCACCGGGTTTGCGGTCCCTGAGTTCGTGGTGGACCTGCCCGGAGGCGGTGGGAAGACGCCGGTCAACCCTCGCTACCTGATTGCCTGGAACGGGCGGGTGGCGATTTTCCGCAACTACGAAGGGGTGATCGCCCGCTACACGGAGCCCGACGACTACCGTTTTGAGTGTCCGCCGAACTGTCGGATTTGTGAGGAGCGGCGGGCGCGCGGGCTGGATCAGCCTCTGGTGGGGCCGACGCGCCTCTTTGCGGGCGAGGCGATCGCCCTGGAACCCACCGACCTGCCCCGCCGGGCCCGGCGGCGGGGAGCGGAACCGTCGCCCGGCGTTGCGCGTTGATCCGGAACTCTCCGGGAGAATCACCGAAGAGGAACAGAGGGTAGTCCCCAAGGCCGGAGTTCTGGGCTTGACAAATCTGGCTATTCGGGGATACTGGTAGCAAGAATTGAGGTGACCGATGAAAGGGGGTTCTACCCTTCCCTTGGCTGTTGCAGCCGTTGCTCCCGACGGGCATCTCACGCCGGCCCAGCGACGGCGGGTGTTGCTGGACATCTGCTGTCGCCGGGTGCGGCCTGGTAGCGGCAGCGCACCGGATTTACTTCATCGGAGGACAGCGATGGTAGTCTGGCCCGATCTTCGTTCCGTACTCCGGGATATCCCCTGGGTCGTTGTCGGCGCGGTCGCTACTCGCGCCTATATGCCCGAACGGATGACCCAGGACCTGGATATCCTTGTGTATCGGGCCGACGGTGAAAGGGTACAGGAACGGTTAGGCAGGCAGGGTATCGCTTCGTCGCTCCGCTGGCGATTCCTGGGTTCATTGTCCGTTCGCCAGAGGGCGTTGAAATATATGTGCTGCTGGGGGATTTCCCCTGGATGGAAGAGGCGTTTTCGCATACCCGTTCTGACCCCGCCGGATTTCCGGTGCTGGACCTTCCTTACCTGGTTCTGATGAAACTGGCTTCTTCCCGTCTTCAGGACCTTTCCGACATCGCACGCCTTTTAGGACTGGCCTCGGAGGCGGACCTGGAACGGGTGCGGGCGGTGGTTTCTCGCTATCTCCCGGACGCGCGGGATGATCTGGAGTCGCTGGTCTACCTGGGCAAACTGGAACTGGAGGCTCCCTGATGGCCAATCATCCCATCCCTGTCCTCCCGGTTCGCGGCACCTATCGGGAGGTGGGATTCCAAATCGGTACGGCAATGCGCCCGGCGTTGCACGCGCTGATGGAGCAAATGCGGAAGCGCGTACCGGCTGGCCTCACCTATGAGGACCTCGTCCGCCAGGGACGGGTTTTCCTGGCCTACAGTCGGGGGGTGTACCCCCAGTATGTGGAGGAACTGGAAGGCATCGCCGAAGGGGCAGAATTGCCTCTGGAGGAACTGTTCCTGGGGATGTGCGAGGAACTCTGGGAGTCCTCCCTCTGGCGACGGGGCTGCACCGACTTCGCCGCCCGCGGCCGGGCCACGGTGGACGGTTCCACCCTGCTGGCCCACACCAACGATATGCCCCCGGATATGGAGGATCGGCTGGTCATCCTGCGGGTACAGGCCGGGGATGAGCCGGAATTTCTGGCGGTCACCGATGCGGGTCTGAGTATCAGTGCCGGATTCAACGCCGCCGGTATCGCCCTCACCGGCAACGAGGTCTCGGCGCGGGACGTGCGGCCGGGGGTGCCCCGTCTCCTCATCGTCCGGGCCATCATGGCCGCTCGGCGGCTGGGGGAGGCGATGGACGCCTGCCTGCTGCCCCAGCGGGCATCCAACTACAACAACATCATCGCCGACCCCTGGGGGGAGGTCTACAGCGTGGAGGGCTCGGCCACCGACGCCGAGGCCCTGTACATAGATGGGGACATCTTAGCACATACTAACCACTATCTCAGCCCTACAATGCGCGCGATGGAGGCCGACCGCAACGGGATCGGCGGCTCCATCCTTCGCTACCATCGGGCGATGCATCTGCTGCGGGAGAACTTCGGTCAACTTTCTCCGGAGCGCTTCCAGGCCATGCTGGCCGACCACGCCAACTATCCCGTCTCCATCTGCAAGCACGGGATAGAGACGGTGACCGTCTTCAGTATCATCATAGACGTGGGCCGACGGCGGGCCTGGATCGGCCGGGGCCGCCCCTGCGAGACAATCTGGACCGAGCATCAATTAGAGCCCCTCTCGCCGCCGTCCCCGGCGTAGAGGCCACCCTGGAAGGTAGCGGACGGCGAGATATTTCTCGGACGGCCTACGCTGCTTACCTTGCCCTTACAGGGGTTTCGGGGCGGGCGGCCGAAGGCCGCCCGCCCCGAAACCCCTTTTGAACTCACGCCTCTGGCCTGGCATTGGAAGCATAGTTGGTGTATAATTTTTGTAACCATTCGGCCCAGGGGTTGAAACTGCGGGCTGAAAGGGCGCTTCGCGCCGGGCGACCGCCTGCGCGGTCGCCGGAAAGCGTCCACGAAGGTGGACGCCCGGCTGAAAGCCCCCCAGGGGTGATTTTAATCGCCAGGGGTAATTTTTTGTAGAGAGCGCGGCCTGGGGTGTGTTGACTGAGCGGGGTGAAGATGTAATGGGCGGGCGTGTGATTGTCGGCGTCGTCGGGATGGGGCTGAGCGGGCTGGTGGCAGAGGTTGTTCTCTTAAGAGAGCTCCTGATCGTCTTCTCGGGAAACGAACTGAGCATCGGGATTATTTTCGCCAACTGGGTCATCCTTGAGGCCCTCGGATCCTACCTCTTCTCCGGCCGACTTGCTGGGAAATCCCGAAACGCGCTGGCACTATTTGTGGGGATCGCCGTTCTCTTTTCCCTCTCTTTCCCCCTTTCCGTTTTCCTGACCCGCGACCTGAAGAATATCCTCAACGTTTCGGTGGGAGAAAGTGTTGGGCTTGGAACGATGTTTCTTTCCTCGTTCCTTATCCTTCTACCGGTCAGTGTCCTTCATGGCGCGCTCTTCCCTCTCAGTTGCCGCATTTACGAGATGTGCGCTCCCGGAGAGGCGTCACCGGCGGGGAAGGTGTACGCCTATGAGACGGTGGGCACCATCGTAGGCGGCATAGCGTGCACATATCTCCTGGTGCCCCATTTTCATGCCTTTCAGATTTCTTTTGGATTGGCGCTTTTGAACTTCGCGATTTGCCTGGCGTTGCTTGTCTCTTTCCGGGCAACCGGACCCTCTCTCCAGGCGATGCTGGTCGCCGTGACCAGCCTGACCCTTCTCTCCATCTACGGGCTGTTGGGAGGGTGGGCGGAAAAATGGCACTGGAGTTCTATCAGAAAGCAGTGGCACCCTCTTCCCGTCGTGCATTACCAGAACTCTCCGTACGGCAACATCTGTGTGATAGAAAATCAGGGGCAATACATTTTCTTTCAGGACGGCGTGCCCGATCTCATCGTCCCGGTACCCGACGTGGTGTCTGTGGAAGAATTCGTTCACCTACCTATGCTGGCTCACCCTGCACCGGCGAAAATCCTGATTTTGAGCGGTGGAGCGGGCGGTGTCATCAACGAGATTCTCAAGCATCCCACCGTGGAGTGGGTGGAATATGCGGAACTGGACCCGCTGATCCTCTCCCTGCTAAAAAAATTCCCCACCCCACTGACAGAACTGGAATTGACCGATGAGCGAGTGCAGATCCGCCATGTAGATGGACGTCTGCTGCTGAAAACAACGCCCCATACTTATGACCTGATTTTCGTAGGTATTGACGAGCCGTCGGATTTGCAGGCAAACCGCTTTTTTACTCAGGAGTTCTTTTGGGCGGCAGAGCGGCGTCTGAACGAAGGAGGCATTCTGGTCATAGGAGTGCCCGGCTCTCTCACATTCCTGAACAATGAACGGAGAAATCTCAACAGTTGCGTTTTTCACACTCTACGCCGCGCCTTTTCCCATATTCGGGTAATTCCTGGCGACGGTCGGAACCTTTTCCTCTCCTCCGACTCTCCCGAAATTCTCGCCCTGGACCGAGGGCTGGTAGAGAGGAGATTGAGGGAGCGGAATATTGAGATCGGTGGGTTGGTCCCCTGGTACATAGAGAACAAATTGCATCCTGGCTGGGGGGAGTGGTTTGCCCGCTTCATCCAGGAAAGTAGCCGGAAAGTCAACGAGGATTTCCGACCCCTGGGTTTATTTTATAGCATCGCCCTCTGGAACGCAATATTCGCTTCCCCTTTCGGCCAGTTTTTTGGGGAGTTGGAGAGAATCCAGTTATGGATGGTCATTCTGTTACTGGGCGTTCTTCTTCTGGCCCATCTCTTTCTCCGTTCCCGGGGAAGGACTCTTCTGCCAGGCATCCCTTTCGCCATCGTCACAACCGGTTTCGCAGGAATGATTTTTGATCTGATGGTCATTTTCGGCTTTCAGGCGATTTACGGATATGTTTTCCTGTGGATCGGACTGCTCGTGGCCTCTTTCATGGCAGGAGCGGCGGTTGGCTCGCTGCTGGTCACTGCCCTACAGGAGCGAATCCGAAACGGTTTCCGCTTTTTCGTCCAGATTGAACTGGCAATTCTCCTCTGGTCCCTCGGGTTGCCCGCCCTGTTGAGGATAACGAATGCCTGGATGGGCACAGGCGCTTTCGCAATTTCCGGCGTGCTGTTTCTGATCATATCCTTTATTGGCGGATTTTTGATCGGTTCGCAGTTTCCCCTGGCGAACCGGCTGTATCTGGGGGAGGAGAGGACGGTCACTGCGACGGCCGGGATGTTATACGCTTCCGACCTGCTGGGGGGATGGTTGGGCGGGATGGTGGGTGCCGTGGTGCTTCTCCCCGTTCTTGGGCTTGCGGGAACCTCTCTCACAGTGGGGTTGCTGAAAATGACCAGCCTCATTGTTGTGCTCGCACTCCCCCGGTCCGCCCTTGGGAAAAGGTAAGGAGGTAAAGATGGAGGATTTTCTGCTTCAGAAGTACACACGAAGGAAGTTCCTGGAAAAGGCCGCCCGATTCTGTTTGCTGGTAGGGGTATCTGCCCTTTTTCCCGGATGCATGAAGAAACCTCCGGTCATTGATTCAGGTACGGACATCACCGCGATCCGGGAAGCCACTGGAGCCGAAGGGACCCGGAGCGCGACGGCCGAGGTTGTAGAGCCCTCCCGTACCCAGGTTCCCTTTGAACCGGCGTATCTGAAACTCCACAGAACCGGTGAACTCCGGGAACGGGCGGAAGAACTGTGGGCGGTTATGCAAAGGTGCCGACTCTGTCCAAGACAGTGCGGGGTCAACCGCCTGAAGGGCGAGAGGGGATTCTGTCGCTCACCAGGGGCTACACTGATGATCTCCGCGTTTCACCCCCATTACGGTGAGGAGAGACCGCTGGTGGGGGTAGGAGGTTCGGGAACCATCTTCTTGACCCATTGCAACCTGCGGTGTGTCTTTTGTCAGAACTGGGAAATCAGCCAACTGGGGCTGGGCGCAGAGCGGGAGATTGAGGAGTTTGCCGAGATGATGCTGGTCCTGCAGAAATACGGTTGTCACAACATCAACATTGTGACCCCCACGCACTATTCCCCTCACATCCTGAAAGCGCTGGACATAGCGGCGAGCAAAGGCCTGCGCCTCCCTATCGTATATAACACCTCCGGTTGGGAGCGCGTGGAAATCCTGGCGTTCCTGGACGGAGTGGTGGATATCTACCTGCCCGACTTCAAATACTGGGATAGCGAGATGGCGGCTCAATACTCCTCTGGGGCGGCGAGTTACCCTGAAATAACCCGAGCGGCCATTCTGGAGATGCATCGGCAGGTGGGCGTGGCGAAGCCCAATCGGGCGGGCATTATGGAGCGAGGGCTAATGATTCGGCATTTGGTGATGCCGAACGACATCGGCGGTTCGGAAAAAGTGATGGAATGGATCGCCGAAAACCTGCCCAAAGATACGTATATCAACATTATGGCTCAATATACCCCCATGCACAAGGCGTACGATTATCCCGAACTCTCCAGGCGGATCACCAGGGAAGAGTATCGGAGAGTAGTCCGGAAGGCGATGGATTTGGGGTTGACAAATCTGGATATTCAGGGATATTGGTGGCTGGAGGATTAAGGAGCAGGGATCGTATCTGTTCTTACAAAACCCACTTCCCATCCCTTCTCGTATGGGTGGGTTTTTGGGGCGGCCTTCCTCACCCCACCGGGAACGGCGGGGCTGAGGGGAAAAGGGTGCTTTTGTAAATGGACAAATTATTCCAGCAATCCCCGAGAAGAGCGCACCCGGCGATTCCTCAGTCAGATTCTCACCCATTGATTTTTGTCCGCTGCGCCCCCTGGCATACTACGGACGGCCCGAGCGCTCTCCCGCCGTTTCGGTTGATGCTATTGCCCTTGCCTCCTCCCGGTTGCGGCATTCGCGGGGAGACTTTACAACGAATTCCGCACGGAAGTGATATACATTTCCGTACGGAACCCCTTGACAAACCGAACGGTTTCGTGTATAATAAGCACGTATGGGAACACCGACTCCCCATAGACGGGCGGAAATCGCCCGAATGCTCTCCCAGCACGGGGCCGTTCGGGTCGCTGACCTGGTGGCCCGTTTCGGCACGGCAGAGCCCACCATCCGCCGCGACCTGGACTGGCTGGTGGCGCAGGGCCTGGCCCGTCGGGTGCGCGGAGGGGCAGTCGCCGCGACCACGGTGGCTGCCGAGTCCCCGTCCGTCCCCGGTACTGTCTCCGCCCGCATCGGGCAAATGGCCGCCTCGCTGGTGGAGGACGGCGAGACGGTCTTCCTGGGCCCCGGGTCTCTGACTCTGGAAACCGCGCGGGCGCTCTCCGACCGTCCTTCCCTGACCATTATTACCAATGGGCTGGCTGTGGCGCGCCAGATCGCCGACCACACCTCCCATACCCTGATTCTCACCGGCGGACAACTGGAGCGCGGGGAGCAGGGGCTGATGGGCCATCTGGCGCGAATGGCGCTGGAGGACCTGCGGGCCGACCGGGTGATTCTGGGACTGGGCGGGGTGGATGCCGCGGAGGGGTTGACCGATGACCATCTTTCTCAAGCCGAACTGGCCCGCATCCTCCTCCGGCGAGGGTTACAGGTGGTGATCCTGGTGCCGCCGGAGAGGGTGGGGCGAGTAGCGGCCGTCTACATCGCCCCGGCGACCGGCGCGGATGTCATCATCACCGCACGGGAAGCCGATTCGGCCCCTCTCTGGGACCTGGCCGAGTGCGGCGTCCGCGTCCTGCTGGCATAATCTGCAATCTGCAATTTGCAATCTGCAATTTGCAATCTGCTTGCAATCTGCAATCTTGAATTCGCTACAGGAGGAACAATGGCCAGTGTAACCTATGATCACGTAACCAAGAAATTCGGGGATGTGATCGCCGTCAACGACTTCACTCTTCAGATTGAGGACAAGGAGTTTATGGTCTTCGTCGGCCCGTCGGGTTGTGGCAAGACGACGGCCCTGCGGCTCCTGGCCGGCCTGGAAGAGCCCACCTCCGGCAACATCTACATCGGCGACCGGCTGGTCAACGACGTCCCCCCGAAAGACCGGGATATCGCTATGGTCTTCCAGTCCTACGCCCTCTACCCGCATATGACCGTCTACGAGAACATGGCCTTCGGTCTGAAACTGCGCAAGACGCCCAAGAAGGAGATTGACCGGCGGGTGCGGGAGGCGGCGCGGATTCTGGGTATTGAGAACCTCCTGAACCGCAAGCCCAAGCAACTCTCCGGTGGTCAGCGGCAGCGGGTAGCCGTCGGGCGGGCGATTGTGCGGGAACCGGCCGTCTTCCTGATGGACGAGCCGCTCTCCAACCTGGACGCCAAACTGCGGGTGCAGGCCCGGGCGGAACTCTCCAAACTCCACCAGCGGCTGGGCACCACCTTCATCTACGTGACCCACGACCAGGTGGAGGCGATGACGATGGGGACGCGCATCGCCGTGATGAACGCGGGCGTCCTCCAGCAGGTGGATACCCCGCAGAACCTGTACGATTATCCGGCAAACGTCTTCGTGGCCGGATTCATCGGCAGCCCGGCGATGAACTTCTTTAACGCTAGACTGGTGGAGTTGGACGGGCAGGTCTGCATAGATACGGGTGACTTCATGGTTGTGATTCCGATGGAGCGGCAGGACATCTACCGTCCGCATCTGGGCAAAGAAATTGTCTTCGGCATCCGCCCTGAGGACCTCCATGACCCCCAGTTCGCTCCGCCGGGTATCCACGGGGCGGCGGTGGAAGCCCGGGTTGCGGTAACCGAGTTGATGGGCAACGAGGTCATCGTCTACCTGGATACCGAGCACTACGAATTCCTGGGCCGCTTTGATCCGCGCACCAGGGCGCGCGTCGGTCAGACCATCCGGGCAGTCTTTGATATGGACCGGATGCACATCTTTGACCGGCAGACGGAGATGGCGATCCGGTAAACATAAAGCGGGCGGTTGGGCCGCCCGCTTTGCGTAAGGGAAGGTTTTTGCGTGGGGTGGCGAAGCCACCCCACGCAAAAACTTCCCCTACATCCCGGCCAGCCGCCTCTTCAGGTAATCAATCGGCAGAACGGGGGTCGGGTCCGCCCCGTTCAGGATCGCCAGGTAGAGGCTGACGTAATCCCCGAAGTGGACCAGCGAGAGCATCTGGGCCAGAAGGCTCTTCCCCCGCGCCCAGATTTCGTCGGGTGCGATCCCCTCCTGCAGTAGCAGTTCCCTTGTCACCTCCCAGCGGGCCTGTACGCGGGGATGGTCCTGCCGGGAGCGAAGCATCACCACGTACACCCGCTCCCGCACCCCGTCGGGCATCCCGTACCCCACCACCGCGTTGTGGTTCAGTTCCGGCATATCCTCCCAGATTCCCCACTGCTTGGCGTTTTCGTTGAACTGTCCCTTCCAGCGCCGGGCGACCGGGGCCAGAAAGCCCGCGCCGTAGACCACCGGTAATTTTCCGACCAACTGCCCGGCCAGGCGCTTTGCCAGGTTGCGGACGGTGGGCGTTTCGGGGCGCAGTTCCCGTTGCCAATCTTCCAGAACGGCGATCGCCTCGTCCAGGTCCTCCCCGTAGTCCCGCACCAGTCCGGCGCGCCAGAGGACGCCCAGGAGAAGCATCAGGGAGTAGCCGATGGCAGCCCGCGGCGCCAGGCAGGGGGAGAAACGGAGCAGAGGGATTCCTCGCTCCTCTGCCCAGGCGGCCAGGTCGCCGCCCGTGGCAATGACCGCCGTCTTGCAGCCCCGTTCCAGGGCCTGGGCGAACGCGGTGAGGGTCTCTTCTGTCTTGCCGGAGTAACTGGACCCCACGACCAGTGTCTCCGGCCCGACCCAGGCGGGCAGGTCGTAGCCCCGGACGACGGTCGCCGGCACCGGACATTCGCCAGCCACCAGGCCCGCGGCCAGGTCGCCGCCGATGGCCGACCCGCCCATCCCCAGTACTGCTACTCCGCGCGCCTCCCGGTACGACTCCGGCAGGGAGAAGTCCTGCACCAGATGCCAGGCGTCGGCGCAGTGAACGGGCAACTCGGCGATGCGATCCCGCATTCGCTGGGGATCGCCCTGTTCGTAGATGCTCAGTTCGTCCAGATTGACCATTGGTGCTCCTTGAGATGAGAAGGAAAACTCGTAACTGTTCAGCCAGCGGTTGAAACCGCACCTGGGAGGGCACTTCGTGCCGGGCGACCGCCTGCGCGGTCGCCGGGGCGGCGTCCCCGCAGGTGGACGCCCGGCTGTAAGCCCTTGAGGGGCGATTTCAATCGCTGAAGAACAATAGCCTGAACTGTTACTAAAACTCTATTCTGGCGAAAATGACTTGAGTATAGGCATCTCTTGGCCCTTACCTCCCCGTGCGGCGAATGCCGCTGCGGGGAGGGGGGGTGGGGGGTGAGGCAGGCAAACGAAGAGGGGCAGGTTAAACCGACCCTTTCAGCCCCACATATTCATCCGTTACTTTAAGGCAGGCATGCAGGTGGGTGGGCAAGTGTGCTATGGCGAAGCAGAGTGGCGCCTGCTTGCGCTACCGTTCTATTCGGTTGCGGTCGCCGGTGATGATGATGTTGCCGGGGGCGGCGCCGCCGATGGCGACGGAACGCTCGCCCACCGCTACAACCGTGCGGACCTCCGCCGGGGCCTTCTCCCAGAGTTGGGTCAGTTCCTGCGCCAGGGCAGGGTCTTCCGTTAGCAGTTTCTTGATTTGCAGGCGCAGGGCGGCCTGGGCATCGGGGTCGTCGGGCATCGCGGCGACGTCCCGGGCGGCCTTCTCTACTTCTGGATGGCCCCGCAGCCGATCCCAGAGGTCGCGGGCCAGGTCCAGCGCCCCACCTCCCAACCGCTTCCCCACCTCCTCCGCTGCCTTCTCGCCCAACTTGAGCAGAAAAGGCAACACGGGGGCCAGAAACTTCACCAGTTCACCAGCCAGTGCGGAAACGTCCATCACTCCTCCTTTGCCCACTTGCTTACTCCCCAAAAATCTCCCGCGCCGCCTCCAGCAGTTCCCGTCGGCGCTCCGGAGGTACCTCTTTCGCCTCCAGATACCGCTCCAGAAGTTGTGGTGGGGTCAACTCCTCGGGGCGCACCGTTCCCAGTCGGAGGCGCGCCTTCCGCTCCACCTCGCGGGTGATCGCGCCGATGAAGGCCGCGTCGGTCAGCAGGGGGCGGATGTCGGTATCCCGCACCAGTCGCTCCTGCTCCGGGCGAAGGCGAATCTGCACCCGGACGACGGCGTCGCGGATATTGTGCTGGGCGATTGAACCCCGCAGCGCGGCCAGCGGATCGTCCTCCTCCCGCAGGTCGGCGGTGATCGTGACGAAACGGCGGGCGTTGACCTCTACAAATTGCCAGGTCGTCTCGCCGCGCCGGAGTTCCACCCAGCAGAACCCCTTGAGGTCTTTCTCCTCCCCGAAGTCTATCCGCTCCAGACTCCCGGCGTAGACCACGGGCGGATACCCGTTGTGCAGGCTCTGGTGCTTGTGGATGTGCCCCAATGCGACGTAATCCCATGCGGGGTCGGTCAGGACGGAGAGGAGGATGACAGCATCGCGGCCGATCATCACGCTGCGTTCCGAACCGTACATTGCGCCGGAGACGGAGAGGTGCGCGGCCAGGACGGCGGGGATGCCGGGGTCCAGTTGCCGGGCCATCGCCTGGATGATCTGACTAACCACCGTCCGCAGTGCCTCGTCTATCTGCTCCACCGACGCGTGACGGTACTCCTCCTGGGTCAGCAGCCGCTGGCGCACCGGGAAGGGGATGACGCCGACCTGGACGGGGCCGCGGCGGGTGGGAATGCGAATGACCCCTTCCTCCCGCCCGACGTAGACGTTGGGGACGGCGAGGGTGTGGAAGATGTCCACGCTGGACGCCCGCTGGGGCATTGCGGGCAGGTCGTGGTTGCCCACCAGCAGAAGCACCGGGATACCGGCGTCGGTCAGTTGCTTGATGCGGCGGGCGAAGGCCCGCTGGTAGGTGGGATTGGGGTCGCGGGTCTTGTAGGCATCTCCGGCGAAGAGCACCAGGTCGGCCTCGTGCTCCAGGGCGTATTGCACCACCTCGTCCAGGCGGGCCAGGAAATCCAGCACCCGCCCGTTGAGACCGGTGGTAGGGTCCAACCGGCCGTAGTTCTCTATGCCGATGTGCAGATCGGCGAAATGGAGGAGACGGATAGGTTCCATAGCGCTCAAGAGATTATGAGGATGATTTTTGCGGGCGGCGAAGCCGTCCGCAAAAATCACTCGTTCTTTGTCTTCTGCAACTTCCTCAGTCCGTTCTCCACGACGCGCAGAGTGCGCCGCAGTTCTTCTTCCAGTTGACAGAGAACGCCGAAGACGTACTCATCGGCCTCTTTGCGGAGGGTAGCTGCTTCCTGTTCGGCCTGCTCGCGGATAGCGGCGGCGCGCGTTTCGGCCGCGCGAACGAGAGAGTGATCGGCGGTCAACTCCCGTGCCCGCTGCTCCGCCTCCCGAACCAGTCGCTCGGCCTCCTCGCGCGCCTGGGCCAGGATGCGCTCCCGCTCCTGGTTGACCCGCTGGGCGCGGCGTACCTCTTCGGGCACCGAGATGCGCATCTGTTCTACCAGCGCGAGCAATCGGCGCTCGTCCACCAGGCGGACGGCCGAAAACGGCAGCCGACGGCTTTTCTTCAGCGTCTCCTCCAGCCGGTCTACCAGGTGCAGGATATCCATGGCTCACCTCCGGGACGTTCTTCCGTCGGGCATTTGAATCTAATCGCGCAGGGAAACGAGAGGCACGGCACCCTTACCCCGCTCCAGTTCCCGGCGTTTCTGCTCCAGGGCGGCGATGACGTTGGGCGGTGCCATCTGGCTCACGTCACCGCCCAGCAGCGCTACTTCCTTCAGAATGCTGGAACTGAGGAACGCGTGCTCTTGCCGCGTCATCAGGCAGACGAACTCAATCTCCGGGGCCAGTTGCCGGTTGGTCAGGGACATCTGGTATTCCCACTCAAAGTCGCTGCCGACGCGCAGGCCGCGGACGATAACCTTGGCGCCGATCTGGCGGGCGAATTCCGCTGTCAGCCCCCCGTACGGCCGAACAACGATGTTGGGGACGTCTTTCACCGCTTCCGAGGCCAATTTTACCCGTTCCTCCAGCGTGAACAGGAGGTTCTTGGCGGGGCGATCGTACACACCGATCACCACTTCGTCAAAAATGGCTGCCGCGCGGATGGCGATGTCCATGTGGCCAAGATGGATGGGGTCAAACGTGCCGGGGTAGAGAGCGCGACACATCAGATTTTTCTCCTTCATGGATGGGATTTTGTCCATCTACTTCACTTCCCCAGGCCCCCGCCCCAACTACCCACTACCGACTCCCCACTACCGACTCCCGACTTCCGACTACCGACTCCCGACTTCCGACTACCGACTCCCGACTTCCGACTCCCGACTACCGACTTCCGACTTCAACTCACCTCCCCTTCGCCCGAAGCCCATATCTCCGCGACCCGCCGGGCCAGCAGGCGGTGCTCCGGTTTCCCCAGCGACGGGTCTTCCTCCAGGAAGCGCTGTGCCGCCTCCCGCACCCGCTCCAGCAGGCGCAGGTCAGCCAGAGAGGCCATCTTCAGGTCCGGCAGGCCCGATTGGCGGGTGCCCAGGAATTCCCCTGGTCCCCGCAGTTCCAGGTCCTTCTGGGCCAGGACGAAGCCGTCGGTGGTGGCCTCCACCGCCTTCAGCCGCTCCTCCGCCTCGGGCGAAGCGGACTCCGCCACCAGCAGGCAGTAAGACGGGTGCTCTCCCCGGCCCACCCGACCGCGGAACTGATGGAGTTGCGCCAGGCCGAACCGTTCCGCCCCTTCCACCAGCATCACCGTAGCATTGGGGACATCAATCCCCACCTCCACCACCGATGTCGCCACCAGGATGTCCAGTTCCCCGCGGGCGAAAGCGGCCATCGTGGCGTCCTTTTCCTCCCCCTTCATCCGTCCGTGGAGCAGACCCAGGCGCAGGGTGGGGAAGACCTCCTTTCTTAGCCGCTCGTACTCCTCCACCGCCGCCTTAGCCTCAATTTTATCGGATTCCTCCACAAGGGGGCAGATGATGAACGCCTGGCGGCCTTTCTCTATCTGGCTACGGACGAAGGAGTAGGCCCGCTCCCGTTCCCGCGGCATCAGGACGCGCGTCGTCACCGGCTGGCGGCCTGGGGGCATTTCGTCTATCACCGACACATCCAGGTGGCCCCAGATGGTCAACTGAAGCGAGCGGGGGATGGGGGTCGCGGTCATCACCAGCAGGTGGGGGTTGTACCCTTTCTGACGAAGCGCTGCCCGCTGACGTACCCCGAAGCGGTGCTGCTCGTCTATGACCACGAACGCCAGGTTGCGGAAGTTGACCCCTTCCTGAATGAGCGCGTGGGTGCCCACCACGATGTCCACCGAACCGTCGGCGAGGCCAGTGTAGACGGCCTCCCTTTCCGCTTTGGGGGTACTGCCCGTAAGCAACGCGACCCGGATGGGCCGGCCGGGGAAAGAGGCGAAGAGCCCGGTAAGCGTGCGGTAGTGCTGTTCGGCCAGGATTTCCGTCGGGGCCATCATTGCGGCCTGCGCGCCGGCCGCCACCGTCAGGGCCATCGCCAGCGCTGCCACTGCCGTCTTCCCCGAACCGACGTCGCCCTGGAGCAGCCGGTTCATCGGGTGAGGCGAGGCAAGGTCGGCCACGATGTGCTCCAGCGCCCGCCGCTGGGCCGCCGTCAGCGTAAACGGCAAACTGCGGACGAACTCCTCCAGCACCCCCGGGTCTATCGTCAGTTGCTGACCGGGCGCCGAGCGCCAGAGATGCCGCTGGCGCAGGATGCCGATCTGGAAGACGAAGAGTTCGTCAAAGGCCAGGCGGTACTGGGCCCGCTGGAGCGACTGCCGGTTATCCGGAAAGTGCACCTGCTGCAACGCCGTCCCGATGCCCATCAGGTCATACGCCTCCCGAAGGGACGGCGGCAGATGGTCCGGCAGGCGCGGCGCCCAGTACTCCACCGTCCGGTGCACCATCTGGCGCAGCCAGCGGGCGCTGATCCCCTCGGTGAGCGGGTAGACCGGGACCAGCCGTCCGGTGTGGAGAAGTTCTTTCTGCAGGGGCTCCCACTCCGGGGAAGTGAAGCAGAGGTGTCCCAGATACTCTTCCACCTTCCCGCTGATGACGATCTGATCCCCGGGTTTGATCCGGTCGGCCAGATAGGGCTGGTTGAACCAGGTCGCCTCAATGAAGCCGGTACCGTCGCTGAGGACGGCTTTGAACAGGGTGGCGCCGTTGCGGGTCTGTCGGGTTCCGGCGTCCCAGACGCGGGCGATGATCGTGACTTCCTCGCCGTACTCCAGTCGGTTGATGGGTTTGAGGTTGGAGTAATCGTCGTAGCGACGGGGGAAGAAGAAGAGGACATCCCGAATGGTGTTCAGGCCCAGGCGGGCCAGTCGTTCAGCCTGTTTGGACCCCACGCCGCGAATGGCGGTGAGGGGGGCCTTCAGGCCCGACGGTTCCTCCATCGGGCGAGGAGGAGAGGGACGCAGGGGCCGCGCGGCGGGTCGGGCCGACGGTACTGCCGAAGCGGGCACCGGCGGCGCGGCGGGAGGGGGCGTTGCCGGAGGAGGCTGGACGGCGGCCTCCGCAGGAACTTCCGGAGGCGTCTCCGGCGTCGTCTCTGCGGAAGATGGCACCGCTTCTGTTCCCTGGGGTCCCGCTTTGAGCAGTTGGGCCAGTTCCCGCAGTGCCTGGGGGCGTTCCTGAGGGGGACTGGTGCTGTATGCCCGCAGTCGGCGGGCGATCTCTTCTATCCACGGGATTGCTTCCGGTCCGTATTCCCTGCTGGCCTGCTGCAGCCAGACGTCTGCGAAACGGGCAAACCCACCGATAACCGCACGGTCCCGGTACTCGTGGTCCTTCGCCTCCAGACGGAGCATGTTCAGGAGAGTGTCAAGCAGTTTGGACATAACCTGTCCCCGGTTGGGATTGGTCTTCTACCGATTGGGTGACGGACGGTCTCCTCCCGAAGGGGGAAAGAAAACAAAACTTGCGCGGAGCCGGGTATACCTCCCTTCTTTTCCTGTGGCTGCAGGGCGATTTCAACCGTTGGAGGACTCCGACGTCAGCGCGCGCATCCGGGCGGAGTGGAGATGGCAGATGGCGACTGCCAGCGCGTCGGCGGCGTCGTCGGGATACGGAGGGGTAGATAAGCCCAGGAGCATCCGCACCATTTCCTGCATCTGCCGCTTCTCGGCTCCGCCATAGCCGGTCAGTGCCTGCTTCACCTCCCCGGGGCCGTACTCGGCCACCGTCATCCCTTCATCGGCCATCGCCAGCAAGGCTACCCCGCGGGCCTGCCCCACGCTCATCGCCGTCCGGACGTTCACATTAAAAAAGATTTCCTCCACCGCCGCTGCGTCCGGCTGCCATTTCTGCACCAGGCGACGGAGTTCCTCGTAGATGGTCTGGAGCCGTTTCGGGAGGGGCCAGTCGGCAGGGGTCGTGACCACGCCGTAGGCCAGTGCCCGCAATCCCTCCTCGGTCTCTTCTACGACACCGTAGCCTGTGGTTGCCGTGCCGGGGTCTATCCCCAGGACCCGCATCAGGCTGCCTCAAACTTCGCCATCACCTCGTCGGAGATATCCAGGTTGGAATAGACCTGCTGGACGTCGTCCAGGTCCTCCAGGGCGTTGATGACCCCCATCACTCGCATCGTTTCCTGCTCGCCCAACTGGATTGTGGACTTGGGGACCATAGAGATTTCCACCTGCTCAAACCGGACGCCCAGGGTTTCCAGCGCCTGTCGGACTTCCTGGAAGGTCTCCAGCGAGGAGAAGACTTCAATCAGGTCGTCGGAGATGACCACATCGTCGGCCCCGGCCTCTACGGCGACCTCAAAGATGCGCTCGGCGTCGGCGCCGTCGGGGGTAATGGCGATGTACCCCTTGCGCTCAAACTGCCAGGCGACGGCGCCCGCTTCGGCCATCCGCCCGCCCTGACGGCTCAGGACGTGGCGCAGTTCCGCCACGCAGCGGTTGGGGTTATCCGTCAAGGTCTGAATCAGCAGGGCCACGCCGTTGGGTGCATACGCTTCGTACATCACTTCGGAGAGTTCGCCTTCCCCTTTGATCTCGCCCGTGCCCCGCTTGATCGCCCGCTCAATGTTTTCCTTGGGCATATTCGCGGCGCGTGCCTTATCTATTGCCAGGCGCAGCCGGAAGTTGGCCTCCGGATTGCCGCCCCCTTCCCGGGCCGCGATGGTGATCTCCCGGGCCAGTTGGGTAAACATCTTCCCCCGCTTGGCGTCGGTGGCTGCCTTTTTGTGTTTGATGGTAGACCATTTGCTGTGACCGGACATATACTCCTCCCTGAAAAATCGTCGTGGTAATGGCTCAGGAATTGCGCAGCAATTCGCCCCGTACAGGAAAGAGTTGAGGGGGGTAGTGGGGGCGGCGAAGCCGCCCCTACTCTCTTTCACGGGCGCGCTGCTCTTCCAAAATGATTTGCTGCACAGGCCCGCTTTGAAGGTCCTTTCAGCCGCCGGTTGTTCTGATTGTTACTGTGTACCAATACATTATAACCTGCTCCTGAGCGGGAGGCAAATATAATGGGGCTGGGCTCATGTCCAGACCTTGTGTAGGCGGGGTCTGGCCTTTAGCGCTCCCTCATCCCCCTGGCCGAAGGGGGAAAAGAGAGGTTTCGGGGCGGGCGGCCGAAGGCCGCCGCCCCGAAACCCCTGTAAGGGCAAGGCTTGTCCTTGCCCTTACCTCTCCGTACGCGGCGAACGCCGCAACGGGGGGGCAAGGAGGCATAGGCGCTAAATGAAGCGGTTGGTTGGGTGGGCTTCAACTCCCTGCATGGGGAGGTTTTTTCACCCCCAGCGAGCAGGGGTAAAAAAGAGCGCTTAAGCGCCCTTTTCCCCTCAGCCCCGCTGTTCACGCGGGACGATGAGGGCTGCTCTTAAAAACATACCTAATGTAAGGAAGGGGAGACCGGGGGCATGTGCGTCAATTTAAGATTCCAGCGACGGAAAGTCGCCCCTGGAGGGCCTTCGGCCGACGGTCGGCCTTCGCCGACCGTTTTCCCGCGTCCCCGCATGGGGACGCTCTGTAGGGATGCCCCTTGTGGGCATCCCAAAGCCGCAGGTTTCAACCTGACGGCAAAAGAGGATTGGCAATCGCCATATGCCCCCGATTAAGTTGGTAAAGGTTCAGCACAGCAGAGCAAAGAGGGCCGCCCTCAAAAACCCCCCATAAGAGCCCTGTAGGGGTAGGTTTCAAACCCACCCCCTTCAGCCTGCGCAGCAGGGTTCTGCTTTGAGCCGGAGGGTTTCAGCCTCCGGCGAGCAATCATCCCGTGAACTCAGGGCTTGCGCAGCAATTTGCCCCGCATGGGAAAGGGGTGGGGTGTGGGGTTTGTGGGGGCGGCTTCGCCGCCCCCACAAACCCCACTTTCCCCTTTTTTCACGGGCACGCTGCTCCCCGAAAAGGATTTGTTGCACAAGCCCACTCACAACACAGGTTTGCCCCCTCCCCTTTTCGGGGTATAATTCTATACGGAGGAACCCGATGCTGGTACGAGATCGGATGACCCCGAACCCCATTACCCTGCGGCCCAGCAGTGACCCTCTGGCCGGAGTGGCAATCTGCAAAAGCGGCGGCTTCTGCCACCTGCCGGTCGTGGACGAAAGCGGCCGCCTGGTCGGGATGGTGACCGAGGACGAACTGAAACTCTTCCTCGCTACCGCCCCGCCCCCCGGCGTGCTCCAGCGACAACATCGGGTGGAACAGGTGATGCGCCCGCCCGCGGTGACCGTCTCCCCCGACTATCCTCTGGAGGAGGCTGCCCGGCTGATGATCCACCACAATCTCAGCGGGCTGCCGGTGGTGGACGAGACCGGGCGTCTGGTCGGCATCATCACCCGCTCCGACATCTTCGCCCAGTTCGCCGAGACGCTGGGCGCCGATACTGCCGCCATCCGGGTCACCGTCCGGGTGCCGAATCGGCCCGGAGAACTGGCGAAACTGGCCGGACGCATCGCCGCCGTGGGCGGCAACATCTGCTCCGTCGTCTCCCACTCGCCGGGTCATACCGGCCAGATGGACCTGACCCTGCGGGTGGAAGGCGTGGACCGGGGGACATTGCTGGAGGCAATCCGGGACGACCCGCAGGTGGAAATCCGCCACGTCTGGGAACGGGGGATAGAAGAGAAATGAAGGGCCTGGTCTGGCGGGCCGGTGCGCTGATTCTGGCGGCGCTGCTGGCCGCGTGTCACGGCAGTGCTCCGGAAGGGAACAGCGGAGGCTCTCCCGATGGTGACCTCGCCGCGCTCTCTCAGTCCAGTCCTCCACCCCAGTCGCTGCTGATCCCCGGGGAAGCGGTGGAGGGGACACTGGAAGAGGGAGAGACCGACCGCTGGGTCTTCGCCGCGGTCGGCGGGAATCCGGATGACCCTTCCCTGGCGACCGTGGAGGTCTGGTTCCGCCCCAGTACGGCCTCCGGCCCCGAGGCGGCTCTCAAGGCGACCCTCATCGCTCCCGACGGCACCCTTCTGGTGGAACAGGAGGGCACGGTGACCCTCCCCCCGTATATCGTGGAGCAGGAACTTCCCCAGACCGGCTCTTATCTCCTGCGGCTGGACGGGTTATCCGGTACGCCGGGGCGCTACACGCTGCTGGTCACCCTCTCCGAAGAGCGCTTCCTGACCCGCCCGGAGGTGTACACCGGCGGGCCGCCCGCCGGATGGCCGTTGGAGGAACTTCCCTCCGGCGATCTCGGTTCGGGGTTCATCTGGCCGTCGCCCCGGCAGGCCATTTCGGGCTGGTACTTCCGCGACCCCTCTAACCCCCGCCATGTCGGTCTGGATATCGCGGCCGCGATGTACGATCCCATATACGCTGCGGCCGCGGGGGTTGTTTCCTTCGCCGATGCGTCTGGCGGGTACGGCAACCTGGTGGTGATAGACCATGCGGACGGGTGGCAATCGTGGTACGCGCACCTCTCCGCCTTCTCCGTGGTCGTCGGTCAGCGGGTGAATCAGGGGGAAATCATCGGCGCGGCGGGGAGTACCGGCCGTTCCTCCGGCCCCCATCTCCACTTTGAACTGCGGCACAACGGTGTGCCGGTGGACCCGCTGGTCTATCTGCGCCGGTAACCCATGCCTTTCCCCCACCGCCAGAGCGCCCCAACTCCACCCCAGACCAGCAACAGCGCGCATCCGCTCACCGCGATCCACTTGAGCACAGTAAACACCGGGGTCAGTTCCGCAACCACCGGCGTGGGGAAGGGGTACCGGGCCATCACCAGGGCCGCCGCGCCATTCTCCAGATAGTCCAGCATCAGGGCCAGGAACGGGAACAGATTGGCCCGTTGCCAGCGACTTCCGGCCGGGAATGCCCGTCGGTAGAGCCATCCGATGGCGGTGACGAAGAAGGCCGTATAGACCAGGGGCCAGACCAGGTCAAAGGTGAAGCGGGCCCGGACGTACGCCTGGCGGCCCTCGGGACCGTATACCTCCGCCATCCGGTACAGGTCGGCGGCCGAATACCCAAAGGTGGTGTCCGGCGAACCGACCTCCCCCGCATACCGCTCCACCTGGGCCGCCTGGTCCGGCAGGACGCGGAGGAAGAAGTACAGCAGCAGGGCCAGGGCAATGAGGACGACCCAACTGGCGGATAGACGTTGCAGGAACGCCGAGAGTCGTTTCACAGGTCCTCCTTGCGCCGGATGCGGTGCGGGAAGAGGCGTCACCCCTGCCCGTACTTCCCGGCTTTATCCATACGGGCGAATAATGCCCCCCTCCACCCAGAAGAGCGCTGCTCGTTCCCGGAAGGCCGGGCTGAACATCTCCGGGTCGGTGGCGGTCAGGATGGCCTGTTCCACCCGGTCCACTTGAGAGAGCAGGAAGGCCCGCCGCCGACTGTCCAGTTCCGCCAGTACTTCGTCCAGCAGCAGAACGGGGGCATCCCCTACTTTTTCCTTCATCCAGGCCAGTTGGGCCATTTTCAGCGCCAGGACTGCCGTCCGTTGCTGACCCCGCGAGCCGAAAATCCCCAGGTCCACATCGCCGACAATGAAACGCAGTTCGTCCCGATGGGGGCCAGTCAGGGTCATTCCCCGCTCTATCTCCTCCTGTCGCCGTCGGCGCAACTGTTGGAGAAATGCCCGCTCCAGGTCTTCGGCCGAGACGCCCGCAGGCGGGCCGTCGGGCATCTCCAGAGTCAGGGGCATCTGGTAGTTCAACCCCGGGGGGCGGGCGGGGTCAAAGTTTGGCTGGTACTCCAGCCGGAGCCATTCCTGCCCGCCGGTCAGTTCGGCGTGGACGGGGCCTACCTGGCGGGAGAGTTCGGCCACCAGACGGCGGCGCCCCTGGGCGACGACCACCCCGCTGTGTGCCAGTTGCTCGTCCAGCGGATCCAGTTGGGCTGGATCGCCCCCCTCTTCCGCCAGGTGGCGCAGGAGAGCGTTGCGCTGGCGCAGTGTCTCTGTGTACGTTTCCAGCGCGGCGGCATAGGCGGCGTCCACCTGGGAGAGGGTCGCGTCCAGATAGTCGCGCCGGCCGGCCGGTGGCCCGGCAACCAGGTCTATGTCCTGCGGCAGGAAGAGGACGACGTTCAGACACCCCGCCAGTTCCCGCTGCCGCCGGGGGCGACGGTCCACCCGGACGCTCTTCTGAAGCCGAACGTTGCCATTGGCGTTGGAGGCGAGGGAAAGGGCGATGGCAATCTCCAGCACGCGCTGGCGCTGGACTACCTCCGCCCGCAGGTGCGCGTAGGCCAGCCCTTCCCGCAGTGCCGCCCAGTGGATCAGTTGACGGTCCACCGCGGTAAGGGGCGAACGGCCCGTTGCCAGGTAGTAGATGGCCTCCAGGACGGTGGTCTTGCCCTGGGCGTTTCCCCCGACCAGCAGGACGGGCCGGTCGGGCCACTCTATCTCCAGGCGGGCGTAGTTGCGGAAGTTCTCCAGGCTCAGGTTTCGGATTCGCATCGGTTTGATTTTACCATGAAGGGCACGAAGGGGAAATACGGGGACGCCAGCCCGGGATTCACCGATCCCTGAGGGAGTCCAGAAACTCCCGGATCGCCGCGCCCACCTCAGCCGGGCGTTCCAGCGGCACCATGTGCCCGGCATCGGGGATGACGACGGAGCGGGCCTGGGGAAGCAACCGCTCCATCCGCCGCTGGGCCTGGGGGAAAAACGTCTGCGAATGCTCCCCCCGGACGATCAGCGTCGGCAGACGCAGGCGGGAGATGTCGCGCCAGACGTCGGTCGGGACGGTGGTGAAGATGCGCGCCTCCCACTCCGGCGGGTAGACCAGTTCCACGCCGCCGTCGGGGCGCTCCCGGGTGCCTGCCTCCACGTAGGCCCACAAACTCTCATCGGGCCAGCGAGCGAAGAAGACCTTGGTCCGGAAATACGCGAAGCAGTCCTCCCGGCTCGGCCATATGCGCCGACGGTACAGCGCCCCACGCACCAGCGACGGGCGCGGCTCCACCCCGAACCACCGCAGCAGGCGCGCCAGGAGCAACCAGTGCGGCGGCAGGATGACCGGGTCTATCAGCACCACTGCTCGGAAGAGGTCGGGGCGGGCCACTGCTGCCCACAATGTCATCACCCCACCCATGGAGTGGCCGACGCCGATAATCCCCCGCAGTCCCAGCCCGTCCAACTGGCGGACCAGGTCGTCGCCCAGGGGCCGCCAGCCGCGGATCTCCTCGGGACGACTCCCCGGCCACAGCGGCCGCGCCGGTAGCCCGATGACGCGGTAGCGGTCGGTGAGGGTCGCCGCCAGCGGGCGGTAGGTGCCCGGCGGAAATCCGTTGGCATGGGCGATGTGCAGGATGGGGCCGTCGCCCCCGAAATCATGGAAGGAAAGCACAGGCTCGGGCATAGGGCGTAAAAAGTAAAACGTAAAGCGTAAAGCGTAAAACGTAAAGCGGAACTCTGTGGCTCTCTGTGCCCTCTGTGTCTCTGTGGTGTGATCAAGTCCCGGGCAGAGTCCGATTTCTCCGGAAAACGACGAGTCCCCCGAGCCCCAGAAGGGCGGTCAGGCTGATGGCAGCGCCGATCCAGAGGGAGCGAGGCCGAAAGGCGAAGACCACCCGATGCTGCCCCGGTTCCAGGTACACGGCGCGAAAGAGCAGGTCGGCCGTGGCGATGGGGACTTCCTCCCCATCCGCCCACGCGCGCCAGCCGGGATAGTGGGCGTCGGTGAGCACCAGATACCCCGGCGCGGTCAAATCCACCTCCACCTCCACGCGCTCCGGTCCGTAGGCCGTCACCTGCACCGATTCGGGGCCTGTGGGGACGGCCTCCACTTCCGGCCCGCCCTCCACGATGACCTCCGTCATCGGGTCAAAGTCGGCGGGGACCTCCGCCCCCGCCCGGGCCCGATGGACGACGAACGCGCGCGGGAGCACATCCAGGTTCTCGTAGATTTTGACGTCGCCGGAATGGACGAGGCGAAAGCGGCCCCGGTCGGATAGGACGAGGGACTGGAAGGCCCCGGTCCGTTCGTCTATCAGGCTGAGGCCGCGCACGACCATCCGCCCCTGGGGGAGGGTCGCCCGGACGGATATGGAGACGGGCCGGGCGGGGCGGTCCCAGCGCAGCCGGACGGCGTAGTCGTTCCCCTCCGGCCGCCCTGGCCAGAAGTGCCCGCCGACGGGCGCCTGCGCGTGGGCGACGTCCGGCCCGTAGATTCCCTCCGCGGTCTCCCTGCCGGCCCGCAGCGGGAAGCGACGAGTCGCGCCATCGGCAAAGGCGACCGTCACCTCTCCCACCTCCGTCCCATCGGGCAGCGCCGCCGCGCCGTCCAGGTAACTGACCAGCCCCACCGCGGTGGCTTCAAACGGCGGGATGTAGGCCACTTCCGCCCCGTCCCCCGCCGTCAGGCCCGCCCCGAACTGGAGGTCGTAGAAGACGTTGTCCAGCCAGGCGTCAAAGACTTTGTCCGTGATGATGAAGCGGACGTTCAGAAGGCTCAACCAGCGCCCATCGGGGATGGCGCGCAGGTTCTCCCGGAGCCGCCCGTCTATGGAAACGGACTCCGCGGGCAGGAAGGCCCGCCCCAGGGCGACGTAGCGGGCCAGGGGCAGTACCCCGCCGTCGTATCCATCCACCGCCGGGACGCCGAAGGCCAGGGGCAGGTTGGGGGAGAGGACTTCCCGTCCCTTGGCGGCGATGAGCAGCTGGTAGAGGGCGTCCGGGCTCAACTGCGGGCCGTAGATGACCTCCAGTTCCCCCCTGTCGCCGGGGTCAAAGGCCAGCGCGGAGATGCTGAGGAAGCGATCGGGGGGCAAGCGCCCCTTCCCGGCCGCCAGGAGGTGGGCATTGGCCGGGCGGAGGGAGGTGTACGACTCCGGAGCGGTGGCCTGCGCGTGGGGAAGCGCGCGGGCGGAGAGGGCCAGTTCGGCCACCAGCAAGGCCGTCAGGCCCAGAGCCGCGGGGTGGGGGAGGCGGCGCCCCAGGGCCAGCAATCCTCCGGCCAGCGCCGCAGCCCCCAGCCAGAGCGCGATAGTGAGCCCGTTCGCCCGTCCTCCGATCGCCCCCCAGAGGAAGAGGACGGCCAGTAGACCGACGCCGAGGGCCCACTCCCGCGCGGTCGGACGCCGCGGGTTCCTTCGCAGAGAATCCACCCCCGCTCCTGCCATCAGGGCGGCGCCGAGGGCCCAGAGGGCCAGCCAGCGGGCCGGGACCCGGAAGTGGGCAAACCCCGGTACGAAACGGGCCAGAAGCAGGTAGATGGGGTTGTAGAGGCCGAGGGCGAGGAAGAGGCCGAGGAAACACAGCCACAACGGGATTCGGGGTTCGGGGTTCGGGGTTCGGGATTCGGGACTCGGGACTCGGGATTCGGAGTTCGGAGTTCGGGACTCGGGATTCGGAGTTCGGAGTTCGGAGTTCGGGATTCTGGGCTTATAACCTGGAGTTCGGGGATCAAGATTTGTGGTTTGCGGCTCAAACTTCCGACTTCCGACTTCCGACTTCCGACTTCCGACTCCCGACTTCCGACTTCCGACTCCCGACTTCCGACTCCC
>Ga0209721_1000510_pt1 | contig 34590 bp, 36 predicted proteins | sample TshhotsprinmetaG_FD_184139 | JGI IMG/M metagenome (GOLD analysis project Ga0209721, IMG submission 184139) | Hot spring microbial communities from South Africa to study Microbial Dark Matter (Phase II) - Tshipise hot spring metaG (SPAdes)... | ecosystem: Environmental > Aquatic > Thermal springs...
ACAACGCAAACGTCGCGCCGACGACCAGATAGGTCCACAGTTGCAGGCTCATCGTGCGCTCCTCAGTCCTCGGCCATGCCGAACTTGCGGTCGATCTCGCCCATCTTCTTGGCGTACCAGAAGATCAAAGCGATGAAGACATAAATCGAGCCCTGCTGGGCAAACCAGAAACCGAGCGGATAGCCACCCAGTTTGATGGCGTTGAGCGCATCGGCAAACAAAATGCCAGCGCCGTAGGACACCAGGAACCAGATGACCAGCACTTTGGTCAGCAGTCCCAGCGTCGCAGACCAATAAGCCCGCGCGTTGCTGTCGTTGGACATGGGTACGTTCTCCTCGGATACACGTTTCGAATCGGCGGTACGGACCGCCGGCCGGAACATCGCTGGACATTCGCAATGTTTCCTGGCGGACTATCCTGAGCCAGCCTTACGGCGAACTGAAAAACCGCCCGCCATCGCCCAAACCTAGGGAAAGTCCTAGGGTCGAGCTGGGCTGTGCGTGCCTTCTGGCAGCGTGACGCAGGTCCACTCGCCACAGGCGGGCGCATCAACGGGCCATTCGTGCGCGCTGCACGGCAGCGCCTGCTCGCCTGCACACAGGGTGTAGCGCACGGCGCGGATCACCCCGGCATGGGTGATCCAGACACCATCGCTGGCGCGCGTCGCCATCACTCGATGCAGCGCCTGCCGCACGCGCGCTAGCAGCGCCGCCACCGACTCGCCCCCACCCGGGCGCGCGTGCGCAAAATCGCCCGCCCAGGCATCGAGCTCGGCGCGCGGCACGTCGTCCCACCGGCGCCCCTCCCATGCACCGAAATCGAACTCGGCCAAGCGCGCATCCGCCAGCGGCGCGGGCAGCGCGGGGCGCAGGGCTTGCAGGGCTTGCGCGAGCTGCCATGCCCGGATCAGCGGGGACACCCACCACACGAACGCTGGCGGCAGCACCGCATGCAGCCGCTGGGCGGCTTGCGCCGTCGCTTCCGGGTCGGCCGGCGCATCCGTACGGCCACAGCAGACGTCGGAGGTCAGCCCGGTGCGCGCGTGCCGAACGAGCCACAGGCGCATGTCCTCACCCCCCGACAGGGACGGACACGCCCAGCGCGACGGCCAATCCCAGGTAGAACGCCAACTCGGTCACCTGCTGGGTGGCGCCGAGGGTGTCGCCGGTGAAGCCCTGCAGCCGCCGAGCCAACCAGCGCCGCATCAGCGCCAGCGCGAGCAGTGCGGCCAGCACCGGACCCAGCCAGCGCCACGACGGTTGCAGCGCCAGGGTCACGCCGATGGCCGCCAGCCACCAACCCGTCCCCACCCACAGCGCGCCCGCGTCCAGCGCGTCCGCCAGCGGCTTGGATTTGGAGCCGTCGGCATCGCCGACGTAAGGCAGGGCGTGGATGATCCACAGCGGTGCCCAACGCGAGGTGACATGCGCCCCCAGCACGCCCGCCGCCGCCCAGACCAGGCCCGACTGCTCCAGCAGCGCGAGCAGCCCCACTTTGGTCAGCAGCGCCAGCACCAGCGCCACCGCCCCGTAACTGCCGATGCGCGAATCCTTCATGATGACCAGGGCGCGCTCACGCTCGACCATCCCACCCAGCGCATCGGCGGTGTCGGCCAGCCCATCTTCGTGAAACGCCCCCGTCAGCCAGACCCCGGCCGCCGTGCACAGTACCGCTGCCACCCAGGCCGACGCGGGCTGCGCTGGCAACGCCCACGCGGAAACCACCAGCACCAGCGCGGACCACGCGCCCACCACCCAGCCCACGCCCGGGAAATGGGCCGCGCTCGCGCGCAGCATGGCGGGCGAGTAGCCCACCCACTGCGCCAATCGCCCTGTCACCGGAATGCGGGTGAAGAACTGCAGCGCCAACAACCAGTGCCGCACGGCGCGCGCGAGCATCGGCCGTCCCTCTCAGTGCGCGGGCGCAATGTCGGCACGGCGCGCCACACCGGCCGCATCGAAGCTGGCCATCTCGCGCAGGATCGCGCACGCCGACACCAGCAGCGGCCACGCCAGCGCCGCCCCCGACCCCTCACCCAGGCGCAGCCCGAGGTCGAGCAGCGGTTCGGCCTTCAGGTGCGCCAGCAGCAGCGCGTGCCCGCGCTCGCCCGAGCGGTGCGCAAAGACGCAGCGCTGCAGCACCGCGGGGGCCAGTCGCGCGGCCACCAGCACCGCCGCGGTGGTGATGAAACCATCGACCACGATCACGCGCCGCTCGGCCGCAGCCTGCAACACCACCCCCACCAGGGTCGCGATCTCGAAGCCTCCCAGGGCCGCCAGTGCGGCCAGCGGCTCGTGCGCCGTCGCGTGGCGCGCCAGCACCTGGCGCAGCAGCGCGATCTTGCGCTGCACGCCCGCTGCGTCCAGGCCCGTGCCCGCGCCGGTGCAGTCGGCGATGTCGAGCCCCGTCAAGCGGCTCATCAACAGTGAGGCCGCCGAGGTGTTGCCGATGCCCATCTCGCCCAGCAGCACCGCATTGCCGGGCAAATCACGCACCAGCGCCATGCCGTTGGCAAGCGCCGCCTCGCACTGCGCCATGCTCATGGCCGGGCCCTGCAGCGCGTCGGCGCTGCCAGGGGCGATCTTGGCGTGCCGCAATCCCGGCCGCAGCGCGAAGTCGTGCCGCACGCCGCAGTCCACGACGGTCAGCGCCAATCCGTGTTGGCGCGCCAGCACACTCACCGCCGCGCCCCCGGCCAGAAAGTTTTCCACCATCTGCCAGGTCACATCGCTGGGATAGGCCGACACGCCGTGCGCCGCCAGCCCGTGATCGGCGGCGCATACCACCAACTGCGGCACCTGCAGCGTGGGTGCGTCGGTGCCCAAAATCAGTCCGATGCGCAGGGCCAGCGCCTCCAACCGTCCCAGCGACCCCTGGGGCTTGGTCTTGTCGTCCAGCGCGCGCTGCAGGCGCGCCGCAAGGGCGGTGTCGTCGATGTCGTCGATGGTGGGCAATGACAGGCTCATGGGCTTTCCTTCAAGTCAACAAACGATCCAGCGTGTCGGCCCCGAGGTGCGCTTGCACCGTGTCGGCCAACGCGTCGAAAACCGATGCCAGCGACGGCACGCCGGTGCCCCACAGGGCGCGTAGGACGGCGTCATTTTCGAACAGGCCGTGCAGGTAGCAACCGAGCACGCACCCGTCGGCGCTCTGCCAGGCCAGCCCGGGCAGCACCTCGCGACCCTGCCCTGCCAAAGCAGGGTGGATCGCGGTCTGGCCGTGGTGGATTTCATAACCGCGCACGGCCACACCCGACAGCGCCGACCACGGCGCGCCCAACGTGCCGAAAGTGACCTCGGCGCGCTGCACCGTCTTGTCCAGGGCAAAGACGGTCACCAGCGGCAGCAGCCCCAGCCCGGCCGCGTTGCCGTCGATGCCATGCGGGTCGATGAGCGCCTCACCCAGCATCTGCAGACCGCCGCAGATGCCCAACACCGCGCGTCCCGCGCGTGCGTGCGCGACGACGGCGTGATCGAGCCCCTGCGCGCGCAGCCAAGCCAGGTCGGCCGCCGTGGCCTTGGAACCCGGCAGAATGATCCAGTCCGCACCGGTGCAGTCGGCGGGCGTGCGCGCCCACACCACGCGCAGGCCCGGCACGCGGGTCAGGGGCTGAAACTCATCCAGGTTGCTGATGCGCGGGTAGGCCACGATGGCGACCGTCTGCCGTGCCGACCCGTCGCCCCGCGCGCGGTCGTCGAAAACGCCGTCCTCTTCCGGCAGGCCGTGGTCGCGCCACAACGGCAGCACCCCCAGCGTAGGCACCCCGGTCAGTGCGTGCAGTTGCTCGGGCGCCGGGGCCAGCAGCGCGGGGTCGCCGCGAAATTTGTTGAGCACGAACCCACGCAAGCGCGCGCGCTGATCCGGCGGCAGCAAGGCCCAGGTGCCGTACAAGTGGGCGAAAGCACCGCCACGGTCGATGTCGCTGACCAAGAGGCAACGCGCATCGGCATGCGCGGCCACCCGCAGGTTGACGATGTCGCTGGGCTGCAGGTTGATCTCGGCCGGGGACCCTGCGCCTTCGATGACGACGACCTGATGGCGCGCGCGCAGCTCATCCAGCGCCGCCTGCACCCGCGGCCATAGGGCAGCGCTGCGCTGCCGCCATGGCATGGCGCTCAGCGCGGCATCGACCTGGCCCCACACCACCACCTGGCTGCGCGTGTCGGCCTCGGGCTTGAGCAGCACCGGGTTCATGCGCACGTCGGGCTCGACCCCCGCCGCCAGCGCTTGAAAATACTGCGCCGCCCCCATCTCACCCCCGGCCACCACGCGGGCATTGTTGCTCATGTTTTGCGCCTTGAACGGGGCCACGCGCCAGCCGCGCCGCGCGTAGTACCGGCACAGCGCCGTGGCCAGCCAGCTCTTGCCCGCGCCACTGGAGGTACCCCAGACCATGATGCACACCGCGCTCATGCCGTCCTCCCCACTTCGGCTGCCTCGGCCCGCAGCGCTCGCTGCAGGGCGTCCACGGCCGCGGGTGGCTGGGCGCTCAGACGCAACCAGCCGGGCAGGCCAAACGAGGTGGCATCGCGCAGCTTGACCCCGTGCGCGCGCAACGCATGGGCATCGATGGGCTGCGGCGGCCGCGCGACGAAAAACGGCGCCGCGCTCGGGCGCACGGCCCAGCCCAGGCCGCACAAACGTTCGGCCAGCGCGTCACGCCACTGCGCCAGGGTCGCTCGGCACGTCAGCAACCACGGCTCGCACGCGGGGTCACACCAGGCCTCGAGCATGGCCACCCCGTGCGCTCCAACTGGCCACGAGGGCGCCAAGGCCTGCAATTCGGCGACCATCGGCTCGGCACCGGCAGGCGCGATCAGGTACGCGCCGCGCACGCCCGTCAGCCCCAGCGCCTTGTTGGGCGACCACAACTGCCACAGCCAGTCAGCCCCCCAACGGGTGGTGAAGCTTTGGCCCGACAGGCGCAGCGGGTCATAGGCCAGATCGACCACCACAGCGGCGCCCGCCCCGGCTGCGCTTTGGGCCGCGTGCACCCGTGCGGGGGGTTCCTCTTCTCCCAGCGGGCTACCGGGATCGCACAGCCACACCACGTCCGCCGATGCCGGCTGGGCCGCGCACGCCAAGCCCCAGCTCGCCGCTGCGGCGGCATACTCACCGTAGCCGTGCTCGGGCACCCACACGCAGCGAGCCCCACGGCGCGCGCCCCAGGCGGTCACGCGCCGGATGGCCTCGCTCGCGCTGGCCGCGATCAACACCCGTTCGGGAGACACACCGTGGCGCTGCGCCAGCTGCGCCCGCAACGCGGTGTAGGCGGGGTCGGGGTACCGGTCGGCATCCGCGCCCTGTACCGCCGCCAGCGCAACCGACCAGGGGCCGCAGGCGTTGGCGTTGGTGGAAAAATCCCACCGTGCCACGCCCGCTGCATCGGGGCCACCGTGCGTGGGCGTGGCTGTGGGCACACCCTCTCTCCTCATCTCCATCCCTCCGCGGACAGGCCGGCCAGCAGGGCCACCAGCGCCCCCACTGCCAGCAGCGATACCACCGACTGACACCAGCGCAGTGCGCATGCGGTATCGGCGGGCTGGGGCGCACGCCCGGCCTCATTCAGCACATACACGCCCGGCTTGCGCAAACCAACCCCCAACCCGAGGGCCAAAGCGGCCATGGGCCAGCCACCGTTGGGCGACGGCGTGCGACGCGCCTGCGCGCGCAATTGGCGCCAACGCCACGTGTGCCCCTTTGTGGGGGCCGACGCACAGCGGGGACGCGTGCCCCACAGCAGCAGCGCGGTCAGCCGCGCGGGAAGCCACGACAGCACGTCATCGGTGCGGGCCGCCCAGCGCCCCGCCCACGTCCAATCCCGCCCGCCGCGTGGCCCCCGGTAGCCCCACATCGCATCTGCCGTGTTGGCGTAGCGGTAGAGCGCTGCCCCCGGCAACCCCGCCACGGCAAACCACAGCAGCGGCGCGACCACCGAATCGTTGAGATTTTCCGCCAGCGTCGACAGCGCCGCGCCGCGCACATCGGCTTCGTCGAGTGTGTGCACATCGCGGCTGACGAGCCGCTGCACCTGCGCACGCCCGGCAGAAAGCGACCGCGCCAGCGCCGCCTCCACCGCGGCCACTTCATTGCGCAGCATGCGCCACGCGAACATGGGCTTGAGGCACACACCCAACAGCAGCCCCTGCCAGACGCTCGGCAGCAGTGCCAGGGCCGCCTGCAGCGCAACGGCACAGGCAACCACGACGGCGGCGCCCGCCCACCAGGCCAGCGTGCCACGCCACCACGCACGGCACGCCGCATCGGGCGGTGCCGGGACGGCCGGCGCCGCCCATGCACCCGCCCAGGCCAAATAGCGCCCCATCCAAACCACGGGATGCCAGCGGGCTGGGGGCTCGCCCCAAACCCCATCGATCAGCCATGCCACCACGATGGCCAGCCCGCCCCCGATCATGTGGGGTGACGGCACCAGCACTGGCTGACCATCCATCATTCGCGTGCCACTCCGTCAGGGGATCGCCAAGCCAGACCGGCAGACCCGTCACTGCCGGGCAACCAAGCGGCCCCCCAACATTGGGCCCACCATCGGGCACGCCCCACGGCAATGCGGCCATCGTCGAAATCCACGATGTAGATCCGCTGCGCCGTCTGCGGGCGCGCCGGGATGCGGGGCAGCCTCCCGTCAGTCAGCAGCCACAGGTGGCGCAACGCCCCCGGATACCGGCGCGCATGGGCTCGCAGCGCCGCGTCGGCTTGCGCCAGGGCGGCCTCCATCGGCGTGCCGCCCCCACAACCCACGGGGCGTAGCCGCTCGATGAAGGCACGTCGCGCAAACGCGGGGGCCTGGATCCACTCCACCCCTTGCCCCCCAAGGGCCAGTAGGGCGACCTGTTGACCGGCGGTGCGCGCCTGCTCGAGCAAACCCGCGGCATACGCCTTGGCACGGGCGATTCTGCCGCTCCAGCCCATCGAACCGGAACGATCGATCACGATCAAGTGCAGATCCGCGGGTGTCTGCAAGCGATGCCGTCGCCTCAAGTGCCGCAGCTGCAGGGGCTGCGGCCCTTTGCGCTGCAGCGTCGCTGGCCAATCGACTGCCCCGTCGGCGTATTCTTCCGATCGGCCCATCGACTGCCCCTGGGGGCGCACCGCCCATTGGCGTGGCCACCGCGGCAGGCTGCTCGCCCAAGGCGCCTGACCCACCGGGTGGCTCACGCCTTTTTTATGGGCCAGCCCTTCCACGCGGCAGACCCCATCATGTCGACGGGCTGCGGGGGGAGTGCGCCCCAGCCGTCATGGCCATCAGCGGCAACAGCGCCCTCCTCGCTGGCGCGCGCGGCGTCCCCGACACTGCCGGTAAGCGCCTCCGGAGCGCCTCCCCAATCGCGCGCCGCGTTCGTCACCGGCTGCGGTGCTGGGGCCGGGGACGATGCCGATCGCCGGTGCACCAGCGCCATGTCAGCGACAGCATGCACATCCTCGGGTGTGATGCACTCGCGACCCAGCCACGCTGCGTGTGCACGGGAGGCCTTGAGCAACACCAAATCACCTCTGACACCATCGACCTGGGCTCGATGAGCGAGTGTGGCGGCCACCTGAAATACCTCGTCCGACCAAGACAGCGCGGGCAGCAAGGCTCGCGCTCGCTGCAAGCGCTGCCGCCAAGTCGCCTGTTGGTCGGCATGCTGGCGCGCGAACGCCGCCGGATCGGCCTCGTACGCCAGCCGTGCGCGCACGATCGCCGCCCGCACACTCGGATCGGACGGGTTGTCCAGTGCCACGAACAAACCGAATCGATCCAACAACTGGGGGCGCAATTCGCCCTCTTCGGGATTCATGGTGCCCACCAAAACAAACCGCGCCGCATGGCGATGCGACACGCCGTCGCGCTCCACGATGTTGACGCCGCTGGCCGCGACGTCGAGCATGGCGTCGACCAATGCATCGGACAACAGGTTGACCTCGTCCACGTAGAGCACCCCGCCGTGCGCGCGGGCCAACAGACCCGGCGCCAGCCTTACGCTGCCGTCGCGCAACGCCCCCTCCACGTCCAGCGTCCCCACGACCTGCTCGAGCGTGGCGCTCAGTGGCAAGGTCACGAACGGGGCATCCGGGAGCAACTGGGCCAACGCGCGCGCTGCGGTGGATTTCGCCGTTCCGCGGGGGCCGCTGACGAGCACTCCCCCCAAACCGGGATCGATGGCCGCCAACAACAACGCCAGCTGCAACCTTGGCTGCCCAACGAGCGCGGTAAAAGGGAAAGAGGGCGCCGCCGACATGTCGTCGACCAAAGGTGGGGAGGTGTTCACAGGGGGTTCACCGAAGGGTTGTTTTCCATGGCGTCATCCAGCCACAGCAGCGCCTCGCGCAGTCGTTCGGCGTAGGCGCCGCCGTCTCGCCACAAACCGCGCTGGATGGCCTCTAGCAAGCGCAGCCCCAAGCTGCGCAGGGCTTGCGGGTTGACTTGCTGCAGAAAAGCCTGGTTGACAGGATCGAGAACATAGGTATCCGCCATGAGGGCGTATTGGTGGTCAGCCACCAAGCCCGTGGTCGCGCCAAAGCCAAACAGCAGATCGACGGTCGAGGCCATCTCGGCCGCCCCGCGATAGCCATGTTGGCGCATGGCAGCCACCCATTTCGGATTGACGGCGCGCGCTCGCACGACACGCGCCAGTTCCTCGGCCAGGGTCCGGATGCGAGGCGCGCCAGGCACACTGGCGTCGCCATGATAGACCGCTGGCGCCTGGCCGCGCAGCCATGTGCTGGCGGCGGCCATGCCCCCCAGAAAGGGGTAATAGCCGTCCGAATCGAGAATATCGTGCTCGCGGTTGTCCTGATTGTGCACGACCACATCGACCGCGGCCATGCGCTGCATGAACGAATGGTGCGCCGGGGCGCCGTGCTGGCCCTGTCCATAGGCGTAGGCGCTGGCGTTGACGAAGGCTTGGGCCAGCTCGTCACGCGCGCGCCAGCGCCCGCTCTGAATGCGTTCCTGGATACCATTGCCATAGTCCCCCAAGCGCGGACCAAACACGCGCCAAGTCGCCCTTCGCCACGCCTCACGGGAGTCCTCCCCGTGCGCTCGAGCCAGCCCCGCCTCGCGTTGCACGCGCACCCGTATCGGGTTGACCTCGTCGGGCTCATCCTCTGGGGGGATGGCGGCGACCGCTTGCACCGCAACATCGAACAAATCGATCAAGGCGGGAAATGCGTCACGGAAAAAACCCGAGATCCGCAATGTCACGTCGATGCGCGGACGCTGCGTGATGCTCATGGGCAAGACCTCGATGTCCACGACACGACCACTGCCCTCCGCCCAACGGGGCCGCACGCCGAGCAGGGCCAGCGCCTGCGCAAAATCCTCGCCACCGGTGCGCATGGTGCTGGTGCCCCAGACGGACATGCCCACGCTTTGGGGATAGGTGCCGTGGTCTTGCAGGTGCCGCTCGATGAGCCGCTGTGCCGCCTGCATCCCCATGGCCCAGGCCGTGGGCGTGGGCACGGCACGGGTGTCGACCGCGTAGAAATTGCGCCCGGTAGGCAAGACGTCGATGCGCCCGCGTGAGGGCGCACCGCTGGGACCAGGCGGGACGAACCGCCCCCGCAGACCGGACAACAACTGGGTCATTTCCTGCCGACCGCAAGCGTCCAACCGGGGCACCACTCGATCCAGGACGTCCGACAGCACAGCGCAAGTGCGCGGCCACTGGGCCGGGTCGAACCGGCATGGCTCGGCCAGCGCCTGCAGGGCGAGCCGCTCTAGACGCTCGCGGGTATGGCCATGGTGGCGCCACGGACCATCGTGGACGGCCACTAGGGGGGCGGGGCGCGGTCCCTGCCACGGCGCTGCCGCTTCGGCCTGCAAGGGATCGTAGCCTTCCAGCCCGAGATCGGCTGCCAGGGCGCGCAAAAGGCTGTCCTGTGCCACGCCAGAACCGCGGGGAAACCGGACCAGCGCCATCAGGGTCTCGAGACGCGCAGGGCCCTGCGGAGAGCGCCCGAAAATGTGCAGCCCTTGCCGAATTTGACTTTCTTTGATGTCGCACAAATACGCGTCCAGACGCTGCAACAGGGCAACGCGCTGCCCCTCGTCGGCGGGCGTCTCGAACCCCAGATCCCGGTGCAGTTGGTGCTGCAGCACGTCGTCCAGAATGCGCTCGCGCAGGCGCTGCGCACGGCGCGGGTCCAGCAGCAACGCCTCGTAGTACTCGTCCATCGTTCGCTCGATGGCCTGCAGCGGGCCGTAGGTTTCGGCGCGCGTCAAGGGTGGCATGAGATGGTCGACGATGACCGCCTGCGTGCGCCGTTTGGCCTGGCACCCTTCCCCCGGATCGTTGACGATGAACGGGTACAAATGGGGCATCGGCCCCAATACCCAGTCGGGCCAGCACCCCTGCCCCAGCGCCACGCTTTTACCGGGCAACCATTCCAGGTTGCCGTGTTTGCCTACGTGCACGATGGCATCGGCCTGCCAATGCTCGCGCAGCCAGACGTAGAAGGCCAGATACGCATGGGGCGGCACCAGATCGGCCTCGTGGTAGGTGCGCACAAGATCGATGTCGCGCCCGCGCGGAGGCTGAATTCCCACGAATACTCGCCCCAGCCGCAAACCAGGAATCATGATGCGCCCCTGTCGCACCATGGGGTCACGCTGCGGCGGTCCCCACAGGGCGTCCACCTGCGCGCGCAGCGCTGCGGGCAACGAGGACAAAGAACGCTCGTAGTCTTGCAGCGCCAGGCTTTGGACAGCCGGGCGCATCGGGTTGGCCTCCAAACTGTGGGTGACGCTCTGTTGCAACAACGCCATGAGCCGCTGTCCATCCGCTGGCAGATCCCCCACATCGACGCCCTGCTCGCGCAAGGCATCGAGGATGGCCAACAGCGATGCAGGCGTATCCAACCCGACGGCGTGGCCGATGCGCGCATCGTCGCAAGGATAGTTGGCCAAGATGAAGGCCAACCGCAGGCGATGGGGAGGTTGTCTGCGCAGCCGACACCACCGACGCGCCAGCTCTGCCACAAAGTCAATGCGGTCGAACGCGGCTTCATAGCGCGCCACATCCACCTCGGCCCTTTCGCAACGCCAGCCCGTGCCTTTGAAGCTGATGGCCCGCGTGATGATGCGCCCATCGACCTCTGGCAACACCACGTGCATCGCTTGGTCGCGCGGCGACAAGCCGTGCGGATCCTGGGCCCAGCGCTCGCGGCTGCTGCCGGCGGTGATCAGCTGTAGGACGGGGGCGTCACCCCACCATGGACAGGTCTCGTCCCCGTCACCATCGCCACCGCCAGCGGCAAATGCCGTCGTGTTGAGCACGATATCGACCGGTTGCGCCGCGAAGGCGGCACGCAGCGCGGATTGCGCAGCGCAAGATTTGAGTGAGTCCACCGCCCACGCGCGCACCTGCAATCCCCGCTCCGCCAACGCCTGCATGAGGCGATCGAAAACGCCGGTATTGCCGGCCAACACATGCGCACGGTAGAGCACGAGCAACGCCGTCGGTGCTTGGGCATCGACGCGGGGCAGCGCCGTGGCCGGCTGATACGGAAAAACCTCTGGCATGGGCTCGGGGGGATCGGGCGGAAGGCCGATCCCCCAAACACGGTGCAGGATGGTGGCAAAAAACCGCTGCGCGTTGACGCGACCGCCCTCACGCAGATATCGCCACAGCAGCCGACTGTCGGCGACACCCGCGCTCGAGCGCAACAGGAGCTGCGCATCCTCCTGCATGTCTCCTGAAAAGAGCGCCACCCACTGGCCCTGGCGCTGTGCCATGGCCGTCACGCGCTCGACCAGATAAGCCCAGTCAGCTGCGGCCCCCAGATGATCGATGACGATGGCGCGCGCATGGCTCAACACGTCGTCGATATACCAATCGACCGAGGCGGGCTGGCGCAGCGCCATCAAATTGGTCAATCGCACGCGCGGCGCTGTCTCGGGCAGTGCCTGCACCGCCTCGGCCAGCAACGACAGCGTGGTGTCCGCTGCGCTGAGCACCACGATGTCGCCGGGCGATTGCGACACGCGCACCACGCCGGCTGCGCCATCATCGACGAAGCCCCCGGGGCGAGCAGCGAGCACGTGCATAGGGCAACCTGTCGCTCGTTATGCTGGTGTCGACTCGCCCACGTGCACCGCATCGGCGCCCAAGCGCTGCCGCAGCAGTGCCTCGATTCCGTCGCGCGCCAAATCGCGGCCGATGAAGACCAGGCGGCTCACGCGTGGCTCATCGGCCCGCCACGGCCGATCGAAGTGGCTATCGAACCGTTGCCCCACGCCTTGCACGACGAGCCGCATCGCTGCCCCAGGCAGCGCCACGAAGCCTTTGATGCGGTAAATCGGCCAGGCCAGCACGCAGGCCTGCAAGGCCTGTAGCAGCTGCGTGCGATCGCGCACGTTCAGCGTCAGCACCAGCGAGTCAAAAGCGTCGTGATCGTGGTCATCCTCCTCGTCGTGGTGGGTACGCCGGGTGTGGATGACGTCTTCCACCGCCCGCTGAAGACCCAGCAGCACATCTGGATCCAGCTGACCGTGTTGACTCAAGACGCACTGCACCCCCGGCGCCGTGTGAGCACGCACACTTCGTAGCACCCCCGCGAGTGCCTCGGGTGGCAGTGCATCGACTTTGTTGACGACAACCAAGTCGGCAGTGGCGAGCTGATCGGCATACAACTCCGCCAACGGCGATTCGTGATCGAGGTTTTCGTCCGCTTGGCGCTGGGCCTGCACCGCCACCGGGTCGTCGGCAAAACGCCCCTCGGCGACCGCGGGGGCGTCGACCACGGTGACCACCGCATCGACGGTGAAGGCATGTTTGAGCGTGGGCCACTGAAATGCTTGCACCAGAGGCTTGGGCAGCGCCAGCCCGGAGGTTTCGATGACCAGGTGGTCGATGCGATCGCGGCGCGCCGCCAACCGCTCCATCGCGGGCGCGAACTCCTCCTGGACGGTGCAGCACAGACAACCATTGGCCAATTCGATCATCTCGCCGTTGGGCTGACCGCTCTCGTCACAACCGATGCCACAGCCGCGCAACAGCTCGCCATCGATGCCCAGCTCACCAAATTCATTGACGATGAGCGCGATGCGGCGTCCCTGTGCGTGGGTCAACAGATGGCGCAGCAGCGTGGTTTTACCAGCCCCCAGAAAGCCGGTGACGATCGTGGTGGGGATCTTGCGCACATGCATAGGGTGATGCCTCGGTGGAGTCGTTGGGATAGGGCTGCGGGGTTTTTTCAGTCTTCTATGCCACGCTGGGCGGGCACACCCGCCTGAAAATGGTGTTTGATCAGTGTCATCTCGGTGACGGTGTCGGCCAGCTCGATCAGCTCCTCAGGCGCATGGCGGCCGGTCAACACAACGGTCACGCCCGCCGGGCGGCGCCGAAGACAGTCCAACACCCGCACCAATGGCACCCAGCCGTAGCGCAACGGATACATGATTTCGTCCAGCACGACCATGAAGTGCGCCCCTGCCTCGATGGTCGCCTCGGCTTTGGTCCAGCCGTCGAGCGCCAGCTGCGCAGAATGCGCCAGATCGCGGCTTTTCCAGCTAAACCCGTCACCCAACCCCTCGATCGGAATGCCGAGTTGGGAAAAGACGCGATGCTCGCCGAAACGAGCGGTCGGCACCTTCATGAACTGGTAGATCTTGACCGCCTTGCCCCGTCCGTGCGCGCGCAGCGCCAGCCCGAACGCGGCGGTACTTTTGCCCTTGCCCGGGCCAGTGTGCACGATGACGAGGCCGCGGCGTTCACCGCTGGGCCGCGGCGTGTCGCGCTGAGTCGGTGGGTTGATCAGTTCCATGTCGCCTCCTGGAGCCCGGCGGGGTGAGCGTCGTGGGAATGCGCCGGTGCCCGCCGCAAAAGGTAGGTATCCATGATCCAGCCGTGCTGTGCGCGTGCCCGCCGGCGTTGCGCGGCGATGACCGAACCGACGTCGGCCAGAGGTCCGTGCGCCAGTAGCTCTTGCGGCATCCCCAGATACGCCCCCCACCAAATGGTGATGCCGTCCGGCGGCAAGGTGAGGAACGACGCTTGGCCGTCCAACATGACTGCGACCGTATCGGCCTGCCGTGGCCAACCATGGTCGCGCAGCCAACGACCGGTGGTGATGAAGATCGGGGCATGGATCTCGTTGAGCGCGACCGCGTGCGCGGCTGTCAGCGCTTGCAGCGCCGTGATGCCGGGGACCACGCGCGTGCGCAACGTTACCTGTTGGGCCAAACGTTGCGCGATACGCAAGCTGCTGTCGTACAGGGAGGGGTCACCCCACACGAGCATGGCCACCCGCCCACCGGTCGGCAAATGCTGCCGCAGCGACGTGTGCCACACATCGGCGATGGCATCGTGCCACCGTTGCACTGCCAAGCAGTAGTCCGCCAGCGCCTGCGCCGGTTGGCGCTCGGGCATGTCAAACCATGCCAGCCGTACCCCCGTGCCGCTTAGCCACTGCTCGCATATCTGTTGCCGCACCGCCGCCAATGCGGCTTTTTCTTCACCTTTGCGCGGCAACAAAACGAGATCAGCCTCCTGCAGCGCGACCACGCCTTGGCGTGTCAAGTGGTCGGGGCAGCCGGTGCCCATGCCGATGAGGGTCAGCTCGACGCGCATGCCCCGCGCTCCGTGTCCATGCCCTCAACCGCGTCAACGGCCATTCGCCTCGACCGCCGGTGGCGCCGCTCGTAATCGGCCGCGTACAGCCGGCTGCGCCCGACCGCATCGGGATCCAGGTTGCGCCCCACCATGATGATGGCGGTGTGTAGAGGGCCTTGCCCGACCGCGGCGTCCTCGATCGTGCCCAAGGTCGCGCGTACCACACACGCGTCGGGCCACGACGCACGCCACACCACCGCCGTCGGCGCGTCAGCCCCGTAGTAGGGCAACAGCGCCCGCACCACGTCGGAAAGCGCGTGGATCGACAAGTGAATCGCCAATGTCGCCCCCGTGCGCGCAAACTGTTCCAACGACTCGGTCGTGGGCACTGGGGATGCGCGCCCTTGCAAGCGCGTGAGCACCACCGACTGACTCATGCCGGGAACCGTGAGCTCACAACCCAGCTCTGCGGCCGCGGCCGCAAACGACGGTACACCGGGCGTGATGGTGTATGGGATGCCGAGCGCCCGCAGCGCGTGAAGCTGCTCGCCCATCGCCGACCAAACCGACAGATCGCCCGAGTGCAAACGAGCCACATCCTGCCCGAGCTCGTGGGCGCGGCGTATTTCGTCGATGATGTCTTCCAGGCACAGCGCCGAGGTGTCCACAATACGTGCCCCCGGCGGGCAATGCGCCAGCACCCCCGCAGGCACCAGTGAACCCGCGTACAGGCAAACGGGACTGGCAGCGATCAAATCGCGCCCCCGCAGCGTCAACAGATCAGGCGCGCCTGGTCCCGCGCCGATGAAATGCACCGTCATGCCTCGACCTCCCACATCCATTGCATCCACGGGCGTGCCGGCTGCCAAGCGTGGCCGCCCCCCAGTGGCTGCGCCTGTGTGATCGTGAATTGCCACAGCTCGCCACCCCAGCGCGCGTGCAGCGACTGCAAGCACGCCATCGTGGCCAACGTCACCGCGTTGACCACCAAGCGACACCCCGCCGGCAAGCGCGCACGCAGCGCGTCGAACACCCCAGTATCGAACCCTCCCCCCACGAAGACCGCCTGCGGGTCCGGCAGGCGGGGTAGCGCCTCGAGTATCGATGTCGCGTGGACGTGCAAGCGCGGCTGCACACCGAGACGCTGCGCATTGAGCTGGATGTGCGCGGCACGCAACGCCTGGCGTTCAACGGCATGCGCGAGTCCGCCCGTGAGGCACCACTCGATGGCCACCGAGCCCGCGCCGGCACCCAAATCCCACAACACCTCGCCCGGTCGCGGGGCCAATGCCCGCAGCGTCAGCGCCCGCATCGGCGATTTGGTCATCACGCCATCGTGCACGAAGCACGCATCCGGCAAGCCGGGTGTCACGGGCAGACCCGCGGGACCGTCACACAGCCAAAACGCCACTGCCAACGGAGCCTGCAATTCAGGCAAACGGGGAGGCTCATGCAACACAAAGGGCACGACGCGCTCATGCGGCCCGCCCAAGCGCTGCAAGGCCCAACCCGCGCTGGCGCCGTAGCCAAGCTCGCTCGCCAGGGCCGCCAGCTCGTGCAGCTGCGCCGCGTCACGCAGCAACGCGATCAGGCGTTGCCCACGCCGCAGCCACGGTCTCGCCGTACTGCTGGGCAGGCTGTGCAAACCGAGGCACGCCGTGTCCTCGAGGCGCCATCCCAGACGCGCGGCTGCCCACGAGAAGGTGGACGGTCCCGGGTAAGCCACCCATTCGTGGGCGGGCAGATGGCGGGCGAGCGTGCCCCCTACTCCATACCAAAACGGGTCGCCCGACGCCAGCACGACCACTGGCCGACCGCGCCACGCCAACACCGGCGCGACATCGAAGGGACTGGGCCATTCCTGCCCGCGCACGCCCGCTTGCACCAGGGCCAAGTGCCGGGCGCCACCAAAAATGCGCTCGGCACGCTCGATCGCGGCTCGGCTACCATCGCTGCATCCAGCCAGCCCATGTTCGCTCACACCGATGATCGTCAACCAAGGTTCAACCATCACGCCCCGTGTCCTTTTGTTGGGTGGCACCAGCGAAGCCAGTGAGCTGGCACGCGCCCTGGCAGCAGCGAAGGTGGCGGCCGTGTTCTCGTACGCTGGCCGTACCGCACAACCGCTGCCACAGCCCCTGCCCACCCGCGTAGGCGGCTTCGGCGGGGTGGCGGGCCTGTGCGAATACCTGCGCTCGCAGCGCATCACACACGTGATCGATGCCACCCACCCCTTCGCTGCGCAAATGAGCTGGCACGCCGCACAGGCCTGCGCGGCGACCGGTGTCGCCCTGCTCGCGCTGCAGCGCCCCGCGTGGACTCGCCAAGCGCGCGACCGGTGGCAATCGGTACCCGACATCCCCGCCGCGGTGGCTGCGCTGCCGCGAGAGCCGGCGCGCATTTTTCTGGCCATCGGCCGCCAACACATTCAACCATTTCTGGAGGCGGGTCCTCACCACTGGTGGTTGCTGCGCGTGGTCGATGCGGGGCCGACGCTGCCCGCACGACAGGGCGTTGTCGTGGTCGCGCGCGGCCCGTTCACCCCAGAGGGTGACTGGGCCCTGATGCGCGATCATGGGATCACACACCTCATCGCCAAGAACGCCGGGGGGCAGGGCGGCTACGCCAAACTGGAAGCCGCTCGCCGCTTGGGCTGTACGGTCATCATGATCGAGCGGCCGCCCCAGCCCGATCGACCCGTGGTCGAGACCGTGGCCGGGGTCCTGCATTGGCTGGGCTTGACAGAGGAGGCTCATGCGGTGGTCACCTGACGAGGGGTGTAGACGAACGGCCCGACACGCTTCGTGCGCGAGCTTCCAACGATGACCAGGGTCCGCATGTCGACCATATCGGCGCTGACCTGGCACAGCGGTAACGACCGCACGGATTCCTGCGGCGTGTACACGGCACGAGCCAGCACCACCCAGCGCGCGGGCTCGCAGCGATGCTGCAACAGATCGAGCACGCGCCCGAAACCGTCGGGACGGGCGTTGGAGCGGGGGTTGTACAGCGCCAAGGCCATGTCGGTGTCGACCGCCGCGAGCACACGCCGCTCGATCAGCGGCCATGGCTTGAGGTTGTCGCTCAAATTGACCACGCAAAAGTCGTGGCCCAGAGGCGCGCCCACCCGCGCTGCCGCTGCCAACATGGCGGTCACCCCCGGCAATACCTGCACGGCGACGCGCTGCCACTGCGGGTGCTCGTCCATGACTTCGAACACCGCCGAAGCCATGGCAAAGACCCCGGGGTCGCCCGACGATACGACGACCACCTGGGAGCCAGCAGCGGCCAGCGCCAACGCCAACTGCGCTCGCTGGCGTTCCTGCCGGTTGTCTGACACGTGGGTGCGCACGCCCGAGCACCGCGGCACGCGCTCGACGTAGGGGCCATAGCCCACGATATCGGTGGCATCGTCCAAGGCCCGCTGCACCTCGGGAGTGACCAGATCGGGCGCGCCCGGCCCCAAGCCCACAACCTTGACGTATCCGCTCATGATGCGCGCTCCTGGGGCCGACGACCCTGCCCGTGCACCAACACCAAGGCAAAGTACGGACACGCCTCGTTAGGCACCTCGGCCAAGCGCTGCACACGCTGCTGCGGCATGGTGCCGTATTCCACCAACCACGCATTCGCCAGACGCCCGGTGCGCTCCAGCGCCTGGCGGATCCGACCCAAATGCCGCCCCGTTTTCATGATGACGAGCGCGTCAGCGCGCGCCATGTGCTCGACGAGTCGCTCGACGGGCAGCGTGCCCATCAGGACGGTCAACACGTCATCGCCCCAAGTGATGGGCATCCCAGTGGCCGCCCAACACCCCACCATTCCCGGCATGCCAGGCACCACCTCGACCTCGAGACGCGCTTGCAACCGCACATACAGATGCATGAAAGAGCCGTAAAAAAAGGGGTCCCCCTCGCATAGCACCGCCACGTCATCCTCGCGTGCCATGACCGCCAAGCGCTCGCTCCAGTGGTCATAAAACCCTGCCAGTGTGTCGTTGTAGACCGCACTGTCGAACGGCAACTCCGTGGTGACCGGGTATTCCATGGGACATTGGACTGCATCGCTGCGTAACAACCCCTCGACGATGCGACGCGCCTGCCCAGGGCGTCCACGTTTGCGGAAATACGCCACCTGCCGCACGGCGCGCAAGCGCTCCCGCGCGCGAACGGACATCAGATCCGGATCGCCTGGTCCCAATCCGACCCCAATGATGCGTCCCATCACACCTCCCGCTCGCACGCCAGCGCATTGAGCGCAGCCACCGCGATGGCCGAGCCCCCAAGGCGGCCCCGCACCACGATGGCCGGTGCCACCGCCGCTTGCAGCAACGCTTCTTTCGACTCCGCCGCTCCCACAAAGCCCACCGGACAGCCAATGATGGCGCTGGGTTGGGGGCAATCGTCCTGCGCCAACATCTCCAGCAAATGAAACAACGCTGTCGGGGCATTGCCCACCACCACCACCGCCCCCATCAGATGGGGACGCCACAACTCCACCGCCGCGGCACTGCGCGTCGTGCCAAGGCGGCGGGCCAACTCGGGCACGCCGGGGTCGTGCAAGGTGCACAGAATCGGGTTGTGGGCGGGTAGCCGCTGCCGCGTGATCCCCTCACTGACCATACGGGCGTCGCACAGGATCGGCGCACCCTCCGCCAACGCACGGCGCGCCGCCTGAACGGCCCCCGGCGTAAAAACGATGGAAGAAGCCAACCCCACCCAACCGCAGGCGTGGATCATGCGCACTGCGATGGGCTCCTCGTCCGCGGCGAAGTGCGCCAGATCGGCCTCGGCCCGGATGATGGCAAATGACTGGCGATAAATCACTGCCGCGTCCCGCTCGTATGAATAGGTCACGGTTGCAACTCCCGTAACAGGAGGCCGATGTCGCGCTGGGACAAGCCTGCTTCTTTGGCGGGCGTGTCTGCCATCGCCCAGCCCAGCCACTCCAGTCCTGTCTCGCCCACACGCACCGTCCACGTCGGCCCGCGATGCGCGCAACCCTTGGCACAGCCGGTCACGTGCAAGCGGGCCCAGCCAGGCAACCACGGTGCCAAAGCCTGTGCCACATCCTGCGTCGTTCCTTGGGCATGCCCGCACCCGGGCTGGCCGGTGCAGACTGCCGTGCGCCACCGGGGATCGTCAGCGCGCCAGACCAGCGCAGACTCGTCGATGGCGGACTGTAGGCCCTCACTCAGCACGGCGCGCCACGGCGTCAGCCGCACGCCCCCCTTCGCGCCCAACGTGGATAGCGTGGCAGCCGGCAAGCGCCCCCACGCCACCCCCAACAACCAGCCGACAGCCGTGCACCCCAGTGTCGGTTCCCAGCGCGGCGCGTCGGCAACGGCGTCGCGCTGCCAGTAAGCAGGCAAGCCGCCCGCCCGCACCCAGTCAGCAACACGCTGATGCCGCCCCGCGCCGCTGTCGCTGAACAGGCGCGCCAGCTCCAAGGCGGCATGTGCCGCTTCGTCTGCCGCCACACAGCGGCCCGCCGTCGCACCGTCGGCATACACCAGCAAGGCTTCGCCACGACGCTCGATGCGGACATCCGCCGATGCTTCGCGCAAACAGGGCCGCATGCCGGTATCGACCGCAAACCCCAGTTTGGCGGGCAAAGCCACGTCTGTGGCCTCGCGCAACGCTGCGCTGAGTGCATCCGCTACCGTATGCGTCACATCGCCAGGCTGCCAAAAGGGTTGCACCAACACGTTGCGCCGTGACTCGGCAGCCGCATCGGGGTCCAACAGGCCCAGCTCATGCAGCCCCTGCTGCAACGCGGGCAAGCCCGCTTGAGACACCCCGCGCAACTGCAAATGGGCACGCTGCGTGACGGTCAACTGCGGCTGCGCCCAACGTTGCGCAAGTGCGGCCAACCCTTGGGCCTGATCGGGACTCAAATAGCCACACCATGGCTTGATGCGCACCAGCCAGCCGTCAGCGGCCAGCATGGGACGCCAAGCCCCTGGACACCAACCTTTTCGCCGGGGTTGGAGCCCGGGCGCCGACGCCTGCTCACGATGCGTGCCCATTCAACCCTCCTCCTCTGCGACCCCATAGTAGGGGCTCAGCCCCACCGTCCGGCCCACGATCAACAAGCCGGGACCCGAACCATAGCCGGGTGATGCCCGCAACAGGCGCTCCAGTGTGGTGGCGTGTATCCGTTGTCCCGGACGGGTGCCGTCGATGACCATGGCCGCTGGCGTGGTCGGCAACAGTCCGTGAGCGATCAGCTGCTGCCCGATCGCCGCCACCCGCGTAACCCCCATGTAAAAGACCAGCGTCTGCGAGCCTCGCGCCAACGAGGCCCAATCCAGCGACGCATCGTCTTGCGCCCGGTGACCAGGAAGAAAGACGCAACTCGACGCCCACTGCCGGTGGGTCAACGCAATGCCTGCGGCAGCCGCGCAGGCCACGGCGGCAGTGACACCGGGGACGATCTCGAACGGGATACCCGCTGCCATCAGCGCTTGCATCTCCTCGCCGCCACGCCCAAAAACGAGAGGATCGCCGCCCTTGAGGCGCACCACCCGATGTCCCTGACGGGCATGCTCGATCATCAGTTCATGGATGGTGTTTTGCGGCAGGGTATGCGACCCCATGGTTTTACCGGCGTCGATTCGTCGGGCATGGGCCGGGATCCGCGCCAGGACGTCGGCACCGATCAAGCGGTCGTGAATGACGACCGTGGCGCGGTCCAGTCGATCGATGGCGCGCAGCGTCATCAGATCGAGCGGCCCTGGCCCTGCGCCCACGATCGACACCCATCCTCGATCAATCATGGTCAGGCACCGCGATACAGACGTGGCTCGACCCAGCGGCTGCTGCTCAACCGATGCCACTGTTTGGCCAGAGCCAACACCGCCAGATCGACCACAGGCTCGAGCAATACGACCGACATGTACGCCGCGCCAAAGCGGGCGATCTCGACTAGGTTTTCCCCAGCCAGCCCGTGCCCATAGAGGGCCCAAAAGGCGACCCATGCGACGATACCGCCCTGATAGGCAGTCGACAACTTCAGCGCCTGGGTGTAACCGATATCGACATACCGCGTCTGGGACGGGATGATGCGCTGGGCCAACGCATGGATGGCAAACAGAGGCACGAGCAGCGTGGTGACGTTCATTCCGTACTGAGGCAGATCACTTGGCGCGAAAAACAGTCCTTGAACGAGCAAGCCCCCGGCCAGGCCCAATGCGGCGGGCGCCGCCCCTAGCGTGAGCAGCAACGTACTGCCCATGATCAGGTGCACCTCTGAGACGCCGACGGGGCGGTGCGGCAGCACCTCGAAAAACGAAAACACCAGCAACGTTGCGATCACACTGCGCACGGCCAATGGCAGCCAACCGTCGCACCGGGCGGTCTCCCAGACCTGTTTGGCTGCGTAGCCCAGCGCGGCTGCAGCGGTCGCATAACTGAGCACGATTTTGGCGCCCTCTACGACTCCCGGTTCGATGTGCATGGTTTGCTCCTCCAGTTGAATGGTGCCAATGGTGGCACCGACCGATGAAAAACCGCCCCTACCCCGCCAACACGCTCGACGTCAGCCCCACCCGCGCCAGCAGCGCCTGGTCGGCCTGCACGTCCGGGTTGCCCGTGGTCAGCAAGCGGTCCCCGTAAAAAATCGAATTCGCCCCAGCCAGAAAACACAGCACCTGGGTCGCGTCATCCATCTGGCGCCGCCCAGCGGACAAGCGCACCTTGGCGCGCGGCATGGTGATGCGCGCGACCGCCACCGTGCGCACGAACTCCAGCGGATCCAGATCGGGCTGCTCGGCCAGGGGGGTTCCCTGCACCCTGACCAGTTGGTTGATCGGCACCGACTCCGGGTACGGGTCGAGATTGGCCAGCTGCGCGATCAATCCCGCGCGCCCACGGCGCGACTCGCCCATGCCCACGATGCCACCGCAGCACACGTGGATGCCCGCCTCGCGCACATGCTGCAAGGTGTCGAGCCGGTCTTGGTAGTCGCGCGTGGTGATGATGTGGCCGTAGAGCTCCGGAGCCGTATCCAGGTTATGGTTGTAGTAATCCAACCCCGCGGCCTTCAACCGCTGCGCCTGGTCCGCGCTCAGCATGCCGAGCGTGCAGCACGCCTCCAGCCCTTCATCCTTGACGACTTGCACCAGCTGCACCACCTTGTCCAAATCGCGCTCGTTGGGCGCGCGCCAAGCGGCCCCCATGCAAAAGCGGGTCGCACCAGCCTGCTTGGCCGCGCGCGCCGCCGCGCGCACCTCGTCGGGCGTCATCACTTTGGTGGCCTGCACGCCCGTGGGGTGGTGCACCGATTGAGGGCAGTAGCCACAGTCCTCTGGACAGCCACCCGTCTTGATCGATAGCAGCGTCGCCAGCTCGATTTGCAGCGGGTCGTGGTACTGCCGATGCACGGTCTGCGCGCGGTACATCAGCTCGGGCAGGGGCAGATCGAGCAGTTCCAGGATCGAGTCGGTCGTCCAGCGCGGTGCTGAAGCCACGTTGGGCGCGGCAGGATCGACCGCCGCGGAGGTCAAGAGGGATTCCATGATGTCGTTCCTGAAGAAAGAGAGCCCGGAGGGGTCGAGGATACGTCGGGGACGACGACCAGCCCGACGTCTGAGCCGACCACCCGGACGCGTTGATCGAATACCGCCTCCAGCGCCTGCTGGGTTTGTCGTGCCGCACACATACCGTGGTAACGAACGGCGCCCGCCGCCACGATCAGTAACTCATCGGCCTGCAAAGCGATCGTCAAATCATGCAACACGCTCACCACCGTGCTGCCCTGCGCGACGAGCGCGCGCACCAGCGCCACCCAATCGGCCTGGTGGGGGGGGTCGAGGTTGGCCAGTGGCTCGTCCATCAGCAACACAGAGGCTTGCACCGCCAGCAGTCGCGCCAGCAGCACGCGCTGGCGCTCGCCACCCGACAAGGTACCAAAGGCGCGCTCGCGCCATTCCCAGGCCTGGGTCTGGCGCAGGGCCGCCTCGACGGCGGCGTGGTCGGCCAGACTCGGCGGCGCGAGCCACCCCCGATGCGGCAAGCGCCCCAGCATGGCCACGTCGTAGACGGTCAGGTCATCCGCGCCGGCGTCCACCGCCCCTCCCTGCGCCAGCCAAGCGAGGGTGCGGGCCCGCTGGCGGTGCGGCCAGTCGGCGAGTGGATGGCCCAGCAGCGACACGCGCCCCTGCACCGGCAACAACCCGGCGAGCGCCCGCAGCAGGGTCGATTTGCCCGCGCCATTCGGGCCGACGATACTGGTCCAGCAACCGGCGCGGATCGCCACGTCCACACCGTCGAGCACGCGCCGCCGGGACCGTGCGGGCCCCAGCTCGACACGAAGGCGCTGCGCCGCCAACGCCAGCACAGCAGCGTCGGTCGGGATCGGATGGAGCGCGGTCGTCATGTGGCTCACCCCGTGCGCCGATGCATCAGCCACAGCAAATAGCCCCCGCCCAGCACCGCCGTGAGCACCCCGACCGGGATCTCTTGCGGGGCCACTAAACCGCGCGCCAACAGATCGGCCACCATCAGCAGCAGCCCACCCATCAGGCTGGCCAGCGCCACCAGCCAACCGTGGGTGACCTTGACGAGCGTGCGCACCAAATGCGGCGCCGCCAACCCCACGAACGCGATCAAGCCGGTCTGCGTCACTGCGGTGCCCGTGGCCAGCGCGATGACGGCCACCAACGCCAGGCGCAGCGGCGCCAGCGGCAGGCCGAGACTCTGCGCGGTCGCTTCGCCCAACGTCAGCCCGTCGAGCACGCGCGCCAGCGCCCACGCAGCCCCGATACAGACCGTGCCCACAGCCATCATGATGGCGCAGGCAGACCAACCGACGAAGCCAGTGGAGCCGAGCAGGAACGCCTGCATGGCCTGCAGCACGTCGGGTACCAACAACGTCACGAGCGAGGTCAGCGCCCCCAACACCATGCCCACCACCACTCCTGCGAGCAGCAGGCGCAGGGTGTGCTGCACCCCGCGCGCCAGCGCCAACGTCAACAGCACCGCCGCCACCGCGCCCAAGAAGGCGGCACCCGTCAACCCCAGCCGAACGATCCACGTGGCGGCAAACGGCGACACTCCCAGTGCGGCGAGCGCCAGCGCCACCGTGAGCGACGCGCCCGCCGCGCTACCCAGCAAAAAGGGGTCGGCCAGCGGGTTGCGAAACAGCCCCTGCGCCACGGCCCCCGCCAAGCCCAGCAATGCCCCCGCCGCCCAGGCGCCCAGGGTACGCGGCGCGCGGATGTCCCATACGATTTGGGCCGCGATCGGGTCGGCCAGCATGGCCCACACCGGCTCGATGCCCGTGCTGCCCACGCCCAAGCCCAGCGTCCCCAATACGGCTGCCGCCAGCACGAGCGCCGCCGCCAGCGGCCAGCAGCGCGCCGAGCGGGGCGATGCCGCCAGGGTGGGCGACGCGAACCAAGGCGAGACGGACGGCTTCATGGTTGGACGTGCTTGCGCAGACAATCGGCCAATAGCCGCGCGCCCTCGCCCAAGCGCGGCCCGGGGCGGATGATGGTGTCGGCGTCGTCGTTGTCGAACACGCACACCCGCCGCTCGCGCACGGCGCGGATGCGCTCCCAGCCGGGCCGCTCGGTCATGCCGGGGGCGTTGCGCGCCCCGACCATGATCACGTCCGGATTGGCCCGCACCACGAACTCGGGGTTGAGCTTGGGGAACGGCCCCAGCTCCGCGGGCACGATGTTTTGCGCGCCCAGCCGCGCCAGGGTCTCGCCGATGAATGACGACGCCCCGGCTGCGTACGGCGCACGGTTGACTTCGAAATAGACTTTCGTGCGCCGCACGTTAGGCGGCAGCGACTGCGCCGCCGCCGACACGGCGGCATCGATGTGACGCCACAGCCGCTCGGCGTCCTCGGCGGGCAAGCCCAGCACGCGCGCGACCGTGCCCATGACGCGCCGCATGTCCGCGTGCGTCTTGGGCTCCAGTGCCACCACCTTCAAACCCAACGCCTCCAACCGTTCGCTGCCTCGGCTGGAGACAGCGGCCAGCACGACGTCGGGCCGCAGCGCAACGATGGCCTCGACGTTAGGGTCGATGCCACCTCCCACCCGCGGCAATGCCTGGATCGCGGCCGGCCAGTTGGAGTAGCGATCGACCCCGACCAGCCGTTGGCACTGCTGCAGCTCGCACACGGTCTCGGTCAACGACGGCAGGATCGAGACCACCCGCTGCGGCGCGGCGGGCAGCACCACGGTGCGCCCACGATCGTCGGTGACAGTGATGGGTTGCGCCCACGCCGCGCCCAGCCACCCCACCAGGCCTAGCGCGAGCGCCCACACAGGCCAACCCATGCGTCTCATGCCCCCACCTCCTTGACCACCCACGGACAGCCGGCCACCACCACGGTCACCCGCTGCGCCACAGCCGCCACGCGTTGATTCAACATGCCCAGCGCGTCGATGAAGCGCCGCACCGGCGCCTCCATCGGGATCACGCCCCAGCCGATCTCGTTGCCCACCAGCACCACCGGCCCCGGCAGGCCAGCCAGCGTCTGGCACAGCTCGTCGCAAGCGGCGGGCACGTCGGCCACCGGCGGCAGGCCCGGCGGCGGCATCGTTGCTTGGGTCAACCACATCGTCAGACAGTCCACCACGATCAGCGTGTCCGGAGCGCTGACGCGCCGCAGCGCCGCCGCCACCGCACGCGGCTCCTCCACCGTGGCCATCCCCGGCACGCGCTGCGCCCGCTCGCGCCGGTGCCGTTCGATGCGCGCGCGCATCTCGTCGTCCCCGGCCCAGCCGGTGGCCAGCAGCACCGCGCGGCGCGCCGGATCGGTGGCCAGCCAGTCGCGCGCGCGCGACTCGGCCAGCCGCGACTTGCCGCTCTTTTGCCCACCCAGAATCAGTTCGCAACGCGGTGTGTTAGCCATAGCGGCAGCGCCATGCCTCGATGATTCGATACAACTGTTCCACCCCGTCGGTCAACGCGGCGGGCCCCGGCTGCAGGATGTCCGCCGATTTGATCTCGAACAACTGTCCGTCGCGCACGGCGGGCACGCGCTCCCACCCGGGGCGCGCGGCCACTCTCTCGGGTCGGAACTTCTTGCCACACCACGAACCGATCACGATGTCAGGCGCCCGCCGCACGATCTCGGTGGGGTCGGCGATGATGCGGTCCTTGCCCAGCGGGCGCTGCGCCAGTTCGGCAAAAATGTCCACCCCGCCAGCCAAGCCGATCAGCTCGGATACCCAGCGGATGGCGCTGATCGGTGGCTCGTCCCACTCTTCGAAATAGACGCGCGGGCGCCGCTTGCCCTCGGCATCCAGCCGCGCGGCTGCCTGCGCAATGGCCCGCAGCCGCGCACGCATAGCCGCGATGCGAGCCTGCCCCTCGTCGGCACAGCCCACCATGGCGGCGACCTGAAACAGCATGGAAAAAATCTCGTCCACGCTGCGCTGGTTGAACACCGTCACGGAAACACCGGCGCGAATGAGCGCCGCCGCGATGTCGGCCTGCAAGTCCGAAAAACCAAAGACGGCATCCGGCTGCAGCGCCAGGATTTGATCGATCTTGGCGCTCAAAAAGGCGCTGACCTTGGGCTTTTCGGCGCGTGCGCGCCGCGGCCGCACGGTGTAGCCGCTGATGCCGACGATGCGGCTCTCCTGCCCGAGCAGGTACAGCCACTCGGTCGTCTCCTCAGTCAGGCAGACGATGCGCTGCGGCCCGCGATCCTCACTCCCAGTGAGGTGCTCGATCACATCGCGTGGCTGGATCGCCGCATCGACCACCGAACACGGCCGTCCCCACTGGTCCTCGAATACCACCTGCTGAAGCGGCAAGCGCGAAGCCCAGCCGGCTTGTTCGAGCAGTGGCAAGTCATAACTGCCGTGCACGGGGCCCAGGCAAAGAATCGCAACCGGCAAGGCGTCAGCGGGCAAGCCTAGACAACGCGCGACATCCGAGGGCTCGAAAATCGATACCCATCCCAGCCCCAGCCCCTCGGTCCTCGCTGCCAACCACAGATTCTGAATCGCGCAGGCCACCGAGGCCAAGTCCATGAAAGGCATCGTGCGCCGGCCCAACACATGGGCTTGGCGCCCGTCGGCCAAGGCGACCACCCATACCTCGGCGGCATCAAGAATACCTTGCACCTTGATGCGGAGGAAATCCTGCGAGCGCTCGCCCAGTGCCTGCGCAGTGCGCAGACGCTCTTGCTCCACCAATCGGTGCAAATGTTGCCGGATCGCCCCGTCGCGAACTCGAATGAATCGCCAGGGCTGCATGTATCCCACGCTTGGGGCATGATGCGCTGCCAACAACAAGCGCGCGAGTGTGCGCGCATCCACCTCACCGCCGGCGAAGTGGCGCATGTCACGGCGCTCGAAAATGGCCCGATAGACCCCTACCGCCTCTCGAGCCGGCAGGGCCGATAAGCGGTGCACGGCGTCGGGCGCTTGCGCTTCCATCCCACCGTCACGAACAGCCTTGGTCTGTTGCGTCATAAGACGTCTCCCCCCAATAACCACGCCGTCGCCACTGGATTGGACGCAAACCACGCATGGAAATAGCTCGCCCGCAGCGCGTTGTTCACATACACGGCCTCCCCAGGTCGTCGGCCATGGGGCGACTGGGTATGAAAGACCGCCCGCGGCGCGGTCGACGACACCACAGAATAGTGAAACGTATGCCCACGCAGCTCGCCGTAAGGGGTGTGCCACGCCTGCGGCCCCAAGGCCGCCAGCCGGGTTTGCATGCACACCTCCCCCGGCAGCAACCCCCACATCGGCACCCGCTCACCGCTGGCCAAGGTCAGCCCCTCGAAGAGCGGCATCATGCCGCCACACTCGGCCCAGACCGGACGCCCCGACGCGACGTGCGCCACCAGCGAGGCGCGGCAGCGCGCCGCTCGCGCCAGCGCGGGCGCGTGCAGTTCGGGATAGCCCCCGGGCAGCCACACCGCGTCGCAATCGGGCACAGGCTCGTCGGCCACGGGCGAAAAAAAGACCAGCCTTGCCCCCAGCGCGCGCAGCGTCTCCACGTTGGCCGGGTAAATGAAGCCGAACGCTGCGTCGCGCGCCACCGCGACCACGCGTCCCTGCAACAGCGACGGCGCGGGCTGGCTGCTCGGCGGCTGAAAAGGAAGGGCCCAACGCTGCCAACCGTCGGCGTCGAGCCGCCCCAGCGGCGTGCCCGCCAAGCCATCGGCCAAGGCGTCCAGCCGCGCCATCGCGTCGTCCAGCTCGCTGGCCAGCGTCAACCCCAGGTGCCGCTCGGGCAGCGCGCCGCGCGCTTCGCGCCGCACGGCGCCCAGCCAGCCCGCGTCGATATCCTCGTGACCATCCCCGGCATCGCCGCCACACACCGCAGCCCGCAGCATGGCTTCGTGTGCATCGCTGCCCACCCGGTTGGCCAGCACACCGGCCCACGGCAGGCCCGCTCGGTAGTGGCGCAGCCCATGCACCAGTGCGCCGAACGTGCCCGCCATCGCCGACGCGTCGATCACCGCCAGCACCGGAATGTCGAGCGCCATCGCCAAGTCAGCCGCGCTCGGTTGCCCGTCATACAGCCCCATGACGCCCTCGATGAGCACGACGTCCGCCTCCTGCACCGCCCGCCACAGGCGTGCCCGGACGTCGGGCTCGCCGTTCATCCACAGGTCGAGGTTATCCACCGGGTGGCCGGTGGCCAAGGCAAGCCAGTGCGGGTCCAGAAAATCCGGACCGCACTTGAACGCCCGCACGCGCATCCCTCGGCGCGTCAGCAACCGTGCCAAGCCAGCGGTGACGCTGGTCTTGCCCTGCCCCGAGGCGGGGGCGGACAGGAGGACAGCCGGGCGCACGATGGGCTCCATGGACGGTCCGTCAATCGTTCCAGTTCAGCGCCACGAACACATGGCGCCCGGGCGTGGTGTATCCGTTGGCCAGCGAATAGGTCTTGTCGGTGACGTTGTTCAAGCGGGCCAGCACACTCAGGCCGCGCCCCAGCCGATACGTCGTGCCGACGTTGAGCACGCCGTAGCCGGGCAGGGTCACGCGTCCGGGCCACTGCGCATCCTCGCGGTCGCTGGACAGGCGCAGCTCGGCAAACGAGGTCCACGGCCCGTGCCGGTGCCGCAGCTGGGTGCGCAGCACGTGGCGAGCAACCCGCAACACGCGCTCGTTGGTGGGCTTGAGGCGCGGGTCGGCATAGTCGTATTACAGCGACAATGCCGTCGCCCCCCAGGTCTGATCCAGCGCCAGCGTCACGCCCTCGAGCACGGCCAAGTTGGACTGCACATTGGTCGCGGGGGTAATGAAGCCTCGCACCTCGTTGCGGTAGACCACTGCGCTGGCGCGGGTACCGCCGTGCTGGTAGCGCAGGCCCACCTCGTGCGCACGGCCTCGCTGCGGCACGAGGTCCGGATTGCCAAACCCTGGGAAGTACAACTGATTGAACGTGGGCGCCTGAAAGGTCGTACCCGTGCTGGCCACCCAACGCCACTCGGGTGCAAGGCGATAGCCCGCAGACAACGCCCACGTGTTGAAATGACCAAACTGCGAATTGCGGTCGCGCCGCACCGTCGCCAGCGCGTCCCAGCGATCGCGCACCAGCGCGTACGACGCCACCACGCCGCGCACGGTGCGCTCGGACACCGTGTAGGCCGTGGTGCTGTCCACTTCGTCCTTGCGCTGCTCGGCGACGAGACTGAGCGTGTCGCGCCCCAAACGGATGTCGTGCTGCCAACTCCACTGGGTGCGCTGGGTATCGAAGCGGCTCTGTCCCCCAAAGGCGCCATCGGAGAGGCGCCAGTACTGGTTGACGGATTCGTCTTTCGTGCGGCCGATCGTCAGGACCGACGTCCAATCGGGCGTCCACTGCGCCGACCATTTCAGGGTCTGCTGCGTCAGCCGCGGTTGGGCCACCGCCCGCGCGGTCGCCGCATTGAGCGACAGCGGATTGGGAAACGGGGACCCATCGAAACCGTATTCGCCATCGCTGAGCAACCACTGCCACGACACCTGGTGCTGGTGGTTGATCTGGTAGCGCAGGCTTGCATCCACGCTGGTGAACTCGAAGCCATCTTCATCGGGGTTGAAGCCGGACGCACCGGGCACCTTGACATTGATGCCGGTGGCCCGCTCGTGTCCGACTCCTAGCGTGTATCCCCAGGGGCCCGACTTGCCCTGCAGCGACGCCCCGGCCTTGCGCTGGCCGTCGCTGCCCAGCCCCAGCGTCGCGGCGCGTCGCAGTCCCTCCTGCGGCTCACGCGTGAAGATCTGAATGACACCCCCGACGGCATCGGGTCCATAGAGCGCCGCCGCCGCGCCGCGCAGCACCTCGACGCGCTCGATGCGATCAAGCGGCAGATTCTCGAGCGAGTAGCCGCCCGTGGTGGCCGAACCCACCCGTACCCCGTTGATCAGCAGAATGGTCTGTGACGTGGTGGCCCCGCGCAAAAAAACCCCCGAGTTGGACCGATAACTGCCGTTGGCAGTCATCTGAACGCCCGGCACCTGCGCCAGCACATCGACCAGCGACTGCAGGCCCGCTTGCTCGAGCTGCTCGCGGTCGAGAATGGTGACATCGGCCAGCACGTCGGTCAACGAGACTGGTGTGCGGGTGGCAGTGACCACGACGGGCGCCAGCTCGGTGGTGGGTGCCGCCACAGCGCCAAGGGAGACACTCCCCATCAAGGCGGCCACGGCCGCCGGCACGCCCAGTACGGGGGCGCGAGTACAACGAGATTGCATGACGAAAAACCAGACTGCACGCCCTCACCGCCTTCCCCGACAGTGCATGGGCAACCGACCCCGCGCGCTAGGCGTGCAGGGCCACCGCGTTGGCCGGTATCCGGGCTGGTGGATGCAACCTTCGCCGCCTTCCCAGGCGCCCTCGGGGGGGTGCCCAGTGGCTACAGGGGCAAAAGCGGGGCCGCGCGAGGCGACCCGTCCACTTACCGTTGCGGGGGCAGCGCTGGTTAGGACCCGGCCGCAGGCCGGCAGTCCCCCCAGCTTCCCGTTTAACTGCGGCACGAGAACCATGCCGCGAGCACCAACGTGCAACGATTGTAGTGCGAAGGCTTGCGCCAACCCTACAATTCGTGGGTCATGACACCCGCGATCATCGAAGAACTGGCCCAGCGCCTCGACCGTTTGCTGCTGCGGCACGAGGAGCTGCGGCGCACCCAGGCCCTGCTGCAGCAAGAGGTGCGGCGCTTGACGCTGGAGCGCGACCAGTTGCACGCCCAGTGCGCAGCCGCCCGCCAGCGACTCGATGCGCTGATCGCCCGCCTGGGCTCCGCAGAGGACGCGCCATGAACAAACCCGCCATCAAACAGGTCGAGGTCCAGATCATGAGCCAGACCTACCTGCTGGCCTGCCCGGTGGACGGTGAAGAGGCGCTGCGCGAGGCGGTCGCCAAGGTGGACGCGGCGATGTGCCGCATCCGCGACGCCGGCAAGGTCAAGGCGCGGGACCGTATCGCGGTGCTGGCGGCGCTCAACATCGCCTTCGACGCCGCCCATCGGGATCCGGCACTGGCGTTTCGGAACTCGTCGTTCGGTACGCCCGATGGTGCGGACGGCGGCGACAGCGCAGCGTTGCCCGCAGGAACCGAAGAGGCACTGCGGACCATGGTGGCGCGCATCGATGCGGCGCTGTCCGACGACGACCGGCTGCTGTGATTCTCGGCGCGGCCAGCCACCGCGTCAGGTGCTCCCGACACCCCAACCGAGGCGTACAATACGAACCGTCTGCCATCCGCCGGGCTTTATATTCCTTGAACCAATGCTCTTAGAGCCCGGGCTTGGTACATTGCGCAGTGGGCGTGATCGTCTCGCGTCAGACGAACCCGAAGCTGCGCTGCCCTCGCCCACCTGAACCCCCGCGTTCAGGATGCCGGCCTGGCGGCTTGGCAGACACCTACGCACGTATCCCCCCAGCACCCCACGCATGGATCTGCCACCCCCTGCGGCGCTGCTGGCGCCCGTCCTCCAGAAATGCTGGAACCCTTGTTGATCGCCGAGCTCGTCGCCCTGGGATTGGTGACGGGATTTTTGGCGGGCCTGCTGGGCATTGGCGGCGGCATGTTGATGGTGCCGTTTCTCACCTTCATCCTGCACCATCGGGGCGTGGCCACCGATCTGGCGGTGAAAATGGCGATTGCGACGTCGATGGCGACCATCGTCTTCACGTCGCTGTCCAGCGTGCGCGCGCACCACCGACGCGGGGCCGTGCGCTGGGATCTGGTGGTCCGGCTGGCACCCGGCATCGTCCTTGGCGCTGCGCTGGCCGGCGCCGGTGTGTTCCGCATGTTGCAGGGCCGCTGGTTGGCGCTGCTGTTCGCGGCCTTCGTCGCGTTTTCGGCCACGCAAATGCTGCGCGCGCGCCCGCCAAGCCCTGGTCGCGGGCTACCCGGCCCGGCGGGGCAGCTCGCCGCGGGCGGCGCCATCGGCTTTCTGTCCGGCCTCGTGGGCGCGGGGGGCGGCTTCATCAGCGTGCCGTTCATGACCTGGTGCAACGTCGCCATGCACCAAGCGGTGGCCACCAGTGCGGCCTTGGGCTTTCCCATCGCGCTGGCCAATGGCGTCGGCTACGTCTGGTCGGGGTGGAACGTGGCCGGGCGCCCGCCAGGCTCGCTGGGCTACATCTATCTGCCAGCCTTGGCTGTCATTGCCAGTGCAAGTGTGCTGATGGCACCCATGGGCGTGCGCGTGGCGCACGCGCTGCCGGTGCGCACGCTCAAACGCGCCTTTGCTTTCATGCTGTACGCGCTGGCGGCGGCGATGGCCTACCGCGCGTGGAGCGGTTGAGGCGCGACTACCACACCATCCTCATCGGCATAGAGCCACTCACCAGGCCGGATCATCACCCCTTGCACCAACACGGGACCATCACGCTGGCCCTGCCCGCGCTTGTCGGTGGGCATCGGGTGCACCGCCAGCGCGCGTATGCCCACCGCGCAAGCGGCCAGCTCGGCCACGTCGCGCACACAGCCGTCGACGACGATGCCCGCCCAGCCGTTGCGCGCCGCCGCTGCTGCCAAATTGCCGCCGACGAGCGCACGCCGCAGCGACGCCCCGCCATCGACCACCAGCACGCGGCCTTGGCCGGGCTCATCGAGCGCGGCTTTGACCAGGCTGTTGTCCTCGTGGCATTTGACGGTGCTCACCGGCCCGGCGAAGCGCACGACACCGCCGAAATCCCGAAACACGGGCGGTAGCACCCGGAACTCACCGCTGCTGTCCCCCTTGTGGGCATCACACAGATCGCAGGTGGAAAAGGCGATCGAGGTCATCACATCTCCCGAAACATGCCGCATCACAACCCTGCCGATCATAGACGAGGACACCCAGGCGTCTGCGCCACGCAACGCCCGCGGCGCCATGCCCCCGGGAAAACCCACCCTCCGGACTGAAACGCACGCGCCACACTGGAAAAACCCCGTCTTTGGGGTTACGATGCGATCATCCACGGGGTGCCCGCTGCACTTCGTGGCCGAGCACGCAACCAACCAAAGGAATCTTCCATGGCCACTGCGAAAAAAGCTGCCACCACCACGTCCAAGCCCGCGACCAAGACCGCCAAGCCCGCTGCTGCGCCCAAGCGCGCCGCCAACTCGGCGTTCATGAAGCCGATGACGCCCAGCGCCGAGCTGGCGGCCATCGTGGGCGCCAAGCCGCTGCCGCGCACCGAGGTGACCAAGAAAGTGTGGGAATACATCAAAAAGAACAAGCTGCAGGACGCCGCCAACAAGCGCATGATCAACGCGGACGCCAAGCTCAAGGCCGTGCTCAAAAAGCCGCAGGTGTCGATGTTCGAGATGACCAAGATCATCAGCACCCACCTGTCCTGATCGACACCGCACGCCGGCAGCCCATGCGGCCGGCGGCGACGCAAGAAAAAACCCCGCCGCAGCGGGGTTTTTCATGGTCCAGCGCAAACGCGTGATCAGCGAATCACGGCGATTTCCGAACGCTGGCCACCCTTGTAGGTGTACAGCGTCAGGGCACCGTTCTTGATATCGCCCTTCTCGTCGAACTCGATCAGACCGGTCACGCCCTTGTGGCTGATCGCCTTGAGGGCCGGCAGGTACTTGGCCGGATCGGGCGAGT
>Ga0209721_1000513_pt1 | contig 34461 bp, 25 predicted proteins | sample TshhotsprinmetaG_FD_184139 | JGI IMG/M metagenome (GOLD analysis project Ga0209721, IMG submission 184139) | Hot spring microbial communities from South Africa to study Microbial Dark Matter (Phase II) - Tshipise hot spring metaG (SPAdes)... | ecosystem: Environmental > Aquatic > Thermal springs...
ACTTAAAATCGATCAAACCAATTGAAGAAACTAAATTTGTAAAATTGCTCAGGTTCGAAAATGAAATATTAGTAAAAATTAATGGCAGAAAAAACTCAGGAATCATATTAAGACCAAATAATTCAAACATCACTTAATTTTCTAAAAAATTATATTACGATTTAACGCATAATTCGACTAATCTGAGTGTTTGTGAAAAAATTAAGTAGTAAAAATTTCTTTAATGTCATATTTATCGATAAATATTTATCACGTTGATGAATAGTGGTGAGAAAGGAAAGAAATTAACCTTGAAAATTGTGGAAATATAAAATCATAAAAATTTGAGCTCTAGGTAAGAAATTTGACTCTAACAAAATCTTAAATAATTAAATTAAATTTGTATATAACTTCATTTTATTGATTTTTATAACAAAAACATGGAGGAAGATTGGTTCAATTTACAAGAAAAAGAGTTGATGAACTTTTCGAAAAATTTAAAAATAAAACAATAGCCGTAATCGGTGATTTAATGTTAGATGTTTATATATGGGGTAAAGTAAGTAGAATTTCACCTGAAGCTCCAGTCCCGGTTGTGGAAGTTGAGGAAGAGTCATATAGACTTGGTGGTGCTGCGAATGTTGGTTTAAATGTTCACTCACTTGGTGGCATTCCGTTATTAATTGGTGTAATTGGCTATGATAGAGAAGGAACCATTGTTGATGCTTTAATGAAAGAAAATAACTTTGAAGAAGGTGGAGTCTTTGTTGATGAAGAAAGACCTACCACTGTAAAAACAAGGATTATCGCTCATTCTCAGCATGTCGTAAGAATTGATAAAGAAGATAAAAAAAATATTACAAAAGGAATAGAAGACAAAATCCTTTCATTCCTCAATGAAAACAAAAAAAGAATTGATGGAATAATTTTGGAAGATTACAATAAAGGCGTACTCACAAAGTCCTTAATAAATCGCGTGATCGATTTTGCAAATAAAAACGAAATAATTATAACAGTAGATCCAAAATTTGATAATTTTTTTGAGTATAAAAATGTAACATTATTTAAACCTAATCGAAAAGAATCAGAAGATGCACTTGGTATGAGACTAGATTCCGAGGAAAGTGTGATAAAAGCCGGTAAAAAATTGAAGGAATTACTCAATTCGAAATTTTTATTAATAACCCGAGGTGAAAAAGGGATGACTCTATTCAATTCAGATGGTCAAGTTGATTCGATCCCAACTCGAGCACGAAAAGTAGCTGATGTTTCAGGAGCGGGAGATACAGTTATTGCCACAATAACAATGGCGCTTACTGCTTGCGCAGAAATTCGTGAAGCAGCAACAATTGCAAATCTTGCCGCAGGACTTGTTTGCGAAGAGGTTGGAATTGTTCCTATTGATAAGGAAAATTTATATCAACATTTAATCAGCGATGGAATTTAATTGTGAACGGTTTTTTCTCCTTAGATGAGTTTTTGAAAATTAGAAAGAAAATTAAAGAAGAAAACAAAAAGCTAGTTTTTACTAATGGTGTTTTCGACATAATTCATCGTGGTCATGTTGATTATCTTCTTCGTGCCAAAGCTTTAGGAGATTACTTAGTTGTTGCTCTTAATTCGGATGCATCGGTTAAGAGATTGAAAGGTGAAACTAGACCTATCAATAAACTTGAAGATAGAGCTTTTGTATTGTTTAATCTAAAGCCTGTTGATTTTGTGATTAGTTTTGAAGAAGATACTCCATACAATGTGCTATCTAAAATTATTCCCGATGTTCTTGTGAAAGGTGGTGATTGGAGAATAGATCAAATCGTTGGTAGAGATATTGTAGAGGCTAATGGTGGAAAGGTTTATTCACTACCTTATTTAGAGAATTTTTCCACAACTGCAATCATAAATAAAATGAAAAATAGTTAACTGTGAAGTTTAAGATACGTTTAGATAGCGAACATAGATTGAAGTATAAATCCACTGCTTATAAAGTTTTTCACTTTCTTGGAAAGTTTGCCCTTCTTCTGTTCATTCTAATTTTATTGATTATCGGTTTTACTCAGACGAGTTATTTTAGAAGTATTTTGAAAGATCAGGTAATAAATTTTGCACAAAAAGAATTAAATGGAACAATTTCAGTTCAATCTATTTATGGAACATTATTTAGCACTATCACAATAAAGAACCTTAAAATTGACTACGGAGAAACTGAAATTGTCTCTGCAAAAACTCTTCATGTTTCAATTAATCCGTTAGTGTTGTTGAAAAAACAAATTTTAATTAATAAGATATTTGTCGAAAATTTATCCCTTAAAGCTATTCAATTTTCCGATAGTACTTGGATTTTTGATAAATTATTAAAACATCCTTCAAAGCCAGATACTCTTCCTGTTAAAAAATTTAATTACAAAGTCTTGATAAAAAATATAAATTTCTCAAACTGCAATTTCCATCTGAGGAGATTCATTGACTCACTGAGTCAAATATCGGACGCACAAGTTTATCAAAATCTAAACCTGAACGATTTACGAGTAGAGAAACTTAATTTACGATTGAAAGCCAATTTAAATTTTATAGATAACACTTACATACTGGTAGTTAACGACTTTAATTTTATCACAAATGTTAATGACTTGGGAGTTAAGCGTTTTTATCTGGATCTAAAGTTAGCTGATAATTCCCTTCTACTTAAGCAATTTGAAATCCAAACTTTTCGCACAAACTTATCTCTTGTACTTAATGTGAATGATTTGAACCCTAATGATTCGACGCTTCTGGAAAAAATATCCGAAAAAAAACTAGCAGTAGTTTTAACAGCTAACAGGTTCGATTTTAATGATCTTAAAAATATTATACCTCCTCTCGATATGCTCAATGGAAAAGTTTTTGTGAAGTTAGATGTTGAGGGTTCGCTTGATGAGTTATTCGTGAATGAACTTAAAGTCCAACTGGATTCAACTAAGTTAAACGCAATAGGTGTTTTAAGAAATATATTAAGTGGTGAAAACTTATATATGGATGTTGATTTGAATGAATGTGTTATTTTGATGAAAGATGTGTCAAGTTTTTTGCCCAATTACTCAATTCCTAAATTCCCTTCTCTTGGTAAAGTCAGTCTTAATGGAAAATACAAAGGCACGCCATTAAGATTTGAATCAAAAATCCAACTTGAAACCTCAAAAGGAACATTAAACGGAAATGCTCAACTTGATTTAACCAGAAAAATACCTACTTACCGTGTTCAGATAAATACTGAGAATCTCTCACTTAAACCATTTACTAACATTGAGGGATTCGTAAACTCTAATCTCTCTTTATTGGGCGAAGGATTCGATCCAACTAAAATAAATTCAAAGCTCACTCTTCGAGCTGAAAATTCCAGAATTGAAAATAACAATATCGATTCACTTAGACTTGAAATTGATGCATATAAAAATCTGTTTTCTCTTGACTTTGTTATTTCATCTGACACTTCATCATTACAATTAACAGGCCTTCTTAATATAAGTAATAAAACTTCACCAGAATATGAGTTATCTTTTAATGGAAGAAGACTTGACCTTCAACAAAATTTTAATCTAAAAGATTTTACAGGCTTGTTAAATTTTGAAGGAAATTTGAAAGGAAAATCGTTTGTAATTGATGATATTAACGCAGCACTTAATTTTTCTGTTTTTGACTCATATATAAATAGAACATCAATTGATAAAAAGAATTTTTATTTATTGGTTGATCATTCAAATCAATCGAATAAAACTCTTACGTTCAATTCAGATCTTATTGATGTTCAAATAGCTGGAAGATACAATTTCGATGAAATTGCAAAATCAGTTACTAATGTAATAAGACAGCTACAAAAATACATAGAAAACAAAATTCAACTTTTTGAAGGCAAACTAAGTGACGATTCAATAAAAATTGTTACAACTAAGCATAAGGTAAATAAAACTCATTCAAAAAGTAAAAAAGGAGAAAAAAATCAGATTGAGTTTAGTCTATCTTATCGAACTGAATTCAAAGATTTAGAACTTATTAATCTATTCCTAAAAAACTCAAAAATAAACGCACGTGGAAATATATCAGGTGATTTAGAACAAAAATCATCAAATCTTAAATTTTCTCTCAACACAGATTTAAAGGACTTCTGGATAGTTGATCGTGAGAAATCCTATCGAATAAAAGATGCTGAATTTAACTCGTTTTTTTATTTTATTGAACAAACTGATCAGACGTTTACACTAGAGTTATCAGCTAAGACTCGCGCAAAAAAAGTTTTATTAGGTAGCGACATTAGAGATGTAGACCTTAATTTTAATTTCTATAAAGATACACTTAAATACCGCATTCAATCACTCATTGATTCACTTCTATTTATAAGATCTGAAGGAATTCTTGATATCACTCAACCAGATTACAGAGCTCAAATCCAAAAGGCAACAATCGAGTTTAAGAAATACAAGTTAACTAACGAAGGAATTTTGAACTTCGCATTTAATAAAGACAATATATACTTTGAAAACTTTATTCTACGTCGAAAGAAAGAAAGATTAAAGCTGGAAGGCAAACTCGATTATGCTGGTAAACAAAATTTAAATCTTTTAGTAGAAAATCTTGAATTATATGATTTGGCACTAAACTTTTTCCCTGATATTAAAGAAGATATTGATGGAAAAATCTCAATTAAGGCTAATTTAACAGGAACTTCAAAAACCCCAATACTTACTTCAGAAATTAATCTTAACGATTTTACATATGGTTCTGATAGATTAGGTGATTTGTCTGGTGAAATTATTTATAAAGAAAAAAAACTCACAACTTCATTAAAATATGTTGATGAAGTTTTTAAAAGAGATAATTTAAGTATTCAAGCTGAATTTCCTGTAGACCTTAGTTTTGAAAGTCAATCGAAAGAAATTCTAAATCCAAAAGAAAAATTTTTTGTAAAAGTTATCGTTAATAATTTCAACCTTGCACCAATCAGGGCTTTTATTCCTGTCTTTAAAGGTTTAGAAGGCTCATTAAATGGTGAAGTAAATATTTCAGGTACACTGGAGAAACCAGTATTTTATGGTTCATTAATCTCATCAGAAACAAAATTTCTACTTGCACAGAACAATTTGAAATATCAATCTGACTTAAGTATTAAGTTTAATGATGATAGAATAATTTTAGATTATCTTAACTTACAGAATATTGAAACAAAGAAACGCGGCAAGTTGATGGTAGGAGGCTCAATACAAGTTGATAGTCGCGGAATTAAAGATCTTAAGTTTATCGCTAGAGGAAATTTATTGGTTTTAGGTAATGAATCACGTGCAGCTAATCCAAATATTTACGGTGATTTGTTCCTGGAGATTTCATCCCCAATTATTGTTGAAGGAAAATATGATAACTATTCAATTACAGGAGATGTTGTAATTAAAGAAACATCTCTCATCATACCTCCTTCTGAAGCAGCTTACAACACAGAGAGAGAAACATTTACCTATACATATGTCAACTATGCACCTGAGATTGATCCAGTAGACCTTGCATTCTTCAAAGCTGAACAAGAGCTGAGATCTAATAAAAAAGTTACAACTCAAAAATCAGATAATTTTCTTACTAAAGTTTCAGCAAGATTGAAAATATCGTTAAAGAATAACGTCTCGTTGCAGTTGATTTTTAACCGTGAATTGAATCAGAGACTTTTCGCAGACTTAAAAGGGGAAGTAATTTATAATATTTCGGAAAATCAAACTTCAATTCAGGGTAAAATTGAATTAACTCAAGATTCTTACCTCGTCTTATATCAAAAATTTAATGCTTCAGGATCCATTAGATTTGAAAATGAAATCTCCAATCCATATTTAGATGTAACTGCAACTTATAGCAATTATTATTTGACAGGAGATACTGTCAATGCAAAAGTCAAAGATGTAACAATTAAACTTAAACTAATCGGAACTGTTGCTGAACTCGGTAAAAATTTAGTGAGCAATAGGGAGAACATTGAAATCATCATTGATGGAACTGTTGACGGAACAAAAGATGCTTCCGACGCAGTTGCATTTATTCTGATTGGTAAGTTTAAGGACGATTTGACCGCTGAAGATAGGGCAAGCACCGCTCAAACTTGGGGCGGAACTTTTCAAAGTGCTGCATCTTCGTTACTTGGTTCAGTTATTACAAATTTTGCTAATAGTATTTTGGGTGATGTTTTAAGAAATGTAGAATTTAAGAAAGTAGGTGAAGAGACTAAGTTCAGCTTGGAAGGCAGAATCAAGGAATTTAGATTTAAAGTTGGTGGTGGAACGGATGTATTTCAAAATTTTGCACTCGCTCATATCCAACTTGAGTATCCCATCTCAGAAAAATTATATCTGAGATTAATGAGAAAACAATCTCAACTTCAATCAACTAAGCCTGTAGAAATGATTAATGAAATTGGTTTGAAATATAAGGTTGAATTTTGATTATGAAGAAAAAAACTATACAAAAGCAAATTAGAAACCTCCTTGAAAAAAGTCCCACTCGTGGCTACAAAACCAAAGAGATTTCTAAAAAGCTCAATCTTAAAACGGAAAGTGAATATGCGGATTTAAAGAAAATATTATATGAACTTCATACACAGGGTAAACTAATTAAGAAAGGTAAAAGATACTTACTTGCTCGTGAAGCAAATCAATTAGTTGGTACTTTAGAGCTTACTAAAAATGGTTATGGATTTGTCATTCCTGAATATGGTGGTGAAGAAGATATTTTTGTTTCCGAAAGAAACTTGAATGTAGCACTTCATGGGGATAAAGTGCTAGTCGAAATTTTTGCTCGAAAAAATAGGAAAAATCCAGAAGGCGAAATTGTAAAGGTACTAGAAAGAGCAAACGATGAGTTTGTTGGTAATATAGTTCAATATCGTGATGTATACTTTTTTGTTCCTGACGATAAATTAATCCATCGTGACTTTTTCATTCCAAAAGATTCGTTAAATGGAGCAAAGATAGGAGACAAAGTTGTTGTAAAATTAATTGAATGGCTTGACCCTAAATTAAATCCGGTTGGGGGAGTCATTGAAACTCTTGGAAAACAGCTTGAACACACTGCAGAAATGAAAGCTATAGCTAAAAAATATAAAATTAGAACAAGTTTTCCTGAAGAAGTTATAAAGGAAGCTGAGAGGTTTTCTGATGAAACAATAAAGGCAGAAATTCTCCACCGACTTGACTTGCGAAATAAAATTGTTTTTACAATTGATCCGATTGATGCTAAAGATTTTGATGATGCTTTGTCAATAGAAGTTATTGGAAAGAATAAATTTCTTGTGGGAGTTCATATAGCTGATGTTGGTTTTTTTGTTCCTGAGAATTCCCAACTGGATTTAGAAGCAAGAAAACGTGGAACTAGTGTCTACCTTGTAAATTATGTTGTGCCAATGTTACCAGAACAACTTTCGAATAAATGGTGTAGCCTTGTGCCAGGTGAAGATAGACTATGTTTTTCTCTACTGATAGAAATGAATTCAAATGCAGACGTTTTGAAATATCGAATTGAAAAAACAGTTATAAATAACAAAAGAAGATTTACTTATGAAGAGGTGGAGAACATTATTAAATCAGGTAAGGGAGATTTTGCAGAACAAATTTTATTATTAAATGACCTTGCAAAAAAGCTTTACAAAAAACGTATACAAAGTGGAGGAATCGATTTTAATGCAGATGAGGTAAAATTTATTTTGAGTGAAGGTGGAGTTCCAATTGATGTTACGAGAAAACAACGTTTACAAAGCCATCGTTTAATTGAAGATTTTATGCTTCTTGCAAATAAGTTAATAGCTATACAAGGAAACAAATTTGAGAATAGAAAATCATATCCATTTATCTATCGTGTTCACGATGTTCCCAACGAAGAAAAAATTCGACAACTTGCTGAGTTTGTATCGGCCTTAGGATATAAATTAAACAAAGCAGGTGGCGTAAAATCAAAAGAGTTACAAAAGTTATTAGAACAAGTGAAGGACAAACCGGAAGAAATGCTTGTAAATGAAGTAATGATTAGAGCAATGGCAAAAGCTGAATATTCTGAAGTTAATATTGGTCATTATGGATTAGGATTTACGCACTATACACATTTCACATCTCCAATTCGTCGTTATCCAGACTTAGTTGTTCATAGATTACTTGTAGAGTACAAAAAAAGTATGCGCAGCGATAGATTGAAAATCCTTAGAAATTTAATTCCAGAAATTTGTAAGACAAGTTCCATCTCAGAAAGAACTGCCATGGATGCAGAAAGAGAAGCAATTAAATTTAAACAAGTACAGTTTATGCAAGATAAGATTGGTGAGGAATTTGATGGAATTATCTCGGGTGTTCAGGAGTATGGAATTTTTGTTGAAATTATAGAAAATTTGACCGAAGGACTTGTGAGAATAAAAAATTTACCTGCAGATATTTATTTTTATGACGAAAATAAGTATGCTTTAATTGGAAGGTTAAATAAATCAGTTTATCGATTAGGTGATAAGGTTAAAGTCAGAGTTTATGCAGTTAACCTTGATAGGAACGAAATCGATTTTGAACTTGTTAAATAAATAAAATTTAGGAATGATGAAGATGAAGTTTAGAATGATTTTGTTTTTAGTTTTTATGTTGCTGTTCAATTCAGTTACAGGTGTTTACGGACAGTTTGGTAAAAACAAAGTCCAGTACAAAAATTTTAATTACTATTATATTCAATCAAAACATTTTGATGTTTATTTTACTGATGGAGGTGAACGACTTGCCTCTTTTGCAATAGTTGCGGCTGAATCTGCTCTTACATCAATTCAAAAGACTTTCAGATATAATATTAACAATAGAATTTCCATAATAGTCTACAATTCCCATAATGATTTTCAACAAACAAACGTTATAAGTGAATATCTTGAGGAGGGAATTGGTGGTGTAACCGAACTTTTTAAAAATCGTGTTGTCGTCCCATTCGAAGGTTCATATGAACAATTTCGGCATGTTATTCATCACGAGCTTGTTCACGCTGTAATGAATGATATGTTCTTTGGTGGCTCTTTACAATCTGTGATATCTAATAACATAACACTAAGTCTGCCGTTATGGTTTATGGAAGGTTTGGCCGAATACGAATCACTTGAGTGGGATAATCATTCTGATATGTTTATGCGTGATGCATCAATTCATCAATATCTTCCTAGAATAAATCAGCTCTACGGTTATTTCGCCTATCGTGGCGGCCAGTCAGTATTTTATTTTATAGCGAATAAATATGGTAAAGAAAAAATAGGAGATATATTAAATAAAATAAGAAGTCAGGGAAATTTCGAAAGTGGAATGAAAGCTGCACTTGGCTTTTCAGTTGAAGAATTAAACGAAAAGTGGATGAAAGAACAAAAAGTTTTGTACTGGCCTGACATTGAGATTAGAAAAGAACCAAATGAATTCGCAAAGCAGTTAACTGACCACACAAAAGATGGAGGATTTTACAACACGTCACCTGCAATATCACCACAAGGCGATTTGATTGCCTTTATATCAAATCGTGATGATTATTTCGATGTTTTTTTGATGTCGGCAGCGACTGGTAAGATTATCAAAAAATTGATCAAAGGAAATACAACGGCTAATTTTGAAGAACTTCATATACTAACTCCAGGACTTTGCTGGTCTCCCGATGGCAAAAAAATAGCTATTGCTTCGAAAGCTGGTGAAAGTGATGCTATTTTTATTGTTGATATTAATACAGGTAAGAGAGAGAGATTAGACGTTCGACTTGATGGAATATTTTCCGTTGATTGGTCACCTGATGGAAAAAAACTAGCATTTGTTGGTCTTGTAAATCACCAATCCGATATATTTATCTTTGATTTGGAGTCAAAAGAATTAGTTAATCTTACTAATGATATTTTCAGTGATTCTGACCCTTACTTTTCGCATGATAGCAAAGCAGTCTATTTTTCCTCCGATCGTGGTGATTATACTGAACTTGCTTTGCGAGAATATTTCTTTGATATAATTAATCATAATTTCAAGCAGGTTGACCTTTACAGAATAGATCTTGCAACAAGACAAATCTATAGAATCACCGATCTTCCAAATAGCAATGAAACGTCAGTTGTTGCCTCACGAGACGGTAACTATCTTTATTTTGTATCAGACATAAATGGTATAAACAACATCTTTAAGATTGATTTATCAAAAATTTCATTTGATGATGTTTACAGTACTTTAGTGAAATCTGAAGAACATATGAAACCTGTTACAAATTCATTAAATGGTATATATCAAATTTCACTATCTGCAGATGGAAAGAGATTAGCCTTTAGTTCGATGTTTAAAGCTGCATACAACATCTTTGTTATGACAAACCCTGCTGAACACAATCAAGATTTAGTTAAATTAGAGCCGACGAAATTTGTCCAGTCATTAAGAGAGAGTGAATTAAATTCTCAAAAAAGTGAAGATAAAAACGAAAATTTGACTTCACTTCAAAATTTTATCCATATTTCTTACTCTGATTCTGTTTTAATAAAAACTGGTAATGTAATTGATACAAGTAATACATTTTCTGATGTTGCCAGACAAAATTTTACCAATTACATTTTCAATGACAAATTTATAACGAGGGAATCTCCAAATCGTGACTTACTTTTTCTTCAAGATGATCGAAAAGATTCTTTGGGAAATTTTATAGTAAATAAATATAAAATTAACTTTTCCCCGGATATAATCTATGCTAATGCGGGATTTTCTACTTTCTATGGGTTATTGGGTACAACAGTTCTTGCATTTAGTGATATGCTCGGCGATCATCAAATAGTCGGAATAACGAGTCTCAATATTGATTTGAAGAATAGCGATTATGGAATAGCTTATTTCTACTTACCCAAAAGAACCGATTTTACAATTCAAGCTTTTCATACAGCAAGATTTCTACTGCAAGAAAGAAACAGATACTATTACTTGTATAGATATCGAAATTATGGTGCCTACTTTTCTGCATCATATCCGATTACAAAATTTTATAGAATCGAAGGTGGCTTAAGCTGGTTAAATGTTCGACGGGACAATCTAGATATTTATGAAGAACCTCCTCAGTTGCTATCATTAGTGATTCCAACACTAAGCTATGTTCATGATAATTCTCTCTGGTATTATACCTCACCATCTCGTGGTACACGTTATAACTTTACAATTTTTGGTGTACCTGCACTAAAAAAGGGCAAATTTAATTTCGGAACTTTCACTGGTGACTATAGAACATATTTCAAATTTTGGAAAGATTATTCACTAACAGTGAGATTTTCAGGTGGGTATAGTTTTGGACGAAATCCCCAAAAATTTATAATAGGTGGAACTGAAAATTGGATTAATTATCAATTTGAGGAAAATCGTATTCCAATTGAATCTGCTGAAGATTTTTTATTCTTAACACCTGTTTTACCAATGCGCGGTTATAACTACGCGCAAAAACTTGGAACAAAATATGCACTTATGAACTTTGAATTACATTTTCCATTAATAAAACTACTTGTTACAAGCCCGCTTCCAATTTTGCTTCAAAATATAAGAGGGGTTGCGTTTCTTGACATCGGTTCAGCATGGACAAAAAATTCTGAATTCCGGGGAACAGTTCGAGATATTTACGGAAACGTATACACGAAAGACTTATTGATTGGGACTGGTTTAGGAACACGAATTTTTCTTTTCGGATTCTTATTGAAATTAGATTTTGCCTGGAACTATAACCTCGTGAACTTCTCAGATACCAAATTTTATCTAAGCCTGGGTTATGATTTGTAAAGATAGTTGAATAATGAGCCTACGTTTCTGATCGAATGATTTATTATGATAAAAAATTTTAAGCTTACGCGACACCTAAAAATAAGAACACGCCAGAGTTAAAAAATATATCAACAAATACTAATTTAGAATTTATAGCCTAGAGCCTGTCTTAGTTATTTATTCTCGTTTTTTGATTCCGATGTTGAGTTAGATCTTTTATAATCAGTAATGTAAAAACCACTACCTTTAAAGATTAAGCCAGAGTGGAGGCTTAACATTTTTCTTGCATTACTGCCACAAAATGGACAATGAATTTGAGGATTTTCATTTATTCTATGAAACATCTCAAATACTTTTTGACAATTATTACATTTATAGTCATATGTAGGCATAATATCTCCACTTTAATTTGCAAAATTCTCAAATTAGATCTAATCTTTCAACTTATGAGATGCAAGTGTTTTTATTTAGTTTCAAAAATTGTTTCTTTTTTGGAAAATACTCGTATTCCAACTGAATTTTTACTAAACTTATTAATTTGAATTTGGCTTCTTTTATATGTATACTGAAGAAGACTAAAAATCTTTAGGAAAGATATGAAAAATATTTTAGTATTTTTAACATGCATAATATTTTTTGGTTGCATTAATTATGAACAAGAGGTATTTATCCGATCCAATGGTAGCGGGTCAGCAAAGGTTCATTATTGGACAGACTTCAAAGAAATATTCGAAGATACAAGTTCCACGAACAAGTTTTCTTTTCAAAAGAGTATTATTAAAAAAAATTTTGAGCTGGAAGGTTTAGAAATAATATCTATAAATGTTTGGATAAGAGATACTGATACAACTTATCACGCTGAAATAAAGATTATTTTTGAAAATATAAATGATCTCAACAAAACTCCTTTTTTCAGGGAAGATAGTATTGTCTGGAAAGATGGTGCACCAGGACATAAACTATTTTCTCAAAAAGTTAGAGCATTTGTATCTAATCAAGGCAGATTCGATAACTACTATCTGAGGTTTACCTATCACTTCCCGGGTATTGTAATTTTTGATAACGCAAGGGAAAAATATAAAAGTAGGTTAGTTTGGCATTTTAATTTAAGTGAATTAACATCGGAAAAAACCCTTCTAGCTACGATTAAGTTGCCAGAAAATTCAGTAATTAGCTCATTTATCTTAGCTGGATTGATCGTTTTTTTATTAATACTTATGTTAATTCTATTCTTAAAGAAAAAGAAGAAATATGAAGATGAGTTATGAATGATTTGCGTTTGTTTAAATGATAAGAGTATCCCTTTTCGGTTGATAATTGACATCTTTTAACCATTTTACTATGTTTGTAGACTGTTTAGCAAAATTTTAATTAAATAATTCTAATAATTTTAATATGAGTAGGGATTTTAAAGTATTTGCTGGGACTTCGAATGAGCCTTTAGCACGGAAAATTTGCGATTACTTAGGAATAGAGCTTGGTATTTGTGAAATAAAAAGATTTAGTGATGGAGAAATTTGGGTTAAATACACCGAAAATATTCGTGGTGATCAAGTTTTTATTATTCAATCAACAAATTCTCCACCTGACAACCTGCTTGAACTTTTGATAATGATTGATGCTGCAAGAAGGTCATCAGCTCATAAAATTACGGCAGTAATCCCATATTTTGGATATGCAAGACAGGATCGTAAAGATCAACCAAGAGTATCAATTACAGCTAAATTAGTTGCAAATTTGATAACTGTAGCTGGTGCAGATAGAGTGATAACAATGGATTTACACGCCAGTCAAGTTCAAGGTTTTTTTGATATTCCTTTTGACCATCTCTATGCATCAGCAGTTTTTCTAAAAGAATTAATACCTAAAAATTTGAAGAACCTTGCCGTAGTTTCACCAGATGTTGGCGGAATTAAAATGGCACGGGCCTACGCTAAGAGATTAAATGCTGATTTAGTTGTTATTGATAAAAGAAGGGTTAATCAAAATGTGTCTGAAATCATAAATGTAATTGGAAATGTTGAGAATAAAAACGTTTTGTTAGTTGATGACATAATAGATACAGCAGGTACCTTTTCACAAGCGGCTCATCTCTTAAAGAAGAGAGGTGCACTTTCTGTCTTGGGAGTTTGTACTCATGCAGTTCTTTCGGGGAATGCAATTGAGTTATTAAATAAATCCCCTTTAGATGAATTGTACATAACCGACACATTAAAACGAGAAAACATTAATCAAATTCAAAATGCGAAAATAATTTCAGTAGCTCCAATTTTTGCAGAGGCTATTATTAGAACATTTAAAAATCAATCTATAAGTTCATTATTCGATACTGATAAAGGTTGAAGAAAGGAGTAAATTAACATGGCTCAAGTAATTTTGACTGGTATTAAAAGAGAATTAAAAACAAAAGGATATCTAACTGAACTTAGAAAAAAAAATTACGTTCCAGCTGTTTATTATGCTCATGGTGAAGAAAATATATTTCTTGCAGTGCCAGAAAATAAATTGAAACATATTGTGTTTTCATCAGAAACCTATTTAATTGATTTAGAAATTGAGGGTGTAGGAAAGAAAAGTTGTATTCTTAAAGAATTTCAACTTGATCCCGTAACTGATAAAATTATCCATGTAGATTTTTATGGACTTGTTGCAGGCGAAAAAGTAACTGTTGATGTAGCTGTTCACTTAGTTGGGACACCAATTGGAGTTAAAGAAGGTGGCATAATTCAGCATTCACTTCACAAAATAGAAATCGAATGTTTACCAAGTGAGATTCCAGATAAAATTGATGTGGATGTTTCAGATTTAAAGATTGGGGATTCACTTCATGTGAAAGATATTAAATTTGAGAATGCCAGAGTGCTTACAAATCCAGAGGCAACGATTATAACGATTGTGCCACCGGCATTGCATAGGGAAGTTGAAGTAACTGAGGAAATGGAAGCTGAAGAAAAATTAGCTGAACCCGAAGTTATAAAGAAAGGTAAACAGACAAAGGAAGAAGAGGAAGATTAAAATTAGCTGACGAAGTTGCGCGTGATTGTTGGTTTAGGGAATCCAGGAATACAATATTCAGAAACTCGACATAATGTTGGTTTCAAGGTTGTTCAAAAATTAGCTACTGAATTCTATCTTAGATTCCAACCTGAATCTAATAATTACCATTCTTGTAAGGGAGAATTTGAAAACGAAAAATTTTTTCTGTTGTTACCTCAAACTTATATGAATCTCTCCGGTCTGGCTGTAAAGGAATTTTACGAAAAGTACAAGGTTGCTCTCAATAACATACTTGTGGTTTGTGATGATTTTAATCTACCACTTGGTAAAGTTAGATTAAAACTGAAAGGAAGTGATGGCGGTCATAAAGGTTTGTATTCTATTATCAGTGAATTAGATTCGAAGGAATTTCCACGACTGCGTATCGGGATCGGAAAAAATTTTAAAGATGAAAATTCAACAGAATTTGTACTTTCACCTTTTAATTTTGAAGAGTTACATCAAATAGAGAAAGCCATTAATTTTTCATTAGAGATATGCAAAAAATTTTTAATGGGCGGCATAAAGGAAGCTATGGATTATTACTCAAAAAATTTGAAACTATTAAATGAAAATCCCAATTAATGAAAGGATTTTTTATGAATTCAATCATCTACGTACTTCCGGTTATTTCAATTATAGGTTTGCTCTTTGCATATCTTAAAAGTAAGTGGATTATTAAACAGGATCCGGGTACAGAGAAAATGGTTGAAATTGCCTCTTATATTCAAGAAGGAGCGATGGCATTTCTTAGAAGAGAATATAGTGTTTTAGTCTTGTTTGGTACTATTATGGCTATATTGCTTGCTTACAGTGGCTGGGTAGAGGCTCAATCTAGTATGTTGGTAGGATTTAGTTTTATAGTGGGGGCATTGGCATCAGGACTTGCAGGTTGGATTGGAATGTATGTAGCAACGAAATCTAATGTGAGAACAACAAATGCTGCGAGAGATAGCCTGGTAAAAGCTTTAGCAGTAGCTTTTTCTGGCGGCTCTGTAATGGGAATGACAGTGGTAAGTTTAGGATTATTAGGATTAAGTTTGCTTTTTATCTTTTATCAAGGTTTGTTCTTAAATGCTGATGGATCAGTTAATTACTTGAAAGTTTTGAACGTTATTACTGGCTTTTCTCTCGGGGCTTCATCTATAGCCTTATTCGCTCGGGTTGGTGGTGGTATCTATACAAAAGCAGCAGATGTCGGTGCTGACCTTGTTGGAAAAGTTGAAGCTGGTATACCAGAAGATGATCCTAGAAATCCAGCTGTAATCGCAGATAATGTAGGAGATAATGTAGGTGATGTTGCAGGAATGGGTGCAGACTTATTTGAATCTTACGTAGGTTCAATAGTTGGGACTATGGTGCTTGGTCTCGCTTATTTAAATGGTGCCAATATTAATTTAATACTTTTACCGCTCGCCTTAGCAGGTTCAGGAATTTTAGTTTCGATTTTAGGAACATTTGCTGTTCGCACAAAAGAAGGAGGAAATCCCCAAAAAGCACTTAATCTTGGTACTTTTGGTGCAGGATTTTTAATGATTGTTATTTCATATCCAATCATCAATTATTTTATTCCATCGGAAATTCAACCTGTTGAAAATGTGACAGGTACATTGAAAGCTTTAACGGCCAGTAACGTTTTTATCTCAACAATCGCAGGGTTAATTGCAGGTATAGCAATAGGATCAATTACAGAATATTATACTGCGGAATCAAAAAAGCCAGCACAAAAAATTGCTGAGCAATCACAAACTGGTACGGCAACAAATATCATTGCCGGATTAGCATTAGGAATGACATCAACGGCACTTCCAATGTTGTTGATTGGTGGTGCAATCGTCGTGTCTTATTCTTTAGCAGGACTTTATGGGACAGCAATTACAGCTTTGGGAATGTTATCAACAACCGGGATTCAACTTGCAGTTGATGCATATGGTCCAATAGCTGATAATGCTGGTGGAATTGCCGAAATGAGCCACCTTGGAAAGGAAGTTCGTTCAAGAACAGATAAACTTGATGCTGTTGGAAATACTACCGCAGCAATTGGTAAAGGATTCGCAATTGCTTCGGCAGCGCTCACCGCTCTTGCATTATTCAGTGCATATCAAACAGCTGCAGGAATTGATAAAATCGATGTTAGTAAACCATTTGTTATTGCAGGATTATTTGTTGGTGCAATGCTTCCATTTTTATTCTCGTCTATGGCACTTAAAGCAGTTGGTGAAGCAGCCTATGATATGATTGCTGAAGTCAGGAGGCAATTTAAAACAATTCCCGGTCTGTTGGAAGGTAAAGCTAAAGCAGATTACGCAAGTTGCGTTGATATTTCAACAAAAGCTGCAATAAGGCGAATGGTAATCCCCGGCTTACTTGCAATTCTTGCACCTATCTTCTTTGGATTTATGAGTAAAGAAGCACTTGGTGGTTTATTAGCGGGGGTCACTGCATCGGGTGTGTTACTTGCGATTTTTATGGCAAATGCTGGTGGTGCATGGGACAATGCAAAAAAATACATAGAAGTTGGACACTTAGGTGGAAAAGGGTCAGAGGCTCATAAAGCTGCAGTTGTTGGTGATACAGTTGGTGATCCTTTTAAGGATACAGCGGGTCCGTCTTTGAATATTTTAATTAAATTAATGTCAGTTGTTTCTTTAGTCATAGCACCTTTAATAAAATAATTTGTTAAAATTAACTTAGAAATGATTAAATTAGCTATTATTTAATTAAATTATTAACCCTGCTCTTGGTTTTAACAAGAGCCAAAAGACCAAAGGGAGAAAAATTATGGTAACAAAAAATATGAACCTATATGAAACTGTAATTATCGTTAGTGCCTCATTGGAAGATGAAGATATTGAAAAAATTCTAAAGAAATATGAAGAATTTTTCAAGAATAATAATGTTGACATCATTGAGATTGAAAAATGGGGCCGCAAAAGAATGGCTTATCATATTGAAAAAGTAAGAACCGGCTTTTACTTTTTAATTAAATACCGGGCCGATGGAAATTTTATCAAGAAGTTGGAGAGACAACTTCAAATTGATGAACAAATTCTCCGATATCTAACAATCAAATTAGACAAAAAGGCTCTTGCTTATTCAGAAACAAAAAAACTAAAACCTATTGAATCTGTTGAAGAAGAATTTGATTTTGAAGAGGTTAATTTAAATCAAAATTTAGATGAATCAGATAGCAGTAATAACAACTAAACGAGAGGAGATATAGCTATGGCAGATTTAAAAATGCCCGAATTGAATTCTGTAATAATTGCTGGTAATCTTACAAAAGATCCAATTTTTCGTCAAACAACAAATGGAACTCCTGTTGTGAATTTTACCATTGCATCAAATAGAAAATTTAAAAATAATGGGAAGTGGCAGGAGGATGTATGTTTTGTTGGTGTAGTCGCTTGGAACAAACTTGCAGATAGTTGTCGTGGTAGACTACAGAAAGGCAGTGCAGTTTTAATTGATGGGGAATTACAGAGTAGAACTTTTAAGACTGAAGATGGACACAGTAGAAGCATAGTTGAAATTAAAGCCAGAAGAATTCAATTTCTCAATAAAAGGTTAAAAACCACTGAAACTGGTCAAGAAGTTGTTGAAGAAGAAGATGAACCATCCACATATACAGATGATTCATTTGATAAATTTTTAGCATCCAGTGAGGGTGAAACTGGTAGTGAAATCATAGGTGAACAAAATCTTGATGAAAATCAAAAGTAATAAAGAGGTGTAAAATTGAAGTTACAAAAAAAGCGGGTATGTCGTTTTTGCGAAGCCAAAGAAGAATATATTGACTATAAGGATGAACGTAAGCTTGCCAAATTTATTACTGAACAAGGAAAAATTATTCCGCGTCGTATTACGGGAACTTGCGCAAAACACCAGAGGCAATTAACCACAGCTATTAAAAGAGCTCGGCATATTGCATTACTACCATTTGTCTCTGATGTAGTAAAATAAGGAGATAGTTTATGAAGGTAATTCTACGACAAGACTACGAGCCACTTGGAAAAATTGGTGATGTAGTGGAAGTTAAAGATGGTTATGCCAGGAATTTTCTTCTTCCACGGCAAATTGTCTATCCTGCTACACCTGGCTTTTTGAAAAGATTAGAAGAAGAGAAAAAAGCACATCAACTAAAACTTAAAAAAGAAAAGATTGCTGCAGAAAGATTAGCTGTAGAGTTAGAGAAAATTTCAGTGTCTATTCCCGTTCAGGTTGGTGAAGAAGATAAAATATTTGGAACGGTTACTACTCAGATGATTGCGGAGGCTCTTCTTCAAAAAGGTTACGAGATTGATAAAAGAAAAATCGAATTGGATGAACAAATTAAGACATTGGGAATTTATACAGCAAAGTTGAAGTTACATCCAGAAGTTACAGCTTCATTTAAAGTCTGGGTTGTAAAAGAGTGATTTATTTAGTTTGAACTATTTTATAAAGTTGATATGAAAAAGGAGTCACCAATTTCGACTCCTTTTTCTTTAATATTGATATTATGTTAAAAATTTTTTAATTAAAATTTGTATGAAAACATTTAGTAGCAAATCATTTTTAATTTTTCTTGTATTTTATCTAATAAATTCATCACTGATTGCAAACATCAATCAAGAGCCAATTAAAAATAATTTTGTTTTGTATGAATCAGATAAGCAAAATATTAAGAGAAAAGTTTACATTGAGAACAATAGAATTTATTTCCTAATTAACAACTTAATCATAAATACTTTACCAGTACAGAATGAAAAATTTCGGTTAATTCATAATGGCGACGAAACTTCTTTTGCTTTTATAAAATTTCAATTTCGTGGAAAAGCCGACAAGTCAAAATTCGAGTTCATTGTTTTTGATAAGTTTTTTGCTATTACTTTCAACAAATCGTTTTCTCTTCACTATGAAGAGCCCTTGCCTAAAATTTTGTTATTAAATGAATCAAGTTTTGTTTTCTTTTACCCATCATCCGGTATTCTAAAAATTTTTGAATCTGGTTCAGAGAGTGAATACAAATTATCAGGGTTTTCCAGTGGTGAAATTAATTTTGCCCAGGAAAGACTAGGTCACATAAAAATTTTTAAGAGTAAGATTTTCATTTTCTTATCCCAAATAGAAAAAGACAATTCACTTATCTCAGAACTTTTTATTTTAGATGAAGAAAGCAAATCAATAAAAACTTTCCAATTACCACTCAGTCATATTCATAACGTATTTGATTATAATTCTCGTTTATTATTTTCATGTTATCAAACGGAACCATTTTTCGAAACCGGTTTTTATGAGATTTTATTTAGTGAAAATAATTTTAGTCAAATTAAGTTCATAAAAATTTCTGATATACTAGTAGAAAATCAGATCAAAAATTTTCCAAGATATTTTTACTCAAGTAAGTGTGTCTTTGAATTAAGACAAAATTCCTTACATAAAATCTCAGCTTGCCTTGAAAAAGAAAACATAATTGATGCTATTTATTTCGAGCAAACTTTTTATTTTCTCACTCGAAGTGATCTAAATATTAATTTTTATTCAATTTCTCATGACCTACAATTTTTGAACAAAGAGATTTTTGAGAATATACCTTATCTGGCAAGTTTGTTATTGACAAAAAATAATCTCTATCTATATACTGATACCCAAATCATTCCTTTGAAAAATTTCACGGAGGAATAATGAAATCCGTTAAAGAATACTTTGTAATTTTCTTTTTAATCGTTGTGTTTTCAAATCACACAATTTTTGCTGGAACAACAGGCAAGATTGCAGGCCGTGTTACAGATGCAAAGACAAAGGAAGGAATTCCTTTTGCTAATGTTATCATTGAAGGTACTAATTTAGGAGCTGCCACTAACATTGATGGATATTATACAATTATTAATGTAAATCCCGGCATTTATACCTTACGTGCTTCAGTTGTTGGTTACGAAACTAAAATTGTTACAAATGTTAAGGTATCAATAGATTTAACAACCCGAATAGATTTTGAATTGAGAGAAAAGACACTTGAATTAGGCGAAGAAGTTGTCGTCATAGCAACAAGACCACTAGTTCAAAAAGATTTGACAGCTTCTACTTCAGTTGTTGGCTCTGAACTGATTTCCGAACTTCCTGTTACAGAAATGAGAGATGTTCTAACTTTGCAAGCTGGGGTAATTGTTTCTTCAAATGGAGATATTCATGTTCGGGGTGGAAGAAAAGGACAGCTAGCCTATCAAATTGATGGTGTTACAATAACTGATGTTTACGATGGCTCGACTGTTATTGATGTTGGCACTAGCTCAATTCAAGAATTACAGGTAATAAGTGGTGCCTTTAACGCTGAGTATGGTCAAGCAATGTCAGGAGTTGTAAATATTGTTACTAAAGATGGCGATAACAATTTAACAGGGAATCTGCAGATCTATACAGGTGATTATTATTCTAGAAGCAAGAATATTTTCATGAACTTGGAAAAAATTAATCCTTTATCAATTCAAAATTACGATTTAAGTTTAAGTGGACCTTTACTTCGTGACAAAATTTTCTTTTTTGTAAATGGAAGATACTATTACAATGAAGGTTATTTATATGGCAAGAGAGTTTTCAGACCTACAGACGTAACAAGAGAAGTAACGCCAGATAGTTTTATTGTTCAAGCAACTGGTGATGGGGCGTTTGTTCCGATGAATTCAAATAACCGTATCTACTTTCAATCTAAACTTACACAAAGGATTACTCCAACATTTAAGATGGGATACAACTTTATATATGATTATCAGAAATACAAAGATTTTGATAACTTTCAGCGATTGAATCCCGACAATAATCTAAATCGATTCAGAAAAGGTTATTCAAATACATTATCTATCAATCACGCATTATCAAATTGGACTTTTTATACATTTAATTTGTCCTATTACTTCAAGGACTATCGTCATTATCTTTATAAAGACATTTATACAGGTGATCCTACCAGGCCTACACTTTATGTGGACAACGATTTAATTCAAAATCCTCCTTATAGTTTTAGTACGGGTGGAACAAATACAAGTCGCTTTGTTAGAAATACTGGAACTTATTCTGCACGTTTAGATTGGACGTCTCAGCTAAATCAAGAAATTAGTATAAAATTTGGTGGAGAAATAAAGCAACATCGAATTTACTATGAAAATATTAATCTACAACCAATGTATGATGAGATTGGAAACAAAGTGAATCCTTACAATGTGGTAATTCCTCCAATTACTACAAATAATCATGATAAATATGTTAGAAAACCTCTAGAAGCTGCGGCTTACGCTCAAACGAAATTGGAAATGTTTAATATGATTGTTAACGCAGGTCTTAGATTAGATATATTTAATCCTGACGGAGTCGTTTTAAGCGATCCAACCGATCCAAATATTCATGATCCAATTAAACCTAATAATAAATTCTTCGATTACAATGGTAATGGCGTTCAGGATAATAATGAACCTGCCAAAACTCTAGAGGACAGATTAAAATATTGGTACAACAAGGCAAAAGTAAAATATCAAATTAGTCCACGAGTTGGGATTGCATATCCAATTACAGATAAAGGTGTGATTCATTTTTCTTATGGCCATTTCTTGCAATTACCTTCATATGAGCTACTTTACACAAATCCAGATTTTGAGTTGGGAGTTGGTAGCGGAAATCAAGGTCTGTTTGGTAATGCAGATTTACGACCTCAAAAAACAGTAAAAGGAGAAATTGGTTTACAACAGCAAATTGGTGATGATATTGGCATTAACGTAACAATGTTTTTTGAAGATTTTAGAGATCTTATTGGAACTCAAACTGATGAAGTTCTCGTATTTGGTGGAGCAAGAAGTTATTCCATTTACGCAAATTCTGATTTTGGTTTTTCAAAAGGAATTACAGTTAGATTTGAGAAAAGGTTTGTAGGAGGACTTGCAGCAAATATTGATTACACTTATTCAATAACAAAAGGAAACGCATCAAATCCAGCTGATGCAAGAAATGCAATACTGGGTGGTGCAGCACCAGAAACTTTTATAGCTCCACTTGATTGGGATCAAACTCATACTTTAAATATTGTTATTGCCTATTCAAAACCAAGAGTTTATGGTTTTTCTATAATTGGTAATCTTTATTCAGGACAGCCATATACTCCGCAGATAAATAAGAATACTCGTGTTACACAAAATGCTTTTCCAAAAAATAGTGGAAGAAAACCAAATTTATTTAATGTTGATCTTAGAGCTTATAAGGATTTTCCACTTGGAAAATATACTCTTACTATTTTTACGAAAGTTTATAATCTCCTGAATTCAAATAACCCCCGTGGTGTTTATGGTGATACAGGGGATCCATTCTTTACATTTGGTAAGTTAGAAGCTCAAAAAATTAATCCCAAACTTTATTATAATACACTTGATGAAATTTTTACTAATCCAGGATTTTTCTCTGAACCTCGTAGAGTAGAACTGGGAATTTCGTTTAACTTTTGAAGGGTAGAATTATGAAAAAAATATTATTCTCTCTTGTACTATTAGTTATATTTACGCAGGTACTCGTTGCACAAAGAAGTGATCCCTCTCTTAGAAGAATTGGCTATCACACTGGCAATAGATGTGGAATCTCATTTTACAATGATGGTGCAATTGCTGGATTTAATTTAGGAGTTGACATACGTGGTGAATGGCCTCTGGGTTCAGGTGAGAATTATATTGGTGATCTAACTCCCTTGATTGGAGTTGAATTTATAAATCGAAGAGGTGATACTCTTCACTCTGTTGGTATTTCAAGAGGCCCGAGATCAGGTCAAGCCGATGAAAGACATCCAATTAATGGTTATTTCTGGGGATTTAATCCATTGCCAGGATATTTGAATCCTAATTATCAATCAGTTGCAATGAGTCACCTTCCACAATCCTGGCCAATTGAAGGTTGGGCAGATCAACCGACCTGGAAGGATAAAGACGGAAGGACCCAATGGAATGGATATTTTGGGCGTGGAATAATGAACGCAGACCAAGAGAGTTATTACAGAGCAGACGATCAATGGGATGACGAATTTAATGGATTGTTTCTTCCCGATTCTAATGATTCGACGCGAAAGGGAATGGCGTTACAAATGGCAGTTCGTGGATTTCAATGGTCTCATTTTTTAGCTGAAGATGCAATCTTCTGGTTGTATGACATAAAGAATGAGGGAACAACAATTTATAGGAAATCTGCCTTTGGAACAATCGTGGGTACACTTGCGGGTGGAGATGGTGATAGTCATGATGATTTAGGTTATTTCGATGTTAACGATTGGATAACGTATTCCTGGGATAGCGATGGTAAAGGTAATAAAGGTCAAAAGGTAGGTTATGTAGGATATGCATTTTTGGAGTCGCCCGGTAATGCATTCGATGGTATTGATAATGATGCTGATTCTCCTGATCCCAACTCTCCTACCTTCGTTAAAGCTGACTTTGATTCAGTTGTTTATAGAGCAGGAGACAAGATTGTATTAATTGACCCAGTTACTTATGAAAGGTCTTTATATACAGTCAAATCAACGGTAGATACTGTTTATTCTATGGGAGTAAGATTTATAATCAGGCCTGGTGTTACATATTTTCGCGAAGGGCACATTTCAAGAATTGAAAATGGAGTTGCTATTCCAGATAAAAGTGCATTAGATGGCATAGATAATGACTTGGACGGTTTGATAGATGAAAATGAATCAATTCATCTTGTTGCAAGACAAGCAAAGGGATACCAACCATTAAGATATAAAAATTATAGAACAGGACGAGGATTAAATGATCCTCTAATCGATGAGAAAAGAGATAATGATGCTGGAACATTAATCACCAGTTGGGTTCGTTTACCTGACGGGACTACAAGATTGTTAACTCATTGGTCAGGTGATGAAGATGGTGATTGGGATCCATTAACTGATGATGTCGGAAGTGACGGTGTTGGTCCACTTGATGATGGATATATTGGTCCTGATCCAGATGGAACTGAAGGTAATGGTAAACCAGATCAGGGAGAACCAAATTTTGGCAAAACTGACATAGAAGAATCAGACCAAATTGGTTTAACAAACTTCAACTTTTTCAATTTAACAGCTTCTCCTTCCATGAAAGACGATGAATTACTTTGGACAAGAATGTTTCCTGGCAGATTTGATGTGATTCCATCTCAACCTCAAGATGGTGATTTTATATATGGATCAGGGTACTTTCCTCTTATTCCAGGCAAAATAGAAAGATTTTCTGTTGCAATTTTATTTGGCGAAGATTTCAGGGATATTTTTGGAAATAAAAAAATCGTTCAGCAAATCTATAATGCAGGATATAAATTCCCACAACCACCGAGGAAACCTAAAATTACAATAACCCAGGATAATGGTAAAGTAGTCATTTATTGGGATGGAAGATTAACTGAAAATTCTCGTGACTTTATCACAAAACGAAAAGATTTCCAAGGTTATAAAATTTATAGAGCAACTGATGCAGGATTTCAAGATGCACGACAAATTACAAATGCTCTTGGAATATTAACTTTTGATCGACCTATTGCACAATTTGATTTAAAGGATACACTTCAAGGATTCTTTTATCCATCAAAGGCTTTACTTGAGCAAGTTGGTGGTACAACTTTTTATTTGGGAGATAATACTGGAATTGTAAATAAATACATTGATTCAACAGTAATTCCTGGACAAACCTACTATTATGCTGTTTGTGCTTATGATAATGGCGATGAACAAATGGATATTTTTCCATCAGAAAATTCAAAATACATTTTTAGGACTAGCACTGGCAGAATAATCACGGATGATAATACGGGTTATATAACTCCGGGTCGAAGACCTATTGGTTACACGCGAGCCTCTTACTCTACATTTACTAAATCATCAAATTTCCGTGGTACTGGAAGTGGAGAGATTGAAATTGTTGATGAATCTGCAATCCGCGATGGATACAAATACAAAATTGTATTTGCAGATACAGCCCTCCAGGGTTACACAAAGAGTTGGTCTTTAGTTGATTTAATTACTCCGGATACTGTTTACATCCCCGTGCAAAATAAAACTTTGCTTGTAAAACCAAATCAGACCATATCAATACCTAAATTTGATACAATTTATGTGAATAGTAAAAGAATTTACACTGATACACTATCAACTTATACTGCTACTTATGATACTTTAATTGCTCTTGAAACTAAATTCTTTGGTGAAACTCCAATTGTTCATGGTTTTAGGGTTAACTTGTACAATGATAGTGAAATAGTTCTTGATACATCGCTTTCTCGTATAGAAGGTGGTAAAAAATTTATTGGCTATACGGGATATGTGATAGCTCCATTTTTCTGGACAGAAACTGGTCAAGGTGCAAGTTATAATGGAATTCGAATGCCTTATGATTATCAAATTGAATTCTTCAGTGATGTTGTTGGAAATTCCGTGGCAGATACTTTATTTCCGCGAACTCCAGGTAATGTCTTACCTGCCAGACCGATTAACTTCAGAGTTAAAAATTTAACGACCAATGAAAATGTTGATGTTGTTTATTGGAGAACTGGAACAGTAAGTACAACCCATAATATGTATTTCAAAGAAAAGATTAGAAATCCCATTACAGGTACGGATTCAATTTACAGAACATGGCGTATAAATATTCTATTTAATTTACCAAACATTCCATTGAATGATACAACTATTGGGAAATATTTATATATATATACTAAAAAACCATTTAGTAGAAATGATGTATTTTATTTTACAACTAAGGGAGCATCAATAGATAATAATAAAGCTAAAAATGAACTTGATAAAATTAAAGTTGTTCCAAATCCTTATGTTGTCACGCATGAAGCAGAATCTAGACTCTTGAGTACTCAAACCAGTGGACGAGGTGAGCGAGAAGTTAGATTCACTTATATTCCTCCTGGTTCAAAGATTTCTATCTTTACCATTCGTGGTGAATTGGTTAAAACGTTGTATCAAGATAATCTCTATGTGGGGGACGTAATTTGGAACTTAAGGACGGAAGAAAATCTTGATGTGGCCTATGGTGTTTACGTTTATGTGGTTGAGGTTCCAAATGTTGGTACAAAAACTGGCAAATTGGCTTTAATTAAGTAAACGGAGAGTTGAAGATGAAAGCAAAAATATTTTTTATCCTTTCAATTGTCGTAGTGTCCAGTTTAATAGCTCAAACAAAAGTAGGCTCTACTGCAGCACCTTTTCTAAATATAGGTGTTGGTCCACGAGCTATAGCTATGGGTGGCGGATTTATTGCAACTGCCTATGATGTTACAGCTTTATATTGGAATCCAGCTGCTATATCAAGAACCGAACATAATGAAGCGATGTTTGCACATTCAAAGTGGTTTGCGGATATAAATTACAATTGGGCGGGTGCAAAATTGAATTTAAACGGCCTTGGTTCCGTTGGACTAAGTGTAATGTATCTCGATTATGGAAAAATGGAAGTGACCACCTTACTTGAACAGGATGGAACAGGTGAGTTTTTTTCGGCAAAAGATCTTTCAATAGGTTTATCCTATGCGTATAATCTTACTGATCGATTCTCAATAGGTGGGACCGTTAAATACATAAATCAAAGAATATGGAATAGTTCCGCAAGTGCTGTTGCTTTTGATATAGGTACGTTATTTTACTCGAATATATTTGACTTAAGAATTGCTGCTACAATAACGAATTTTGGTACTGACATGAAAATGAGTGGCAAAGATTTAATGGTCCTTTATGATATTGATCCTGATATTTTTGGAAATAATGATCAAATATTAGCAAACTTAAGAACCGATAGTTATCCATTACCTTTGCTTTTCAGAGTTGGTTTGGCCATGGATATATTAAATTTACCAGCATCAAAAATAACTGTAGGAGTAGATGCTTTACATCCTAATGATAATGCGGAGTCACTTAACGTTGGTGCTGAATATGTCTTTAACAATTTTCTCGCTTTACGTGCAGGTTATAAATCTCTTTTTCTGAAAAACTCAGAAGAAGGACTAACACTTGGAATTGGTGTTAAATATGATTTTACTCCCACCTATGGTTTCAGTTTTGATTATGCCTACCAGGATTTTGGGTTACTTAATAACACTCAACATTTTTCAATTTCGGTTCGATTCTAATCACATATAATACTCAAACTTATCAAGTGGGCTACTGAAAAAACCGGTAGCCCATTTTTTTATCTATTCGATTATAAAAAAGTTAATTAAATCGTTAAAAATACTTAAAAAATTTAATCATATTTTGAAAATTCACTTAAAAAAGTATTGATTTTTATTTAAAATTGTTTTACCATTGCACCATTATTTAATGGATTACAAAATGCACCAAATAGATGAAATTGATTTGAAGCTTCTCGAGTATTTACAAGAAAACGCCAGAATAAAAAGAAATGAACTGGCAGAAAAAGTTAACTTAACTATACCTGCTGTTGGAGAGCGAATCAAAAAACTTGAAGAAAAAGGACTAATAAAAAGATATACTACCAAGCTTAATTATAAACAAGCTGGTTATGATGTAACTGCTTTCATTTTTGTTTTTATGGAATCATCCAAATATTATCATTCTTTCACGCAGAGGGCTATGCATGAACCTGAAATACTTGAGTGTCATTCAATAACAGGTGAAGGTTCACATATATTAAAAGTAGTAACAGAAAACACTTCGTCGCTAGAAAAGATTTTATCGAAAATTCAAGCCTGGCCTGGAGTAACCGGGACGAAAACAAATGTTGTACTTTCCACCATTAAAGATTTTCAAATAATAAAGGTTAAACCAAAAGAAAGGTAACACAGATGAAAGAACAAAAATCAACCTCCATTATGAACGTCTTTGCTTTAATTAAGAAGCATAATATTAAAATGATAGACTTTAAATTCATTGATTTTCCTTTTCAATGGCAGCATTTTTCCATACCAGTGGATCAATTTGATGAAAGCTCCTTTGAAAATGGATTTGGCTTTGATGCCTCAAGTATAAGGGGCTGGAAATCAATTAATGAAAGTGATATGATTATAATTCCTGACCCGGAAACTGCTTTTATTGATCCATTCATTCAAGTTCCCACATTAAGTATGATTTGTGACGTATATGATCCCATCACACACCAGCAGTATGAGCGCTGTCCAAGATCTATTGCTCAAAAAGCTATCAATTACTTAAAATATACGGGAATTGCTGATAAAGCTTATTTTGGACCAGAGGCTGAGTTTTTTATTTTTAATAATGTAAGATTTGATTCTACAATTAACTTAGCATTTTATGAAATAGATTCTCAAGAAGGAATTTGGGATAGAGGAAAAAAATTTCCTAATTCAGGATATATTCCAAGAGTAAAAGAAGGTTATTTCCCTGTTCCACCGATCGATTCGTTTAATGATTTACGAAACGAGATGGTTCAAACCCTAATTTCCTGCGGTATTGAGGTGGAAGCACAGCATCATGAAGTTGCAACAGGAGGACAGGGCGAAATTGATTTAAAGTTTGCTGAATTAGTAAAATGTGCCGATCAATTGATGATGTTTAAATATATTGTAAAAAATACTGCGCGCAAAAATGGTTACACTGCTACATTCATGCCTAAACCATTGTTTGGTGATAATGGTAGCGGAATGCATGTACATCAGAGTTTATGGAAAGGAGGCAAACCATTATTTGCCGGGAAAGAATATGCTGGATTAAGTGAATTAGCATTATATTATATTGGTGGATTACTTAAGCATGCACCGGCCTTATGTGCCTTTACAAACCCAACTACAAATTCTTATAAACGACTTGTTCCTGGCTTTGAAGCTCCTGTGAATTTAGCTTACTCACAACGTAATAGAAGTGCAGCCATTAGAATTCCCATGTATTCTAACAATCCCAAAACAAAACGAATCGAATACAGATGTCCAGATCCTTCTTGCAATCCTTATCTGGCTTTTTCAGCAATGATGATGGCAGGTTTAGATGGAATTATTAATAAAATTGATCCAGGTGAACCTCTTGATAAAGATATTTATGATTTGCCACCCGAGGAATTGAAAAATGTTCCTCAAACCCCTGGTTCACTTGGAGAAGCGCTAAAGGCACTAAGAGAAGACTACGAATTTTTACTCAGAGGAAACGTTTTTACTGAAGATGTAATTTTAACTTGGATAAATTATAAAGAGAACCGTGAGCTGAAAGATATGGCACTTCGTCCACACCCTTATGAATTTGCTTTGTATTACGATGTTTAATAATAAAATTAAATGGCTAATTTGTTTAGTTTTATTTGTAATTGAATTAATTATTGACGTAAACATGAGTACTTTTTAGATTTTATTCTTAGATCAAAAAATTGATTTAAAGTCAATATACTTGTATTTTTGCATCACATTTTGAGAGAATTTATTTAATTCTCCCTTTATTAGAGGGAATTACGAAAATATAGCTCATATTTTTTCAAAAATTTGCTGGCGTAGCTCAGTTGGTAGAGCAGCTGACTTGTAATCAGCAGGTCGGGGGTTCAAATCCCTTCGCCAGCTCTAATCCTTAAAGCCTCAAGGATACTTGAGGCTTTTTATTTATGTAGTTTTAGTTAATAGTATGTCTTAGCCCGCTTGTATTTATGCAAATCTTAAATTTTTATGTTGTGTTTTAAAAGTTTCAAAGTTTATGTTTCTCATTAACCCTTAGTTCTAAGAAGTGATACTATTACGTAATTATATTTTCTTATTTAGTCTATTATTCAGCATTTTTGTAAATAAACTTAAATTATAACGAAAAATTTATCGGATTTAGCTATTAAAACAATTGCTACTTCGTTTATAAAGCAAGCTCAAAAGTATGGTTTCAAATTATATGATTATGTAAAGTTTACTAACTACTTATTGGAAGAAGCTTTCAATTCATCTACACTCAAACAAAATCAAGCTACTATCAAATATTCTGATCCTCGTAAATTACAAATTCAGCTTTTAACTGAAAGGTTGAACATTAAAAAAGCAAGAAAAAAGGTTTACATTTAGTAAGACATTGGTTGAAAGTTAAAGAAGGAAAATCCCTTCTACTTTCGCATTTTGTCAATTCAAATGAATCAATTGAAGAAATTTTTGAATATGATGATACTGTTCCTGGAATAATATGTCTTAAAAATAAAACTCTTATTGGTTTGATTGCTTGAACATCGATTCATATGCAAAGAAGCTGTATCACATAAACAAATTGGTGATAAAAAAGGATGAGGGATAGGATATGGTACTGAAGCAACAAAAATCTGGATTGAATTAGGTTTGTTTTCTATGAATCCGGGAAATATTTATCTTACAACGACGAATACTAATATAAAAAATGTTCGAATTAATTAAGCGCCTGGATTTAGAATTTAATGACTGCCAATTAATGAATTATTAATTGATGGTGATTATTTTGACTTATTACAAATGAGTCTATTAAAAAATTGGTTTATTAACAAACAATTAACTTAATATGAAAATTGGAATTACATGTTATCCAACATATGGTGGAAGTGGAGTAATTGCAACTGAACTGGGCAAAGCTCTTGCTGAAAGAAAGCATGAAATTCATTTCATTTCTTACAGGATGCCAATGCGATTAACTCATCTTCAAGAAAATATTTTTTATCACGAAGTAGAAGTAAGTAATTATCCACTATTTGAGTTCCCTCTTTATTCACTTGCACTGACAAGTAAGCTGGTGGAAGTTTATGAATTTGAAAAACTAGATTTAATTCATGTTCATTATGCAATTCCACACTCGGTAAGTGCTTATCTAGCCAAGCAAATTCTGAGTGAGAATAAAGAGAATGTAAAAATCGTTACAACACTTCACGGTACCGATATTACACTTGTTGGACTTGAGCCATCATTTTTACCTCTTATAAAATTCTCAATTGAAAAAAGTGATGGTGTAACAGCTGTTTCAAGGTTTCTAAAAGATAAAACTCTTACAACTTATAATGTTAATCGTGAAATTGAAGTTATTCCAAATTTTGTTGATGTAGAAGTTTATAAACCTCAAGAGAATTGTGCGTTTAAACAACACTTTGCTCCAAATAACGAAAAAATATTAGTACACATATCTAACTTCAGGCCAGTAAAAAGAGTTACTGATGTTATAAAAGTTTTTGAAATAGTTAGAAATAAAATTCCATCTAAATTAATTTTAGCAGGAGATGGTCCTGATAGAACTGAATGTGAAAAATTGGTTAGAGAGCTTAAAATTAAGAATGATGTGTATTTCCTTGGTAAACAGGAAGCAGTAGTGGATATATTAAATGCAAGTGATTTGTTTTTGTTACCTAGTCAATCCGAAAGCTTTGGTCTCTCAGCATTGGAAGCTTTGGCCTGTGGATTACCTTGTATAACTACGAGTATAGGTGGGCTACCTGAACTAGTGATACACAATGAGACAGGTTATCTAGCAGAAATTGGTGATGTAGAAAGGATGGCAAAGTATGCTATTGATCTTTTAACTAATTCAAATAAATATAAAAAGTTTTCTGAGAATGCTCGTAAGAGGGCAGTTGAATTTTTTAATAAAGAAAAAATAGTTTCGATATATGAGGAGTATTATAAAAGAATATTAAGCATATGAGGAAAATAATTTACTGTGCAGGACCAATAAGCGGTGATATAACATATCAAGATTATTACAAAAAGATAATAGAAATAGTTAAAAAATCAGGTAATTTACCACTCCACGAACCAGATTTGATACCAAACTATGTTTTGAGCGAAAGCGAAATTTTTAAGCGAGATATTAACTGGTTAACAATTGCTGATGGAATTATTGCGGAAATCTCGGGACCAAGTTTGGGTGTAGGATTCGAAATTGCTTATGCTCTCTACGTGCTAAAAAAACCAGTGCTTGCACTGTGCCATAAAAATGTTTCACGACTTTCTGCAATAATTATGGGGTGCGATTCAAGTTTATTGTCAGTTCAAACTTACAAAGATGAAATTGATTTAAATAAATTCATTCAGCTATATTTAGATATGATAATAAAATAGGAAATCATGAAATCAACGGATATTATTCACTGGTTCGTGTTTTACACAAAACCTAGATTTGAAAAACGAGTTCATGAGAAACTTTTAATGAAAGGTTTGCAGAGTTTTCTTCCAACGGTTAAAATGAGAAGGAAGTGGTCAGACCGTTACAAAATTATCGAGGAGCCTTTGTTTCCTTCTTATATCTTTGCTCATGTGAATGAAAAAGGTAGATTAGAGGTTCTTAAAACTGATGGAATAGTTAGATGTATTTCGTTTAATGGTAAATTTGCTACAATCTCAGATGGAGAGATTGGATATTTAAAACGTATAGTTCAACATAAACAAAATAATATTCAAGTTTCTAAAGGTTTAGTCAGGGGCGCAAGGGTCAAAGTATTAACAGGTTCATTAAAAGGAATGGAAGGTGTAATAGAATATGTACAGGATGAAAGATGGGTTGTTTTTAACGTGGATATCATAAATCACTCGATTAAAATTAAACTTAGTGTCGATGAGGTAATTAAAATTATGGATCCTGAATCAACTAAAGATGAATTAAGATCTAACTATTCTTACTTTAATATTAAGGTTTAATTTATTTTCAGCTTCATCATTTTATTTATAAAAATCAATCTTTCACACTATTATAATTAGACCTTCAGGAAGAGATACTAACAATTTTTATCCTAAGCGTTCAGGTTCAAATCTGAAAAATTCCTTAAAGTAAAGATGATTTTAAATGTGATTGTCATAAGTTTAATTGAAGATTATAAAAAACAATTACTTTATAAAATTCACTTTTTGATTTTTCAGCAAGGGCAATATGAATTTTTCAAAAATATTTCTATCGATTACTCTATACATAGGTTTATAATTTCGTTTGTACTCTAAAGAATGGCTAAAAACAAACTTATTTTGATTCAAATTATGAGTAATACGAGTTTTATCATTTTCAAAATCTTTTATAGGTAATTTATTTTTTTCTATTTCGCTACAAATTTTTCTCCAATCTTCTTTCCATTTTTCGTGTTGAAGTGAATCGTGGTAGGTAGCACTTTGATAAAAAGCAGTAAAAAATAGCTCAATTGGAATGATTTTTCTTTTGATCAATTTTAAATCAACTCTTACATATTTGTTTTCTGGCATAATGTATTCAATCAAAGCAGAATCGGAGTTTGAGTCAATAATTATGTTCAATTCATTTCGTAAAAATTCTAATGCGATTAGTGAGTCACGAATTAAATGTTCAGGACCAAATCTTCCTTGATGAAAATACTTATAAACATCAACCAGACGAGATTCTGGATATCTTTTTAATAAATTTTTAGCAGTGGTAATATAATTGTTTAAGTTAATTTTATGTTGATTCTGTGATTCAGACAAAAGAAAAATTATCAACAAAAGAGAGTATGTTTTAATCATTTAACAATGACCATCTTTTTGGTCGAAATATAATTATCAGCAAATATCCTATAAAAGTATGCTCCACTCGTTAAATTTTGGGCATCGAATTGAAAAGCGTGTTCACCTCTCTCGCATTCGTTATTAAAAAGTGTCCGAATTTCATTTCCAATTATATCATAAAGTTTAATAATCACATAAGATTTGTATGGAACCTTAAATCTAATAGTGGTTTGAGAATTAAATGGATTGGGGTAATTCTGATACAAGTGAAAGGAATTTAATA